>Ga0105248_10008819_pt1 | contig 11076 bp, 10 predicted proteins | sample KBSS34metaG_FD_81524 | JGI IMG/M metagenome (GOLD analysis project Ga0105248, IMG submission 81524) | Switchgrass rhizosphere microbial communities from Kellogg Biological Station, Michigan, USA - KBS S3-4 metaG | ecosystem: Host-associated > Plants > Roots > Rhizosphere > Soil | place...
CGCTTTTGCTGGATTCACGTTCGAAGCGCGCGTGCCCGGGTGCGCGGACACGGCACGAAGACGCGGCCTTCTGCATGATGCGAAAATGGCCCGGAACGAGTGAAGCCGGTGCGTAGATTACCTCCCCGCTTTCCAGCCGATCCGCTCCGCGCATTGTCACAAAACCGTAACGCGCAGGCCGCAGACTTGCATGCCGGCAGTCCGAGACGCGCCAGGAAGAGACGCGCGCTGTCCCCGATGGATCCCCCTGCAACGCTCCTGCTCAATCGCGAGCTGTCCCAGCTCGCGTTCAATCGTCGCGTGCTCGCACTCGCCGCTGACGACCACGTACCCCTGCTCGAGCGGCTGCGTTTCCTCTGCATCCTCGCAGGCAATCTGGACGAATTCTTCGAGGTGCGGGTCGCGGCCCTCAAGGAGCAGTTGCGTGAGAGAACGCCGCCGTACGGCATGACCCTGCCGGAGACGCAAGCCCTGATGCAGCATATCGGGGATGAAGTGCGAGCACTGGTCGACGAGCAATACCTGCTGCTCAATGACACCGTGCTTCCAGCGCTTGCCGAAGCCGGCGTCCACCTGATCCGCCGCACCGACTTCACCCCGGCGCAACGCGCTTGGGTCTCCGAGTATTTTCACAAGGAAGTGCGGCCACTGCTGACGCCCATCGGTCTCGACCCCGCCCACCCGTTCCCCCAGGTCGCAAGCAAGAGCCTGAATTTCATTGTCGATCTGGCCGGCCGCGACGCGTTCGGTCGCGAGACCGCCATAGCCATCGTGAAGGCGCCGAGAGTGCTTCGGCGCGTCATTCGCATGCCGCGGGAAATCGCGCGATCCGAGCATGGGTTCGTCATGCTGTCGTCGATCATCCATGCGCACTTGTCCGAGCTCTTTTCCGGCCGGGAGGTGCGGAGCTATGCGCAATTCCGCGTGACACGCGACGCGGATCTGTGGATCGACGAGCAGGAGGTGAAGAACCTCCGCCAGGCGATCCAGGGCGAGCTGCGGCAGCGACAGTTCGCGTCGTCCGTTCGCCTCGAGGTTCCGCACGATTGCCCTCCTCCGCTCGCGAGCCTGCTTCTCGAACAGTTCGCGCTCACCGACGCCGACCTCTACCGCTGCCATGGACCGGTGAACATGGCCCGCCTCTCCTCGCTTGTCGATCAGATCGATCTCGAAGGGCTCAAGTACCGAAGATTCGTCCCGGGTCTGCCGGAGCGCCTGCGCAGCGCGCCCGACCTGCTCGCCGCCATCAAGACGTCGGACATCCTGCTGCATCATCCTTATCAGTCGTTCGAGGTCGTCGTCGATTTCATCCGGCGCGCGGCGCAGGACCCGGACGTCGTTGCGGTCAAGCAGACGGTTTACCGGACGGGCGTCGAGTCGATTCTGATGGAGGCGCTCCTCGACGCAGCCCGCCGCGGTAAGGAGGTCAGCGTGATCGTCGAACTGTTCGCACGGTTCGACGAGGAAGCGAACATCGATTGGGCCGAGCAGCTGGAAAGCGCGGGTGCCCAGGTCGTCTACGGTGTGTTCGGCTTCAAGACGCATGCCAAGCTCGCCCTGCTCACGCGGCGGGAGAACGACTCGCGGGGACGGATGCAACTCGTCCAGTACGCGCATCTCGGCACCGGCAACTACCACCTGCGGACAGCGCAGCAATACACGGATTTCGGTTTGCTCACTGCGGATCCCGCCATCTGTTCGGATGTCAACGAGATATTCCTGCATATCACGAGTCTCGCCAAGGCCGGACGTCTGTCGCGCCTGCTGCTGGCGCCCTTCACGATGCACCGGCGCGTGCTTGCGATGATCGAGCGCGAAACGCGCAACGCGCGCGATGGGAAGCCGGCGCGAATCGTCGCCAAGATGAATGCGCTTCTCGAAGAGCGCGTGATCCGTGCGCTGCTCGCCGCATCGCAGGCGGGGGTCGAGATCGATCTGATCGTTCGAGGCGCATGCGCATTGCGGCCAGGCGTCGCGGGGGTGTCCGACCGGATTCGCGTCCGGTCGATCCTTGGGCGCTTTCTAGAGCATCACCGAGTGTGGTACTTCGGCAATGGCGGTACGCCCGAGGTGTGGCTGAGCTCCGCGGACTGGATGGGCCGCAACCTGTTCCGCAGAATCGAAGTCGCGTTCCCATTGCGCGATCCGGCGGTCGCCCGGCGCGTCGTTGCCGAGGGACTGGCGTGTTATCTCTCCGATGATTGCGACGCGTGGCAACTCGATCCGGACGGCGAATGGCGCAAGCTTCGACCCCGGAAGGGGACGCAGGCGCGGAGCGCGCAATGCGAATTGCTTGCGGCAATGCAAGCGACCGAGGAGACCAAGTAAATGGATCTGATCTTGTGGAGACACGCGGACGCCGAGCCGGGCGAGCCGGACATGGAGCGAAAACTGACCGGCAAGGGCACCAAGCAGGCGGCCCGGATTGCGGAGTGGCTCGAACCGCGCCTGCCGGACCGCTGCCGGATCATCGTCTCGCCTGCACGGCGTGCGCAGCAAACGGCGCTCGCGCTTACGCGCAAGTTCAAGACGAAGGACGAAATCGCTCCCGATGTTCCGCCGCAAAGCGTGCTCGAGGCTGCGAAATGGCCGGACGGCCACGAGCCGGTCCTCGTCGTGGGTCATCAGCCGACGCTCGGCCGGGTTGCCGCGCTGCTGCTCGCCAATCAGGACGTCGAGTGGTCGATTCCGAAGGGCGCGATCTGGTGGCTGTCGAACCGCGCACGCTCGCACGGACCTCAGGTCGCATTGCGCGTCGTGATCGCGCCGGATTTCGTGTGAGCGTAATTTCCTAGCCGGCGCCGAGGCGCAGGATCGCCCTCGTTTCGCGCCGCGTGCGCTCGTCGCACTGCATCGCATCCTCGATGGATGAGAGCGCAACCGGAGACAGTGCGTCGAGCACGGCCGATAGCGTGCGGGCGATGTCGGTGAACGCGATCCGCCGCTCCAGGAACGCCGCGACCGCGACCTCGTTGGCGGCGTTGAGCGCGACCGTCGCATAGTCCCCGCTGCGCAAGGCGTCGTACGCGAGGCGGACGCACGGAAATCGTTCGTGGTCGAGCGTCTCGAATTGCAGCGCGCCGCGCGCAGCCAGATCGAAGGGCGGCACACCCGCGTCGATGCGATCGGGATAGGCGAGTGCCTGCGCAATCGGAGTCCGCATGTCCGGGTGCCCGAGCTGCGCGAGCACCGACCCGTCCACGTACTCCACGAGCGAATGCACGATGCTCTGCGGATGGACGATGACGTCGATGGCCCCGTCCGGCACGCCGAACAGCCTTTGAGCCTCGATGACTTCGAGACCCTTGTTCATCATCGTCGCCGAATCGACCGAGATCTTCGGTCCCATGACCCAGTTCGGATGGTTGCACGCCTCTTCCGGCGTGACGCTCCCGAGGTCTGCCACCGCGCGATTTCGGAAGGGCCCGCCCGAGGCTGTCAGCACCAGCCGGCGGACGCCGAAGTCGCGCGGATTGCGCGCGTATCTGGGCGGCAGGCACTGGAAGATCGCATTGTGTTCGCTGTCGATCGGCAACAGCGTGGCGTTGCCGGCGGCGGCCGCCGCCATGAAGATCTCTCCGCCGACGACAAGCGCTTCCTTGTTCGCAAGGAGAATCCGCCGGCCCATCCGCGCCGCGGCCGTCGTCGGATGAAGCCCTGCGGCTCCGACGATGGCAGCAAGCACGGTGTCGGCGTCCGCGAACGTCGCCACGGCGGCGAGTCCCGCGGGGCCCGACATCACCTCCGTTCGACTGGCGCTCGCGCGAAGCGCGCGGTCGAGTCGAAGTGCGGCGTCCTCCTCCAATACGGCAGCGAGCTCCGGCTGGAAGCGCACGCAGATGTCGCGCAGTTTCTGCCAGTTGCTTCGTGCCGCCACTGCGCCTACACGAAAGCGATCGGGATGACGAGCAATTACGTCCAGCGTGGAACCGCCGACCGACCCAGTCGCACCCAGCACGGCAACGGTCCGGGGCCTGGAGAGCGTGCTCCCCGCCTGCTCCATTCGAGATCCATTCATCCCCGTCGCCTCGAACATGGATAGCCGACGTCCCCCCATTCGGCGGCCTCTTTCATCAGCAGATGCTCGGTCAGCGGATGTGCCGCGAGCCACGGTGAAGGGATGTCGAAACGGATGCGAGCGCCAACCCCAAGCGACACCGGAGGCGGCGAGATCGCTCGCCGCGCGTGATGGAACAGGACCGCAAGACGCAGCGCACAGAGCTCAGCGCGAAATTCGATATCCGCCAGGTTCGTCGAAACCTTCACGAGGCTGCCGCGACAGCCGAGCACCAGCAACGATAGCCGCTCCTGCTCGCCCGAGGAAAATCCAGGCATGTCGGCGTTGCGCAGGATATAGGCGCCATGCTTGTGAAAGCCGGTATGCGAGACCGAGAAGCCGGTTTCGTGGAGCAGCGCTGCGCGCTCCAGATGCTGGATCGCCGATCGCTCGGCCTTGGGCCGGGCGCTACCGAACAAGGCAACCGCCATCGCCGCCACGCGCTTCGCGTGATCGCGGTCCAGACGATAGCGCGTGATGAACTGGTCGACGGTAACGTCACGCGCATCGCGCTCGACGCTGCGGCCAAGCAGGTCGTACAGGACGCCCAGGCGCAACGCGCCACCGACAGGATCGATGCGGGGCACGTCGAGTTCCGACAGCGCCGCTGACATGATCGCAAAACCGCCCGCGAGCACGGGGGCACGCTCGGGCTTCAGCGCGACGAGCTTGAGCCGCGTCGTGTGACCTGCCGAGATCATCCGCTCGCGCAGTCGCGTCAGCCCGACGTACGTTATGCCGCCGGAAGAGAGGCTGTTCTGCTCGAGAATTTCGGCGAGCGCAAGCGCGGTGCCGGACGATGCGAACGCATGTCGCCAATGCTCGGCGTCGAAGTCGCGCCCAATTGCTTCGATCTCCGCGCGTGCCGCCGTCTCCGCGGCATCGAACGCCGCCGCCGTCAGCGCACCCTCCGGGAAGAACCGCCGGGACATCCCTACGCAGCCGATCTTCAGCGACTCGAGGGCCCGCGGCTCGAGCCCTTGGCCGATGATGAACTCCGTCGACCCGCCGCCGATGTCGATGACGAGCCGCGGCTCCGGCGAGGGAGGCAGCACGTGCGCAACGCCGAGATAGATCAGTCGCGCCTCCTCGTGTCCGGAGATGATGTCGATGGGGAAGCGCAGCGTGCGTTCGGCCTCGCGCAGGAATTGCGCGGCATTGCGGGCAACGCGAAACGTGTTGGTCGCCACTGCGCGAACGGCGGAGCCGGGAAAGCCGGCGAGGCGCTCGGCGAAACGAGCAAGGCATGCGAGCGCCGCCCGCTGTGCTTCGCGCGTCAGATTCCCTCGGGAGTCGAGCCCAGCGCCGATGCGAAGCGTCTCGCGCTGGGTGTCGAGCCGATAGATCTGCTCGCCTTCGACGCGCCCGACCTCGAGCCGGAAACTGTTCGACCCCAGGTCGACGACCGCCAGCATGGCAGGCGCGGCCGTCATCGCGACCGTTGCGTGTGCGAAGGTCTTCGGCAATCGGCCCTGCTATCGCTCGCCTCGCTCATCGTGTGAATCCTGCCCGCCATCCAACGAGTAAGCGTCAGGCGCGCGTATTCTATACTCGCGGCCCCTCCTCTCGGAGCCGGCAACAAATCGCTGGCGAGCGGCGAAAACATCAAAATGAAGATCGCTACGAAGAAATACCTTGCCGAAGAAGGAGCCCGCGTTCGGCTCAAGGACTGGCCAACACGCGTGCAACCTGTCTGCGAAAGTGAAGAGGCATACCGCGAGCTGCTCGCGAAGCACGTCGCCAGGCTGAGCGATTTGCAGGAACTGCTGTACGCGTCCAACCGTTATTCGCTGCTCCTGGTGTTCCAGGGCATGGATACGTCGGGCAAGGACGGCGTGATCAAGCACGTGATGACGGGCGTCAATCCGCAGGGCTGCCGCGTGACCAGCTTCAAGCACCCGAGCGCGACCGAGCTCGAGCACGATTTCCTATGGCGGACGACGCGGGAGCTGCCCGAGCGCGGCCGCATCGGAATCTTCAACCGCTCGTACTACGAAGAGGTCATCGTCGTACGCGTGCATCCCGAACTCCTTCGCTCGGAGGGGCTGCCCGACGCATCCACCAGGAACGCGAAGGTGTGGCACGCACGGTATGAATCGATCAACGGGCTCGAGAATCACCTGAGCCGTTGCGGCACGCGCGTTGTCAAGTTCTTCCTTCACTTGTCGAAGGAGGAGCAGCGCAAGCGGTTGCTCGCGCGGATCGACGAGCGGGAAAAGCACTGGAAGTTTCAAGCGACGGACATCGAGGAGCGCAATCACTGGCGTGACTACATGGACGCCTACTCCCGCTGCATCGAGGCCACGAGCATGCGGGATGCTCCCTGGTACATCGTTCCGGCGGACGACAAGCCGACGGCGCGGCTCATCGTCTCGCAGGTGATCGCCGAGACCCTCGAAGCGCTGGACATGCACTATCCGGAACTCGACGCCGATGAAGCACGAAACCTGGCCTCATTCCGCGCCGCGCTCCAGCGGTAGCCCCCCGCCGCCCGCGCTGCGGTTGCTCCTGGGCACGTTGCAGGGAACGGGGTCGTACGCGCCCCTGGTCAGATCGGCCGCGCATCGCTTGACCCAATCGTGCACCGGTCCCCCAATGTAGCGGTGGCTGACATTGCTTTCGGTCCGCATGACAGTCACCGCGTAGTCCGAGTTCCAATCGGCGTCGACAGCACGCTGCGCAAGCCGACGCACGCGAAGCACGAACTCCTCGTGCCGCAGTCCGCGCGACGTCAGCATGCATTCGAAGTCCTGCTTCTCGCCGACTTGCTCGAGCAGCCTGCAGTCGCCCACGCAGCGCACGGTCATCCTGTTGCTCGCCCGATCCTGAACGGCAAGCAGGCAAGGTTAAGTCACGCGTGTGACAAAGTGATGACTGCGCATCACCGTTTCTTGCTTTGCTTCCCAGCAACGTCGTCGCTCCTGCCGGCGACGACCGACGTGACCGCTTCCGTCAGGCGCTCGTCGGACAGCTTTTGAATCACGCCGAGGCCCACCCGAATCAGTTGGCTCTTCTTGACGGTAAGCCCGAGGGTGCGACAGCGGTCCTTGAGCTCGCGAACGAGCTTGAAATCCGCCGCCGGCATCGTGAACGTGTCACGAATCATCTTCGAGTCGCTGCGACTTGACTTGGAGGTGTCGGCTGCTTCGGAAGTCGGGGCGGCGTTCGGCCCCTGCAGCCGCGACGCAGCAGATTTGCGCACAGCCGGCTGTCGCGGTGCGTTTTTCCGGGACTTCGATACCGTCTTGGATTTGGTCGCCACAGTGCACTCGCCTCGTTGGGGCCCGGGGGCGCGCAGTATAAAGGATGAAGCGCTGCGCAGAGACCGGCAATAAGCCGGCCGGCGCGCGATGTGCTACGGCGAACGCTCCATCGACAATGCGTCGTCTCGTCTTACGCAAACTCCGCACCAATTCCCCCGCATGTTGATTCAACGTGTTGCGACTCAAATCTAGAATCGTTCGGCAAGTGCTTGCGCCGCGCGCGCGAATCCAATTTAATGCGGTCCAGCGTCGCCCGTGGAGACAACGAATGACGAAGCATCGTGCCTCGAGGCCCCCGGCACCGGAACCGGAGTGCTCGAAATTGAGCGTATATGACTCGCAAGCCGAGCGGGAGCAGCACGCGCAGGCCGTGGAAGCGTTGGCGGTCGAATCGAATCGGGACGTCTTCGAGGTACGGCAGGTGTACGAGCGCGCCTATGCCGCGCTGAAGTCAGAGGCTACCGTCAAGGATTACCTGCCGTTGTTCGTGACACGACGCGTCCGTGCATTGCTGCGCGATCGCTGACCTGGCTGTCTTCTGAACGAAAGCCGAGCAATAGCTCGCGACCGCGCCGACAGCACGGTGTAGCGCGGTCTGCACGCGTTGCTCGAACCGCGTCGCTGCTGATTGGACGCGCGTGGCGGGCCGGCAGGAAGACTCGCCTGGCTCCCACCACCGCCGGATGAACCCTCGCGCGCTCCTCGTGTCCACTGCGACGCGCTGGATCGGCACGGCGCGTATGTCAGACGAGCGATTGGCCCGGCCGCACACGCGTGAACTGCACCGGCACGTGCTCGACACCCAGTCGTTCGCCGTCTTGCGCTCGAACACGCGTGAACGCCGACGCGTCGAGATCGCCCTCTCCGGGAAAATCCGACCGGTAATGCGCCCCGCGCGAATTTTCGCGCGCCTGCGCGGCACGCACGATGACCCGCGAAACCGCGACGAGATTCGCAAGATTGAGCCAGTCGTGCCACGGCAGGTTGAACGACGGGTCGCGGGCCGTGGTCGGCAGGCGATACTGGCTCAGTGCATCGGCGAGCTCGCCGAGCGCGTTCGATGCGCGTGACAGGCCGGCGGCGTCGCGCACAATGCCTGCGTCGTCCCACATGACGGTGTGGAGTCGTTCCCGGACCGCTTCGAGCGCATCGACGTTGCTCGCGGCAGGTGCCGGGACGAACGGGACGGTGGCGCGCTGCAGTGCGCCGCGAAGGTGATCCTCGTCGGGCTCCCGCCATGTGCCGCTGCGACGAAGCAGCTTGCCGATCCGATCGCCGGCGATCCCACCGAAGACCGTCGAATTCGCGACCCCGTTGCCGCCGAGCCGGTTCGCGCCATGTACGCCGCCGGAATCCTCGCCGGCGACGAACAGTGCCTCGCGCTCGGTCGTGCAATCCTCCGCGAATTCGACGCCGCCCATCATGTAATGCGCGGTCGGCACGACTTCCACCTTGTCTCCCGCCAGGTCGAAGCCGCAGTCGGCACAACGCTCGACCATCCCCTTGAACTGGCGCCGCACGTTGTCGGGTCCGAGATGCGACATCGCGAGCCAGACACCGCCGTTCGGCGTCGTCCGACCCGCGCGCATTTCGCTGAAGATCGCGCGGGAGACGATGTCGCGCGTGGCGCGCTCGTCGCGTGCGTCATAACGGCGCATGAAGCGGTTCCCGTCACCGTCGAGCAGATAGCCGCCCGCGCCTCGCAAGCCCTCCTCCAGCACCGTGCCGGTCATCCGCGTGTGCGGACCCGCGAGCAGACCTGTGGGATGGAACTGCACCATCTCCATGTCGCGCAACGGCAGCCCGAAACGCAAGGCCATCGCGAGGCCGTCGCAGCTCTTGTCGCCGGATGGCGTATGGAACCGGTACATCGTCGGTCCCCCGCCGGTGGCAAGCAGCACCGCTTTCGCCTGGACGAAGCACGGCTCGCCGGTGCGGATGTCGACGAGCAGGACGCCGGCGAGCGTGCCATCGGCCGCTGGAATGAAATCGAGTCCGCGATGCTCCTCCAGCCTGCCGATCCCGCGTGCCCAGACCTGCTCGGCGAGACGACTGATGATCTCGATGCCCGTGAGGTCGCCCTTGTGGACCGTGCGATCGAAGGTCTGTCCTGCGAATGCCTTCTGATGCACGGTGCCGTCGGGGTTGCGATCGAAGAAGCACCCCAGCTCGTTCTCGAGCTCGTGAATGCGCTCGACGGCCCCCGTGACGAGCTGCCATGCCAGATCCTGGTTCGGCAGCCATTTGCCGCCTTCGATCGTGTCCATGAAGTGCCGCTCGACCGAATCGCCCGCCGCCAGCGCGACGTTGTAGCCGCCCTGGACCATGCGCGTGCAACCGCACTTTCCGAGCAGCCCCTTGACTGCAATGGTGATGTCGAGGGTGGGATCGGCCTGCTGCGCGTGCAGCGCCGCGAACAAACCGGCGCCGCCGGCGCCGAGAATGAGGACGTCGGTTCGCGACCGGCGAATGTCCATTACGGCTTGACGTTCAATGCGGCAAGCGCGGCGGCGCGACGATCGCGTGCCGCGTGGTCGACGGCCTCGTACAAGCTGTCGCCGTGGCTATCCATTGCAACGCGCAGCGGGCCGAAGTCGCGGATGCGAAATTGCCAGAGGCTTTCGGGGTTGAGATCGTCGAGGTCGACGTCCTCGATCGCGTCGATCCACGTCGTCTCCAGCGCGGCGGTACCGCCGATGATGGCGAGATATGCGCCTCCCCGCGCGCGAAACGCGGCAAGCGAAGCGGGACCGAGGCCACCCTTGCCAATGATGATGCGAACGCCGAGTTGCGCGAGCAGCGGCTCCGTGAAGCGTTCCATGCGCATCGACGTCGTCGTGCCGATGCAGACCGGTTCGTAGCCGGTCGGATGCATCGACGACGGCGCAACCTTCCGCACGTTCGGCGCCGTATGAATCACCGCGTGGCCATGGAGGTCGAAGCGCGTAACACGCCCGCGATCGAAGAGTGCGATCTGCGTCGCGTCGCGAATGCCGAACAGACGCCGCTGCAGCGTGACGGTGTCGTTGACGCGCAACGCCCGGATCGTCGTCTCGTCGATCGGCGGAGTGAGCTCGTGATGCATTCCGTACTTTCCTTTGGGACGGTTACCTGAAATCGCTTCGGATCGGCGCGACTGCGGTGCGATGCCGATCGATCCAATAGGCCCACACGACAAACAGCCAACCGAGCAGCCCCGTGACCGCCAATGCGAAGACGGTTGGCGGCGGGGGACCGAACACTGCAGCAAGGAAGAGAACGGCGAGCGTGATTGCGAACGTCCACAAAAGCACCTTGCCGAGGACGTCACGTGCGACCGTCGAGCGCATGTAAAGCCAGAGGCCGATGCCAAACAGCACGAATTCTGCGACGAGCGTTGCCGCCATCGAGTCCCACAGCCCAGCCCCGAGCTTCGGGCCGCCCGGCCACGTCGGCATGTCGGGCCGATGCGCGACGACGTCGAGTACCCAGTGCGACATGACGAGCACGGCAAGCCAGCCTGCGCCGCGCCAATCGTTGCGCAGCGTCCCATAGACCAGTGCGAAGATCGCCGCCCAGCCGAGATCGGCGACGAGACCGTGCGAATACGGATACGACACGAAGTCGAGCGGCGTGACCCGGGTGATTCCCGGATGGATCTCTACCTGCTCGAGGCCGAGGAGCACGAGGATCGGCCATACACCGTCCGCCCACTGCGCTGCGAGCACTGCGGTGCCGAGCGACGGCCGCGGGGCGACGCGCTTCGCCGCGAACGCC
>Ga0105248_10008820_pt1 | contig 11076 bp, 12 predicted proteins | sample KBSS34metaG_FD_81524 | JGI IMG/M metagenome (GOLD analysis project Ga0105248, IMG submission 81524) | Switchgrass rhizosphere microbial communities from Kellogg Biological Station, Michigan, USA - KBS S3-4 metaG | ecosystem: Host-associated > Plants > Roots > Rhizosphere > Soil | place...
ACCGGCGTCGCCGTGATGCCGCAGATCGCGGGCGAGGGCGCGGATCCCGTTCATGCAAGGGTCCGGAACACGCGAAAACTGCTGCTGACGGCCGCGATCATTATGAGCGCGTTCCTGATGAGCACCAGCTTTTTGACGACGCTGCTGATTCCCGCGAAAGAATTCGAGAAAGGCGGCGCCGCCAACGGGCGCGCGCTGGCCTACGTCGCGCACAAACTGATGGGCGAGAAATTTGGTTCGGCTTACGATCTGAGCACGATCCTGATCCTCAGCTTCGCCGGAGCCTCCGCGATGGCCGGCCTGCTGAATCTCGTGCCGCGCTACCTGCCGCGATACGGGATGGCTCCGGATTGGGCGAAGGCATCGCGTCCGATGGTGATGGTTTTCGCCGCGATCGCATTTGCGGTCACCTGGATTTTCAACGCCGATGTCGACGCCCAAGGCGGAGCCTACGCGACCGGCGTGTTGGTGCTGATGAGTTCCGCGGCGGTCGCTGTGGCGATTTCGCTGCGCCGCTCGCGCAAGTTCCTGATGTACCTGCTGATCGCGCTGGTGTTCGGATACACCACGACGCTCAATATCGTCGAGCGGCCGGAAGGCATCAAGATCGCCGGGTTCTTTATCGCGCTCACGATCGCCGTTTCGCTGATTTCACGCGGCCTGCGCGCGACGGAGCTTCGAAATACAGACATCACCTGGGATGAAGAGGCGCTCAAAATTCTCCGCGAAGACCAGGATCAGGTGATCCGCATTGTGGCGCATCGGCCCGGTCACCATCACAAACAGGAATACGACCGGAAGGACAAGGATACGCGCGAGCGTCATCACCTGACGGAAGCCGAACAGCTGATCTTCCTCGAAGTCACGCTCACCGATGCGTCGACTTTCGACGCGACCCTCGAAGTGAAAGGCTTCCTTGTCGACGGCCATTTCGTTCTTCGTACGGCGAGTCCCGCCATTCCGAATGCGATTGCCGCTCTGCTGCTCGATGTGATGCGGAAAACCGGAAAGCTGCCGCATGCCTACTTTGGCTGGACGGAAGGGAATCCGGTCTTTTACATTTTCAAATTCCTGTTCCTTGGCGAGGGAGACGTGGCTCCGATTACCCGCGAGGTACTGCGGAAGAACATCAGCAATCCGGCGCGGCGGCCGGTCATCCACGTTTCTTAAATTGAGACGGGCGCAATGACCATCGAAGACGTTCTGGCTCACATCGAACGCCGGTTTCGCGAGTACGCGGACCGTTCGTATCAGGCTGGCGCGGAACGCTTCTTCAAGGAGCCGGTTCATTCCAGCGGCGTCCGCAGCATCGACTTGAAGAAGGTCGAGAGCGAAGTCTACGCCTTCATCAAGAAGTGGCCCGCGAAGGATCGCGAAGCTCTCTGCGAGGCGCTCTGGTTATCGGGCGACCTGGAGCGGGGCGCGATGGTGTGCCACCTGCACCGGAAGTTTCACAAGACGTTCGCGGCGCGTGACTTCGATCTGTTCGCCCGTTGGATCGACCGCCACGTCAACAATTGGGCGCATACCGACGGGGTTGCCTCGTGGCTGCTTGCCGGAGCCATCGCGAACGATCCAGCGCTGATCGCGAAGCTTCCGGCGTGGACCAAATCGAAGAACCGGTGGAAGCGGCGAGCCGCGGCGGTCGCTCTGCTTCAGGAGGCCAAGAAGGGCCGGCACACTTCGGAGATCTTCGAGATTGCGACCCTGCTGCATCAGGATCCCGACGACATGGTGCGCAAAGGCGTCGGCTGGTTATTGAAGGAAACCTATCCCCAGCGGCCGCGCGAGACGGCCGCGTTCGTGAAGTCGCTCCCGTTTTCTCGTGTTACGGTGCGCTATGCGGCGGAGAAAATGACACCCCGCGACAAGGCGGCGGTGATGGAGAAATGTCAGTAGCCGTCGCCATCGAGGCGCGCACGCAGCGGGACGAAGTCCCGCGAAGTAAGCGCTTGTCCGGCAGGCGAGCGGCGATGGGAAGGAATCGCCTAAGCCCGGCGGACCTGTTGCGCGGACACTCCGCCGAGGAGGTCGCGCATCGTTCGGCGTAAAATCGGATGCCGCAGGCCGGGAGCCAGCTCCGCCAAAGGCTCGAGGACGAAACGCCGCTCATGCAGTCGGGGATGCGGCACCTCGAGTTCAGGGGCCTTGATAATCGCGCTGCCGTAGAGCAGCAGATCGATGTCAATCACGCGCGGACCCTTTGCAACACGCCGCACTCGTCCCATATCGCGTTCGATGCGCAGCAGCACCGTCAGTAGTTGTCGCGGGAACAAGCGAGTTTCTACCTTGACCACCATGTTCAGGAACCATGGCTGCGCGGTCACGTCCTGCGGCGCGGTTTCGTAGCGGGACGAGGACCGGAGGATATGAATGTCCGCCGCCTGCAGGCGCGCGATTGCATCGTCGAGTTGGGCGGCACGATCGCCGAGATTGGTGCCGAGGCCGAGGTAGGCGGTCTTCAAAACAGTTTCGGCTGGATCATCCCCATGCTCAGGCGCCGGGGAATTTTGAAGTATTCGAAGGCGCGATCCGTTCCCGTCCGGCCACGCGGAGTGCGATCGAGAAACCCGAGCTGCATCAGGTACGGCTCGTAGACTTCTTCGATGGTGTCGGCTTCTTCGTCGATCGAGGCTGCAATCGTGTTGATGCCCACGGGACCGCCGCTATATTTTTCGAGAATCGTCAGCATGATTTTCTGATCGATTTCGTCAAGGCCATAGCGGTCGACTTCGAGCAGATCGAGCGCCTTCATGGCGACATCATGATCCACGTGGCCGGCGGCGCGAACCTGCGCGTAGTCGCGGACGCGGCGCAGCAGCCGGTTGGCGATTCGTGGAGTGCCGCGCGCGCGGCGGGCGATTTCTTCGGCGCCGTCCCGATCCACCTGGATATTGAGCAGCGCCGCCGAGCGCAGAACGATGCCAGTGAGTTCCGCCACGTCGTAGTGGTTGAGGCGCAGCACCAGGCCGAAGCGGCCGCGGAGCGGTGCGCTGATGAGGCCCTGGCGCGTAGTGGCTCCGATGGCGGTGAAGTGCTTGATGTCCATGGCCACCGTGCGTGCGCCGGGTCCGGTGCCGATGAGGATGTCCATGCGGAAGTCCTCGAGGGCGGAGTAGATCATTTCTTCGACGTCGGGGAGCAGCCGATGGATCTCGTCGATGAAGAAGACTTCTCGATCCTGGAGGTTGGAGAGGATGCCGACGAGGTCGAGTTTTTTCTGGAGAACGGGGCCGGAGGTTTGCTGCAGGCCGACGCCGAGTTCCTGGCTGATGATGCTGGCGAGGGTGGTTTTGCCTAATCCAGGAGGTCCATAGAGCAGGACGTGGTCCATGGCTTCGCCGCGGCGGCGCGCCGCTTCGATGGCGATGGAAAGGTTTTCCTTGACCTTGGTCTGGCCGGCAAAATCCGCCAGCCGGCTCGGCCTCAGGGAAACTTCGAATTGCTTGTCATCGTCGGCCGCGGAGGCCGAGACGATGCTGTCGGGCCGCATGAATTCTTCAGTGTAGCGGTCCGAGCGGGCGGCTGTTCGATCTGAGCTTTCTTTACCTGCCCGGAAGTGAGCGTCTTAGCCTGCAAAATGGACCGGGACGTGCTCTTCTGCCACCGGCGGCGGGTGCGCGCGGGAGATTTCCTGCCACGCCGTGTAGAGTTCGCGGAGGAGGGCCTCCACTTCGATCAAAGGAGCGGCTTGCTGCTCGATCGCCGCCGTGTTCAGCCGCCGCTGCATGTAGTCGTACAGCTCGCAGAGATTGTTCGCCAGTTGCCCGCCCGCCTCCCGGTTGAGCGAATTGGTCAGCTCGCTCAGAATGGCTTGCGCTTTCGCGATCGACTTGCTTCGTTCCTCGATCTGACCGGACGCAAGGTGTTGCTTGGCGCTCACAACCGAATCGATCGCCCCGCGATACAACAGCCGGACCAGCGTCAGTGGATCTGCCGTCAGAACTTCGGTTTCGAGAAAACGATGATGCATTCTCATGCCAAAACCTTATCGGTCAGAATCCAATAATTTCTTGGGCCATTTTCAAAACCGACGCTGCCGGAATCTGCCGGACCACTTCGCGCGTCTCCTTGTTGACAATTTTGATCACGGTCTTGTGGGTATTCCGGTCGAAGAAGAACGTCACTTCGTTGTCGTTGCCAAAGGTGGCAGCGCTGTTGAGTGCCTGCACCGCCTGAATCAAATCCCGCTGCTCTTTCTGCTTTGCCTGGTCAGTCGGCTCGGCGGGAGTAACTAGCACGTGCGTGTTTTGTACGCTCGAGATGTCCATACGCGCCTCGGTTCTTTCTACGCTTTCGCGTTCGATACGGGCCGTCCACTCCGGACTTCGATCTCGCGCCGGAGACATTGCGCCGACGAACAACAGCGAAAAGCCCGTCAATGACCTTATCGATCCTGGACGGGCTGGCTTGAGGCAAAAGTGAAAAAAGGAAAACGCTAGGCTAAGTTCAGAACCTTCTGAATGACGCCGGTTTCCTTGGCAATCTTTTGCTGCAACAGCGTGATCGCGTAAATCAGCTGTTCCGGCCGCGGCGGGCAGCCCGGCACGTAAACGTCGACCGGAATTACCTGATTGACTGGCACTAAGGCGTAGTTGGAAAAGACGCCGGTCGAGGTCGCGCAAGCGCCCATCGAAATCACCCACTTGGGTTCCGGCATCTGCTCATACAACCGGCGAATCACAGGAGCCATCTTGTTCGAAACGCGGCCTGCGATGATCATCAGATCGCTCTGGCGCGGTGATCCGCGCATGACTTCAGCGCCGAAACGCGAAATGTCGTAGCGCGATGCGATCATCGACATCATTTCGATTGCGCAGCACGCCAGGCCGAACGACATGGGCCAAATCGAATTTTTGCGCGCCCAGTTAATCGCCGAATCGAGCGTCGTCGTCAGCAGGCTTTCGCCGAAGATTTCGTCGCCCGCATCGTCAATCCGGGCGAACAACTCGGGCGGCTGGCTCAAATGAAATGTGTTGTCGGATTCCACAAACCGATTATCTCACGCCTGTCGAATGGTCTCGCCTACACTGAAAGTTGACGCTCTCGGGTGCAGAATTACGCAACGCCGCGATCGCGGCCGGGATTGAGCCGGAATATGAAGACGTGACCGGGAAGACGCACCCCGCGTCCGACGACACGCTTCGCTCCATCCTTGGTTGTCTTCCATTACAGAACGCCGGAACGTTCGACACATCCGGACTTCCAGAACGGGCCTATTTGCCCGACTGGCTGCACGAAGGCGCCCGGACCGCAGGCATCGCGATCAGCCTGTACGGTCTGCGGTCGGCGCGCAATTGGGGCGTCGGCGACTGCACCGACCTGGGCAATTTTGCGGAGTGGGCGGCGAGCACGACAGGGGCGCAATTCGTCGCCCTGAATCCTCTGCACTCGATTCCGAACCGGCAGCCGTACAACACGAGCCCCTATCTGCCGTCGTCAGTCCTCTGGCGCAATCCGCTCTACATCGACGTCGAATCCGTGACGGAATTCTCGGGACCCATTCCTGATGCTGCGGCGTTGCGCGCTTCGGAGTTTGTCGAGTACGAGAAAGTGTGGGCCCTGAAGCGGCTGCATTTGAAGCGCTGTTTCCGCCGCCTGCTTCGTTCGCGCGGCGACCGCTGGAACGCCTTTCAGGAATTCGTGGAGCGCGAAGGAGCCATGCTCCATCGCTTTGCCGTTTTCTGTGCGCTCGATGAATGGATCCACCGCCGCGATCCGCAAGTCTGGCTATGGACCGATTGGCCGCCGGCGTATCAGGATCCACGGTCGGATGCGGTGCGCTGGTTTGCCGCCTCACAATCGCGACGGGTGCTGTTCCACAAGTATTTGCAGTTTCTGTTGGACCAGCAGTTGGCGGAGGCCCATGGCCGCGCGTTACACGCCGGAATGCGAATCGGGCTGTATCACGACATGGCCCTGGCGACCGACAAATTCGGCGCGGACTTCTGGGCGTATCGCGACTTCTTCGCCGACGGTTGCCGCGTCGGCGCGCCGCCGGACGATTTTGCGCCCAACGGCCAGGACTGGAGCTTTGCGCCTCCGAATCGCGAACGTCATCTCGCGGATGACTACGATCTGTTTGCGGCAAATATTCGGCAGAATTGCCGTCACGGCGGAGCGCTCCGCATCGATCACGTCATGCGCTTCTTCCGGCTGTTTTGGATTCCCAAGGGTAAAGATCCGGCGGACGGCGCCTACGTCCGCGACTATCCCGACAACCTGCTCCGTGTTCTGGCGCGCGAAAGCCAGGCCGCAAAAGCGATCGTGATCGGCGAAGACCTGGGAACGGTTTCTGGTGAGGTTCGGGAAAAACTCTGGAAGGCCGGAGTCTTCAGCTATCGCCTGTTTTATTTCGAGCACGGAACACCGGAACAGTATCCCTGGCAGGCCGTGGTTTCCTCGACGACGCATGACCTGCCCACGCTCGCCGGCTTCTGGATCGGCCGGGATATTGAATCGCGGTTGAAGGCGGGATTGATTGACGCTCCGGCGGCGGCTCAACAAGCCACCGACCGCGCCACGGAGAAGCAGCGCTTGCTCGATCAGGTGCGCTCCTTTTTGCCGCACGGCTTTCCGCACTCGGCCGGAGATGTGCCGGAGTTGAACGGCGACCTTCACAATGCCGTCATCGGCTATCTGGCGATGACGCGCTCCGCGCTGCTGGTTTTGAATCAGGAAGACTTGACCAAAGAAATCGATCAGCAGAATCTCCCGGCGAGCACGCTCGAGTATCCCAACTGGCGCCGCAAGATGAAGTATTCGATCGAGGAGCTTCGGGATTCGCAGCAGGTGCGCGATTTCTGCGCCATGTTCCGCGGCTGGCTAGAGCGCACCGGCAGGCTGTAGTCGATAGACGTAGGAATCGTCGAGAACGACGGTCGGCAGGGCGCCCCGATAGCGGTTCCTCGGAGTGTGTTCGGCTGACTCCGCGCGGTCACGCAATTTTTGAAATCTCCACTCGTTAGGCCCCCAGAACGAGACGAAACCGGGATCGAGCGCCAGCCAGGAATCGCTCTGCTCCATCAAAACTGGAAGCCTTTGGTATGCGGGCAGGGGGCCGTTTTCGTCGACGAAAGGAAGCGCGATTACCAAGCTCCACTTGTCGTCGTCTTCGTCGAACAACCAGAATGCCGACGTAACAGCCAAGCCATCCGCCTCGAGGAGATCAATGAGGCGCTTGCCATCTTGGATCAATTCTCCTACCAGCGGGATCTTAACCATACGAGCACTCCATTCGAGGCGTTCGGTGCGCCACCTACCGCATCCAGCATCTGCTTGGCGCGGAGCATTCCGATACTCAAATCGTATCGCGATTCAACCTTCCACTCTTCCACAAATCGCCACAGGTTCAGAGTTTCGGGGACTTCCCGCATATCGACATCGAGCTTGAGCAGTTTTAAAAGGTCGTTGAGCCCGTGACTGTACGCGGTTTTATTTTCGTTCGGAGGCAGCGGAAAATCAAACTCTCTGGTCCGCTTCGCGATGCACGCCTTCAACGCGCACTCGACAGCGTAACCAGCCATGTAATACGCGGCGGCATGACGGCCTCCGTTATAGAGGATTTGAGCATCCTCGAATCGCATCTCCGAAAGGAGTTGGAAGTCTTGCCGCGTTAAGCGTTCACTCACATGAAGTAATCTTTCACCTTGTCGAACAGACCCTTGCCCTGCGGCTCGTTCTCGATCGGAAGAGTCTCCCGCAGTTGCTCGAAGAGCTTCTTCTGCTCGCGTGACAGCTTCGAAGGAATCTTGACGTCGATGTGGACGTAGATGTCGCCGCGGCCGCTGGAGTTCACATGCGGGACGCCGAGTCCCTTCATGCGGACCTTGGCGCCGCTCTGCGAGCCGTCCGGAATCTTCACCTTTTGCAGGCCGTCGAAGGTGAGGATATCGATTTCGGTGCCGAGAGCCGCCTGCGCCACGTTCACGGGAACGGTGCAGTGCAGGTCGTACTCCTGGCGCTCGAAAATCGGATGTTCTTCCACCCGTAGAACCACGTACAGGTCTCCGGGAGGACCGCCGTTCGCACCGGGCTGGCCTTCCTGCGCCAGCCGCAGACGGGTTCCGGTGTCGACGCCGGCCGGAATATTGACCTTGAGCTTGCGTTCCGTGCGGAGGTAGCCTTCGCCTTTGCATTCCTTGCAAGGACGCCGGATGATCTGACCGCGGCCGGAGCACTGGTTGCACGTCCGCCGGACGCTCAGGAAGCCCTGCTGGTAAATGACCTCGCCGCGGCCGCGGCACATGGGGCACTGGGTCAGTCCGTCTTCGGGCTCCGCGCCCTTGCCCGAGCATCGTTTACACTCATCGAGCCGCGGAACCTGGATGTCCGCGCTCAAGCCGCGCATCGAATCTTCGAAACTGATTTCGAGGTCATAGCGGACATCTTCGCCGCGCTGCGCCCGGGTGCGTCCGCGGTTGCCGCCGCGCTGCCCGAATACATCGCCTAAGCCGAAGAAGTCGCCCAGAATGTCGCTGAAGTCCTGGAACTGGCTCGGATCGAAGCCGGCGTTGCCCGCCGCCGACGCCACGCCCTGATGACCGAAGCGGTCGTAGGCCGCGCGCTTCTGCGTATCGCTCAGAACGCTATAGGCCTCGGCCGCTTCCTTGAATTTCTCTTCCGACGCTTTATCGCCCGGATTGCGGTCGGGATGATGCTGCATCGCGAGCTTGCGGTACGCGCTTTTCAGCGCCCCGTCGTCCGTGTCCCGGCTGACGCCGAGGATCTCGTAATAGTCCCGTTTCATTCCTCAGATCCCAGCCCGTTCGCGTTAGCTCTTCACCGCCACCTTCACCATCGCGGGGCGAAGCAGGCGGCCTTTGAAATTGTATCCGCGCTGAAATTCTTCAAGCACGGTGTTCTCGTCGACATCGTCCTTCACCGCCTTATCGACGGCGTGGTGCAGATTCGGATCGAACGGCTGGCCCGCGGCTTCAATCGGCTCGAGCCCCAGCTTCTTCAGCTGTTCCAGCATCCGGGCATAGATCATCTCCACGCCCTTCGCATATTCCTTATCGGCCGATTCGGTCTTGAGCGCACGCTCAAAATCGTCGAAGGCGGGCAGGAGCGCCTTGACGGCCTCCATGCTCGCGTATTCGAAAAATTCCGCCCGGTCGCGGTCGGCGCGGCGGCGAAAATTGTCGAATTCCGCGCGGTTGCGCAGCAGGCGATCCTGCAATTCGGCCTTCTCGGCCGCCAGCTGATCGCGTTCCGCCGTCAACGCCGCCACCGGGTCTCCCGCCGCGTCCTCCGCAGCCTCGGCAGCGACTTCGTCGAGCTGCCGTTCCTTGTCTGAATTCACACTCATAGCCTAACACTCCACTTCAATAAGCCCGCGAAAACGTCGCGGAAGATTCGTCCTTGGATCGAACGCACTTGGGTAAGCCCGGACCGAGGCCCGAGGATCGCTCTCCTGCGGTCCTGCCGGACCTACGCGTTGCGGAATGCCTGGCCGACGCTGAAGACGGCCGACATCACCCGCGCGTAGTCCATTCGAACCGGACCGAGAACGGCGATCACCGCCGACAGCCCATTGGGCAGGGTCAGCGGAAGGCCGATCAGCGAAAGCTCTTCCATCGCGGGATGAGTATCGCCGAGGCCCACCTGAACGCCGAGCTCGCCGGTCGGCTGTTCGAGGAAACGATCCAACAACTCCAAAACTTTCTTCTTCTCTTCGAGCGCGCGCAACAGTTCGCGCATCCGCTCTTTGGTTAGATGCAGATCGAGGCCCACCAGGTTGCTGGCGCCGCCCATATGCACTTCCGCCGGGAACCCGACATCCAGCATGCCGCGGTTGTACAGCACGTCCAGCCGCCGCAAAATCTGGTCGAAGGCGGCGCGTTCTTCCGCTAGCCGCATCTGCAATTCCTGGCGCACGTCCGCGAGCACCCAGCCGCTGAAATTGCGGTTGATGTAGTTACGGATATTGTTCAGCTCGTCCTGCGAAATCCACTCGTCGAGCGTCACCAGGCGGTTGCGCACCATGCGATCGCTGGTCACCAGAATCACCAGGACGCGCTTGTCCGGCAGGGCCAACAGCTCGATCTGATCCAGGGTCTGACGCACGGCCGGAATGGCCGCCGCGATGCCCATAACCTGGGTGAGTTCGGTGAGCATTTGCGAAGAACGCTCGACGCGCTCCTCCATCGAATCCACGTGGCTCAGTTCGTTGCACACGCGCTCGTATTCGCGGCTCATCATGCTGCGCGACGCGAGCGACTGGACGTAGGATTGAAATGCCATCTGCGTGGGAATCCGGCCCGCCGAAGTGTGCGGTTGCGCGAGATAGCCCTCGTCCACCAGATCGGCCATGACGTTGCGAATCGAGGCAGGACTCAAGGTTTCGCCGCGGCGGCGCGAGATGCTCCGCGAGGCGACCGGTTCTCCGGTTTCAATATACGCGCGCACGATGTCGTGCAGGACTTCCATCTTGCGTGCGGCTTGTGCAGACGGCCCTAGCATAGTTGTAAACAACGAGAACGGAAAGCGATTGAAACGAACCCTTGTCTTTATGATACGGCGGGCGTAGACAGGCGGTCAACATGGCCGCGTCCGGGACGGGGCTACACCCCGGCGATTCGTTACTATAACAGCTTGGAACCCATCTCCCACTTCTTCTATTCGCATCGCCTGAAACTCCAGTTCTGGGATTTCGGCCAGGAAGGCAAGCCGCCGCTCCTGCTGGTGCATGGCGGACTCGACCACGCGCGGAACTGGGATTGGGTGGCGCGCGATCTTCGCGAGAACTTCCACGTCTATGCGCTCGACCTGCGCGGCCACGGCAATTCCGCCTGGGCTCCCGGAGCCCTCTACTCTGTCGCCGAACACGTCCTCGATGTCTCCGCGCTGGTTGACATCATTCGCCAGAGCGAGCCGGACAAGGAGAAGCCGATCGACATCATCGGCCATTCGCTCGGCGGCATCATCACGCTGTTCTATGCCGGGATCTATCCCGAACGCGTCGCCAAGTGCGTCGCCATTGAAGGTCTGGGGCCGCCGCCGAATCACCGGATCCACAAACCCGCCTCGGAGCGCATGCGCGAATGGGTCGAGGGCATCCGCAAGACCGAACAT
>Ga0105248_10008826_pt1 | contig 11073 bp, 11 predicted proteins | sample KBSS34metaG_FD_81524 | JGI IMG/M metagenome (GOLD analysis project Ga0105248, IMG submission 81524) | Switchgrass rhizosphere microbial communities from Kellogg Biological Station, Michigan, USA - KBS S3-4 metaG | ecosystem: Host-associated > Plants > Roots > Rhizosphere > Soil | place...
ACCGACTCCTGGCTGCACCTGGAACCCGGCACGGTCGAGCTGATCGCCGAGCTCAACGCGGCCGGGCACCGGCTGGCGCTGCTCTCCAACGCCCCGGAGGTGATCGCCGCCGCGATCACCGAGCTGCCGGTGGCCATGTACTTCGAGCACCTGATCTTCAGTGCCCGGGTCGGCGCGGCCAAGCCCGAGCGGGCCTGCTACGAGGCCGCGCTGGCGATCCTCAAGGCCACCGCGGATCAGGTGATCTTCCTCGACGACCGGACCGACAACCTGACTGCGGCCGCGGCGATGGGCATGCGGACGGTCAGGTTCGCCGACTCCAACCAGGCCAGGGGAGAGCTGGCCACCCTGCTCGTCCGTGACCTTCAGTAACTGCTGCGCTGTGCGGGTAACGCCAGGTAACTCCCGTCTGGGTGTTGTGCACCGGCCATGCGAAGCGGCGGCGTAAGGTCGATAACATGGTGGCGAGTCTCGTAGCCGCGATGGTGGCGGCCCTGTGCTACGGAGTCGCCGCGGTCCTCCAGGCGATGGCGGTTCGTGAGGCCAGCCTTCGTCCCGCGGGCAGCGGCCCGGCCGGGGTTGATCCGGGGCTCGTGGTGCGGATGCTGCGCCAGTGGCGCTTCATCGCCAGCCTTGGCCTCGATCTGATCGGCTTCCTGTCCCAGCTGGTGGCCCTCCGTCAGCTCCCGCTGTTCGCCGTGCAGGCGATGATCGCGGCCAACCTGGCGGTCACGGCCGTGTTCGCGGCCTGGCTGATGCATGTCCTGCTGAGCTGGCGGGAGTGGCTGGCGGTCGGCGGCGTGGTCACCGGTGTCGGCCTGCTCGGCTCCTCGGCCGGATCCGAGGGCGCGACCCGGGTCGGCCCGACCTTCCAGATGGCGCTGATCGTGGCCGTGGCCGGGATCGCCGTCGGCGGGCTCGCGGCGGCCAAGCTGCCCAGCCCAATGCGCACCCCGGCACTCGGCGCGGTCGCCGGACTCGGCTACGCGGTACTGGCCGTGGCCGCCCGGATCCTGCCCGGGTTCTCGCCGCAGCAGCTGATCCGGTCCCCGGCCAGCTACGCGCTGGCGGCCGCCGGGATCGTGTCGTTCATGCTGTACGCCGCGGCCCTGGAAGGCGGCAGCGTGACCGTCGCCACGGCGGCCGTGGTGCTGGCCGAGACCACCCCGCCCGCCGTGGTCGGCGTGCTGTTCCTGGGCGACACCACCCGGCCCGGGCTGACCGCGGTAGCCATAGCAGGCTTCGCGCTCGCCGTGACCTGCGCCGTTCAGCTGGCCAGATTCGGCGAGGCGTCCGAGGGCAAGGCGGGGACGGACACGCCAGGACAGCTCCAGACCGCAGCCGGCTCACCGTCCTCGACCAAGGTCTGACCAGGGCGCCTTTCCGGCGAGCGGGATGGCACAGTGCTGATCCTGGGACCGGACCGCGGTGGCCTGATATTCTGAGGGTCCGTGGACCTGCGGAAATTACCGCTTCGTAACGACCACGGGAGCTCGGCTTGGCGGCATTGCACGCATCACGGCCCGTCTCAACCAGGCATCTGTTCGTCACCGGTGGCGTGGCGTCCAGCCTCGGCAAGGGGCTCACCGCCTCGAGCCTGGGCCGGCTGCTCAAGCTCCGTGGCTTGCGGGTCAATATGCAGAAGCTGGACCCGTACCTGAACGTCGACCCGGGCACGATGAACCCGTTCCAGCACGGCGAGGTGTTCGTCACCGACGACGGGACCGAGACCGACCTCGACGTCGGCCACTACGAGCGGTTCCTCGACACCCAGCTGCGCGGCTCGGCCAACGTCACCACCGGGCAGATCTACTCCAGCGTGATCGCCAAGGAGCGGCGCGGCGACTACCTCGGCGACACTGTCCAGGTCATCCCGCACATCACCAACGAGATCAAGTCCCGGATCAAGGAGATGGCCGGGCCCGAGGTCGACGTGGTGATCACCGAGGTCGGCGGCACCGTCGGGGACATCGAGTCGCAGCCGTTCCTGGAGGCGATCCGGCAGATCCGGCACGAGATCGGCCGGGACCGCTGCTTCTTCCTGCACGTCTCGCTGCTGCCCTACATCGGCCCGTCCGGCGAGCTGAAGACGAAGCCGACCCAGCATTCGGTGGCCGCGCTGCGCAGCATCGGCATCCAGCCCGACGCGATCGTCTGCCGCTCGGACCGGCCGATCAGCGGCAGCCTCAAGCGCAAGATCAGCATGATGTGCGACGTGGACGAGGAGGCGGTGGTGTCCGCCGCCGACGCGCCGTCCATCTACGACATCCCCAAGGTGCTGCACTCCGAGGGGCTGGACGCGTACGTGGTGCGCCGCCTCGGCCTGCCGTTCCGCGACGTGGACTGGAGCGACTGGGACGAGCTGCTGCGCCGGGTGCACCGGCCGGCCAGGTCGGTCACGATCGCACTGGTCGGCAAGTACGTGGACCTGCCGGACGCCTACCTGTCGCCGGCCGAGGCGCTGCGCGCGGGCGGGTTCGCCAACGACGCCCGGGTCAACATCCGCTGGGTTCCCAGCGACGACTGCCAGACCCCGGACGGCGCGGCGAGGCACCTGGACGGCGCGGACGGCGTGCTGGTCCCCGGCGGGTTCGGGGTGCGCGGCATCGAGGGCAAGATCGGCGCGGTCCGGCACGCCCGCCTGAACGGCATCCCGGTCCTCGGCCTGTGCCTGGGCCTGCAGTGCATGGCCATCGAGGTGGCCCGCAACGTGGCCAGCCTGGACGGCGCGAACAGCACAGAATTCGACCCGGACACCCCGTTCCCTGTCATCGCCACCATGGCCGACCAGGAGGACGTGATCGCCGGCGAGCGCGACATGGGCGGCACGATGCGCCTGGGCCTGTACCCGGCGGTGCTGGCCGAGGGCAGCATGGTCCGCGAGCTGTACGGGGCCGACCTGGTCCAGGAGCGGCACCGGCACCGCTTCGAGGTCAACAACGAGTACCGCGAGGCGCTCGAGGCGGCCGGGCTGGCGATCAGCGGGTCGTCCCCGGACGGGCGGCTGGTCGAGTTCGTCGAGATGGACCGCAGCGTGCACCCGTACTTCGTGGCCACCCAGGCGCACCCGGAGTTCCTGTCCCGGCCGACCCGGCCGCACCCGCTGTTCACCGGCCTGGTCGCGGCGGCCCTGGTCCGGTCCCGGCGGCAGTCCGGGCTCACCGCGGCGGATGCGCCGGCCGGGCCGGTCCGCCGGGCCGCGGCCAGCGCCTAGGGCGCGGGGTGACCGGCGACGGAGCGGCCGCAGCCGATCCGGCCCTGGTGGCGCGGGCCGACGGCGGCCCTGGCCCGCTGCCCCTGCGGGACAAGCCCGAGTCCTGGCCGGTGACCGCCTCGGCGGAGCTGGCCCGCGGCTCGCTGATCCGGGTCCGCAACGACACCGTGCAGATGCCGGGCGGCACCGCCGCGGGCCGCGAGGTGGTCGAGCACCCCGGCGCGGTGGCCATCGTCGCCCTGGACGGCACCAGCCGGCTGCTGATGGTGCGCCAGTACCGGCACCCCGTCGGTCACCTGCTCTGGGAGATCCCGGCCGGCCTGCGGGACGTCTCCGGCGAGCCGCCACAAGACACCGCGGCCAGGGAACTGGCCGAGGAGACCGGCTACCGGGCGGCCCGCTGGCATCAGCTGGCCGACATCTACAGCTCGCCGGGGTTCAGCAACGAGCAGATCGTGATCTTCCTGGCTACGGACCTGGAGCCGCTGCCCGCCGGGCAGCTGAACTTCGTCCGCGAGCACGAGGAGGCCAGCATGGCCGTGGCCTGGGTGCCGCTGGCTGCCGCGGTTGCCGCGGTACAGGCCGGCGACCTGCATAACGGTGTCACCGCGCTGGGTATCTTGTCCGCATATGCCGCCCTCGGCCACGCTGAGGGGATGCTGCCGCGGGTGAGCCAGCCGGGAGGCTGACGGGACGGGGCAACCGGGCCATCCGGTCCGGGGCAGGATGGCTGGCAACGGGGCCAGGCGTTCCTGGCGCTGGAGGAAGGACGGGCAGGCATGAAGGTCGGCATTCCAGCAGAGGTCAAGAACAACGAGTACCGGGTCGCGATCACGCCGTCCGGCGTGCACGAGCTGAGCAGGGCCGGGCACGAGGTGTTCGTGCAGAAGGGAGCCGGGGTCGGCTCCTCGATCCCGGATGCGGACTTCATCGCCGCGGGCGCGCAGATCCTGCCCGGCGCAGACGACGTCTGGCAGGCGGGCGACCTGATCCTGAAGGTCAAGGAGCCGGTCGCCGAGGAGTACCACCGGATGCGCGAGGGCCAGGTCCTGTTCACCTACCTGCACCTGGCGGCGTCCCGGGAGTGCACCGAGGCGCTGCTGTCCGCCGGGGTCACCGCGATCGCGTACGAGACCGTGCAGCTGCCTGACGGGTCGCTGCCGCTGCTGGCGCCGATGTCCGAGGTGGCCGGCCGGATGGCCCCCCAGGTCGGCGCGCACCACCTGCAGAGCGACGGCGGCGGCCGCGGCGTGCTGATGGGCGGGGTGTCCGGGGTGTACGCGGCCAAGGTGGTCGTGCTCGGCGCCGGGGTGTCCGGCATGAGCGCCGCCGCGATCGCCCTGGGCATGCAGGCCGAGGTCCTGCTGGTCGACAAGAACATCGCCAGGCTGCGCGCGGCCGACGCGATCTACCAGGGCCACCTCCAGACCGTCGCCTCCAACACCTACGAGATCGAGCGCGCCGTCATCGACGCCGACCTGGTCATCGGCGCGGTGCTCGTGCCGGGCGCGCGGGCGCCCAAACTCATCACCGACGACCTGGTGTCGCGGATGAAGCCGGGCTCGGTGCTCGTCGACATCGCCATCGACCAGGGTGGCTGCTTCGAGGGCTCGCGGCCCACCACCCACGCGAACCCGACCTACAAGGTGCACAACTCGCTGTTCTACTGCGTGGCGAACATGCCCGGCGCGGTGCCGCACACCTCGACCTACGCGCTGACCAACGTGACCCTGCCGTACACGCTTGAGCTGGCCAACCACGGCTGGCGGGACGCCCTGCGGGCCGACCCGTCGTTCGCCGGCGGCCTGAACACGTACGCCGGCGTGGTCACCTGCCAGCCCGTCGCCGAGGCACACGGCCTGACCTACAAGCCGCTGGCCGAGGTGCTCAGCTGACCACTATCACCGCGGCGGCCCGGCGCTACCTCGACCACCTGACGGTCGAGCGGGGCCTGGCCGCGCACACCGTCGCGGCGTACCGGCGTGACCTGAGCCGGTACGCCGCGGCGCTGGGCGCCCTGGGCATCACCTCGATCGCCGACGTGCGCACCGGCGACGTGGCGGGCTTCCTGGCCGGGCTGCGCGAGGGCGACGCCGACCATCCGCCGCTGGCCGCCAGCTCGGCCGGCCGGGCGGTGGTCGCGGTCCGCGGGCTGCACGCGTTCGCCGCGGCCGAGGGCCTGTCCGGGCCCGATCCGGCCCGCGCCGTCCGGCCGCCCGCCCCGCCGCGGCGGCTGCCCAAGGCGATCCCGCTCCAGGACGTGGAGCGGCTGCTGGCCGCGGCCGGGGCCGGCGACGGCCCGGGCCCGCTGCGCGACCGGGCCCTGCTCGAGCTGCTCTACGGGACCGGCGCGCGCATCTCCGAGGCCACCGGCCTGGACGTGGACGACCTGGACCTGGCCGTGGGGGCCCGGGTGCCGGGCGCGATCCGGCTGGCCGGCAAGGGCGGGCGGATGCGGCTGGTGCCGGTCGGCAGCTACGCCCGGGACGCGCTGGAGGCCTACCTGGTCCGGGCCCGGCCGGTGTTCGCCGCGGCCGCCCGCCGCGGCGCCGGCAGCCCGGCGGTGTTCCTGAACGCCCGGGGCGGGCGGCTGACCCGGCAGGGCGCCTGGGGCGCGCTGCGCGCCGCGGCGGACCGGGCCGGCCTGGGCGAGGTGTCCCCGCATACCCTGCGCCACTCATTTGCCACCCACCTGCTGGACGGCGGCGCCGACGTGCGGGTCGTCCAGGAGCTGCTCGGCCACGCCTCGGTGGCCACCACCCAGATATACACGCTGGTCACCGTGGACCGGCTGCGCGAGGTCTACGCGGCCGCCCACCCCCGCGCCCGCGAGAGAGCTAACTAGCACCCCCAACGGTGCGTCGGCTTGCCGGCGTGCCGGGCAGGCCCTAGAGTCCGGGCATCGGCCGCATTGCGTACGGCTGCTGGGAGGTGCAGCAACTTTGCCAGCATCCCGAGTGTTGGAGTACAAGTCTGGCGTGTATGGTCCCACTGGTCGGCTTCTGCCCGTGTTCCCTGACCCCGAGCCCCTGCTCGAGCACGGTCCCGCCCGGATTGCCGCAGTGTGCAATCAGAAGGGCGGCGTGGGCAAGACCACCACGACCATTAACCTTGGTGCCGCGCTTGCCGAGCAGGGCCGCAAGGTGCTGCTCGTCGACTTCGACCCGCAGGGCGCGTTGTCGGTCGGCCTGGGCATCCAGCCGCACGAGCTGGACGCCACCGTCTACAACCTGCTGATGGAGCGAAACACCACCGCGCAAGACGTGCGGATCAAGACCGGCGTCGACGGCATGGATCTGCTGCCCAGCAACATCGACCTGTCCGGTGCTGAGGTGCAGCTGGTCCACGAGGTCGGCCGGGAGTTCGTGCTCGGCCGCGTCCTCGAGCCGGTCATCCCCGAGTACGACGTCATCCTCATCGACTGCCAGCCCTCCCTGGGGCTGCTGACCGTCAACGCACTGGCCTGCGCCGACGGCGTGATCGTCCCGCTGGAATGCGAGTACTTCGCGCTCCGCGGCGTGGCCCTGCTCATGGAGACCATCGACAAGGTCTCCAGCCGGCTCAGCCCGAAGCTCAAGATGGATGGCCTGCTGGCCACCATGTACGACTCACGCACCTTGCACACCCGGGAAGTCCTTGCCGGGGTGGTGAAGGGGTTCGGCGACAAGGTCTTCCACACGGTGATCAGCCGCACCGTGCGGTTCCCTGACGCCACCGTGGCCGGCGAGCCCATCACCAGATTCGACCCCCTGTCGACAGGAGCGAATTCCTACCGGGAACTCGCCAAGGAGGTACTGGATAGGTGGCAGCAGGCGGATCTCGCGGGTCGCGGTCACGGCGGGTAACCCTGCCGGGCGTGCACGAGCTGCTCCGCCCCTCCGGGCGCAGCCCCGCAGCCGACGCCGGGCGCCAGGCCAGCGGCCGGGAGCAGCACTCCCAGAAGATCACCGTCTACTTGTCCAGCAGCGAGCTGCTGGACCTCGAACGAGCCAGACTCGCCCTGCGCGGTTACGGCATTGCCGCCGACCGCGGCCGGATCGTCCGCGAGGCGCTGGCCGTCCTGCTGGCCGATTTCGATACCGAAGGCGAGCACAGCGTCGTCGCGAAGCGGCTTCGCAAGGGTGCCTTAGCGCAGCTGGAGCGGGTGGCCGTCGGCATCGGGTAGCGTCTTGTGATTCCGGGCGGCAGGGCCAGCCCGGCCCTGCACTGACGGGAAGCAATGACGAGCACCATGACGGCCGGGGAAACGAGCCCGCCCACGGGCCCGGCCGCCGAGTCGGCCGGGCCCGGCTTCGAGGTTCACCTCGACGTCTTCGAGGGCCCCTTCGACCTGCTGCTGGCGCTGATCTCCAAGCACAAGCTGGACATCACCGAGATCGCGCTGTCCCAGGTGACCGACGAGTTCATCGCGCACATCCGGGCCCTGGCCGGCTCCTGGGACCTGGACCAGGCCAGCTACTTCCTGGTCGTCGCGGCGACCCTGCTCGACCTCAAGGCGGCCCGGCTGCTGCCGTCCGGCGAGGTCGACGACGAGGAGGACCTGGCCCTGCTGGACGCCAGGGACCTGCTGTTCGCGCGCCTGCTGCAGTACCGCGCCTACAAGGAGGTCGCGGCGGTGCTGGCGGGCCGGATCGCCGCGGCCAGCCGGCTGTACCCGCGCCGGGTCCCGATGGAGCCGCGGTTCGCCCAGTTGCTGCCCGAGGTGCTGCTCGGCCTCGGGCCCGAGCAGTTCGCCGCAATCGCCGCCCGTACGCTGGCGCCGCGCAAGCCGCCGGTAGTCTCTACTGATCACCTGCATACCCCCCGCACCACCGTGCGCGAGCAGGCCGAGATCATCGCCGGGCGGCTGCGCGAGCTGCGCCGGGCCACGTTCCGCCGGCTGACCGCCGACTGCGCGGGCACCTACGAGGTGGTCGCGCGGTTTCTCGCCGTGCTGGAGCTCTACCGGGAAGGCCGGGTCACCGTGGACCAGCTGACGCCGCTGGGCGAGCTCTTCGTGAGCTGGTCCGCCGCGCCCGGCGACCAGGATGCCGCCCCGGCGGGCGGCGCCGAATGGGACGACGAGGACAACGATGACTAGCCCGCCGGGCACCGCCCCGCTGCCCAGCCCCGGCGAGCCGGCCGACGAGCCGCTGCCCGGCGCCGCCGACGAGCAGGCCGCCGCGGGCCCCGGCCTGCGGGCCAGCCTGGAGGCCATCCTGCTGGTTGCCGACGAGCCGGTGCCCGCCGAGGTGCTGGCCGAGGTGCTCAGCCAGCCGGCCGGCGATATCACCGCGGCGCTGACCGCGCTGTCCGCCGCCTACACCAACGAGGGCTGCGGGTTCGACCTGCGGGAGATCGCCGGCGGCTGGCGCTTCTACACCCGCGAGGAGTGCGCCGCGGTGGTCGAGCGGTTCGTCAGCGACGGCCAGGAGATCCGGCTGACCCAGGCCGCGCTGGAGACCCTCTCAGTGGTCGCCTACCGGCAGCCGGTCAGCCGGGCCCGGGTGTCGGCCGTCCGCGGGGTCAACTGCGACGGGGTGATGCGCACGCTCGTGCTGCGCGGCCTCATCGCCGAGGACGGCACCGACCCGGACACCGGCGCGATCCTGTTCGGCACCACCAGCTACTTCCTGGAGCGGCTCGGCCTGGCCAGCCTGGCGGACCTGCCCCCGCTGGCCCCGTTCCTGCCCGATGACCTGGACGAGGCCGAGGAGCTGCGGCCATGAGCCCGCGCGGCCGTGAGCACGGCCGCCGGCCCGCCCGCCCCCGCGGGCGGCCCGGCGGAGCCGGGCGGGGCCAGGACCGCGGCGCGGACCCGGGCGACAGGGAAGAGGAGTTCCTGGACGAGCCCGACTCGCTGACCGACGTGCCCGGCGGGATCCGGCTGCAGAAGGTCCTGGCCGCCGCCGGGGTCGGCAGCCGCCGGCACTGCGAGGAGATGATCGGCGCGGGCCGGGTCGAGGTGGACGGCGAGATCGTCCGCCGGTTCGGCGCCAGGGTCGATCCGCAGACCCAGGTCATCCGGGTGGACGGCCGCCGCATCCCGGCCCGCGAGGATCTGGTCTACCTGGCCCTGAACAAGCCCGCCGGGGTGCTGACCAGCATGTCCGACCCGCGCGGCCGCCCCACGATCGCCGACTACCTGGGCGACCGCGGGGAGCGGCTGTTCCACGTCGGCCGGCTCGACTACGACACCGAGGGCCTGATGCTGCTCACCAACGACGGTGAGCTGGCGCACCGGCTGGCGCACCCGTCCTACGGCGTGCTCAAGACCTATCTGGCCGACGTGGCCGGCCCGCTGAGCAGGGACCTGGGCCGGCGGCTGATGACCGGCGTCGAGCTGGACGACGGCCTGGCCACCGCCGACCGGTTCCGGGTCGTGGAGCGGGCGGGCCAGCGCGCGCTGGTGGAGATCACCCTGCACGAGGGCCGCAAGCACATCGTCCGGCGGATGCTGGCCGAGGCGGGCCACCCGGTCAGCCGGCTGGTCAGGACCCAGGTCGGACCGGTCGCCCTCGGCCCGCTCAAGCCCGGCACCACCCGCCGGCTGACCACCAGGGAAATCGGTGAGCTATACGCCGCGGTAGGCCTGTAACCTGCCGAGATGCGGGCAGGCCGTACGAAAGCGGTACTGGGTAGGTAAGCGGAAGGGGAGAGATGACGGTCCGGGCGATCCGGGGCGCGATCCAGCTGGACGGCGTCAGCCGGGACGACATCCTGACGGGCACCTCGGAGCTTGTCTCGGAGGTGATGAACCGCAACGCGCTGACCACGGAGAACGTGATCAGCGTGCTGTTCACCGCGACCGGTGACCTGACCGCGGAGTTCCCCGCACTGGCCGCCCGCAAGCTCGGCTTCGAGGACGTCCCGCTGCTGTGCGCGGTGGAGATGGACGTGCCCGGGTCGATGCCCCGGGTCGTCCGGCTGATGATGCACGTCAACACCAGCCGACCCCGCGAGCAGGTGCAGCACGTCTACCTGCGCGGCGCCAGCGCGCTGCGGCTGGACATCGCCCAGTGACCGGCCCCGCGCCCGTGCTCCCGCCGGCCGGCGCCATCCCGGGCGAGCCCCGGCGGCTGGTGATCATCGGAACCGGCCTGATCGGCACCTCCGTCGCGCTCGCCATGCGGGAACGCGGCGCCGAGGTCTGGCTCGCCGACCGTGACCCGGCTACCGCCCGGTTCGCGGTTGGCCTGGGCGCGGGCCGCGAGCTGCCGCCGGACGGGCCGCCCGGCGGTCCGGCCGACCTGGCCGTGCTGGCCATGCCCCCGGAAGCCGTCGGCGCCGCGCTGGCCGCCGCCCAGCGTGCCGGCCTGGCCCGCGCCTACACCGACGTGGCCAGCGTCAAGGAACAGCCGCTGCTGGCCGCCCGCGCGCTCGGCTGCGACCTGTCCAGCTACGTGCCCGGGCACCCCATCGCCGGCCGGGAGCGGTCCGGGCCCGCCGCGGCCCGCGCCGAGCTGTTCCTCGACCGGCCCTGGGCGGTATGCCCGGACCCGTCCGCCGCAGCCGGCGCCGTCCAGGCGGTCACCGCGCTGGCGATGGCCTGCGGCGCGCAGCCGGCCCGGATGGCGGCCGCGGACCACGACCGCTGGGTGGCCCTGATCTCGCACGTGCCCCACCTGGTCTCCGCGGCCATGGCGGCCCGGCTGGAGCTGGCCGCCGGTGACGCGCTGGCCCTGGCCGGCCAGGGCCTTCGCGACGTGACCAGGATCGCGGGCAGCGACACCGCGCTGTGGACCCAGATCCTGGCCGCCAACGCGGCGCACGCCGCCGAGGTGCTGCCCGCGATCGCCAGCGACCTGATGGAAGCGGCCGCCGCCCTGGCCAGCCTGGCCGGCGGCGACGAGGACGCGGCCAAGCGGGTGACCGGCCTG
>Ga0105248_10008828_pt1 | contig 11071 bp, 7 predicted proteins | sample KBSS34metaG_FD_81524 | JGI IMG/M metagenome (GOLD analysis project Ga0105248, IMG submission 81524) | Switchgrass rhizosphere microbial communities from Kellogg Biological Station, Michigan, USA - KBS S3-4 metaG | ecosystem: Host-associated > Plants > Roots > Rhizosphere > Soil | place...
ACGAACAACCGCATCGCGAAGTTCGACAAGGACGGGAAGTTTCTGGCGCACTGGGGGTCGACCGGCACGGCCGCCGGCCAGTTCAACGGCGTCAAGGCGATCGCGATCGACGCGCAGGACAACGTCTACGTCGCCGACATGGGCAACAAGCGCATCCAGGTGTTCGACGCGCAGGGCACGTTCAAATCCGAGTTCAGCAGCGTCGGTACGCCGCGCGCGATGTGCATGACGCTTGGCCCGACGCAGTACCTCTATGTTTCCCACGCCGGCGACGAGGACGGGATGGCGGATGCAAGGATCTACAAAGTCCAGTTGGACGGCAAGATCATTGCCCAGTTCGGGGCAGGTGGGAAGGTAGCCGCAGCGTTCGGCATGGTGAACTCGATCGACTGCCGCAACGAGAGCGCGCTGCTGGTCGGGGAAATGACGAACTGGCGCGTGCAGAAGATTACGTTCCGGCGCTAGCGGCTGACCTTCCCAAGCCGGTTCGAGACGTGTGCAGCAGTTTGCCGGCCGACTTTGCCGCAGCGCGGTCGAGGCCTCAAGCGCTCCGAGGCCGCGCGAGCGTGCGGCCGGAGGCCGACAAACTGCTGCACACGTCTCGAACCGGTCTTAGCCTGATATGAACCCCTTGCGCGCGCGAATCGTGTAGTTGCCTTTTTTCACCCTGACCTCGATGTCGTGCCACTTGCCGTCTTTCGGCGCCGACGTGCTGTACCCGAGAAAATACTGGCGGCTCAGTTCGTTCGCGATCCCGGCGGTGGCCGGATCCAGATCGCGGGCCGATACCACGATCTCCGTGCGGCCGCCGCTGTCGTCGGTCAGCAATCGCAGCGCATTCACGTTGAGACTCTCGCTGCCCATGTGCGGCGCCGGCGACGGCCGCCCGCTCGACGGCGAACTTGGCTTGACCGGCGTGTGAATCACTGGAGCGCCTGGAAACGCCGCGGGTACCGGCACGGATTGGGGCGGCGCCGAGCTTGGTGTGCTCGAACCGGTCGTCGCATAAGACTTTGTCGGCGACCCCGAGGCGTCGATGCCGATGGCGTAGACCAGCACCTCCGTCTGTCGAATCTGCTGGCGCACCACGTTGACGTCGGTATGACTGGACGTGTCGTTGCCGTCGGAGATGACGACGAGCGCTTTCTTGCGGCGCGTGGCTGACTGGAACAGCGGGATCGCTTCGGCGACGGTGTCGTACATGGCCGTGCCTCCGCCAACGGAAATCGATCCCAGCGCTTTGCCGACGCCGCGGCGATCGTCCGTCCAGCCGCGAACCAGCTGCGGCCGCGTCTCGAAACGGTAGAGAAACACCTCGTCCTGCTCGCCAAGCAGGTCGTACAGGAACCGATTGACCGCGCTTTGCGCCGCGGCGATGCGCTCGCCGTTCATGCTGCCGCTGGTATCGAGCGCGATGCCGAGGCTGACGGGCACGCGTTCCGATTCGAACTGTGCAATCGGCTGCAGCTTGCCGTCTTCGTACAGCTCGAAGTCATTCGCCGTCAGGCCCGATACGAAATGCCCCTGCGCGTCGGTCACCGTGGCCGTGACGTTGATCAGATTGACGCTGCTTCGGAACGAGAAGCCCTGCCCGGTGGGTTTCTCCTGCCGGGCCGACATCACGATCGACGATCCGGCGATGACGACCGCGGCGATGAGTGCCGGCGCGATGACTGGCGATCGAAGGCGAGCGCTCATGGACGGCTCCGCACGGCTCAGCCGTTTTTCCGCGCGGTGATCACAGGTGTCACTGGCGCCGGTTGCACGGCGTCCCCCGTGGTATTCGCAGGCATCGCGCCGCGCCGATCGACGTGCTGCACGGCGGCGCCGTCTTCGTGCTGAAAACTGACGCGGTACTTCGTCACATCGGCGCCGGCCGGCACGCGGACCACAAAGCTGGATTCGCCGCCAGGTGACAGCACGCCGGTTTCGAGCGACGCCCGCGCGCTGGCGATGAACTTGCCCTCGGCGTCGAACAGATACACGATCGCGAAGACGCCGCGCAGTGACACGCTCGTCGCCGGATTCTGGACCAGCCCGGTCACCACGAAGTTGCCGCCGTCGGTGGCGTAGCGCAGCGACAATAATTCGATGGGCAAGGCGGTCGCGTTGGTCACGTTCGCCTCGTGCGTCGCGATCGCACGCGAGATGAGCCCGGACGAAATCATGTAGAAGGTACCGCCGCCCAGCGTCATCACGACGGCGACGACGGCCACCCACGTCCAGCGGCGGCTTGGCGTCGGTTCAATGGGGGCGGTGAACAGATCGCGGTCCGCTGGCGGTTCGGCGTGGGCCGGTCGCAGATCGAAGTGCGCGGGTCGCACGTCGAAGTGAGCGGGCCGCACGTCGAAGTGCGCCGTTTGAAGACCGAAGGCCGGAGTCCTCGCGTCGCGAGGGACGGGTCGCGCGGCAAGCGTGGCGGCCGGCACCGCTGGCTCGTCGTGCAGCGCGAAATCCCAGTCCGTATCCTGCAGATCGATCGACGGAGCCGCGGCGGGTCGCGGAAGCGTGGGCGCGCCTGCCGGGTTCGTCAGAACCGGATGCAGGTCGTGTGCAAGAGGCACGGGCACGGTCGGCGCGGGCTCTGCCGCAAGCGCCTGCAGCGCCTCGATGCGCGAGCTCGTGCGCGTGCGGCCTTCGCGGAGCAGTTTGGCCGCAATCACGGTCATGAGAACGGCGAAGAGCAGGGAGAGAACGGTCGCGGCGACCAGGACGTCGGGCATTGCCTACCTCATCTTGAATTCGACGGACACGTCGACGACCACGTCGACGGCGGCGCCATGGCGTCGCGCGGGATTGAACTTCCACTGGCGTACGGCGTCGATCGCTTTCTGCTCGAGTCCCGCGCCCAGCGAGTGCCGGACGCGCACGTCGCCGACCGTGCCGTCCTGACGCACGACGATTTCCAGCACCACGTCGCCTTCGATCGCGCGCCGCCTCGCTTCGTCGGTGTAGGTCGCTTTCACTTCGCGGACGAGCGTCGGCGGATCGATGCCGGATCCCGGCTGGAACGGACCGCCACCAGTGCCGCCTCCCGTGCCAGGCCCGATGCCGCCGCCCGTGCCTTCACCAAGCCCAACGCCTGCGCCGGATCCCACGCCGCCCTGCGTCCCTCGCCCCTGGCTGGGCGCACTCGGGAGTCTGTCGACGGGCACGCCGATTGAGTCCGCCGGATCGGCCGCGATGGCTTTCACCGGGGCCTGCACGGCTGGTGGTGGAGTGGGCGTTGGTTTTGGCGTGACCACCGGGATCGGCTCGCTCCGGACTTCTGGCGCCGGCGTCGGCGTTGGCCTCGGCGGGGCCGCATGCGGTTTGGGCGTCGGGACAGGGCTCGATGTCTTCTTCTTGGGCTGCGGCGACTTCTTCTGCGCCGGTGGCGGAGGCAACGGGTCCAGCAATCCACCTCCGCCGCCGCCCCCGCCCGGGCCCGGCGACATCAGGTAGACGAGTTTCACCGACTCGGTCTCCGGCTTCACCACCTCGTCGTCCGTGGACGACGGGCTGAGCAATCCCAGTGCGGTCATCAGGAGCAGCAGACCGATAGCGAACGCATAAAACAGCCCCGCCGCTGCAAGTCGCGCCGGGCCTTTTCCTTTTGATTCAGGACCTTGCGGGAAGGGCGTTCGCTCGGGGGAGAGCGCCTCGACCCCTCCCAGGACGCGCACCAGATGCGCGGCGTCGGCCGCCGACACCAGGTGGCCATAGACGACGGCCTGCCCGAGACCGACCAGGCGCCAGACGTCCTCCACCGGAACGCCGGCCGCCTGAGCGACCTCATTAATAGAGAAGGTCTCAGCCGGCGGTGAGTTCTCGCCCTGATTCGCGTCGAAAATGCGCATGGAGCTATCGCCTCACATATCGGCGGCGCGTAACGCGCTGAATAGAGCGATCACAAGATTCCCGCTGGAGTTCGGACCGTCGAGTGTGGGCCGCGCACCTTCGGACCCTAGAATGTCGGACGTGCCGGGAGGCCGATTGGTTGTCATGGCGGGAGCGATAGCCGCCTGCCTGGCTGTCTCGGCGGTTCCGGCGCGTACGGTCGCCGAGGCGCCAACCCTGGTGGTCCGGCTCACCACCCACGTGTCCACGGCCGATTCAAAAGCCGCCGACAAGATCAACGGCGTGAGCGTGACGGCGCTGATGTCCGGCGGCAGGATGGTCGCGACGCCCGGATGCGCGATGCCTGGGCTCGTGTTGGAGAGTCTACGGCCCAAGGGCGTCAACGAGCGCGAGGTCATGGCGTTCGAGTTCACCCATCTGGTCGATCACGCGAACGTGTCGCACGACGTCAAGACCCGGCTGATCGACGTCGACAACGCGCGCGAAACCGTCGACGCCGATGGGCGGGTCCTTGGCGTCGCGCCCGTCGACAAGAAGCCGGAGAATCCATCGGACGCGCTGAAGATGGCGGCCAACGGCGGCCAGATCATGCGCGCGCTCGTGTCCAAAGTGATTGGTCGCGTGCCGCCGCAGATCGACTACAAGGCCGGCGCCGAACTGATCCTGCGCGTGACGGCGTTACCGCCGGAGAAATCGATCGTCTGTGGACCTGTCGCGCCCGATCTTGCGCAGAACAGCGAGCTGACCGCGCTGGTCAACGGTCAGCCGTTGCATTCCCTGACGCCGGGGGACGACAGGCCGTCGGACGTCACTAATCTGCTGTTCGTGGGATCGCGCGACTTATTGAACGGTGCGTTTGCGGCCGCGGGCTGGGTCACGGCGGAGGCGATCGGCGCGACGAGCAGCGCCAAGACGTTCTTGGCCACGATCGCCGGCGAAGGCTACGCCGAGGCGCCCGTCTCGCTGCAGCACATCGACGGGCGGCCGCCCGACGCCGTGTTCCAGAAGCAGCTCAACACGTTCGCCGAACGGCATCACGTGCGCATCTGGCAAACGGACAAGACGTTTACAGGACAGCCCGTCTGGATCGCGGCGGCCACGCACGACAACGCGATCGTCGCGGCCAGGGACGTGAAACTCTTCACGCACGGCATCGATCCGGATATCGACGACGAGCGGCAGAAAATCCTGGACGATCTGGCATTTGGCGGCGCGGTCGCCTCGCACGCGCTCGTCGCGCGTCCGAAGGCGCCACATGAAGCGCTGAATTCGACCGGTGTGACCGTGCGTACCGACGGCAAAGTCGCGGCCATCCTGCTGCAGAAGCCGGCCAGCAAGAAATAGGCTCGCCGGCCGTAAACGCCTTGGCGTGCGGCATAATGCGGATAGCGCCGATACTCAATCCCGAGTGTTCCTGACCGTCCGCCACATGAGACAGCGCATTGTCATGACCGCGGTGGCCGTGCTCCTGGTGTCCGCGAATGCGTTCGCCGGCGTGCAGTCCGCTGGGTTCAAAGGCACCACCACTTCGCAGAAGGGCGCCGTCCGCCTGGCCGGTGTGGCTGTGACCATTCTGGATCCGCAGGGCAAGCGGGTGGCAGGCGTGGAGTCCGGAGAAGATGGCAGATTCTCGGTGCCGCCATTGCCGGTGGGCCGATACACGGTGGTCGCAAAGCTCAGCGGATTCCGGGAAGTCAGGCGGACGATCGACGTGCGTCCGGGCGCCATGACGGAACTGAACCTCGATCTCGATGTGGAATTCAGTGACGCCGTTTCGGTCGTCGTCAAAGAGGCCGACGCGGGATTTTCCTCGAGCCTGGCATCGCGCGAAGTCCTTGATGCCAAGACCGCCGAACAGCTTCCGGTCGGCGGCGAATCGATCCAGGCGGCGCTCCGCGTCATCTCGAGCGTGACCCAGCAGACGGCCGGCGTGCGGATCAAGGGCGGGCGCGCGGACCAGAGCAGTCTGCAGTTCGGCCGCGTCGCCGTGAACGATCCGACGGGCGGCGCCGGGATGTTTCGATTGCCGGTGGACGCGATCGACGCGATCGACGTGTTGCCCAACCCGTACGACGCCGAGTTTGGCGGGTTCTCGTCGGGCCTCGTCGTCGTGCGTCCGCGCACGCCGCCGAATCGATGGACGGTCCAGCCGAACGGGTGGCCTTCGTTTCTCACCGCCCGTGACAATCCGTTTCATCCGGTCGCCCTGAGGGAGTTCACGCCTCGGGTGGTGTTCGGCGGCCCTGTCCGGCCGGGTCTGTCGGTCCTCGTCAGCGCCCTGGCGCGCTATTCGTCCGAACAAGTCTGGAGCCGGCCCATCACGGACCGGCGAAACACGACCAGCGGCAGTGTGTTCACGCGGCTCGACGGCCGCGCGGGCGCGCGGCATACCCTCAGCGCCACCTTCGGGTTTTTCCCCAGCGACACCACGCAAGCGGACCTCGACACGTTCATTTCGCCGGAGGCCACTGTCAATCAACAGGAGCAGGCGATCACCAGCGCGCTCGTGGACTCGTTTCAGATTCGACCCGGCACCACGCTCGAGAGCACACTCGCGGCCACGCATTTCAGTTCGCGCTCGAATGGCCAGGGTACGGCGACGATGGTCGTGACGCCCGACCAGGTGCTCGGGAATTTCTACAACGATCAGGATCGCACGGCCACAACCATACAGCTCCGCGAAGCGTTTTCTTCCGTTCACCAGGGGTGGCTCGGCCAGCACTTTTTCAAAGCCGGCATCGACGCGCTCTACACCGACTACGCCGAAACCGGCACGAACCGTCCGATTGAGGTGCGCCGCGCGGACGGAACGCTGGCAGAAACCATCACCTTCGATGCCCTGAGCCACCGGCACTCGCAGGTGTCCGACGCGGCAGTGTTCGTTCAGGACTGGTGGCAGTTGCATCCGCGACTCCTGCTCGAAGTCGGCACGCGGGTCGAATACAGCGGTGCGCTGGACGCGACGACCGTGGCGCCGCGCGCGGCCGCGACCCTCGCCGTCAACGCGGACGGATCGGCGGCGTTGAGAGCGGGAATCGGCATCTTCCCCGACCGCGTTCCGTCAGCCGTGGACGCGTTCCCCCAGCTCGGCTTCCAGACCGAGACGCGGTACGCCGCCGACGGCGTCACGCCCATCGCGCCGCCACTTCTGATGTCCCACGCGCTCGCGACGGGTCTCGAGACACCACGCAGCCAGACCTGGAATGTGGAATACGACCACCGCCTGACTCCGCGATTGTCGGTGCGCGCGAACTATCTGGAGCGACGAGGCTCCAACGAGCTTATCGTCCAGCCGAACGACAACGGTTCGAGCGGCGAGCTCCTGCTGTCGACGAGCGGACGATCGATGTACCGCGAGGCCGAAGTCGCCGTGCGCTATACCCGCGACCACGTCATCGATCTGGCCGCGTCGTATACCCGGTCACGCTCGGAAGGGAACCTGAACGGCTACGGCCTGTTCTACGGCCTCAAGCGGAATCCATTCGTGCGGCCCGATGCCTATGCGCCAACCGACGTGAATGCGCCGAACCGCGTTCTGATGTGGACCACGATCACGGCCGTCCCCGACTGGCTGTTCGGTGTCGTCGGATCGGTGCGGAACGGTTTTCCGTACTCGGCCGTGAACGAATACCTCGATTATGTCGGTCCTCGAAATGAGGGGCGCGCGTTTCCGACGGTCGTCTCTCTGGATGTGTCGGTGGAGTGGCACGTGAAGTTCGACAAGCTGGCGGGCAAGCTCGGCTCGGTGGGCAAACTCCGGCCGTGGATCGGCTTCACGCTGTTCAATGCGCTCAACGCCGACTTGCCGGTCGACGTGCAGTCGAATCTTGGGTCCGCCAACTTCGGGTCGTTCTACAACTCGCCGCAGCGGCAATTCCGGATCAGCGTCCGGTTCAGGCGCTAGGCCAGCGCGGCCGCGCTCATTCCCAACGGAACAGCCGCGTCGCCAGCGCCGAACACACGACGAAGATGAGGGCCAGGCCGGCCAGATCGGTGCCGTGCCGGAGCCACGAATCACCGTGCCACGCGCCTCTCATCAACGACACGGCGTACCCCGCCGGCATCAGGCGCGCGATCACCTGCAGCAACGCCGGCAGCTTCTCGATCGGAAAAAACAGTCCCGAAATCGCAATCATCGGATAGAGCACGATTGTGCCGAGCGGCTGGGCGAATCGTGCGGTGGGGGCCAGGCTCGCGAGCACGAAGCCCAGGGACAGCACGCTGATCGTGCTGATGATCGTGGCCGCCGTGAACGCGACCCACGGAATCGGAATGTCGGCTGGCAGGTAGCGCTTGCCGAGGATTGCCAGCAGGCCGATCGTGATGGCCGTGAACAGAAGCTTCACGAGCACGTGAGCCGTCAGAATCGTCAGCGGCCGCAGCGGCGTGGCCTTCAACCGCTTCAGAATGCCGCCTTCGCGATAGATCGCGATGATCGTCACGAGTGACAGCACGGCATTGATGACGATGAACAGCGCCGCAAACACCGCGAGATCGACGCTGTCAAGCGCCGGGCGCCCGGCGGCGGCAGGCCCCGCACCCGCCGGCACCCCGGTGAAGGCGCGCCCGAGCACGACAAAGACGAGCACGGGCACGACCACCGATCCGAAGACGCCGAGCGGTTCCCGCAGGAAGATCTTGATTTCCAGCCAGGTCAGCGAGGCGAGACCGCGGAAGCCGAACGCACTCATTGCCGCACCGAGTGGCCCGTCAGCTTGAGGAACACATCCTCCAGCGTGGGCACGATCGTCCGGAAATCGGTGACGACGATCTGGCGTTCGGCCAGACACCGGATGACCGGCGTCATGACGTCGATCGATCGGGCCTCCAGCATGACGTTGGCGCCGTCTCGCGACGCCTGCTCGATACCGGACACACGGCCGAGTGCCTCAACCGCCCCGTCGTCGTCGGTTGCGATCAGGAGCGTCCGTTCCGGGCAGTGCCGTTGCACGAGTGCCGCCGGCGAGTCGGCATCGACGATGCGGCCGTGATCGATGATGGCGACGCGGTCGCAGAGTTTTTCCGCCTCCTCCATCAGGTGTGTCGTCAGGAACACCGTTTTGCCACGATCGCGAATGCCCCGTATCAGATCCCAGATCGCCCGGCGGGCTTGCGGATCGAGCCCCGTCGTGAGCTCGTCGAGGAAGACCACTTCCGGGTCGTTGATGAGCGCGAGCGCGATGAACAGGCGCTGCTTCTGCCCGCCTGACAGCGTCATGAACCGGGCACCGGCCTTGCCGGCGATGCCGAGCTGCGCGAGCAGCTGATGACCGTCGAGCGGACGGTCGTAGAGCGACGACCAGAGGCCGACGGCTTCACGGACCGTGATGCGCTTCTGAAGCTGCGCTTCCTGGAGCTGAACACCGATGCGGTTGAGCAGCGCGACCCTGTCGCGGCGCGGATCGAGTGCCAGGATTGAAATCCGGCCCGCATCGGGCGCGCGGAGGCCCTCGATGCACTCCATCGTCGTCGTCTTGCCGGCGCCGTTCGGGCCGATGAGGCCGAAGATCTCGCCCTCGAGAACGTTCAGATCGACCGCATCGACCGCGCGGATGCGGCCGTACGATTTCGAAAGGCCGGAGACCTCGATGACCGGCTGGCGCCGGTGATCACGAAGCACTGGCCCTGGCCCAGGAGTCCTTCAGCGTCACCGTCCGATTGAAGACTGGCGCGCCAGGTGTTCCATCGGCATCCGCACAGAAATAGCCTAGCCGCTCGAACTGGAAACGCGTTCCGGGTCTGGCCTCGGCCAGCGACGGCTCCAGCTTTGCGTGGGCGACCACTTCGAGTGCCGCCGGATTCATCTGCGTGAGGAAGTCGGTGTCCCCGGCGCCGGGATTCTCCACCGTGAACAGCCGGTCATACAGCCGCACCTGCGCGTCAACCGCATGCGCGGCCGACACCCAGTGCAGGGTCGCTTTGACCTTGCGGCCGTCAGGGGCATCGCCGCCTTTGGTGGCCGGATCGTACGTACAGCGCAATTCGATCGCGTCGCCGTTTGCGTCCTTGACGACGGAATGACAGGTAATCAGATATGCGTTCCGCAGACGCACTTCGCGGCCAGGCGCGAGCCGGAAAAACTTCTTTGGCGGGTCTTCCATGAAATCGTCGCGTTCGATGTAGATTTCGCGCGAGAAGGGCACCTGCCGCGTGCCCATCCCCGCGTCGTCCGGATGATTCGCGAGGGTGAAATGCTCCACGCGATCGGCGGGGTAGTTCTCGATGACGAGCTTCAACGGCCGCAACACGGCCATCGCGCGTGGCGCGCGCGCGTTGAGATCCTCGCGCACGCAGAATTCCAGGAGCCCGACGTCGATCACGTTCTCGCGCTTGGCCACGCCGACTTCATCGGCGAACCGCCGAATCGACTCGGGCGTGTAGCCGCGGCGGCGCATCCCGGAAATCGTCGGCATGCGCGGATCGTCCCAGCCGTCCACATGCTTCTCATTCACGAGCTGCAGCAGTTTGCGTTTGCTCATGACCGTGTAGGTCAGATTGAGCCGCGCGAACTCGATCTGTTGCGGTTGACCCGGCAGCGGCAAGTTGCTGATCAGCCAGTCGTAGAGCGGCCGGTGATCCTCGAATTCGAGCGTGCAGATCGAATGCGTGATGCGTTCGATGGCGTCTGAAATCGGATGCGCATAGTCGTACATCGGGTAGATGCACCAGCCGTCGCCCGTGCGATGGTGGTGCGCCCGCCGGATCCGATACAGCACGGGGTCGCGCATGTTGATGTTCGGCGACGCCATGTCGATCTTCGCGCGCAGCACTTTGGCGCCGTCGGGAAACTCGCCCGCGCGCATCCGGCGGAAGAGATCGAGGTTCACGTCGATCCCCCGATCGCGGAACGGGCTGGGACGGCCAGGCTCCTTTAACGTGCCCCGCGCCTCGCGCATGTCGTCCGCCGTCGAGTCGTCCACGAATGCCAGCCCGCGCTGGATCAGCATTTCCGCGCACTCGTAGAGCTGCTCGAAGTAGTCCGACGCGTAGTAGAGCCGGTCGTCCCATGAGAAGCCGAGCCACCGCACGTCCTCCTGGATGGAGTCGACGTACTCAGTGTCTTCGGTGACCGGGTTGGTGTCGTCGAAGCGCAGGTTGCACGTACCGGCGAAGTCGCGGGCGATGCCGAAGTTCAGGCAGATCGATTTGGCATGGCCGATATGGAGATAACCATTCGGCTCGGGTGGAAAACGGGTGATCACGCGACCGCCATTCTTCCCGGTCTGCAGAT
>Ga0105248_10008829_pt1 | contig 11070 bp, 9 predicted proteins | sample KBSS34metaG_FD_81524 | JGI IMG/M metagenome (GOLD analysis project Ga0105248, IMG submission 81524) | Switchgrass rhizosphere microbial communities from Kellogg Biological Station, Michigan, USA - KBS S3-4 metaG | ecosystem: Host-associated > Plants > Roots > Rhizosphere > Soil | place...
CGGACGACGCTCAGCAGCGTCTCCAGCGAGCCGGCATGGGAGGCGCCCAGATCATTCCGGTTCGATGATGCATTGACGCAGCGCGGCAGGCCGCGCGGCGCCGGCGTGTGCAATTCCATGCAGCGTGCGTCACCGTCAGAAAACCGCTTGCGCGGCTGCAGGAGTTGTTCTTAACTCACTGTCATGGCGCTCTCGGCCCTTCGAGTGACTGCGATCGCCGTCCTGCTCGTTGGCTCGGCGGCGCCCGCCCGCGCGGCGCAAGGCATCCTCGTCGTGCAGGTGTCAGACCTGAAGGGCGCCCCGATTCCACGCGTCCAGCTGGCGACCAAGGGCGACGGCAGCATCGGGCCGCCGACAGACGCGGCCGGCCGCACGCGCATCAGCCTGGCGGCGCAGACCAAACCGCAAACAATCGTGGCGCTCACCATCGTCAGCGCACCCAAGGATCTCGTGTTCATCTCGCCGTGGGACAACCAGGTTCGGGTTCCTCCATTCGAGAACGAGTCGCAGAACTTCGCGACCGTCGTGCTGGCGGATCGAACCGATCGAGCGCTCCTCGAGAACGGCAAGGTCGTGGTGTCCGTGGTGTCGAAACTGAATCTCTCGACGGCGCCGAAAGACGCGAGCAATCAACCGGCGGAGCGTCGCGCCGACGCGCTGCGTCAGGCCGCCGCGAGCCTCGGCATCCAGCCTTCCGAGCTCGATGCCGCGATTCGGGCGTATGGGCCGCGCGCCACCGATCCGTACGACAAAGGGATGGTCGCCCTCTACGCCGGCGACATGGCGAACGCAACGGAGCGCCTGACCGCGGCTCTCAAGCAGCGTGAAGAGCGGCTCGAGGCCGGCAAACGTGATGCTGCCGATGCGGCGTTCTTTCTGGCGCAGGCGCTCTATCGACAGAATCAGTACGCGCAGGCAGTGGCCATGTATCGGAAGGCACTAGCGTACCGGCCCGGGGATCCCGCCACGACGAACAATCTCGCGCTGGCGCTGCTCCATACTGGCGACTACGCCGGCGCCGCGCCGCTGCTGCAGCTGGCCGTCGCGACGATCGAAGCGGCGAGCGGCCCCAATGACCCGGAAGTGGTGTTTGCATTGAACAACGTGGGGGCGGTCCTGTTCGCAAAGGGCGAGGTCGTGGCGGCAGAGAACGCGTTTCGACGCGGCCTGGCGATTCGGCAGGCCGCGCTCGGTGCCGGTGATGTCCTGACCGCGAACAGCATGACGAACGTCGCATCGGTGCTGCTGGCCAAGAACGAGGACGCCGCCGCGGAGTCGCTGCTGAAGTCGGCTCATGATGCGTTCACACGCGCGCCACGCGGCCCCGACACGGTGGCGCAGACGGCCCGGCAACCGGAGCAGACGGCCGTCGTCGGCGCCGGCACGCTCGGCGCGCCGGGCCTCGTGTCGGTACGGCTCAATCAGGCCATCCTGGCCCGGCACCGCGGGCGCCTCGACGAGGCGAAAACGACGGCGCAGGACGTCCTGCGCGACCAGACGCAGACGTTCGGCCCGCGTCATCCTGGCACCGCCCTCGCGCTGCAGGTGCTGGCGCAGGTCGAACTGGCCGCCAGGGACGCCGCCGCGGCAGCCGACCACTTCGAACGCGCGATCGCCAACCGGCAATCGCTGCTCGGCACGGAGCATCCGGCGATCGTCGAATCGCTCGTCGGCCTCGGCGACGCGGCCGTTCTCCTCGGTGACACGGCGAAGGCGCAGAACGCGTACCGCCGCGCGGCGGCGATCCGGCAACGGACCTTCGGCGACACAGATATCGTGGCCGCGGCGATCCAGAAGAAACTGGCCGCCCTCGCAAAGTAACGGACACGCCTGCCCGCCGGAGCTGACGACCAATGGACCTGAAGGACATGGCGGGCGCGATTGCCCACGTCAACAGCGCCTGGTCGATTGCCGCGTTCGCGATCGCCGCGATTCTCGGCGTCCTCAACCGAACGCTGGCGTCAACGGATGCGCAAAAGCGCCGCGGGAAGCGGGCGCCGGCCATCCTCTCGAACTCGTTCGTCTGGCCAATCGTCGGCGCCATCTGCTTCCTCGGCGCGCTGCCGATTCTGGCGAACACGTATCTCGAGTCGCTGAAAATCCGGGGCGGCGAGTTCTACCGCGTCCGTGTCATCGTCCTCAATCCGCTGGGCAATCCGGCAGCCGGCGCGACGTTGCGCACGACCGTGTCGAACGAAACCACGGCGACATCCCAGGACACAGCCGTCGTCACCATTCCGAAGGCGCTGGTGCCCGCCAATGGCGATGTCACGGTGTTTGCGGATCTCGAATCCTCGTTCCTGCACGGCCGCACCGACATCCATCTCGGTGCGGACTTCAATCCTTCGATCACGATCAATCTGAAGGCGGCCCGCGATGCGACCATCGCCGGCCAGGTCCAGGACGATTCAGGGAAGGCGGTCGCGGGCGCGGCCGTCAGCGTCGTGGGAGGAGAGTCTGGCGAGACGTCAGCGACCGGGAGCTTTCTCTTGAAGAGCAACGCAGCCGCCGGGCAGGTTGTGAGATTGCACGCCGAGAAGCGCGGCTATGCCGCAGTCGATCAGGATCATCCTGCCGGGCGGGAGCCGGTGACGATTGTGCTGCGAGCGGAACGACCGCGACGGACCAGGTGAAGGATGCGGTTGTTGCCGCCGATGCGGGGATTCGAGGCGGCGCTTAGCGGTCGCGCACGGCTTGCAGCCCGGCGCTGACGCGCGTTTGCCTGTCGGCGGCAACGTGCACGGCCGTCGTCCAGCGATCGAATCCGTCCCGCTCGATGCGAACCACATGGGAGCCCGCCCGGAGTCGTGGCAGTTCGAGCGGCGTCTCTCCGACGAGTTGTCGATCGACGAACACCGCGCTGCCGGCCGGCTGTGAGTCAACCGTGAGCGTTCCGACGTATTGAAGGGGCTCTTTCGAGCGGCCAGCCTGGGACACGTCGGTCGCTCGTGCGGCCGGCGCTACCCGCGGCCGATCCCGCCGGTCCGGTGACGATTGATGCCTGGCCGACATCGTGCCGGTCGTCGCGATCGGGCGACCGGCAGGCATGTCGAACATCGCAAAATGGGACAATGTACTGGGCAGCGTACTGAGCAGCGGCGTCAGAGGCGTACTGGGGAGCAGCGTCACAGGCGCCGGCGATTCCTGAAGGGCGGCGCGCGCGTTGCTGGCGAGCTGGCGTGGCTGATCCGGCTTCAGCAACGTGACAATGCCGAGCACATTCACGGCGACCAGCACGCCGAGAACCGCCGCCCAGCGCAGATAGGGCCGCCTGATCTTGAGCATCCATACCGCCGACCGCGACGAACCGGTGGAACGACGTTCGAGTTGGACGATCGCTGTCTCGGCTTGTCCCAGCGCGCCGTCGCTCCCCGTGAGCGCGGCGACTCGCGCTGCGAGCGCGCTCAGAACCGCTGTGACCCGCCTCGCCTCCGCCGCCGCCCGCTCGATCGTGCTCTTCTCGACATCGAAGTTGTCGATGCGACGTTCGAGCTGATCCATCGACGCGGCGGCCCGTCGTTCAAGCCGGCCGGCCGTTTCCTCGGCTCGCCGCAACTCCTTGTCACTTCCGGTGACCGCCGCAGCCAGCGCCAGCTCGATCGTGTGCCTCTCTGCATCGAAATGCCGGACGCGATGTTCGAGCTGCGCCGCCGTTTCGATGCCTTCGTGTTCCAGCCGGCGCACCATTTCCTGGGCGTGCGCTAACTTCTGATCGCTTTCGGTCAGCACCGTGGCCAACGCCTGCTCGATCGCGAGCTTCTGCGCTTCGAAGTGGCTGACACGCCGTTCAACCTGCGCGGCCGTTTCTCTGCCTTGATGTTCCAGCCGGGACACCGTTTCCTGCGCGTGCGCTAACTTTTGATCGCCGTCGGTCAGCACAGTGGCCAATGCCTGCTCGATTGTGTGCTCTTGCGCTGCAAAGTGGCTGACGCGCCGTTCTAATTGCGCGGTCGTTTCAGCGGCCTGCTGTTCCAGCCAGCCGACCGTTTCCTCGGCTTGTGCCAACGAGTTGTTGCTGTCAGCGCAGGCTGCGTCCAGCGCCCGCACGATAGCCCGCTTCCGTCCATCGAAGCCGTCGAGGCGCCGCTCGAGTTCGGCCATCGTCGCCGTGGCCCGTCGTTCGAGCTGAGCCGTCGTGTCGAACGCCCGATGTTCCAGCCGGCCGACTGTGGCCTCGGCCTCTCCCAACCACTCGGTTTTTTCGGTCAAGAGCGCGACACGCGCTTGCAGCTCCTCCATCACTCTGCCCACTCGCGTGGCTTCTTCGCGAGCACGATCGATGGCTTCCTTTTGAGCCTCGAAACGAGCTCCGCACTGCATCACCTCTTCAGCGAGCTGCTTCAGCGAAGCGAAATTGACTTCCGTGGTGGCGCTCAGCTCACGGACGACCTCGAGCGGTTCGATCCGCTTCTCAATGGCGTTGAGCACATCGACGGTCAACTCGCTGCGTTTCTCCGTCAGACGGCAGATATCGCCCAGTCTCGTATAGCCCTGACCGAGGTGTTCGCCGAGACTGCGCAGTTCGCTCAACTCGCCGCGAACCGCACTCGCGTCGCCTTTCAGCTGTTCGACGGTTTGTCTGGTCTGCCGAAACAGCTTGCGGAAGTCATCCAGGCGCTTGGCGTCGATCTGCGCCGCGTCGCTGGCGTCCTGAAGGTCGACGACCGCGGCGTATCGCGACGCGGCTTGAAGGTTTTCCGCGACGCGGGCACGCGCGCGTGCGGACATCGAGGAGCTGTCTTCCGGAAGAAACACGGACAGCATGTCGAGTTCGGCGGCGAGCGCTGTCGATTTGGGCGTGTCGAGCGGGCGCTGGGCCGCCGGCTTCGTGTGCAGTCCCGGCGCGATGCCCGCCGGGGCGATGTATGAGCTCGTGGACCGTGAGAAGAACTTGAAAGCCACGTTCGAAACCCGCCGAGTCGGGTGAAGGCGTCCGACTCGCCCTTCAGCATAGTCGCGCGGGATCCGATGAAGTCACACTTTTGCACAGAATCTGAAGGAATCGGCTGTCTCAGCCGTTAACCGTGGGGTTTATTTCTTATTGCTGACGTCGCGTCTCTTCGACAAGGTGGGGGAATTCGAAAACGCGAAACGACCATCGCGCCCTTGGGCGAACGTCTACGGTTCGCGCTCGCCTCCTGCGTCATTTCCCTTAACGAGCTTCAGGACTCGCCGGCGCTGCACGCGATCGAGCGCTACCTTCGCTTCGTCCAGAGCTCGAGCGAACGCCAGTCCATACAGAAAGCCGGCATCGAACTCCGCGACGCCCGGGCTCGCCGCAGCTTCCGCGTCATCGTCATCGAGGACCAGGCTCATCGAATCGATCAGCAGCTGCCTTTCGGTAGCAATCGTCTTTCCGAGTCTGGCAAGCTCGTCTTCGGGCAACGGTTCCGCGCCCTGGTCGGCGGCCGTCATCGTGAGCCTGACGAGTTCCGCTGCATGACGATTGGCCTCATCTTCCCATTTGCTCATGGGTCTGTTCCCTCGTCGAGGTGGAGGATATCGTGTCGCTCCGCAGATCGCCAACCTGATCGCTCGTGATCGTCCGGTCTACACGACCACCGATCGAGCGCGCAGCAGAGCCGTTGCGAGCTGCGGCGGTCCCTCGACGCGGACGGCTTGCCCGGCATCGTTCTCTGACAGCGCGTTGAACAACAGCTTCCATGCCGCGTCGTCGTCCAGACGAATGCGCGCCGTGGCCACGGACGGCTCTCCGCGCGACAGCGTCCACCGCTCGGTCCCGCGCACCAGCGTCCATCGACCGCCGGCGGGACCGCTGATGTCGATCGCCACCGCCTCCCCTGGCGCGGCTGGCACATCGCGAAATGCGTGTGGCAACCCTCGCACCGCCACGTCGATCACCGCGGCCAGATATCTCGGATTGGACCGTACGTCAGCACCCACCGCCATCCGGATCTGTTGCTGGTGATGCCAGAGCTCCGTGAACTCGCGCCCGATGTCGAACCAGCCCGCCGACGCCTGATCTCCGGCCCATGACACCGGAAACAGCGCCGGCGCGTCGAGTGACAACGATTCGAACCAATCGGCCAGATCTCGACTGGCCCGCTCGTACAGGTCGGTCATGACACGCGGACTCAATCGCTTCGAGGCAGCGATCCATTGCGCGTTGAGCGCGTTGATGAAGTCGACGAAGTCGCGTTCCGACGTGATGCCCTCGGCCGGTGGCGGTTTCATCCCGTCTCGATGGAACGAGAGTCGCCGAAGTGTGGTGTCGAGAAGGTGTGCGACGACATCGCGGACAACCCACCGCCTGGCTACAGTCGGCCGCTCCCAATCCTCGCCTGACAGGCCACGGAGCACGTCGACGAGGCCGGTCGAAACGGGGCGGAAGAACGCGCGGGTGTCAACGGGGATCGGCGGTTCGAGCGGCATAGGCGCCATCGTATCTCGACGAATCAAAAGCAGACGGCCACGGTACGGCTGGTGCACTCTCGATGACTTAAGGGACGTTTTCGGCGAAATCGTCGGCGATCGTGTCTCGCATCGTCACATTCTTGTAAGTCGGCGTCGAAATCTGTCGCTCGGGCAGAGCGTCGTTTTCCGAGTCCGCGGGATCTCCGGGAGGGTTTCATGTTTGGAATGCGAACGTCCGGCGCCTTCTTCGTCGCGACAGTGCTGGTCAGCGCGCCCGCCCTTGCCCAGCAGGCGGCTCCCGCGGGTCACGTCAAGGTTGCGACCGGCCACTCGTTCATCGTCCGCCAGAACATCGCGATGGCAGCCAAGCCCGGCGATCCGGTGTTTGCGATCGACACACTGCGCACTGAAGCCGACGGCACGATTGGCGTGACGATGATGGACGACACGCGCATCTCGCTCGGTCCTGCCAGCGAAGTTCGCCTCGAACGCTACGTGTTCGCACCGGCCGAAGGCGGCCTGGGCATGGTCCTGAACTTCGTTCGCGGTGTCGCCGCCTATGTCTCCGGACGCATGGCGAAGCTGGCGCCCGACTCCATCCGACTGGAAACGCCGGCCGCGATCGTCGGCGTCCGGGGCACGACCGTCGCCATCCGGGTCGGCTCATAGTCGCGCCCATGCCAGGCTTCTGGCATCCGCGGCTTTCGACCCACGCATTGGCGGCGGCCGTGCTTCTTGGCGCCGGCTGCGGCCCTAAACGCGTGGCACCGAACGTTCCCACGGCTCCGCCAGCGACGACACTGATCGCCCTCCTTCCAGACCCTGAAAGCGGCGTGACCGGACACGCTCGCGTGACCAATGAGTTTGGCGCGGCGAATCTGACGACGCCGCGCGCGGCGACACAGGTGAAATCCGACGGCCCTCCCGGCGCCGTCAGCGCGATCAGCGAAGACGAGGTCGCTCGCCTGTTTGGTGCGGCGCTCGCCGCGCTGCCCCCCGAGCCGCGGCACTTCACGCTGTACTTCAAGTTCGAATCCGACGCGCTGACCGACGAGTCGAGCCGGAAGGTGCCCGAGATTCTGGCTGCCGTGACGCGGCTGACAGTTCCGGAGGTCGTTGTCATCGGCCACACCGACACGCTCGGCGACCCCGGGGCCAACGTCGCGCTCGGATTGAAGCGCGCGATGAGCGTGAAGAGCGTGCTGGTTGATGCAGGCATCGCGCCGCCACTGATCGCAGTGGCCTCTCATGGCGAAGCCGACCTCCTGGTCAAAACGCGAGACAACAAGGCCGAGCCGCGCAATCGCCGCGTCGAAATCTCGGTGAGGTAAACGGACCGTGTCGAGGCCGCGTGGTTCCTCGCGTTGGCGTCTCATCGTCCTCAGTGGCGCGCTGCCCGTCGCCCTCGCGTCGGTGCTCGTGCTGTACCGGCCGTCGCTCGTTGGACGGTTGGATGACTCGACCTACGACCTGCTCCTGCGGTCGGCACCGGCATCGCCGCCAGCCGCGCGCGTCGTCATCGTCGACGTCGACGAACGGAGCCTGACCACGGTCGGTCAGTGGCCGTGGCGACGCGACGTCGTCGGCCGGCTGATTTCCCGGTTGAGGGACGCGGGCGCGGCGGTCATCGCCCTCGACGTCATCTTCCCGGAATCCGATCGGTTCGAGCAGGACTCCAAGGCCAGCCGGGATGCCGGCGCGGACATGACCCCTGACGGCACGCTGGCCGCCACGCTGCGGCAGGGGCGCGTTGTACTCGGGTACGGGTTGACGTTCGACTCGGCGCCGCTCGGCGCGCGGCCGTGCGTGCTGCACCCTCTCGGCGCGGCCATCATTCGTCCGCCCGACGATGCGGGACACGAGCCGTTTTTCCGGGCCACCGGCGTCGTCTGCAGTCTGCCGATCCTCGGGCGGGCGGCGTCGGCGTCGGGGTTCCTGAACGCGGCGCCCGATTCCGATGGCATCCTGCGGCGTGTGCCGCTCGTCGCCGAGTTCGACGGACGCCTGTATCCCAGTTTGGCGCTTGCTGCGGTGGTGGCCACCACCGGCCCGGGCGACATCGCGCTGCGCGTCGTCAACGTCAACGCCGCGACGTTGGAAATCGGCAATCAACAAACGCCCCTCGACGGAAAAGGCGACCTGCTGCTGCGCTACCGGGGCAAGAAACACACGTTCCCGTACGTGTCTGCGGCCGACGTGTTGTCCGGCGGCGCATCGGCCGACGCCCTGAAGGGCAAGATCGTGTTCGTCGGTACCACGGCGCTTGGCACACGAGAAGTCGTGGCGACTCCGGTCGACACGCTGTTCGCTGGCGTCGAAGTACAGGCGACCGTCGCCGACAACCTGTTGCAGCGCGATTTCATTCGACGGCCGGCAATCGGCGCGGCGCTCGAGAGCATCATCGTCCTGGTCCTCGGGATCGCGGTCGTACTGCTCGTGGCGCAGGCCGGGATCGTTGGCGGCATCGTCGGGGCCGGCGCTGGCGTCGCCGCGCTGTGGTGGGGCGAAACATGGCTGCTGTCGGCGCGCGGCCTGTTCGTCTCGCCGCTGGCGCCGACCATCGGCGTGCTGGGAGCGCTGGCGGTGATGACACTGGCGACGTTTACCGTCGAACGGGGCCGCGCCAACACCGCGAGCCGGGAGAAGGCGGACACGCAGCGGCTGATGGTGCAGGCGCTGCTGTCGCTAACCGAAGTCCGCGACGCGGAGACCGGCCGTCATTCGCGACGAACGCAGCAGTACGCGCGGTTGCTCGCGGAACAACTGTCCGCGCAGCCCGAATTCCACGAGCAGCTGACACCCGAACGCATCGAACTCCTCTCGAGTCTCGCGCCGCTTCACGATATCGGCAAGGTGGGCGTGCCGGATCACGTCCTCAACAAGCCCGGGGCGCTGACCGCTGATGAGATGCTGGAGATGCGCCGGCATCCGGAGCTCGGTCGCGAAGTGATCCTGAAGGCCGAGGCGCGGGTCGGCGTGCGGGACGATGCGACGCTGGCGATGGCGAAGGATATCGTCTACACGCATCATGAGCGGTGGGACGGCACCGGGTATCCGCAGCGACTGCGCGGCACCGAGATTCCAGTTGCCGGCAGGGTGATGGCCCTGGTCGATGTCTACGACGCGGTGCGCGCCCGATCGCTGTACCAGCGCTGTCTGTCACACGAGGACACCGTCGGTCTGATTGTCAAAGGCCGCGGCACGCATTTCGATCCGGCGGTCGTGGACGCGTTTCTTGGCGTGTCGGCGCGATTCAAGATCGTGTCGGACGAGACTCTCGCCGATTCGGCGTAAGCGCCAACCGCGATGAACGCGGAGCGGGCTACTGCGGCGTCACGCGGAACAGCCCGCCGGGATTGCGGTCCTCGAGCATCCACAACGCGCCGTCCGGACCGACCTCTACGTCGCGAATGCGGTGGCCGACATCCCAGCGCTCGGCAGCCTTGGCTCCGCCCTTGCCATCGAATGTGATGCGGTTGAGTGTCTGCGTCTGCATACCGCCCATCAGCGCGGAGCCGTTCCATTGCGGGAACATCGCGCCCTTGTAGAAGGTCAGATTGCCCGGCGCGATGATCGGCGTCCAGTAGATCACCGGCTTGGTCAGATCCGGCCGCGTATCAGGACTCGGAATCGGGACGCCGTTGTAGTTGACGGCGTAGGAGACGAGCGGCCAGCCGTAGTTCTTGCCGGGCTCGATCAGGTTCAGTTCGTCGCCGCCTCTCGGGCCATGCTCGACTTCCCACAGCCGGCCGTCGGGCGCGAACGCCAGACCGTACGGCGTCCGAACGCCGCTGGCCCACGTCTCCGCCGGCGCGAGGTTCGGCCCTTCGACCGTGTACGTGCTGAGCACGGGCGCGGTTTTGGCGAGTTCGGTGTCGCGCGGCGGATTGATCAACGGACGACTCGGCCCGCCCGTCTTGCCCGCCATCGGGTTGCCCGGCGCAGGCTTGCCGTCGAGCGTCAGTCGCAGGATCTTGCCCACTTCCGTATTCGGATCCTGCGCCGGCGTCATCCGCTGCCGATCGCCCACAGTGAGGAACAGGTTTTGTCCGTCGGGCGAGAACGCGATCGCGGCGCCGAACTGTCCGCCACGGCCCTTCGGCATGTCGCGCCACAGCACTTGTAGTCCCTCGAGGCTCGCTTTGCCGTCTCCGATGGCCAGCCGCGCGCGCGCCAGGGCCAGGCCCGACGTCCCTGGCTCGTCGCCTGGCTCGGCATACGTGAGGTAGATACTGTGGTCAGTCGCGTATTTCGGCGACAGGAACACGCCCAGCATGCCGCCTTGCCCCTGCCACAGGACAGGCGGAACGTTGTCGATCGGCGTCTTCTCCCCTTGCTGGGTGACGAGCCAGACCGGGCCGACCTTCTCGGTGACGAGCATGCGTCCATCCGGCAGGAACGCAAGGCGCCACCCGAGTTTGAACTCCGCCACCTTGGTCATCGTGAATGGCAGGCTCGGTTCCGGCTTCAACTCGCCCGCGTTGGTCTGGGCCTGCGCGGCCGGCGGCATCAGCATGAGCAGCAGCGCGGCTTTCAGAAGCGTTTTCATGAATCTCCTTGCCCTAGGATAATTTTACTTGAAGCCCATCTTCTTCAAGAGCGCCACGAAGCGCGGCTCGGAGCGGATGGAGTCGAAGATGGCATCCCGGCCGATCCATGCCATCATCTGCGAATCAGCCGCGAGGGCGCGTTCGA
>Ga0105248_10008831_pt1 | contig 11070 bp, 11 predicted proteins | sample KBSS34metaG_FD_81524 | JGI IMG/M metagenome (GOLD analysis project Ga0105248, IMG submission 81524) | Switchgrass rhizosphere microbial communities from Kellogg Biological Station, Michigan, USA - KBS S3-4 metaG | ecosystem: Host-associated > Plants > Roots > Rhizosphere > Soil | place...
CCGGTGATGCCGATCGCCGCGAGACTGACGACGCAGCGCCCGACCGGCGCGGGCATATAGGCGCTGCCGTGCGACATCACGAACGCCGCCACCGTGAGCAGCATCAGCGTGCAGCACAGCACCAGCACGCTGCGCTGCGAACAGACCGGCGCAGCCACCAGCACGACCACCACGTAGAGCACCGCGACAGCGATATCGAAGGTAGTGAGTGCGTCGATCGCGAAGATCACCAGGGCGATGGCCAGTGCGCCGCCGATCCGCCACAGGCGCGCGCGGTTCGAACTCGGCACGGCCTCAGCTGCGCGCAGATTGGCCGCACGGGCGCGACGCTGGGCGCCCCGTGCGCCGCCGGGCACCGAGTGGTTCGCGAAGGTTTGCGCGGTAGCACCGCCGTGACCCGCGGTTGCCCCTGCCGCAGACCCCGCTGCATCCGCTGTGGCCCCGGCTGTGGACTCTGCGGTGGACCCCGCGGCGGCCGGCCCGGGTTGAACCGCGGTGCCCATACGAGCTTCGGTCGAATCGGCGCCCACGGCGTGGCGGCGGTTCAGATCAGACATATCGGCGCCTTAACTTTATCGGGCATAACGGCAAATTGGCTGTAAGTCGCGTCGCATGGGCATCGTTTGCTGCGCGCGACGCTCAGAACATGCGAAGATAATGCAGTTGTCAGTTTTCGCCTGTTTCTTTCCCACAACATGCGGCAAGAGCCGCAGACGGGGCGCCCGTGCAGCCACGGCGCCACGACTTGCCCGATCAATTATGGACCATGTCCCGTACGATTCCGGCCGTGACGATGAGCCCGTCGTCTTCGTTGTTGACGACGACGATTCGTTCCGCAACGCCCTGGTGAATCTGCTGCGCTCGGTCGGCATGCAAGTCGAGGCGTTCGCATCGGCGCAGAGCCTGATGACCGCCCAGTGGCCCGAGGCGCCCGCGTGCATCGTGCTCGACGTGCGCCTGAAGGCGGACAGCGGGCTCGCGGTGCAGAACGAGCTGGCGCGTGCAGGCGTCGAGCTGCCGATCATCTTTATGACCGGTTATGGCGACATCCCGATGACCGTCCAGGCCATGAAGGCCGGCGCCGTCGATTTCCTCACCAAACCGTTTCGCGACCAGGACCTGCTCGATGCGGTCACGCGCGCGGTGAACGGCGACCGCACCCGCCGCGAAGCGCAGAAGTCGCTATTACAGCTCAAGCAGCGCTTCCAGACCTTGTCGTCGCGCGAGCAGCAGGTCATGACGCTGGTCGCCAAAGGCCTGCTCAACAAGCAGATCGCAGCGGAACTGGGCTTGAGCGAAATCACCGTGAAGGTCCATCGCGGCCAGGCGATGAAAAAGATGGGCGCGCGCACCCTTGCCGATCTGCTGCATCAGGCGGTGATGTTGAAAATCCGCGAAGAGCACGCGTAACGCATCGCGCTGCGGCGCGCGCAGGCCGCCCGTTCCTTATACCTATATATAGTTGTGAACTCGGGTGCCTCCGGTAACCTGTGATCAACCGTTGCCTCTGCAACGGCTTTATTTTGTGACCCAGGTTCGCAATGCCGAGTTTGCTTCCTTATCAGGTCGTGTCGATCATCGACGACGACGAGTCGGTACGTCTCGCCACCGCTAACCTTCTCCGGTCTTTCGGCGTGCAAAGCTGCACTTTCATTTCAGTGGAAGCGTTTCTTGCGTCGGAAGACATCGATCGCACCGCATGCGTGATTTCGGACATGCAGTTGCCCGGCATGAACGGTGTCGAACTGCAAGCCACCCTGCGCGAAATGCGACGACCGATCCCGATGGTGTTCATCACCGCGTTTCCGGACCACATGTTACGCAGCGTCGCGCGAGCGAATGGCGCCGCGTGCTTTCTGACCAAGCCCGTCGACGGCAACACGATTCTTTCCTGCATCGATCGCGCGATCAGCGGCTGCACATGCGAAGGGTGCGCGCCGGAAGAACACAACTAGCCGCGTCGTGCGTTGCGCGCCAGCTTATGCACGCAGCGCAATGTAAAGCCAACCGCTATACATTGGTATAAACGTAAGCCTTCGCGATCCGGCAAAGAACCTCATGTGTGTCGCATGCGTTGCTTGCGGCGCCTTCGCGGTGCGGGTATCTAATGCGTGCATCATGCTCAAATCTGCATGAGGCTTGCCTGATATGTGCAATCAGTCCTCAAGAAATTCGTCAGTTATCCGTGCGATCTCGACGCGCTAACGCAGCAGCATCCGTCGGCACGCTTTGACCTGCTGCTGGCAGACCGCAATACGGATCTTGTCCATGCACTTGCACATGATTGCAACGCCAGGGTATTATTGAGCCCGCACTCATTAATACCCTGCCCGACTCATCCATGGCCCGTCCACGCAGCGAAGACAAACGCAACGCCATCCTTGCCGCCGCCCTCGAAGTAATCGCCGAACAAGGCGTGGCGGCACCTACGGCGCGCATCGCGAAGCTTGCCGGGGTTGCGGAGGGCACGCTGTTCACCTACTTCGATACCAAAGACGAGCTGCTCAACCAGCTATACCTCGAAATCAAGGGCGAATTACGCGAGGTGATGATGGCGCACTATCCGAAGGCCGGCACGCTGCAGGCGCGCACGCGCCACGTCTGGATGAAATACGTCGACTGGGGCGTGGCGCAACCTGCGAAACGGCGCGCCATGGTGCAGCTCAGCGTTTCCGAGCGCGTCTCCGAACAGGCCAAGAACGCGGGCATGCAAGCCTTCGCGGACGTCAATCTGCTGGTGCAGGAAAGCATTGCGAAAGGGGTGTTGCGCGATCATCCGCCGGCCTTCGTATCGGCAATCATGGGCGCACTCGCGGAAACCACCATGGACTTCATGATGCGCGACCCAGCCCATGCCGAACGCTATCGCAGCGCGGGCTTCGATGCATTCTGGAACGCTATCTCCAAGGCTTGACGATGAGTGGCGGTTTTTTTTCACCCTTTAAATGAGTGAGTACACATTCATAACGCACGAAACAGGAGCTTCTGCAATGGCTAAAGTCTGGTTGGTTACTGGCAGCGCGCGCGGTCTCGGGCGCGCGATCGTCGAAGCGGCGCTCGCCGCGGGGGAACAGGTTGTGGCCGGCGCGCGCAATCCAGGCGCACTGGCCGAACTGACCGCGCGATACGGCAAGCAACTGCGCACCGTCCCGCTCGACGTGACAGACCCCGACGCGGCACAGCGCGCGGTACAGGTCGCGCTCGACACATTCGGCAAACTTGACGTGGTTGTCAACAATGCAGGTTATGGCCACATCGCACCGTTCGAGCAAACCACCGAGGACGATTTTCGCGCGCAGATCGATACGAATTTCTACGGCGTGGTCAATGTGACGCGCGCGGCACTGCCGGTGCTGCGCCGTCAGCGGGCGGGGCACATCTTTCAGGTTTCGTCGGTCGGTGGGCGCGTCGGCAATGCGGGGCTCGCCGCGTATCAGGCGGCGAAGTGGGCGGTGGGCGGCTTCACCGAGGTATTAAGCCAGGAACTTGCGCCATTCGGCGTGCACGTCACCGCACTCGAACCCGGCGGCATGAAGACCGGCTGGGGGCACGAAGCCGGCCGCGCGGTACCGGAATTGCTCGCAGACTACCAGCCGTCGGTCGGCGCGCTGTTGCAGCTACTGAAGCAACACGTCGGCCAGGAAACCAGCGACCCGGCGAAAGTCGCGCAACTGATCGTGCGGCTCGCCTATCACGATGCGTTGCCGCCGCATCTGCTGCTGGGTGCCGATGCGCTGCATTTTTGCGGCGCCGTGGAAAGCCTGCGCAGCGAGCAGGCACAGCGCTGGCGCGAGGTCAGCCTGTCGACCGGCTTTGCGTCCGGTGTGGCAGAACCGGCGTTGCCGGCACACCCGTAACCTGCGAGCGCAACGAGGAGAAATGCCATGCGTATCCTGATGTTCGGCGCGACCGGTATGGTCGGCCAGGGCGTCCTGCGCGAATGCCTGCGCGCACCGTATGTCGACTACGTGCAGACGGTCGGCCGCGCGCCGAGCGGCCAGCTAGATCCGCGTCTGTACGAAGTGATGCATCGCGACTTCAATCACTACCAGTCGATCGAAGCCTCGCTGATGGGTTTCGACGCGTGTTTCTTTTGTCTGGGCATATCGTCGGCGGGCATGAGCGAAGCGGACTATACGCGGCTCACCTACGACGCGACGCTCGCTGCCGCACAAACACTCGCGCGCCTCAATCCGCGCATGACGTTCATCTACGTGAGCGGCTCGGGCACCGACAGCAGCGAACAGGGCTCGACGATGTGGGCCCGCGTGAAGGGACGCACGGAGAATGCGCTGCGGCGTCTGCCGTTCAAGGCGGTGTATCTGTTCCGGCCAGGGGTGATCCAGCCACTCCATGGCGCGCGCTCGAAAACGCGCGCGTATCGGGTGTTCTATGCGCTCGCCAAACCACTGCTGACGCCGCTGCGTCTGCTGCTGCCAAATCACGTGCTGTCGACCGAGGATATCGGTGTCGCGATGCTGGCGCTGGCGCGCGAAGGGATCGATCGGGCGGTGCTCGAGACGCACGATATTCGTGCGGTATGTCGCGAGGCCGCGCAGCGGACGGCGGCGCTTGCGTGAGCGGTGAGCGGTGAGCTACGTCAGCCCCTGACGCAGCGGCCGCATCGCGTGCTGCCGTCGCCGCGTGCGACACGGTGCTACCATCGCCAGACGCCGATCGTCATCGTGATCGACGCGCCTCCGCTCAACTCGCCCAAGCTCGCGATGCCCGCTCACGAAGCCCCCTTCGCGCCACACGAACCGATCGAAGCGCGCGTGTTCCGCGCCGGCCGGTTATCGATCGGTCTAACGCTGCCGCTGCTGCCCGCCGGGCAAATCGTCGCTGACTTCAACCAGCAGATCGAGCTCGCACAACGCGCCGATTCGCTCGGCTTTCGCGCGCTGTGGGTTCGCGATGTGCCGCTCAACAGCGCCGACTACCCCGATCCGGTCGGACATCTCGACCCGTGGGTGCTGCTCGGCGCGCTGGCCGCGCACACGCGGCAAATCGCACTGGTGAGCGGCGCAATCGTGCTGACCTTGCGGCATCCACTGCATATTGCCAAGGGCGCGATCTCGGTACAGACGCTGTCGCGCGGCCGCTTCATCCTCGGTCTCGGTTCGGGCGACCGGCCGCCCGAGTATGCGGCGTTCGGCGCAGACGGTGACGCCCGTCGCGAACTGTACCGGCGCCACTGGGAAACGGTTGCCGCCGCGCTCGCACCACAGCCGCGAGTGATTCCGGACGCAGCGCCAGACGGCGCGCCACAGTTTTCGCTATTACCGCAGCCACCGCAGCCGGTGCCAATGCTTGCGGTCGGCTCGGGCGGGCAAAGCGTCGACTGGATTGCGCGTCATGCGCTCGGCTGGATGACTTACCATCGCGAGCCGGACGCGCAGCAGGCGCGGCACAGCATGTGGCGCGCGGCCGTCGAGCGCGCTGCACCGGGCGCGTTTCGCGCCTTTGGCGCGGCACTGCGGCTCGAACTGAGTGCCGATCCGGACGAACCCGCCTCGCCCGTCACGCTCGGCTACCGGACCGGACGGCACGCACTCGTCACGCTGCTGCATGCGATGCGCGAGCAAGGCACGCATCACGTGTCGTTCAATTTGCCGGCATCGGAGCGCGCGCCACGCGAGGTGATCGAAGAACTCGCGGAATATGTGCTGCCGGTGTTTCATCACGACACGTAATCGATATCGACGCGCCACAACCGCACCAGCGGCCCATCGTGTCCGCTCAATGGATCCGATGCCGGAAACGCCACCTGCTGCATCTGCCGCAGCCTTTCGGCCGATAAAGCCACCCGGCTGATGCCGGTGTCCTGATCCGGCGGATACGCGCCGACCACCAGAAAATCCGCGGTCGCTTCCAGCTTGCAATGACCGATGCCCGCCGGCAGCACGACGACGTCGCCAGCCTGCACGGTCACTTCGCGCCCGATGGGCGCGGGACCGCCGAGCATGAGACGCGCGCTGCCGCCGGCGAAGCCAAGCACTTCATGCGTGGCCGGATGGAAGTGATGGAAAGCGTAGACACCATTGCGCCAGTGTGGCGGCCAGCCGTTACGTGCGAACGCTGCTTCGAAACACGCCGCGGGGTCATGTTCATCGAGTGGCATAGCCGCGCGATAGATCAGCACCGGCAAGCGCGGGTTGTTCGGAATCCAGCCGTTGGGCGCGAAACTCAGGGTTTCGGGTTGTACGGGCGCATCGTCGGCTGCTGCCGCGCTGACGTGCCGGCTCCTGATATCCGTCATCGAAGGTCTCCGTGATCGGTCTGGGTAGTCAGCTTAGACGAAATCAAGCGAGGTCACGCAGCAACGTCGCGGTGCATCTGCAAGTGCATTCGCTCACGCTCGCGGTGCACAACCTTGCACTGCATACGCCCTTCCAGTGCATCGCCCGTGCCCGAAGCTTGCGGGCCGCGCCGCGCAGAAACACCCACAAACCGGCACACATCATGCTTGATGAAAATCATTCAAGTTACTTGACCAAGATTCACTAAGCTTAATCAGCGCTCCGCTCGAGATACGTGCGCGTTGCGTCGAGCAAGCCACCACACGTCTATCTCCCCACTTTGCACCGCACGAAAACACGATGACCGCCACCCCCAACGCATCCGACGCCCTGACCGCCGCCCACCACGTCGATCCCACCCGCCTGCTCCAATCCATCGCCGCGCTCGCCACGATCGGCGCGCGCAGCGACGGCGGCGTCGACCGGCCCACCTTATCCGTCCTTGATCTCGAAGCGCGGCGCGGCCTGATCGAGCGCGCCCAGGCGCTTGGCTGCAGCGTCGAAACCGATGCCTGCGCGAACCTGTTCTTCCGTCGCGCCGGCCGCGAAGACCTGCCGCCGGTGCTGACCGGCAGCCACATCGACACCCAGCCGACCGGCGGCCGTCTCGACGGAGCGTACGGCGTGCTGGCCGGCTTCGAATGCCTCGCGGCCCTCGCTGCGGCAAACATCGTCACGCGCCGGCCGCTCGAAGTCGTGATCTGGACCAACGAAGAAGGCTCGCGCTTCCAGCCCGGCGCGATGGGCTCGAGCAGCTTCGTCGAACCGGAGCGGCTGGCCGCGTATCGCACCGTAGTGGATGCCGCCGGCACCACCGTCGGCGCCGCCCTCGATGCGCATCGCAGCGCGTTTCCCGCACTCGCGACGCGCGCGCCAACCGCCGCGCACGCCTTCATCGAACTGCATATCGAACAGGGCCCGCTGCTCGAGCTGGCCGCCACACCGCTCGGCGTGGTGACCGGCATTCAGGGCGTGCGCTGGCACTCGGTGCGCTGCGACGGCGCTGCCGCTCACGCGGGCACCACGCCGATGCACGCGCGCCGCGATGCAATGACACTCGCCGCCAACGTGCGCGCGCAGATCGAAGCCTTCGCGCTGGAACTCGGCGGCGACGCGGCGCGCATCACGTTCGGCAGCTGGAGCATCGCGCCGAACTCGATCAATACGATTCCATCGCGAGTGATCTTCACAGTCGATTTCCGTCATCCGGATCCCGCGGTGCTCGCGCGCTTCGACGCCGCGCTCGCCGAATGCATCGCCAGCCACGGCGCCGCGGTACAGATCGAAGCGCTGTTCTCGCACGCGCCGGTGCAGTTCGCCGAGCGCGCGGTCGCACGCGTACGCGAGGCTTGCGACGCGCTTGGCGCGCGCTCGCAGCCGATCGTGTCCGGCGCGTTCCACGATGCGCTGCATCTGGCGAAGCAGTGCCCGACCGCGATGCTGTTCGTGCCGAGCCGCGGCGGCATCAGCCACAACCCGGCCGAAGCGACCGACGACGATCATCTCGTACTGGGCACCCGCGCGCTCGCGCATTGCCTAGTCGAGCTTTGCAACGAAGCGCCCTGAGCTCGCCAGGGCCAGGACCCAGACTGAAAACGCCTCTCCGACCCATCAAGGAACCACCAATGAACACCCCTCACGCGCATTCGCACTCGCACGACGACAACGGCACCGCACACGGCGAAAACGCGACGCTGCACGAACCGATCTCAGCCGACGGCACGCCCGAGCTGGGCCATACCTACACGGTGCCCGCACGTTGCGGCCGCGCGGTGCGCCTGAAGGCCGGCCAGACCATCCGCGTCGCGAATCCGCACGGCACCCAGGTCTGCGATACGTGGATCTTCAATGCAGAGCATCTGAGCGAATTCCTGTCGTTCGAGCACACCCGCGCGTTTATCGACAAACTGATTCCGCAGGTCGGCGACCCGCTGATGACCAACCAGCGCCGCCCGATCGCGGAACTGGTGGCCGACACCTCGCCCGGCGTGCACGACACCTTGATCGCAGCCTGCGATCTGTTCCGCTACAAGACGCTCGGCGTGACGGGTTATCACGACAACTGCGCGGACAATATGCGGCTCGCGCTGAAGGCGATCGGTTTGCGCGCACGCGAAGTGCCGCAGCCGTTCAACCTGTGGATGAACATTCCGGTGAAGCCCGACTACTCGATCGAATGGCTCGCGCCGGTTTCGAAGGCGGGCGATCACGTCGACATCAAGGCGACGATGGATTGCGTGGTGGTGCTGTCTGCCTGCCCGCAGGACATCGTGCCGATCAACGCATTGAACCCGCTCGAAGTCGAGTTCACGGTATTGGCCTAAGCGCGCCGCAACGCGGCGGTGGCGGTGGCGATATAAAGCTTTTTCGGAACGTGCCAATCACACATGAGCAAAACCAGAACCGCAGCGCTTGCCACCGCAGCAACGGCCGCGCCGGAGCAGGCGCGTGCTACGCGCACCACGCGCGCGCGCCCGAAAGCCGCCACCAACGGTAGCGCAGTTGCACCGGCGCGTGCAGCACCCACCCCTGCGTCTGCATCGCCTGCGCCATCGCGGCGCACATCGCCCGCGAACCCCACCGATACGCTAGGCGTGCGCCTCAAACACGCACGCATGGTGCGCAAGCTGACGCTCAAGGCGCTAGCCGACACCGTCGGCTGCTCGGAAAGCCTGCTGTCGAAACTCGAGCGGGGCCACGCAAGCCCCTCGCTTGCGACGCTGCACAAGATCGCGCAAGCGCTCGATACGCACATCGGCGCACTGGTCGGCGGGCCCGCGCTGAACAAGTCGCCCGTGCAGCGCGCGGACCAGCGGCCAACCGCCAGTTTTCCGTCAGCGGACCCGCGAGCATCGATTCTGCTCGAGCGCGTGATCGTGCCGGCGCCCGGCCAGCTTCTGCAAAGCGATATCCACGTAATCGAGCCGAACGCGAACAGCGACGAACAGATCAGCCACATCGGCGAAGAACTTGGCTATGTGATCGAAGGCGAACTGGAATTGACGCTCGACAACCAGCTCTACCTGTTGAAAAGCGGCGACACGTTCTATTTCCCGAGCACGGTGCCGCATAGTTATCGCAACCCGGGCAAGACCGCCGCGCGCGTGTTGTGGGTCAACACACCGCCGACGTTTTAATCGCAGCCGCAACCGCAGCCACCAACGCAGCCGCGTGCAACGTGCCGCGCACCGCGGCAAGCCCCACGCATACCCCGCCACTCACTCCTGCGGCAACCTGAACGGCACCACGCTGTCCTCGTTATTCGCCTCGACGAGCCGGATCATCTGCAGCATGAACAGGTCGCGCTCTGCCGGCGGCAGATGTTCGATCGTGCGGTCGTGCGCGCGCTGCACCGCGGGCGCCATCTTCAGCACCAGCCGCTTGCCCTGGCGCGTCAGCTTGACGAGCTTCACGCGCTTGTCGTATTCCGCCTGGCGCCGGTCGATCAAACCGCGCGCCTGCAGCCGCGGCATCACTTCGGCTACGCTCGAACGCTCCAGCCCGACTTCCAGCGCGAGCGTGTTCTGATCGAGCTCGCCCATCGCGTCGAGCGCGGTCAGCAAGCTGTATTGCACCGGCGTGATGCTGAATTCGGCGGTTTCCTCGGCGAACAGAAAGCCGTGGATCTGATGCATGCGGCGGATCAGAAAGCCCGGCCGGGTGAACAGCGGCGAGCGCGCCTGGCACGCTTCGAGTTCTTCGCGCACCGGGCGGGTGGCGGTTTCGTCGTTGATCGTAGTCGACATCGGGTTCATTCCATCGGAACGCGCGGTGGCCGCAAGGCCACTCCCGCAATGACATGCATTCTAATGCGAGGCGCGCACCGGAACAAATACCGGGGTACACCACGCAATTCACCATAATCATGCGCGACGCCTTGATACGGTGCGTCGCACTGCCCTGCACGCCTTGATGCTGTGCATGGCGCTCGCGCCGCTGGCCACCGGCACGAACCGCCGCATGCCAGCGCAAAGCTCGTGCCGACGCGGGCCGGCCGGGCATCTTCAGCGCCTCTCCACCAGCCCGCGCACGACCGGCACACTATTTGCGGTACACCACGCATTTCCCACTCGTGCCCTTGAGCCCGTAACCGCATATGACCCAGGTTCTACTGAAAGGCGGCCACGTCATCGATCCCGCAGCCGGCCTCGATGCGACGCTCGACATTCTCGTCGAAGACCAACGGATCGCCGCAATCGGCCCGGACCTGGGCGCCAGCGCCCCCGGCGCCGAGACGATCGACTGCCGCGGGCAACTCGTGCTGCCCGGCCTGATCGACACGCACGCCCACGTGTACCAGTACGTGACCGGCCGTTTCGGCCTGAACGCCGATATGTGCGGCGTACGCTCCGGCGTCACGACACTGGTGGACCAGGGCGGCGCGAGCTGCATCACGATTCCGGGCTTCCGCCATTTCGTCGCCGAGCCGGCCGCCACGCGCGTGCTGTCGTTTATTTCCGCGTATATCGTCGGCGGCCTCGAAGGCCACTATTACCCCGACCTGTATCGCCCCGAGTGTCTCGATGCGGCCGCCACGGTGAAATCCGCCGCCGCGAACGCAGACCTCGTGCGCGGCGTGAAGGCGCATGCCGAGATCGGCGGCTTCGCGCGCTGGGGTCTTTCCGTGATGAAGATCGCCTCGCAGATCGGCCGCGACGCGCAGCTGCCGGTGTACATCCACTTCGGCCAGCTGTGGCCGAAGCCGGAGAGCGGCGGCCTGCCGGTCAATCCGGATTCGATCTTCAACCAGGTGGTCGATACGCTGAAACCC
>Ga0105248_10008832_pt1 | contig 11070 bp, 11 predicted proteins | sample KBSS34metaG_FD_81524 | JGI IMG/M metagenome (GOLD analysis project Ga0105248, IMG submission 81524) | Switchgrass rhizosphere microbial communities from Kellogg Biological Station, Michigan, USA - KBS S3-4 metaG | ecosystem: Host-associated > Plants > Roots > Rhizosphere > Soil | place...
TCTACGGACACCTGGCCGACTGGGAGACCGCGCACATCGGGCTGCCCGGGGAAACCCACGCGCCCAAGTCCCGGAGCGACTACGCGTTCTTCAAGACCGGGGTGCTGCGCACCGCGGGCGGCGCCGACGTCAACGTCGGTCAGCTCACCCTGGTCGGTGGGCACGCCCCGCTGAGCGCCGACGCGGCCAGCGCGGTCAAGCATTACGACGACACCGCCAGCGCGGTCGCCGACGTCGCGATCGGTGAAGACCAGCACGGCATCTGGGTGGCCGGCGCGATGCGCCCGGAGGTCACCCCGGCGCAGCTGCGGGCGTTCCGGGCCAGCGCCTTGAGCGGCGACTGGCGGCCGATCAAGGGCAGCCTCGAGCTGGTCGCCGCGTGCGCCGTCAACGTCCCCGGGTTCCCGATCGCCCGGGCCCGGGTGGCCGGCGGTCAGGTGCTGGCGATGGTCGCGGCCGGCGCCCGTCGGCTGTACGTCAAGCAGATCAGCCTGCTGTCCGACGCGGCCCTGGCCGAGCGGGTCAGCGCGCTCGAGGCTCTCCTCGCCGACATCGGCGTGACATCGGCGGAGGGCACCACCGTGTCAACCACGCCGTCCGTCCCCGCGACGCAGTTGACTCCCACCGGCGACTCCGGCACCGACGTGTCCAAGCTGACCCCACTGGACCCCGGCGAGACGCCGCCCGAGCAGGACGGGCAGGGCAAGCGGGAGGAGGTCCGGGCCAAGGTCCGGCAGATCCGCCGGGATCGGTTGCGCCGACGGGTGCACGTGACGACACCGAAGGAGCAGCCGGTCGCGGCCGGAGGTGGCACGCCGGATTTTCGTGACGGCCTGTCGCACGACGTGCGGCAGGCCATTCGTGACCGGGTCCACGGCGTGACGTCGGCCGGCCTGGTGGCCGGCGAACGGGCCAAGATCGGCGGCTACCCGATCAGTGACGTCGAGTCGCTGAAGAAGGCGATCAAGGCGTACGGCCGGGCCCGGCCGCAGGACCAGGCGGCCACCCGGGCACACATCATCAGCGAAGCGAAGAAGCTGAAGCGGACCGACCTGATCCCGAATGACTGGCTGACCGGTTCCGCGGCGCTGGCCGCCAGCGCCCGGGTCGATGCGGTGCGCGCACTGACCGCCGCCCGGATCGGCAAGTACCTGGAATGGCAGCATCCGCGCGGCATCGGCGGTAAGTGGATCGAGAAGTTGGGCGCGGTCGACGTACTGGATCAGCACGGCGGCGGCAAGGGCAAGCGCGGCACGATCAAGGACCTGACCGAGAAGGGCCCGGTCGTCCAGTACCCGGACGGCAAGTCGGAGACGATCCCGCTGAAGGATGCGGCGACCCGGATCCGGGTGGCCCCGAAGGCTCGCGGCGAACTGCCGGGTGAGGCGCCGGAATCGCCGAAGGCCCTGCCGAACCCGGACCAGGTCACCCCGGGCGAGAAGATGACCGGTCCGGCGGCGGAGGCCAATCACGCTGCCTACGAGGCGGGCCGGGCAACCCCGCGTGAGCTGGAGGCGAAGGCCGCGGTGCCGGAGCCGACGGACAAGCAGGGCCGACCGCTGCCGCGGGTCGAACGCGACGCCGACGGCAAGATCATCGTCTCCGATGAAGCGAAGCGACTGGGCAGTGAGGTCTACCAGCGCGGGGTCGAGGCCGAACCGGACATCTCTGCGGAGCTGGCCGGGCTGGTCGGCGACTCCGACCCGGCGAACTACCGGGAGCCGGGGGCCGGTGAGGGCAAGCTGTACGGCTTCCAGTACCGCCTGAAGGCGGAGGCCGGGGTTCAGGAGAAGGTCGAACGCAACGTCGAGGAGGACAAGCTCCAACGCGAGGACGCCGCGGCCAACATCAAGGACGCCGTCCGATACACGGTGCACTTCCCGGAGGACGAGTTCGGCCGCCGGTCGCAGGAGGTCATTGACCAGCTGACCCGGGACAACGCCAAGGTGGTCGTCAAGAACACCTGGCCGCCGGAGGCGGGGCGGGCCTACAAGGGCGTCAACGTCAACGTCTGGCGGGACGATGGCACGGTCTACGAGGTCCAGTTCCACACGCCGGAGTCGCAGCGGGTGAAGGACCAGATGCACGGGCTGTATGAGGATCAGCGCAAGACGGTGCACCGGTCGCCGGAGTGGCAGCGGATCGAGGACCAGATGAACGAGCTGGGCGCGGGTCTGGTGCGCAACAACGCCCCGCAGGGCGTGAACGACATCCACGGCTACCCGCCGGGCGAGAAGCCGCCGCCGGCCGGGGCACCACCCGAGACGCTGTTCCCTTAATGACATCACCCGGCGTCATGTGGTATATTGAGACCGAAGGAGGTGCACGATGACATCACCAAGTGAGGCCGCGCCGGCCCCCGAGCAGGGGACCCCCACCGGGTATTTCCTGGCCAGCACGCCGGGGATCAATGACGACCAGCCCTACAGTGCGGCCAGGTGGTACTGGCCGGACTCGACGGATGTGGAGATTTGGGACGCCGGCTCCAAGAGCTGGGTCCTGAACGACTCGTTCGCGTCGATCAACGACGACCCGAAATGGGAGAACGCCACCGAGGAACAGGTCATGGCCTGGACCCAGAGTTAGACGCGTCCGCCCTTCGAGGCGGGCGGGCCCACGGCGATCGGCAACGAGAGCGTGCACAGTGGGTCGACAACTGAATAACGAGAACCGCCCCGTGTCAACCGACACGGGGCGGTTCTGTTGTACGCTCCCTCCCGAGCGATCGGACGACAGCGGTGACCACGCCCGCGGTCCGGTACCTCCACCGATGGTCCTAGTTACTGACCCATCTGGAGGTAACTCATGGCGTCGCTCGCCGACTACCAGGCTGATCTGGCCCGGCTGACCGAGCTGTCCGATGAGGAACTGAACGCGCTGTCGGACAACCTGATCGCCGCGTTCGACGAAGCCGACCAGGGTGAGGCCGACGACGCTGCGCTCGAGGAGCTGGCCGCCGCACTGGACACCGTGCGCACCGAGCTGGAATCCCGGAGCAGCGCAGGAGAGCCGACGGCCGAGCAGCCGCCGGACATCGCCGCCGCCGCCGAAACCGTCGGCACCGACACCGGCGCCGCCCCTGAGCAGCCGGCCGTCACCCCCGACCCCCCCGCCGAACCGCCGGCCGAGCCGCCTGCGGCCGAGCCGCCTGCGGCCGAGCCGCCGACTCCGCCGGCCGAAACTCCCGGCACCGAGGCGCCCGATCCGAACGCGGACGACGACGCGGAGAAGGCGACCGACACCACCGCCACGGTGACCGCCCCGCCGGGGACCGTCACCACCATCGAGACCAAGTCCACCCCCACAACGTCGGAAGGAACCGCCGTGGCCGCCTCGTCCACCGCAGTCGTCCCCCGTGAGGCCGAGCCGGTTGTCGCGAGCGCGGCATCGGTGGTTCTCGCCGGTTCGGACATCCCGGGCTTCTCCACCGGTCAGACCCTGACCAGCCTGCAGCAGTTCGGGCAGGCCATGACCACCCGGATCAACCAGCTGGGTCGGCTGGGCGGCGGCGACGGCGAACACGTCATCGTCGCGTCCGTCCGGTCCGAGGCCCCCGCCGACCGGGTGCTGGACTTCGGGGACCCGGAGAAGGCGTGGGAGAAGATCCAGGCCGTCACCGACATGGACGCGATCGTCGCGGCCGGCGGCTGCTGCGCCCCGCTGACGACCCGCTACGAACTGTTCGACTGCGGCGGCGACTCGTCCCGGCCGGTGCGCGATTCTCTCGCCGGGTTCCGTGCCGACCGGGGCGGCATCCGGTTCAGCAAGGGCCCCGAGCTGGCCGACCTGAACGCCGGGGTCGGGTTCTGGACCTGCGCCGACGACGCCGACGTGGACCTGGCCGACGACACCACGTGGAAGAAGTGCGCGCGGATCGAATGCCCGCCGGAGGAAACGGCCGAGATCCAGGCCGTCACCCTCTGCCTCACTTTCGGCGTCATGCAGTCCCGGGTCTATCCGGAGCTGGTCACCGCCAACACCAAGCTGGCTCTGGTCGCGCATGCCCGGCTCGCCGAGGCCGCCCTGCTCGCGCAGATCAAGGCGGGTTCCACCGCGGTCGCCGACGGCGGCACCGGGTGGGGTGCCATCCGTGACCTGCTCGACACGGTCGGCCGCGCCGCCATGTACTACCGCGACCGGTACCGCATCGGCCAGGCCAAGCTCCGGGCGATCATCCCGTCCTGGGTGAAGGAACTGCTGCGCGGCGACATCATCGCGGGCCCGGACTACGGCAACCTGCGCGGCCACTTCGGCATCTCCGACGCGGAGATCGAAGGGTTCTTCAAGGACCGCGGGATCAACGTGACGTGGGCGTTGGACTCCGCCGACCCGGCCACCGGCGGCGGCACCTTCCCGGCTCTGACCACCGCGCTGCCGGCCTGGCCGACCAGCGTGCAGTGGGCGCTGTTCGTCGAGGGCACCTGGCTGCTGCTCGACGGCGGGTCGCTGGACCTGGGCATCGTCCGGGACTCGACGTTGGTACGCACCAACGACTACCAGCAGTTCTCGGAGATTTTCGAGAGCGCGGCGCACATCGGTTGCGAATCGCTGTGGATCACCAGCGCGGTCAACGTGTCCGGGTGCTTCGCCAGCGGCAAGCCGTGCGCCTGATTCCGGTCCCTACTCGTTAATCGCAAGGAGGAAGGACCAGGCTCATGGCCGGATATGTTCACGACAACGCCGCATCGGTACGCGGTGTAGCAGCTCGCATCACGCGCCTGGGATCCGACGGCGCCCCCACCGTCGGTTCCGCCTGTGACGTCTACATGACGTCCGGGTTCGTTCGGTTCAGCTTCACCCCGGAGTACTCCGAGGGTGAGGAGATCAGCATTACCAGCGCCAGCGGCGCGGTGTGCGTGTACTACAAGTCGCCCGATTCCCTGAAGTCCGTCAACACCAACCTCGAGCTGTGCGACCCCGACCCGGTGGTCACCCAGATGATGGTTGGCGGCGACGTGCTCACCGTGCCCGGCAACTCCGACTGCGCCCCCCTGGGATCCGCGGTCGAGGATGTCGTCGCGGTCGGCTACGCCGGTGGGGCCGTCGGCGAGGAGGGCGGCGGTGACGGTGTCGCCGTCGAGGTCTGGGCCCAGGCCGTCGTTGGCGGCAAGGCCGCGCAGACCTGCCCGTACTGGCACTACCTGATTCCCTACGGCAAGTACCGGCTGGATGGCGACCGGGTTGTGGAGAACGGCAACCTCGCCACCGTGTTCGCCGGCACCGGAGGCGGCAACGCCGCCTTCGGCCCGGGCCCGGTCATGGACCTGACCGGCGTCACCCCGGTGCCGCCGGACGGTGCGTTCGACTGGGAGTTCCCCACCTACACGGATCGGCCGTTCCTGTACGCCCGGTCCGCGTACGCACCGGTCGGGCTGCAGGGCTGCTACAGCAACCTGGGCGTGGCGATCATCGCCATCGTCGCCGGCACGCCGGCCACGATGGTGCCGGTCAACGCGACCCGACCCAAGGACCTGGCTGCCCTGCAGGACCTGGGTGCGCTGGGCAACACCACCGCATGGACGACGGGTCAGTACTTCGAGCTGCTGGACGACACGGACGCGCACTGGGACGGCAGCGACTGGGTGGCGGGCAAGGTCCCGGCTCCGGTCATCCCGGCCACGGGCGCCACGGCGGGCACGCCGGGCTTCTACACGCCGACCGGCGCGACCACGCCGGCCAACCTGGCTGCGCTGTCCACCGTGGTGGCCAGCCCGACCACCGCGTGGGTCACCCAGCAGTACGTCAACCTCGCGGACCTGTCCACCGCGTGGTGGAACGGCACCGCATGGGCGCTGGGCAAGGCTCCGGCCTGACCGGTTGACACGGACGGCGGGCGGCCCCGGGGAGACAATCCTGGGGGCCGCCCGTCGGCGGTTCCGGGAGGAGGCACCGAATGAGTGAGTGCAACGGCTGCTGGGTCGACTGGTCGGATCCGTTGGTCTACTCGCAGATCGTGACCGGTACACCCGATCCGGACTACGACGTGCCCGATCCGCCGGACGACACGGTGCTGGCGGCCATCGCGGTGGCCAGCGAGGTCCTGCTGCGACTCACCGGCTACCTGGTTCACCCGGCCGGCACCGCGGAGGAGGACTTTGTCGCGGCCCCCCGGATCCGGCGGCTGACGCCCAACTGGCGTCCGCTGCGCGAGGTCCTGGGGGTGGATCGGATCGACCGGGACTGCCTGGCCGAGCCGATCACCCCGCTGCCCTGCGTCATCGGTCAGGACGCCTATTTTTCGACCGCCCGGTGCTCGCTGGAGTACTGGATGACCACCATCTGCGGGTGCTCGCCCAGCGGGGTCGAGTTCATTCGGATGCGCTACCGGTTCGGGTCGACGGTTACCGCGTCGGCCCGTCGGGCGCTGATCTACCTGGCCCGGCAGATGTGGCTGCAGGCCAACCCCGGGCAGGGCGAATGCGAGTTGCCGGAGCGAGTGACCAGCGTCAACCGCGAGGGGCTGAGCTACACGATCTTTGATCCGCAGTCCTACCTGATGGAGCGCAAGACCGGGCTGCCGTCGGTGGACCTGTGGTTGGCCGCGGTGAATCCGGCCAAGTCGCTGCGGCCGTCGGGGGTGTGGACGCCGGACGCCCCGCCGGCCGTCAACCGCAAGATCAACTGGGTCGCCTTCGAGGATCTGGCCCTGATGGGAGTGCGATGACCGACAAGGATCTGGATCATCTCGCTGTGGTCAAGGCCCTGGCCAAGGCGGTCGGCGACTGCGGTTGGCGACTCGACGGCGAGGTCGAGGCGTACGGGTGGCGGATCACCCTGATCGCCATCCCGCCGTTGGCCCGGCCGAACCCGAGCCGCAACCGCTGGCCGCACGAGCCGGAGGAGCAGGAGGAGCCGACGCAGGAGGAACGAGTGTTGGACGAGGAGGGCCGATTCCGTGGCGCACAGTAGTTGGGGCAGCGGCTGGCCGAACTGCCAGGGCAGTAAGATCAACTCCGGGTTCGTGGTGTCCGGCACCAAGTTCCCCGGCGGGATGCGCTACGAGCTGGTCGATCTGACGTCGATGCTGGTCCAGGAGTGCAAGAACCGCGGCTATCGGTTCGGCACCAGCTCCGATCCCAGCTACGGCTGTTGGGGCTACTCGTGCCGGGCGATCTCCGGGTCGAACAATCCCTCGAACCACTCGTGGGGTCTGGCCGTCGACATCAACGCCCCGTCGAATCCGTATACGTCGCCGCTGGTCACCGACATGCCGTCGTGGATGCCGGACCTGTGGAACGAATACGGGTTCCGGTGGGGCGGCGACTACTCCGGATCCAAGGACGCCATGCACTACGAGTTCATGGAGTCCGTCCAGGCCGCCGCCGACTACACCAACCTGGCCCGGTCCCGCGGGCTGGGCGGCGGCAAGCCGCCGGACCCGCCCAAGCCGAAGGTGCGCACCTACTACCAGGTGCTGTACGGGACCTGAGATGAGCGCAACCACCGACCGGCACGCCCAGGAGATCATGTCCGCGGCGCGCACCCTGCCGCTCAACGCGGATCTGATGTACCGGGCCGCGTGGGTCGGGGTGACCGCCGGCATCGCCGAATCGTCCCTGCTGATGTACGCCAACGACGGCAGTTCGACGGACGTCAAGTGGGGCACCAACCCGCCGGAGCAGCTAACCCAGGCGGAGCGCGACGTCGCCCGGCAAAGCCTGAACTACCCGCACGACAAGGTGGGCAACAACCTGGATTCGATGGGGCTGTTCCAGCAACGGCCCGGAGCCGACTGGGGGGTGCCGGCGGACCTGATGAACGGCCCGGCCAGCGCCGGCAAGTTCTACCACGGGGCCGGCTACAACGAAGGTCTGATGGACATCGACGGCTGGGAAACGATGTCCGTCGGCGCCGCCGCGCAGGCGGTGCAGAAGTCACCACCGCACGACCTGCCGCTGTACGAGCAGGCGGCGAACACGGCCAAGGGCTACATGGATCGGCTCTGGGGTGGCAGCACGCCGATTCCGCCCCAGCCACCCCAACCCACTATCAAGACCTACTACCAGTCCATCTACGGCACATAGGAGGCACGGCATGGCCAAAGGAGCCGGCGGGGAAGTTGTTCTCGTCCACTTCCAGTTCACCGACGGCGGGTGGGGCGAGGCGAACATCCTGACCCGGACCTGGGCACGCGCCTCGAGCGACAACGCGCTGTCCAACCGGCAGTGGTGGCTGGACGTCACCAAGACGCCGTGGGCGAAGTGGACCGACCTGGCGTCGCAGGACGGCCCGTACGACCTAGACGGGGCGGTGGTCCGGTTCGGTCAGGAGGTCCCGTGGGGCGCGGCCGGCGCGTATCAGCCGGCGCCGTGGCAGGTGGTCCGCTGCGGCGACATCGACTACGCGTTCGGTCCCGGCGTGTTCGTCATGATCGACAGCCCGGACATGTACCACTTCCTGGCGTCTGCGCGTCTGATCAGCACCCCGCACGGGAAGGCTCCGTCGATCGAGGTGAACCTGCTCGACTTCATTCGTCGGCAGGCCCTGCGCGGAGTGATGGCCGGGTCGGAGGCCAGCGGCGCGGTCACCCCGATCCCCGGTCAGCAGGAGGCCGCCGCCGTGTCCGCGGCGAACGTCGAGGCGGAGGGGAAGACGCTCTGAGATGGCCGTCTACCGCCGCCAGGGACAGTTCGTCCCGGAGTCCGTCGCCGCGTCGTCGGTTGACACGGCGACGGCGGCGGCGAACGGGCAGACGCTGTTCCTGACGCCTGACCCGTCCACCGAGACGCTGTTCCACATGGCCGAGAACCTGCTGGAGCGGGTGAGGGCGTGCGCCTTGCAGCACGGGGTGACCCTGCCCGCGCGGCAGGTCGTCTACCTCTCGCCGATCCCGGCGGACTGTGAACAGGTGGCGGTGCTGTTCGACGGCTGGTCGCCCGACCAGACGTGGGACATCACCCTGCACTGCAATGCGTTCCGGTGGATGGGCGGGTTCTCCGTGGTCATCACCCGGTGCACACCGGCCCTGCCCGGGCGCAAGGGCACCGCGCCGAGCGTCGAGGCGATGCGGGCGGCTGCCCTACTGGCCAGCCGCGACGCCGACGTGTTGACCTGCGTGGTGACCAGCTTGGAGGAGATCGGTCCGGAGATGCAGATCGTCACCCAGGCCCCCACCGGTGGGTTTCAGACCACGGAGCTGGATCTGCGGGTGCCCTGCTACGGCGCGCTGGAGTAGCGATGGCCACGATCACCTACATTCAGAACGTCCCGTTCCCCAAGGATGAGCTGGTCGGCTGGAACTCCGAGTTCGGCCGGCGAATGAAGACGTCCGCCCGGGCGATGACCCGGTTGGCCAAGGACAACGCCCCGGTGCGGGAGGGGCGACTGAAGGGCTCGATCGAGCACAACCTGAAGGAGCGCCGACAGAACGCGCAGGGCATTTGGTACAACGTCGGATCCAAGGTCAAGTACGCGCTGTACATGGAGTCCGGCACCCGGCCGCACCCGATCCTGCCCAAGAAGGAGGGCGGGTTCCTGGTCTTCTTCTGGCCGCGGGTCGGCAAGGTCGTCCGGATGAAAGCGGTCTTCCACCCGGGCACCGTCGCCAAGAAGTACCTCGAGCGGGCGTTGGTCGCCGTCATCGGGCGGATGTTCTGATGAACCGGGGGGCGGTTGACACGGGCGTGGCAGGATATGGCCGGGCCACCCGGCCCGCCGATGCCGATGCGCTGGAGGTTTTCCGTGCCCCGCAAGTCGTTCCGCACGCAAGTCCGCACCGAACCGATCGAGTTCGACGTCAACGATCAGACGTTCCGCTGCCGCCCGGGGATCGCCGCCGGCACCCTGTTCAAGTTCGTCGACATCTTCGGTGGTGGGGACGACGACGACGACGGCAAGGTCAGTGCCAAGACGTCCCTGCACGCGGTGATGGAGTTCTTCCGGGAGGTCATGCTGCCGGGCGAGTTCGAGCGGTTCCAGGCGCTCATCGACGACCCCGACGTGGCCATCGCGATTGCCGACCTGGCCGAGATCGCCGGTTGGCTGAGCGGGCAGTACACGGCCCGCCCTACGCAACCGTCCTCATCCGAGGAATCCTCTCCGACGCCGCCTGGCCCCAGTTCAACGGATGGGCCGCCAGCCGCGGTATTGACGTTCTCGCGACCGGAGCCGGCACCTGTCTAGACCTGATCGAGACATGGCGTGAGGAAACCGTCATCGACCAAGATCATGAAGGCCGGGAGTACTACCGCAAGGAAATGGTCAAGCTCGGGCGGCTGATCGAGAACCTGAGCGACCCCACCAAGCAGGAGGAGCTGGCCAACACTCCCCCGCACCTGTTGAACCGGTAGGAAACCGTCATGGCTGTCGTCGGCACCGCGTACGTCAAGGTCCAGGCGATCTCGACGGGTCTGGCGGAGGAGATCAAGCGGCAGGTCAAACAGGCCGTCCGCGAGGCGTCCACCGACATCGACAAGGACATGGAGGCCGCCGGTCGATCCGGCGGCAAGGCGTACGGCAAGGGGTTCTCCGAGGAGGCGTCCAAGGGCGTCAAGGCGGGGATGCGCGACATCGTCGACGATCTCGACAAGGCCGACGGCGGCGAAGCGGAGCGGGCCGGCGGCGGGGTCGGCGAACGGTTCGGCAACGGGGTCAGCAACTCGTTCAAGAAGAACGTCGGCCCCAAGCTGAAGGCCGCGATGCCGATCATCGGCAAGGCGCTCAAGTGGGGCGCCATGCTGGAGCTGCTGCCGTCCGCGATTGGTGTCGCGATGGGCACCGGGGCCGCCGCGGTGACTACCCTGACCGCGGCGGTCACCGGGTTGGGGGCCGCCGCCGCGGGGGCGGGTGTCGCGATGGTTGCCGGGCTGGCCCCGCTCGCCCAGGGCATGGTCCTGATGAAGTGGGCGATGGACGCGAATGCCGACGCGGCCAAGAATCTGTCCGAGAACTGGAAGGGATTCAAGAACGAAATCGGCAAGGCCGTCGGCGCCAAGATGTTCGACGGGCTAAATATTGCCGTTTCCACCCTGAAAGATAAGTTCGTCGGCAACGAGGGCATCATGTCCGCGTTTCGGGAAACCGGCGACGTGCTCGGACTGGTCACCCGCAATATCGTCGACACCGCGACCA
>Ga0105248_10008842_pt1 | contig 11064 bp, 7 predicted proteins | sample KBSS34metaG_FD_81524 | JGI IMG/M metagenome (GOLD analysis project Ga0105248, IMG submission 81524) | Switchgrass rhizosphere microbial communities from Kellogg Biological Station, Michigan, USA - KBS S3-4 metaG | ecosystem: Host-associated > Plants > Roots > Rhizosphere > Soil | place...
CGATGAGATCGAAAAGCGACTCGGTTCGGACACTCAATCAACTCGTTCCAGACCCCGAACCGTAGATAAAAACCCAGAACGTCCCTGAAGATTTATTGACGGCTCTAAATAGCTGAGGCACAAAACTGCATCCGAACCTGCGTACATTTCTCGACTTACTCACCCGAGAAAATGAAATCATCACAATAAACACCGAAGTCGATCCCTATCTGGAATTGGCCGAGGTGCACCGTCGTGTAATTGCAGCAGGTGGTCCTGCGTTACTCTTTAAGCGAGTGAAGGGAAGTCGATATCCCGTAGTTACTAATATGTTTGGCACGGATCGAAGGTTGGCGCTCGCGTTTGGGCCAAAGCCTGAAGCGCTGGTCAAAGATCTGGTTCACATCGCCGAATCGATTTTGCCGCCTCGACCTGCCGACTTATGGCAACGACGATCTGTTGGGTTTGATTTGTTGCGTTTAGGAACCAAAAATACTACGCGTTCGCCGGTCACACAGGTAATAGATCGACCGGCAAGTCTTGATCAGTTGCCGGTTCTAACAACGTGGCAGGAAGATGGTGGTCCATTCATCACTTTGCCGTTGGTCTATACGGAAAATCCGATTACCAGGAAACATAATCTCGGGATTTATCGCATCCAGGTTTTCGACCGCTCGTCTACGGGGATTCATTGGCAAATACAAAAAGGCGGCGGCTTTCATTACGCTGAGGCAGAGAGGCTAAATCAGGCGTTGCCAGTCTCGATCTTTCTGGGTGGGCCACCGGCGTTGATCCTGGCCGCCATTGCACCGCTGCCTGAAGATGTGCCGGAGTTGGTGCTGGCTTCACTACTGGCAGGCGAGAAAATACGGATGACGAAAAATCCGTTAGGTGCAGGCCATCGATTGCCGGCTGAAGCAGAGTTTGTCTTGCTGGGTCATGTGCCACCCGGCGAACGACGGCCTGAAGGACCGTTCGGCGATCACTATGGCTACTACTCGCTGCAACACGACTATCCTGTCTTTCACATTGACGCTGTTTGCCATCGACGCGACGCGATTTATCCAGCGACAGTCGTGGGTAAACCGAGGCAGGAAGACTTCTTCATTGGCGACTATTTGCAGAGACTATTGTCGCCGCTGTTTCCGCTCGTTATGCCGTCCGTGCGTGACTTATGGACTTACGGCGAGACCGGATTCCATTCATTGTGTGCGGCGGTGGTCCAGGAGCGCTACGGTCGGGAAGCTCTCGTTTCGGCCTTCCGCATCCTCGGTGAAGGCCAGTTGTCGCTCACAAAGTTTTTGCTACTGACGGACACACCCCAGGACTTAAAGAATTTCCCAAAACTACTGGAGCATGTCCTCGAGCGTTTCCGGCCTGAGACTGATCTATTTGTAATCTCGAACGTATCGATGGATACGCTCGACTATACGAGTGGCAAAGTTAACGAGGGCAGCAAGGCAATCATGCTTGGACTCGGTGAGCCGGTACGGAGTCTGCCGTCAGAGTTTCGAGGACAGCTGCCGCACTGGATTTCTCGAGCTGAAGTCTTTTGCGGCGGATGTCTGGTCCTGGAAGGCGCGAACTATGAGAGAGATGGATTGCTCGCAACACGAGTCGCTCAGGAGACTTTGTTTGCAGAGTGGCCGTTAATCGTCCTTCACGACAAGGCAGAGGTCGCTCGCTCTGCTCCTGACTTTCTGTGGTCGACCTGGACACGCTTTGAGCCGGCCTCTGATATTTATTCTGCACAAACTAACATCTCACGTCATCACCTGGTTTATCGTGCGCCGATTGTGATTGATGCGCGCACCAAACCGGGGTTTCCGGACGAGTTGATTGTTCGGGACGATATAGCGCAACGTGTGGACCAGCGCTGGACCGAATACTTTCCGCATGGTCTTGATGTTGGGTAACAGACACCACCGACTTCAGTCGTGTGGAGGTTCAATTACCGCCTAGCCCCGACATACACGGTCGTTTCCAGACACCACCGACTTCAGTCGTGTGGTCATTGAATTTTCGCCTAGCCCCGGCATACACGGCGTTTCCAGACACCACCGACTTCAGTCGTGTGGAGGTTCAATTTCGACCTGAAGAAGTCAACACGGAGAGAGGCGAAAACTCAATGAGCACGCGGCTGAAGCCGGTGGTATGGATTAAAGACTTCATCAGGGACTTCCACACAGTGAATTCTCGAATCGAAGAGAGTCATTCTGGCGACAACTTGATGGTGAAGAGAGCGCCGCCGTCGGGTGTATTCGAAGCTGTTAGCGTGCCGCCATGCTCTGAAATAACACGGTGCGTTAAGGCCAAACCAACTCCGTGACCTTTAGGCTTGGTCGTAAAGAATGGAATGAAAATCTTTTGTAACTGCTTTGCCGGGATTCCGGTGCCGCTATCCTTAACCTCGATCACTGCCGATGACTTTCCATTCTGATCAACTTCCGCGAAAGATCTTACTGAGACAACGCGACGCTCGGACTCGTCCGTAATCGCTTCAGCTCCATTCCTCATCAAATTGAGCAGGCCTTGACGCAGCATTCGTTCGTCCGCTCGTACCGACAGCCCCTGCTCAATTTCAGTAACCAACTCTACTCGCAACTCTGAGAACAATGGCTGTAATTCGAGTCCGCAATCGGAAATGAGTTCTCCTACCGCAACCACTTCAAGCTGTAAAGGTTGAGGCCGCGCAAAATTGAGGAATGCAGTCACCATTTCCGAGAGCCCACGTACTTCACTCAAGAGAGAGTCAGTTGCCGTTCGGGCATTGAGGTTCAGATCCATACTCTGCAAGAGCTGCACATAACCTTGTAAAGCGGCAACTGCATTTTTGAATTCATGGGCCAAACCGGCCGACATCTCACCAAGACTCCCCAGGTTGTTCTTCAACGCTACCTGTTCGCGCAGCTCCGTCACTTCGGTGATATCCGTCAATAGACAAAGAGCACCGCGTGGACCTCGGTCCGGCGGTAACTCTATTGGACCAATGGTTGCGCCAAATCTTCTTAGTTGTCCTTCGCGTGAGACTGTTTCGACCTCGGCCCGCCTGAAGACAGTTCCTTTCGTCAGGCAGTCAGAGACCATCTCTGCCAGTTCGTGGTGGTTGGCAAAGAGTTCCTGATAGTGTTGGTTGAGTGGCGTACCGTTGACCTCGAGCAAAGCAACTCCCGGTGGATTAACTGACATTGAGAGGCCTTGCCCGTCGAAAGCGATTAACCCTGATGGCAAACTGGCTACTATTCGTTCGCTAAATTTTTCGGCGGAAGTGGCTCGTTCCCGAGCCTCGAGACTGAGTTTTTCCAGTTCTTTTCGTTGTTCCTGTAATTGCGCAACCACCGATTGAAAAGTCTCTAGCACAAACTCAGCCTCGTCTAAAGACTTGGGCAGCTGTGATTCCAGCGACGCACGTTCCGCTTCGTCTACCAGCCGGTTGTAGGGACGTAACAGCCAGCGCAGCACAAATAACATGCAGAGGAGACTGCCAAGCAGAATCGCTATGAATGCGGCTAACAGAATTGGACCACGAAATACCGGACTGGGCGGTGTGAAAGCGTAGAGGAGGATTGCGAACAGCACGGCCAGTAGAAAGAGGACTCCCAACATGGTCATGCCGAATTGAAAACGATTTGAATAGAGCATTTTGGAGTGCGCCGGCCGGGCGGCGCTTTGTTATACCAGATACAGGTGACGGCGCAGATTCAAAAAGCGCCGGCGGGCCGGCGCACTCCAAAGATTATCTGAATTGTCCTGCATACCATTCAACCAGGTGGGAACCCCAAAGCAAGGACGCAATTGCCCCCAGTCCGAGAAAAACTCCAAATGGCAAAAGCATCTGCATATCCTTTTTACCCTGCCGGGCCATAAGCAGTATGCCGATAATCGAACCTGCAAGAACGCCAACAAAGATTGTAAGAATAGTGAGTCGCCAGCCCAGATAAGCGCCAACCATGAACATCATTTTTACGTCGCCCAGGCCCATCGCCTCGATACCGCGAAGTCGTTCCCAGGTCCAACCCATTAGCCATAACGAGCCGCCACCGAACAGTGCGCCTATTGCAGCTCCGATTACTGAGATAGCCCAAAGAGGCAAATCCGAAAACGCGCCATGCATCAACGAAGCTAGATCATCGAAGTGTGGTGGACCGAAGAAGGGAATGACGATGCGTGCAATAACTGCGAACACGATTCCCGGATACGTAATGACATTCGGGAGAATCATATGTTCGGCGTCGATAAATACCAGCGCCACTATGGCGGCGACGAAGGTGAGATCAAATGGCAGAGCCAGGCTTAAACCGTCATGCCACGCGACAGCGACAAATAGCAAACCAGTTAGAAGCTCAACGGCCGGATAGCGTGGCGAGATCCGATTTTTGCATCCGCGGCATTTACCGCCAAGAAATATATAACTGAGAATGGGAACATTGTCGTAAAAGGCAATGACAGCGGAGCAATTCGGGCACTTTGAGTTAGGAAAGACAATCGACTCCTCGCGCGGAACGCGATGAATCACGACGTTCAGAAAACTTCCGAAGATGGCGCCGATTACTCCGGCGAGAATGTAACCAAAAGTTGCGGGAATCAAGGTGTAGTCCGGTAGGGCCAGTAGCCGAGCATCAAGCATGCTGCATTGCATTGTAACGTGGTTGCGATGGTGTGACTAGAAAGTTTTTCGGGGCTTTGAACTTCGGGCTTTGGTCTTTGATCTTAGGGCTTTGAACTTTGAGCTTTGAGTTTTGATCTCCGGGCAGGTCTCCCCTAAGCCCAAAGCTCAAAGCGCAAAGCACAAAGCTCCTACTTCTGTTGTAACTCCCACAACATTAAGTGTTTCAGGAAAGCGTGATGAGCGGCAAAACTGGCGATGGTGAATCCGGCAAATCCGTCACGGAAACCACCCTTCAATAGCAGACTCCGAATAAATGCGGCAGGTGCTGCCGTAGCCACTGTCAGCGTCGATGTTCGTCTACCTTCCTCGAACATTTGTCGTGCCGCGAGTGGCGCATAACGCTCTCCAATCATTCGGTGATGATGCGCTGCATTATGCGAAGTGTAATGGAGGAGATCGCCATTGAGCGTCGCAACCTGTGAGCCAGGATTCATCACAACAGACTCATGGATGTGTCGGTCCTTCCAATGCCCGGACGACTTTTTAAAAAGGCGTAGTTGTCTGTCAGGATACCAACCACCTCCGCGGATCCAACGGCCCTGGTAGAAGGTTCTTCTCGGAATTAGATACCCATCGGCGAGTTTCTGATTCGCAAGTTCTCCGATTGAGCGCTGCAATTCTTCAGAAACTCTTTCGTCTGCATCGAGACTCAAGATCCAATCATGGCGAGCCTGGTCCACGGCAAATTGCTTCTGTTTGCCGAAGCCGGGCCATGGATTCGTGATCACCCGAGCACCCGCTTGCAATGCCAACTCACGAGTCTGGTCCGTCGAGTCCGAGTCAACGACCACTATCTCATCGGCCCAGGCAACTGATGCGCACGCGGCCGCGATATTCGACTCTTCGTTGAAGGTGATGATGGTGACGCTTATTTTCATCAGCGACCAGAAACAAAATTGCGATTGCCTTGGTGAGCTAAAGCTACCTTAGCAATCGCAAATTGAAAACCGCAACTTAGAAGACGAGTTCGCAGCTTACGGCGTTACCGGGTTATTAACGATAACATTGTTGGCTCGTAAGGTTGTGGAAGTAGCACGCTGAAGATCAGCAAGGGCCTTGTTGTAATCAGTTTCGGCGCGCAACTCAGATGCACGCGCGTTTGCCAGAGTGTTTTCACGTTGGAACAGAAGGAACGTAGTTGAGCGTCCCACCTGGTACAAGCGCTGTTCACCTTCGAGTTGTAATTCCGCGTTGACTCGGGAGTCGCGCGCAGAAAGAACTCTCATTCGAGAGGTCTCGACTGCTTGAGCAGAGTTTCGAACATCCAGTTCGATGGCCTGTTCCTGTGCTCGCGTTGAAGCTTCGAGTTGCTCTTTCTGAATTCGTGCGCCTGCCAGGTTTGCTTCTGCTGTCTTATTCTTCAACGGAAATGAAATCGCAACGCCAACGGTAACGTTACGCGTCTTCCCATTGAATAGATTGCTGAGATCGCGAGGGTACCCACCAATCAAGTCAACGTTGGGTCCAGTTTGTGCACTTACGAGCGGCGAAACTGCTACTGGTAGCCCCTGAGCAATCTGAATATTCTGAATCTGTTGGAGCAGAAATGCGCTTGAGTTGGTTCCGGGACTCCCGAGAATGAGTGGAACTTGAGTGCCTATAGGCAAAGCTCCCGAGACGTCAGTTCCCGCCAATCCCGTCAAAGCCACTGTGCCAGTCAAATCGATTTGCGGTTTCGTTTGATTCTTGAAGAACTGTAGGTCAATTGCGTTGATGTCATTCTGCAGACGCAATCGGCGAAGCTCCGGCCGATTTTCTCGGGCAGCTTTTAACGCGTCGTCGAGGTTTACCGGAGTCGTATCAAACTTTGGTGTATCGGTTGGAGTTAATTGTGACGACCAATCTGGAGTATCAGGATTCTTGAAGATCAATATCTTTAGATTGTTTTCTGCGATCGCAACATTCTGGACCGCGATCAGCAGGTTTGTTTCGCGACTTGCCAGCTCAGTTTGGACCTCAGCTCTCTCCAGCGGAGCCTTCGCTCCTGCAGCGATTTGCGCTTCAACGTTCTTCAGGTTCTCACGAGAGAGGTTCAGGTTGGCGAGCTGGTTTTGCTGATCGCGCAGAGCAAACACGAGTTCCCAGTAAGCTTGCTGGACCAGGGTAATAACGTTGATCGTCCGTTGTCTGAAGTCGGCATCTGACTGATCCAAACGCTTTCGCTGAATTCGAATCTGACGCCGATTATTATCGATCGATCGATTTCTGAGGAGGGGTTGATTAAATGTTAACGAGAGGTTTGAAGAGTAGAACGGATTCAGCAAGCTGAAACTGTTGCTGGTGTTAGTGTGCGAATTGGCGAAACTCAGGAAATAGTTTCCGCCGCCCGTTCCGAATTGCTTCGTCAACGATGGACTCAACGTATAAGTAGTGGTGCTTGTCGTACCAGTCTGTGCGCCACCACCAAGCGAACTCTGTTGTGGGGAAATTCGCTTGTCATACTGTGGCGTAATCGCGAAAACCGGATCAAAGATTCCTTCGAACGAACGCAACTGTGTTTCGGCGAAACGCACGTCATCACGAGCGACTTCGATGTCGTTGTTGTTCTCGAGTGCCTTCTTGATCGCATCGTTCAAGGAAAGCGCAAGACTATTGCTACCCACGCCGAGGCGCGTCAAGCTTGGAATAGGCGGCAGCGGCTTTGGTTGAAAGGTTGGAATGACGGGCTCGCGGGGCTCCTGGCTCTCGCCCGGCAATGGTGTCGGTTCCGCAGTTACACCCGGCGCCTGCGTAGTTGGGTTGGTCGGAGCTCCTGGCACAGTTGTCGGGCTAGTCGGTGTTGTCCCGGGAGGCGTGGCCGGGTTTGTCTGCGGAGCTCCTGGCGGCGCCTGCGGATTTTGAGTTTGAGGCCGAGCACTCTCGGGGATCTGGTCCTGACCTGGCGGTCTGGTGGGATCGCCTGGTGGTGGCGTAGGCCTGGGTGTTGCTGTTTGAGCCAACGTAAGATTCGCTGGCGTCAGCAGGGCGCATGACAGAACGAGCGCCGTCATCAAATTACGAAACTTCGGATTAAGCATCAGACAAAGAGCTCCTTAGAGTGATTCCTTTCAGTTCGACACTGCTTCAGGTAAAGGGAGATTGTCGCAGACTTCTGGCAAACCAAGGTCCGCCGAATCAAGACTTTACTACGTTACATGATCATACGCAGTTTCAAAAACTTCGATTCAAGGGTCGCTTGACAGTGATTCGCGTGCCGCATAATCTTACTTTTCTTTTTTGGATGATAGCTTTACTGATTTTCGACGCAGTGTGCAAGCCTACGAAATTACGCTATTCAAAGGCGAATAAGCGAATAACAGATGTTTTTCGCTGAGGAAATGTTTGGACAGGTCGCCTGAATGATTCGTGAATGTCAACGCCGGTTTCGTCCCACAATCGCACAACGCTCGTCCCACAATCGCAACAACATATAGACGCAATCTCTCGAGGAGGAATTAACATATGGCAGTGAAAGTTGGCATTAACGGCTTCGGTCGCATTGGAAGAAATATCCTGCGATCCTCGTTGGGTGACTCCGATATCGACTTCGTAGCTGTTAATGATCTAACGGATACGAGAACGCTCGCGCACCTTCTCAAGTACGACTCAGTACTCGGAAACCTTGATCACGAGATCACTTCGACTGAGAACGGCATCAGCGTTGAGGGCGACGAGTTTCGAGTGTTTTCGCAGCGCGACCCCGCAGCTATCGATTGGGAGTCTGTCGGCGCCGAGATTGTGATCGAATCAACCGGTATCTTTACCAAGGCTGAAGACGCAAAAAAGCATCTCCGTGGTTCCGTCAAGAAGGTGATTATTTCCGCGCCTGCAAAGAATGAAGACATTACGATTGTGCTTGGTGTTAACGAAGAGAAGTACGATCCTGCCTCGCATCATGTGATTTCAAATGCGTCGTGTACGACCAACTGTCTGGCGCCGGTGGCCAAAGTGGTTCATGAAAAGTTTGGTATTCGTAACGCGCAGATGACGACGATTCACTCTTACACGAACGATCAGCAGCTGTTGGACTTGCCGCACAAAGATTTACGTCGAGCTCGCGCCGCTGCGATGTCGATGATTCCGACCTCGACTGGTGCAGCCAAAGCGGTAGCCCTTGTGCTGCCCGAGTTGAAGGGCAAGTTCGACGGCATTTCCGTGCGCGTTCCGACACCGAATGTGTCACTCGTCGATGTGGTGATGACGCTTGAGAAAGAGACAACTGCTGAAGAAGTGAATCGAGCGTTTAAGGATGCGGCTCATGAAGAGTTGCGAGGCATTCTCGCTTACAGTGAAGAGCCACTGGTTTCAATAGACTTCAAGCGTAACTCCCATTCGTCTATTGTTGATGCTGAGTATACAAAGGTTATTGGGGGCACGATGTTGAAGGTGTTGTCGTGGTACGACAACGAGTGGGGTTATTCCTGCCGCGTCCGCGACCTGATCAAGTTTATTGCTGCCAAAGGAATGTAGAGGGGTTGGGCTTTGGTCTTTTGGCCTTCGGTCTTTGATCCTTAATCCGTTCAAAAACCAAAGTGCCAAAAGACCAAGGCTCAAAGCCCCAAGGCCCATGTCCAAACTCTCCATAAAAGATCTCGACCTGAACAATCAGCGCGCGTTTATTCGCGTCGATTTCAATGTGCCGATCAAAGATGGCAAAGTTGATGACGACACGAGGATTAGCGCAGCACTACCGACAATCAATTACGCTCTCGAACATGGAGCCAGCGTAATATTGGCTTCACATCTTGGTCGCCCTAAAGGTCAAAGAGTCGAGAAGTACAGTCTTAAACCTGTCGCCGAGCATCTCGCTGGTCTACTGAATCTTCCGGTTGAGTTTTCATCGGACTGTATCGGCGAGGAAGCTCAGGCAAAGGCCGGTGCACTCAAAGCTGGTCAGGTTTTGCTCCTCGAAAACCTGAGGTTCCACCCCGAAGAAGAGAAAAACGACGACGGCTTTGCAAAGCAGCTGGCGAGCCTCTGCACTGTTTATGTGAATGATGCTTTCGGGGCAGCCCATCGCGCTCATGCTTCGACTGCCGGCATCACTAAACACGTTTCACAAGCGGCGGCCGGCTTGTTGATGGAAAAGGAACTCGGGTATCTCGGCAAGGTCATCAATAATCCAGAGCACCCCTTCGTTTCAATACTCGGAGGAGCAAAAGTTTCAGACAAGATTCCGGTAATCAATGCTCTGATCGATCGCGGAGTCGATAAGATCCTTATCGGTGGAGCGATGGCTTACACGTTTTTGAAAGCCGAAGGATTTACTGTCGGTAAGTCACTTGTTGAAGACAACATGCTGCAAACCGCTCTCGAGATCAAAAAGCGCGCTGAAGAGAAGGGGATTACTTTTCTGCTGCCGACCGATCATCAGGTTGTCGACAGTTACGAACCAATCAAGGGCCAAAATATAGTTGCCAAAACCATTCCGATTGAGTTTACGAATATCGGTCTCGTAGGAATGGATATAGGTGTCGAGACTGTCACTCACTTCGCGAATGCGCTCGACGATGCCAGAACGATCATTTGGAATGGACCAATGGGAGTTTTTGAGGAACCGCCATTCGATGAAGGCACTATCGGTATCGCTCAAGCGGTTGCGAAAGCTGCCGACAGTGGAGCAACTGTGATTGTTGGTGGTGGCGACTCAGTGTCCGCGATAACTCGAGCCGGTGTCGCCGATCACATCACCCATATCTCTACCGGCGGCGGCGCCACTTTGGAATTTCTTGCCGGCGACACGCTGCCCGGAGTTGAAAGTCTTACAGATAGGGGTTAGGGGCCAGGGGTCAGGGATCAGTCGATGACCCCCAACCCCTGACCTCTGCCCCCTGAACCCTAATGAATATGCGCAAACCTGTAATCGCTGGAAACTGGAAGATGTACAAGACGCTCGGTGAGGCAGTGGACACCGCGCTTTCTCTTAAACCCCTCGTTGCCAATGCCAACCATTGCGAGGTCGTAATTGCTCCGGTTTTCACGTCGATCAAAACCGTTGCGGACCGCTTGGAAGGTTCAAATATCCACATTGCCGGACAGGACTGTGCCACCCAGAACGAAGAAGGAGCGCACACCGGAGAGATTGCACCGTTCATGTTGCGCGATGTGGGCGCTCGTTATGTAATTATTGGGCATTCCGAGCGTCGCCAGTTTTATTGTGAGACCGACAAGACGGTTAATCAAAAGACCAAAGCGGCGCTCGCCGCCGGTTTGACAGCGATTGTTTGTGTTGGTGAAAGTCTCGAACAGCGTGACCAGGGAAACGCGCAAAATGTTGTAGGAAGTCAATTAACCGGCGGTTTAGTCGAGTTGACAGCCTCTGATCTCGACCGTATTATCCTCGCCTACGAGCCCGTTTGGGCGATTGGTACGGGACGTACAGCGACGCCGGAACAAGCGCAGGAAATGCACGCGTTTATCCGGCGCGTTTTCGCGGA
>Ga0105248_10008847_pt1 | contig 11062 bp, 10 predicted proteins | sample KBSS34metaG_FD_81524 | JGI IMG/M metagenome (GOLD analysis project Ga0105248, IMG submission 81524) | Switchgrass rhizosphere microbial communities from Kellogg Biological Station, Michigan, USA - KBS S3-4 metaG | ecosystem: Host-associated > Plants > Roots > Rhizosphere > Soil | place...
AGGAGAACGATCTCGAGGTCTTCATCGGCGGTAAGGACGCTTACTACGAATTCGAGATTAATGCCCTGAATACCGTCTATGAGGTCTTCTGGATCTGGAAGGACATTCTGCGGCCCGGCTCGCCCTACTATGGCCGGCCGGAGTTCGACCCGGCCACGCAGCGCACCATGGTGCTGGATGGCGTGGGAGGACACGTGCATCCCCGCGGCGAGCGCTGGGGGTTCCTCGACTGGGATTTCCCCGGACTCCGCACGGCAGTCCACGTGGACGGCGCGGTCAACTCCCGCGCCAATACCGACCGCGGCTGGAGCGTGGAACTGGCGTTCCCCTGGAGAGGTCTCGCGGACATAGCGGACGGCCGCTCCCTGCCGCCGCGGGACGGGGACATGTGGCGCATCGATTGTTCGCGCTTCGAAAAAACGGGCCGCAACAGGGAAGTGCTGGATCCCTGCGCCGGCTGGACCTGGAACCGTCACGGCCACTACGATTCGCACATCCCGGAAGTCTTCCCCTACGTCACGTTCTCCAGCCAAACCGTGGCGCAGGTCAAATAGGGGGCCGAATGGCAGGGCCGGATAGGGCCGCGCCTCAACCGTTGTCCGCGGGCGCCAGGTCCGCGGTGACCATGATCTCTCCGGCCAGTCGCGGGTTCAGGCGAACCGTTTGACCTTGTCCGCCGATGCGGATAAACAATGATGCCGCGCGCGTGCCCGGTTCCAGCACTACGCGGGCGCCGGGCATCAATCCCAGGCGCTGCATCTCCCGCAGATCCGATGAATCACGATCGCTAACGCTGCTGACTACCGCCGGAACTCCGCAGACCCACTTTGCCAGCGGAACCTCTTCCCGAAATGGCACGGCGCCGCTGCGCTCCGGAATCGGGTGCCCGTGCGGGTCCACCGCAGGGTCGCCCAGTTTGGCTGCGATGCGGTCTTCCAGGCGCTCCGAGATGTAATGCTCCAGGCGTTCCGCCTCCTCGTGCACTTCGTCCCAGGAATAATCCAGGATGTCGTGCAGGAACCTCTCCAGCAGGCGATGGTGGCGCAGCACTTCGAGTGCCCGGCGCTTGCCGGCGGCGGTCAGGCGCACGCCGTGATGCTTCTGGTACTTCACAAAGCATGGCCGCTGGGCGGCAAGCTTCTGCAGCATTCCGGTGACCGACGCGGCGCGGATTCCCAGGTGCGCCGCCAGCGCATTGCCCGCCACCAACGCGTCTTCGGGTCCGCTCAGCTCCAGGATGGCCTTCAAATAGTCGTCCACGGCTTCCGATGGGGCAGGGAACATGGCTTTAGGAGGCACTAATTTCATGGTAGGACACGGCTCCCGGCCTGTCCACTTGCCGATTGCCGGGTGCTTGCAGGTTGCCGTCCGTTTTTCGTAAACTATATTAGGCATGCCTAATTTTTGGTTCTGGGCGCTGTTCTTTCTTTTTGTCGCGGAATCCGCCGCGCAATCGCTGGGAGGAGCAGGCACCCTTAAAGGGACCGTACGCGACGGGTCAGATGCGCCCGTAGCCGCGGCCGCCGTCACACTATCTCACCCGATTTCCGCCTATTCCCGCGGCGCCGTCACCGCGCCTGACGGGACCTTCCTGGTTCGCGGCATTCCACCGAACACCTATCGCCTCCATGTATTGGTCCCGGGCTTTCAGCCGCACATCGAGGAGGTTGCCGTGCGCTCCGCCGTACCTATCGACCTCAAGATTACGCTCGCGCTGGCCGGACAGCAGACCAGCATCACGGTGGAAACGGCGGCCGCCACCATCGTCGAAAACAAGGCGGCAGTCAGCGACACCGTAGATCGCAGATTCCTGGCCGCCCTGCCCGCCTTCTCGCCGGACTCCGGCCTGAACGACGCCATTATGATGACCACCGCCGGGGTGGCCGCGGATTCCAACGGCTTCTTTCACCCCCTGGGCGACCACGCACAGGTAAGTTACGTGATCGACGGCCAGCCCGTCTCCGACCAGCGCAACAAGGTCTTCTCCACTTCCGTCCCGGCCAACGCCATACAGTCCATGGAACTGATCTCGGGCCTGCCGGCCGCGGAGTATGGCGACAAGACCAGCCTGGTGATCAACGCCACCACGCGCTCCGGCCTGGGACAGAAACCTTCTGGCAGTTTTGCCGCGAGCTATGGTTCGTTCGGCTCCGTGGGAGAGGAGGCCACTCTCGGACTGGGCGGCGCGCGCTGGGGGAATTTTCTCGCCGCTAACGCCGAGCGCACGGGCCGCTTCCTGGACACCCCGGAATTTCGCCCGGTGCACGCTACCGGCAACACGGGCACGCTTTTCGACCGGGTGGATTTTCAACCGGACGGCAGGCACGCATTCCACCTGAACCTCATGGCCGCCCGGAACTGGTTCCAGGTGCCCAACACTTACGACCAGCCGCTGCAGGACCAGCGCCAGAAGGTGCTGTCCTTCAATTTCGCGCCCGGGTATCAGCACACACTGGACTCCCGGACGCTGCTCAGTGTGAATGCCTTTCTGCGCCGCGACCTGGTGGACTATTATTCCAGCCGCGATCGCCTCCACGATTCTCCCGCCACCCTGGCGCAGCACCGCTCGCTGGACAATGGCGGCGTGCATGCCGATATCGCACGCGTGCAGGGACGCCACAACTGGAAGGCCGGGCTGAATGCGACGCGGACTCATTTGGACGAAGAATTCAGCCTCGGCATCACCGACGCCGGCTACAACTCCCCGTGCACGAACCGTGGCGACCCCGTCCGACTTACCGACCTGCGCGACCCCGCACAATGCGCCGCATCCGGTTTCCAGCCGGACCCGAGTTTCCTGGCCAGCCTGCTGCCCTACGACCTAGCGCGAGGAGGGAGCCCCTACGGCTACCGCGGCAGAGCCGACATCGATCAACTTGCCCTGTTCGCGCAGGACACGGTATCGCTCGGCAACCTAACCCTGAATATCGGCCTGCGCTACGACCGCTACCAAGGCATCACGGAGGGTGACGGCCTGCAGCCGCGGGCTGCCTTCTCCTATCTTTTCAAGCACACCAACACCGTCATTCGCGGCGGCTACAGCCACACCATGGAAACGCCCACCAATGAGAACCTGGTGGTCTCCAGTTCCACTGGCGCCGGCGGACTGGCCGGCAACCTGTTCCAGGGCACCGCCGAGCAGCGGCCCATCGCCCTGGGCAGCCGCAACCAGTACGATGCAGGCGTGCAGCAGGGCCTGGGCCGCTGGATCCTGCTCGACGTGAGCTACTTCCGCAAGTACACGCGCAACGCCTACGATTTCGATGCGCTCTTCAGCACGCCTATCCTCTTCCCCATCGGCTGGAAACAGTCCAAGCTGGATGGCGTCGCGGCCAGAATCCGCACCGTCGAAATTTTCGGACTGCGTGCCTATGTCACTATGGGCCACGCCAATGCGCGCTTTTTCGGCCCGGAAAACGGCGGCATCGTTTTCAATTCTAACCTCAGCGTGGGTGCGTACCGACAGGACCACGACCAGGTATATCAGCAGAATGTGAATCTTCATTACCAGCCGGCCAAACACGGCTGGTGGGCCGATTTCACGTGGCGCTACGATAGCGGGCTGGTGGTGGGCGCGGTCAACAGCCTGGAAGATGCCCTGGCCCTCACCGCCGATCAGCAGGCCGTCATCGGCCTGTACTGCGGCACGGAACAGGCATCGCTATCCCACCGCATTACCGCCTGCGGATCGCCAGACTACGGGGCGGAGAGAATTCATATCCTGGCGCCGGGAGCGCAGAACAGCGACCACAACCCGCCGCGCGCCCGGGCACGGCACATCCTGAACCTGGGCGCCGGAAATGACAACCTCTTCCGCGCCGAGCGCCTGCGCACCAGCCTGCGCTTTACGGTCCTCAACCTGACCGACCAAGCGGCGCTCTATAACTTCCTCTCACCCTTCAGCGGCACACACTGGGTAGTCCCGCGCACCTACCAGGCCCAACTCGGCTGGGCTTTCTGACGGCTATTTCTTCACCCGGGGAGCCAGGATCGCGGTCAACAGGTCTGGCGTCGCAGCGTCCCGCGTCAGGTGCGGGTAGCGCTCGCCGCCGTGATAATCGATTGCATACGTCTGGTAGAACTCGCCGTTCTTCACCAGCAACTCGAGCGCTTTCGTGTCCGTCGCGGTCTTGGCGATGGCCTCGCGCAACGCTGTCGGCGTGTACTGGCGCGTATTCACCGCAATTAGCTTGACCGCTGGCGAGAGGCCCGCTTTCTGCGCGGGGCCGCCGTAGCGCACGTCGCCGACCATGCCGTCTTCATTCAACAGGATGCCGATGGAGTAAGTGAGGTCGGTGATCTTTCGGGTCTCCTCGCGGGCCTTCCAGAACTCGCTGCGCACGTCATCGTAAGTCAACTTCCAGCCGCCTTTCTCGATTCCGCCCAGCGGCGCCCGGGCCTCGGTGGAGGTCACCCGCTGCTTCAGGAACGCCACCCAATCGTGGGGCTGGACGCCATTGAGCGCGGCGACGACGTCATCGAAATTGTAGGGCTTCAAGGCTGGCGGACCGCTGATGCCGCCGTGGAAGGCCTTGCAGAAGTCGTCGAGCGACTTGGCGCCCTTGCTCAACTGGCGGATCAGGACATCCGCCTCCAACCAGATCAGAGAGCCTTCGGCATAGTAGTCCACGCTGCGGCGCAGGCTCTGGTAATCCTCGCCGGCCTCGTAGAGCACCTGCGCCGCCACCGCTGTATCTTCCAGCGGACGCCAGGTGCGACCGTACTTGTTGTCCAGTTCGGCAGCGGTCTCCGCCAGCGATTCGCGATAGTCTTCGGTGGACCACAGGCCGCTGCGCGGCGCCAGGATCTCGCCCAGGTAATTTGTCAACCCTTCGTAGACCCACAGCAAGTCGCCTTTCATCGGCACATCGTAGCCGCCGTCGCGGCCGTTAGAGATCAGGCCAGCCGGGCGCCGGTACTTGCCGTTCCAGGAGTGCACGAATTCGTGGGGCAGCAGATAGCCGCTGGCGCGCAGAGTATCAGGATCGATCAGGGTGCGCTCGCCGGTGCGGTCGTCGCTGGATTCGTGGTGCTCCAGTCCGAAATGCGCCACGTGGTCGCTCAGCGTATAAAGAAAGTGGTAGGCGCGGTAGTGGTGGGCGCCGAAAAGCGCGCTGGTTTCCTTCACCAGATCTTTGAAATGGCCGATCAGCTCGGGGCTGGCCTCCAGCGCACGGTCGCTGTCGGCGGCCACATGCAGGTAGTGCGGGGCGCCCTGGTCGCTCCCCAGATCGAAGGTCTTGTAGTGCGCGCCGGTGGAGACCGGGGAGTCCACCATGGTGGTGAGCGACGCCGGCTGGAATTCGATCTGGTTGCCACTCTCGCGCTGAATGGGCAGCGCCGTGCCGTACCGCCAGGACGCCGGCACAGTCAGGGTTGCCTGGTACTGAAACGCATCCGGCTGCGAGCCCTGCGGATACAGCAGCAGCTGATTCCAGTTCAGCACGGCCAGTTCGGTGGTAGTGGAACTGCCGCTGGTGAAACCGCCGGATTCGGGCGGCGAGATGAAATCGAAAGCCACGTCCAACGTGGTGGCGCCAGCCGGGACGTCCAGGTGGAAGGCAAACATGTTGTCGCCGTCGCGTTTCCACGGGATGGTCTTGCCGCCGGCCTGAATCCTGAGTCCCACCAGGTTGGCAATGGGGCCGGTGGGGCCGTGCTCCCCGGGAATCCATTCGGGATATAGCAGGGTCATGGCGCCCGCGGTGGCGGGCATCGTCATCTGCACGTGAAACAGGCGACGTGCGGCGTCGGTGGCGTCCACCTTCAACTTCACGAGCGCCTGTGCGTGAAGCGACGAAGAAAGCAAAGCGAGATAGGTAAGTACGGAAATGCGCATTTCTTCGATTCTATCAACGCCCCCGCGCCCACCGCCGTCAAGTCTCATAGCGAACGCGGTACACCGGAAGCGTGATATAGCAGAGCTATGCGAATCCTCATCCTGGCCGGAATCCTGAGTGGCGCCGCCCAAGCGCAGATTTTGACCGACCCCCCGCCAATTGTAGAAATGGTGCGCAGACCCGGCACGGGCGGCGCGTCCCTGAAACCCTACGCCAATTCGCGCGCGGAGGTCAACGTGGTGGGGATGACGTCGGTCACGGGACTGCCGGAAACCTGGCTGGTGGAGGCGCACTATTCGTTTGCCAGCGTGGAGGACCTGGACCAGCGGATCAGTGCCCTAGCCCCGGTTCGCGTGCTCAACGATCCGGCGGACCCCCTGCAGGACGACGCTTTGACTCCCTCGCGCACCATGCTGGCGCTGTATCGGGCCAACTGGAGCTACCGCCCTGACCAGGCTATCCGCATGTTCCCGCGCGCACGTTATTTCCAGGTCTCGCTCTTCCGTATCCGGCCGGGGATGGAGGCCGAGTTCAGCGAGTTGATCCGGCTGCGGCGCGCCACTGCCGATGTCATCAACCTGGATCGCCCGGACCTAGCCTACCAGGTGATCTCCGGCGCGCCGGCGGGGACGTTCGTATTCCTTTCGCCCATCACGTCGCTGCGCAATTTCGACGAGGGCAGAAATCCGCTTCCCGTGTATGCCGAAGGGTTGGCGAGCGCAAAGGCGAGGGAAGGCAGCAAGATCGCCGCGGAAACGGAGATGAGCCGCGAGCACTTGCTGTTCCGGGTGGAACCGCGCCTCAGCTACGTGTCTAGCGAATTCGCGGACGTGGACCCGGAGTTCTGGCGCGGCAAGATAAGGTGATCCTCCGTCCTGCGGATACCAAATTGCTCGACGTGGTTCGACGAGTGAACTCATGCCGAAAAAAGCAGCCACCAAAGGCCAACGCAAGATCCATAAGGTCATGTCGGAAAAAAAAGAGGGCACGCTGAAATCCGGGAGTGGCAAGAAGGTCACCAGCCGCAAGCAGGCAGTAGCAATTGCTCTCAGCGAGGCTCGTAAGTCCGGCGCCAAAATTCCCAAGAAGAAAAAAGCATCTTAGAACACCTACTTAGTAACTGCGGCTAACCTCACAGCGCGACCCCTTTTTGAGGCCTACGCAGTACCAGTGTGGGCATGAACGTCGCAGTGCAACTTTGGCAGGGCGATGCACTTTGTGCTGGCGCGTCAGTCCGGCGAAACCTTCTGCGTGAGCCTGCCGAGCTGTGTTTTCTGTACCCCTGTACCGAACAGAGAACGTTATCTTACCTTATGGGATTGGAGGCTGTCGTGCTTGATTAAGAGACAGGAAACCCATGGCACACAATCACAGTCACGAGTATCAGATCAGGACCATTTACGGGGACGGAACTGAAGAACTTAGCGGATGGTTGATTGGTGAAGAACAGCTCAACCGGGCCATGGGCTCGATTCTCAGGGCTCATGGCAAGTCGTTCTGGTTGAGGGCGCGGAACGTCCTGTGCCCCGACTGCCGGGAAACCGAGGAACGTATTGTGGTCGAGTGTCCCATTGCGAATCACCCGTCTTCTCAGTACCGGCCGCGCAATGTGCACCAAGCCATGTCCGCCGGCGGACGCCCTCGGTATGAAGTTGCGTGAGGACCCAGGGCTCCCGGCGGAGTGCGCTTCAACCGTAATCGACCTGTCTTAAACACGGCATACTGGTGTCTTGGATTAGACCGCCTCTGCCGTCCCTCTGACTTTCGCCGTCCCCAAGTCTCCGGAGCTTTTGTCCTAAGCCTGCGGGCCGTCTCCTTCCGGTGTGCCACCGTTGCATCCAACCCCGCGAGGGTTTACATTTAGCCGCAGAGGTATTTATTGTCATGCAGGATCGCCGCCGGTTTCTAGCGTCCGCCCTCACCGCCGCACCGCTCTTCGTTCCCCGCTCCGCGTGGGGCGCCAACGACCGCCTAGCCTACGGACTGATCGGATCCGGCGGGCGCGGCCGTTATCTCCAGGGTAATTTCCAAAAGCTCGGCGCCGAATGCGTCGCCATCGCCGAAGTTTACGATCGCAACCTGGAAAGCGCTCTCAAGACTACGCCGAACGCCAGGCCCTACGTGGACTACCACGACCTGCTGGCACAATCCGGCCTGGACGCCGTGGTGGTGGCCACCCCCGATCACCAACACGCGCCTTGCCTCTTCGCCGCGCTGGACGCCAAGAAAGACGTCTACCTCGAAAAGCCCATGTCCCATTCCATCGAGGAGAGCCAGCGCATGATCCAGGCGGTCCGCAAGACCGACCGCATTGTTCAGATCGGCATGCAGCGGCGCAGCGCTCCGGCGGTGATCGAAGCCAAGACGGTTTTCGACAGCGGCATTCTGGGAAAAGTTACGATGGCCAAACCCATGTGGAACTGGAATGTCTCCAAGCCACTGGACAATTCGCCTCTCCCCGGCAAATTGGATTGGAAGCGCTTCCTGGGCAAGGCCAAGGACCGCGATCTGGTGCCCATGCGGTTCCGCTCCTGGCGCTATTTCTGGGATTATTCCGGCGGCAACATGACGGACCAGGGCACCCACCTGATGGACTTGGTCCAGTGGTTCAGCGGCGCCGGTTTCGCCAAATCCGCCGTGTGTTTCGGACAGACCGCGAAGAACACCGGCAGTGAGGTGCCCGACGTCTTCACCGCCGTCTTCGAGTACTCCACCCTGATGGCCACCTGGACCCTGAACTACTGCAATTCCTACGACAACGATTGGAGCGTTATGTTCCAGGGCGACCAGGGCACCATGCTGCTCAACACCGTCGGCTACAAGATCTGGCAGGAACCCTGGCTCAAGAACCCCACGCCGGTCAAGGAAATGGCGGCGCCCATACCGATCGAGCCGCACATTCAGAACTTCATGGATTGCGTGAAATCCCGCCAGCAGCCCAACGCCCCCGTGGAAGTGGGCGCCAGCGCCGTCAGTGCGCCGCATCTGGCGAACGTCGCATTCCACGGCGACCGCCGCGCGCGTCTTAACGCCGACGGCACCAAGGTGAGCTAGCTTAAAAGCATGAAACTAACCCGCAGGGATTTGGCTGTCATGTTTCCGGCCTTGGCCGCCGCCCAAGCCGTGCCGCAGGCGAAAGTAAAGCCGACGCTTGCCTCCAAGGCCTACCGCTTCGACGATCTGCCCGAAAAGGTCAACGGCCAGAACAAATCGCGCGACGTCTTTAATGGCAAGAACCATACTGGCTTCCCGGTGGACCTACACATCACGGAGCTAGGTCCCGGCCAGATGCCGCACGCCGCCCATCACCATGTCCACGAGGAGATTGTCATGTTGCAAAACGGCATGCTCGACGTGACTATTGAGGGGAAGGTGACCCGCGTTACCGCGGGATCCGTGATTTACGTCAACTCCAATGAGGAACACGGATGGAAGAATCCCGGCCCCGAGCGCGCGCAATATTTCGTAATGGCGATTGGCCGCGAAGCGTAGGCGACCTGCGTTTTACGCTTCGATCAGGCCGGCGCGAATGGCGTACCGCACCATACTGGCAGTTTCATGCACGCCTAGTTTTTCCAGGATGCGGCTGCGGTGCGAATCCGCGGTTTTGTAGCTGATTCCCAACTGCGAGGCCGCCTCCTTGGTGGACTTGCCTCCCGCGATCAGGACCAGCACCTGCCGTTCCCGCTCGGTGAGCGCGAACACAAGGCGGACCGACTCCCGGTCCGGCGTGAACACCCGCATGCGCCGCTCTGTGATATCCATGGCTGTGCCCATGAAACCCACAAAGACCCTGTCTTCGATCAGCGGCGAGCCGGAGTTTTCGATCCAGCCATAGTCACCGCCGGCTCGCAGCACCCGGTACTGTGCGCGGAACGGACTGCGAGCGCTAAAGGCCTTGAGATAGGTCTCCACACACAAGTCGCGGTCGTCCGGATGCAGTCCGTCCGCCCACCCGTTGCCCAATTCCTCCGACATCGTCCGCCCGCGGAATTCCAACCAGGCGCGATTGAAGAACGTGCACATGGCGTCGGTTCCCGACATCCACACCATGACCGGCGAGGCGTCCAGGAGTTCACGAAAGCGCTGCTCGCCACTGGCTTGTTTGCGCTTTACGAATTCCAGATCTGCTTCCAGTTCGCTCACCTTATGGCGGAGAACCATTACTTCGTCGATTTGATGTGCGGGAGACATTTCATTTAGTCCGAAAGGTAATGATAGGGGTAGTGACTACTAGCCGTAAAGTACCAAAATAGTTATCGTTTGGTTATAGCCTACGTATTTTATAGGGTAAACCCCTGAAAAGGCGAAGATTATATGGAACTTCTTTATTTTTCGGGCGAATAATAATTTAGAGGCTCATGACGCCCGCCCCACCCGATTCGGACGAAGAACTCCTGCTGCGCACTCAAAGCGGTGATGAGGAGGCCTTCCTGACGCTCTACAAACGGCGCCAGGCCGGTCTGTTCCGGTTTGCCGTTCACATGAGCGGTTCCCTGTCGGTAGCGGAAGACATCACTCAGGAAGTTTTCCTTGCCCTGTTGCGAGAGGATTGCGGGTACGATCCTAACCGGGGCACTCTCTCTGGATATTTGTTTGGAATCGCACGAAAATTGATCTTCCGGCATCTGGAACGCGGCCGTGCCGATGTGGCTCTGGACGCAGACGAGGACGATTACCTCCAACCTGAACTGGCCGTCCGGGACGATCCGTTACTCGACCTGACCCGCCGGGAGGGAATCGATGCCCTGCGGCGGGCGGTCCAAGCCCTGCCCCGCAGGTACCGCGAAGTCGTGGTGCTGTGCGATCTGGAGGAAGTCGATTACGCCGATGCGGCGGTGGCGTTAGGCTGTCCCATCGGAACGGTGCGGTCGCGCCTGCATCGCGCCCGCGGTTTGTTATTGGAAAAGTTGAATCAGGAATGGAATCCCCGGCACGCGCTTGGAACGCTCAAGCCGGCGAGGTGCGCATCATGACTTGTCAGGAATTTTGGAATACCTTCCCGGAACCCGGCGATCCGGAATCCGCCGACGGCGCCCTGGACGCGGACGCTTCGCACTGCGCGGCGTGTGCAGTCCGGCTGGGCCGCGCAACGGAATTGCAAGCCGGTTTGCGGGCAGTGGCCGCCGGATTCCGGCGGTTGGAAGCGCCTCCTCGTGTCGAGGCCCGGTTGCTCACCGCCTTCCGGCGTCAGGCGGGAAACGAAAGTCTGCGCCATTCCC
>Ga0105248_10008848_pt1 | contig 11061 bp, 12 predicted proteins | sample KBSS34metaG_FD_81524 | JGI IMG/M metagenome (GOLD analysis project Ga0105248, IMG submission 81524) | Switchgrass rhizosphere microbial communities from Kellogg Biological Station, Michigan, USA - KBS S3-4 metaG | ecosystem: Host-associated > Plants > Roots > Rhizosphere > Soil | place...
CCGTAATAGGCGATGATGTTCGCGCTCAAGGCCGGTTGCACGCCGGTGAAGTCGCGGTCGGCCAACCGGTCCAGGAGTTCGTCGTAGGTGGCGTCGGCGAGCGGGTATTCACCTCTGGCCGTCGGCTGGCCTGTGTCGAAATCCGTGTTGGGCAGACTCAGCCGCCCGCCTCGCAACTCGTCCAATGACTTGCGGAAGCGCTCCCTCGTGGCGGTGAAGCTCTCCAGGAACAAGCGTTCGGCTTCACGTGTGGGCACGGAAAAACTGAGCGACCGAAACGGACCGATCTTCGGTACCAGGTTGTAGACCAGGGCGAGGAATCGGGCGAACCCGTGAGGCTTCGCGTAGTCGCTGCCGAACTCCTTGTCGTACTGTTTTCGCGACAGGTTGAAGACGAAGGTCTTGCGCTGGATCCCGGGTGTCACCTTCGCGATTTGATCCCGCTTCTTCCCCCAGGCGACTTTCGTCATTTCGGGAATGGTCGTACCAACCGCGTGACGGTACGTGGCTATAGCCAGGTCCTCGCTGAGGAAGACGTCCTTGATCTGGATACCGTAGGTGTCCAGGAATGCGCGTTCGAGCGCCGGTTTCGAGACCTTGAACCCGATGTAGCTGTGATACGACTCCGGCGCATATGCGCCTGCCGCCACTTGCACGACGTCGAAGCCAAACTCCACGAGCACGTGACTCTTCGGTGACTGCACGTACGTGACGCGGTTTCCGAACCTCGCTTTGAGCTTGGGGTACATAAGCGCGACCGCGCGATTGACGGCGATGGGATGACCGCTGTTGTCGGCCGCGTAGTGGCCGAGTGCGCCAAGCGCGAACGCGTACTCGTCGATGTCCTGCGCGTCACGAATCAACGCGGCGACGAAGTCGCCGGTACGAACGTAGTGCAGCAAATTACTGAAGAAATGACTGCCGAACGGATAGTAGCCAAGGTCCTGAATCACGCATCCGCCGTAGGCGTAGGCGCGAGCCCGCAGCAGGTCGTCAGGCGTCGCCTGTGGAAAGCGCGCCTGCAACAGGGCCTTGATCGTGGTATCCCAGACCGCATCGATATTCGCTTCGTGGGCGAGTACCGAGTAAGCCTCTGCGCGCCTCGGCACCCACAGCCCCGCGAGGACGATCGTCCCCACGATCAGCAACCGGGCAAGACTCCTGGTCACAGGAAGGCTCGGAATTGTCGAGCCACCAACTCGGGCAATTGGTCGACGCGTTCAGGATCACTGAAGGAAGCGAAATGACGGCCCAACGGTCCCCGCACACCGAGATCCCACTGGCCACGCATCTCTGACGGCGAAACCATGACGCTCCACTCGCCGGTGCGCTCCATTTCCTTGCACACCTGGTGAATCTTCCGCTTGATCTCGTTCACCACACCGACGTCGGACACGCCTTCGATGACAACCTCGAGATCCATCAGCCAACCCCAAACCCGCTACGACGTCCCTGATCAATTGGCATCATTCGGTGGGGCAAAAATCATGTCCCGGATGTACCGTACCATCCGATTCGTCGTGATATTCCCGAACCGTCGATTGTGAACGAATCCGTCAGTCACTCGCGCGGGACCCGCCCAGCCATCGACAGCCATCGCTGGATGCTGACGTGTGACGTTGACATGCAGCTGCTTGTCGCCCGCAATTTCGAAGAAGACCACCTGGCAGTCGTCCACGAGCGGACGATCCGCCGTCAGTCGTCCGACGGCGGTCTCCATCGTCGCGACGTCGGCCGTCCACGAATTCGTGCGCAGCGAGTGCCTCGTCGTGATGATCCCCGCGCCTTCGCGGCCGCCGTGAGCAAAGGAACGCCTGGACAGGATTTTCATAAGTCACGACCTTTACTTCTCATGGATCCAGTGTATGCACATGGTCTTCCGCAGCCTGTCCTCTATTGCACAGGCGCGGCAGCGGACCGCAGGCTGCCTCCGCAACGATCGGCTGCGCTCCCTCTGACGTGGACGTGTGCACAAGAGAACAGACGCCGCCGATGACTCGCTTCTATCCTTGTCACGGTCAACGTCACGTTTTTTCATAGAGGTCAATCATGTTGCGTTATCTCAGTCTTGTCGTGTGCTTCGTGTTGGGTTCAGCGGGTCTCGACGCCGCGAACAAGGAACAAGATCGACTCGAGAACTGCGGCGTCGTGATGCAGGAGATTCTCGACATCCCCGAAAACATCCCGCAGGAACTGCTCGAGAAGGCCGAGTGCGTGATCGTCATCCCTTCGATGACGAAGGTCGCGCTGGGCATCGGCGGCAGCTACGGTCGCGGCGCGATGGTCTGCCGATCGGGTAAGGCGTTCAACGGACCCTGGGGCGCACCGGCGATGTATACGCTCGAAGGCGGCTGCTTCGGGTTGCAGCTGGGCGGTGAATCGACCGATGTCGTGTTCCTCGTCATGAACAGCCGCGGGGTTGACGCGCTGCTCAACAGCAAGGTCAAACTGGGTGCCAGTTTGTCGGCCGCCGCCGGGCCCAAGGGCCGCAGCCTCGAGGGATCGACCGACGCGTCGCTGCGCTCGGAAATCCTCAGCTACTCGCGGTCGCGCGGTCTCTTCGCCGGGATGTCGCTCGAAGGGACGTCGCTACGTCCCGACGACGACGCGAGCAAAGAGGTCTACGGACGCAGCATGACGGCGCGAAAGATCGTGACGGGCAATCGCACCGACGTTCCGGCATCCGGCCGTCATCTGGTCGATGTGCTGCAGAAGAATGCGCCGCACAATGAATCGAAGCGTTCAACGCAGTGAGCACGCTCTAAGCCCGGCATCGGGATGCGTCAACCAGGGATCAGCGAAGAGGTTTCACCGTGACAATCACACTGCCAGGGCTCATCGTACTTCTCGTCATCGCGGCTCTCTGCGGAGCCGTCGGTAGGGCGATCGCGGGTGGAGGGGGCGGGCTCCTCACATCGATCGCCCTCGGCTTCATCGGCGCTCTCCTGGGGCCGTGGGTGGCGCAACAGCTCCACCTGGCTGAACCTCTCGTCCTTCAGGTCAGCGGCAAGCCGTTTCCGATCGTGTGGTCGATCATCGGCGCCGCACTGTTCGTGGCGCTACTTCACCTCGTGTCGGGGCGGAGATGGGTGAGAAGCTGATCCTCAGTCGTGAAGGACGACACTCAGCAGCGAGCTGTTGATCTTGAGGGGGATGTCGCCGTTGTACTCGATGAAGCCCAGCTTCTTGAACTTGTTCAGAAAGAAGTTCACGCGCGAGCGGGTGGTGCCGATCATTTCAGCGAGCGTCTCCTGCGAGATCTTCGGCACGACGCGCACCGGTTTGTCCTGCTTGCCGTAACGCGCGAGCAGCAGCAGCGTCCGCGCCAGCCGCTTCTCGCTCGAGTTGAACAGCTGATCGATCAGATCTTCTTCGATCCGGATGTTGCGCGACAGCATGTGGGAGATGAACCGGTCGGACATCGCGTGCTGCCGGTGCAGCAGCCGCACCATCTTCTCCTTGGCGACGAGCCGGATGACGCTGGGTGTGATCGCGGTGGCGCTGCCCATCCGGACTGGCTGACCCGCCAGACATCCCTCGCCGAAGAAATCACCAGGGCCGAGCATGGCCACCACCGCTTCCCTTCCAGTCTTCGACAGGACCGACAGCTTGACGCCTCCGCTCTGAATGTACAGCACATCCTCGCAGAGGTCCCCTTGCGTGAAGATGGTCGCGCCTCGGGCGTAGTCGACGACGCTTTTCGCAACACCTGACGAATCGAGAAATGCTTGCGCGTTGAAGGGTGCCAGGCGGGACGCTCGTGCCGGCTTCGCGACACCCGGGGTTCGTGTCGTTGATGGCTTCATACCAACAACGGTATGCCCATGGCATCGCAGCTGATGTTCACATTTGAACAGCCGAGCGCATCTCAGAGGGAGCGAGCTAGACAGTCGTCAGGTCCGACACCGGACACCGCGGCAGGTCGATGGCGAAGACGCAGCCTTTGTCAGGCAGGTTGCGGGTCGAAATCCGGCCGTGGTTCGCCTCAGCGGCCCATCGGCTGAACGCCAGGCCGAGGCCCAGGCCGGTTCGATCGGTGCTTCGCTGCTCGAACGGCCGGAACAGGTCGCCCGAATTCCCGGCCGGGAGACCGCCGCATTCGTCCTCGACCTCGATTGACACACGTTCGGCGCTGGCGCGAACCCGCAGCGTGACCGTGGTTCGCGGCCTGGTGAACTTGAACGCGTTCTGCAGCAGATTCGTCACCGCTGCCGCGAGGACGTGGCGGTCCGCCTCGATGATCACGGCACCGTCGACTGGCAGGACTGTCAAGGTGATGCCAGTGGCGTCGGCCAAGAGGGTCGCCGCCGGCGCGAGTTCCTCGATCAGCTCAGTCACCAGGAATGGCTTGCGATTCTGGATGCCCTGGGTGAGCCTCACCTCAGCGAGCGATCGCCCAATGAGATCGCGTGCGCCGAGAAGGCTGCGCTTGAGCACCGTTCCCGTGCTGCCGGCGACTCCGACGTTTCCGGACTTGACGACTTCGAATGCGACCAGCGCGGTCTGGATCAAGTTTCGCAGTTCGTGCGCAAAGAACCCCAGCCGTTCGTTCTCGCGAGCGCTTTCGCCATCGATGGTGGACTGTTGGCGTTCGCGCCCGTACTGGGTAACGGCGCCCGCCATCGCGTCGTCCAGACACGCGTTGAGCAGCCGAAAATCGTCCGTGCCAATCGGGGCACCCATTTCCATGGCCAGCTCGGTGATGGACTGACAGACGTCGCCGTAGTCGTGCACGACTTGTGAGACGCTGAACCCTCGCTTGAGCAGGTCGTGCCCGTGCAGGATCGCGCTCCTGCCGATCTCTGGGCTCGACGACAGCCCGAGGCGCAGCGCATCGACGAGTTGACCGAGAAACAGCGGTACGCCGTGATCGATCTCCGCCGCCGTCGGTGGAGGGATTGACCTCGATGCCACCTTCATCCGGCAGCGGCGGATGATTTCGTCGCGGTTGGCGGTTACAAATTCATGCAGCATGACTTCCTCTGATCGTCCTCATCCTGAGCTGAGCTGAGACCTCGCAACACGCTATCGAAGAAGGAAGTCGAAGAATCGCCCGAAAATGGTCTTGCGTCCGACGCTGAGCCGTTCGCTCGGCGCGCCGCCACCCTCGCGCTCGAGTCGTTCGCGATCGTACGCAGGAGCAGGAGCGTCAAATGTTGTAGGAGGGGCCATGACCGCTGTCGCAGCGGTTGGCCAAGCGGTGGCACGAAGCGGGCGCGGCTCGAAGGCCCCCGGAATCGGGGCGGACGGACGGAAGTTCATGGATTGAGCATACGTAATCGCCAAGCAGATTCATGTTCAATACCGCACAGGTCTTGGTGGCATACTTGAATCCGGATGATCAAGAAGCGCATGGGACAGCCCTCATTCGACCTGGAACGATTTCTCCATTCCGTGGGGAACTCGAGACGTCAGGTTACCTACAAGCCATCGGACGTGATCTTCGCGCAAGGCGATCCGTGCAACACCGTGCTGTACGTCCAGGACGGCGGTGTGAAGCTCTCGATCCTGTCGGGGTCGGGAAAAGAAGCTGTCGTGGCGATGGTCGGTCCCGGGGATTTCTTCGGGGAAGGCGCTCTGGCCGGCCAGCCCCTCCGCATCGCGACGGCGACGGCGGTTGAGACAAGCCGGATCCTCGTCGTGCAGAAGCGGGCGATGGTCAAGCTGCTGCATTCGCAGCACGCGTTCTCGGACCGCTTCATCGCGCACATGCTCGCGAGGAACATCCGCATCGAGGAAGATCTCGTCGACCATTTGTTCAACTCGAGCGAGAAGCGGCTCGCCCGCACGTTGCTGCTGCTGGCGCGGTACGGCAAACAGAACGTGCCGCAGCGCGTCCTGCCGAAGCTCTCTCAGGAAGTGCTCGCCGAAATGGTCGGCACCACCCGGTCACGGGTGAACTTCTTCATGAACAAGTTTCGCAAGCTCGGCTTCATCGAGTACAACGGCGGGCTCAAGATCAACAGCTCGCTCATGAGCGTCGTCCTGCACGACTGATTTACACAGTTTTCTGAATATTCGCTTGATCCTCTATCGATAGTTAGAATAAAATTCTGTTTCTGTGGCTGGAAACAGAACTATCGACGACACCGACCGACGTATCCTGACGCTTCTCCAGGATAACGCCCGCATCTCCCAATCCGATATCGCCAAAGCGGTGGGGCTCGCCCCCTCCGCCGTCATGGAGCGCATCCGCAAGCTGGAAACGCGCGGCATTCTCACGGGGTACGTCGCGCTGGTGGACCCGCACGCCGTGGACCAGCGCATGCTGGCGTTCGTCGCGGTCCGGACCCGCGTGGTCGGCGACGAAGAACGTGAGGTCGCGGCCCGCCTGGCAGCGATTCCCGAAGTGCTCGAGGTCCATTACGTCGCGGGCGACGACTGCCTGCTGCTGAAGATGCGCGCCCGTGACGCCGAGCATGTCGGACAGCTGTTGCGCAATCAGGTCAGCGCCGTGCCCGGCGTGCGATCGACCCGCACCACGATCGTGCTGGGCAGCATGAAGGAATCGCCGCGCCTGCCGATCGTCGTCGGCGACGAAGAAGAGGACGCGGTGCTCGCCGGGCGGAGGGAGCCGTGACGCCTCGCGACGGCCGCTTGCCCGCCGACTTGTCCGCCGTGGCGCAGGGCGCGAAGGTGGAAGCACAAAGCGCGCAGGTGGGCTTGTCCACCGACGCGCGAAGCGCGAAGGTGGACCACGTGCGGCTCGCCTACCTCGCGTGGATCACCGTTTGTCTTTTGTGGGGCACCACCTATCTCGGCATTCGCGTCGCGCTCGAAACCATTCCCCCCGCGACCGTCGGCGCGCTTCGGTATATGGCGGCGGGCGGCGCGCTGGCCATCATTCTTCTGCTGCGCGGCGAACGGCTGCCTGGACCGCGGCACTGGTGGGGGCTCACGCTGCTCGGTTTCCTGATGATTGGGATGGGGAACGGCGGCGTCATCTGGGCGGAGCAATGGGTGCCCAGCGGCGTCGCCGCCGTCGTCGTCGCGTGCTCGCCGTTCTGGATGGCCGGCATCGAATCGGTGCTCCCCAGCGGCGAACGACTGTCGCTGCGTGGCGCGATCGGCCTGGTGATCGGCTTTCTGGGAATCCTCGTGCTGGTGTGGCCCGATCTGACGCGCGGCGGCGATCGGGGACGTCTGTTCGCAATCGGCGTCGTCGCTCTGCAGCTGGCGTGCATCGGCTGGGCGCTCGGGTCCGCCTATTCGCGGCGGCACGCGCGTGAAGAAAACGCCCTCGGCACGGCCGCGATGCAGATGCTGTTCGGCGGTCTCATCATGGCGCTCGTCGCGACACTGCGCGGCGAGTGGACGCACCTGACGTTCACGTGGCGATCGGGCGCCGCGGAGCTCTATCTGATCGTGTTCGGGTCGCTGGTCGGCTACTCCGCGTACGTCTACGCGTTGAAACACCTGCCGCTCTCGACTGTTTCCCTGTACGCCTACGTCAATCCCGTGATCGCGGTCGCGCTCGGCACGGTGATGCTCGGCGAGCCGTTCGGTTGGCGAGTGGTCGTGGCGCCGCTCGTGGTCTTCGCGGGAATTGCCGTGGTCAAGATGTCCGGAGGCGCCGGGCGCTCGCCGCGCGCTGCCAAGGCGCGCGCCGCGGCCTGATCAACGATTCGTCTTCAGGTGAACGGTCTCTACAAGAATCGCATGTGGCGAATCGCGGCATTGACGACGTAGATGCGAAGACTGTTGCCCTGTGAATTGGCCGGCTGGAGAAAGAAGCCGCGTCCATCCGGCTTATAGGTCAGGGTCGATCCGATCATCATTTCGCCGTCCTGAAAGGTGACCTCGATCTTGCGGCCGCGCGGCTGATGATCGAAGGTGTTGTCGTCCAGGCGACCCGGCGGCCCCTGAAGATCCTTCACGAAGAACACAGCTTTCACACGCATCGTCGGCACCAGCAGCCGCTCGGCCGCCGAACAGGTCAGCGTCGGACACAAGTACAGGTGCGCGCGATCTGGATGAAAGTCGTTCGAATAGCCCCGCAGCAGTTGGCCACCCAGGCATCGGAGGACCAGTCGCTGCCAGCCGGCCGGCAGATCCTCCTCGGTCGTCGTGCACGGTTGCGAAGCTGCGGCTGCCCGGACCAGCGGCGCGCCGATCGTCGCGGGGACCGGGCTCGACGGACACCAGTGGTCAATCAGCCCCACGAGGTACGCGCTGACTTTGAGGAGCCGGAATTGAGCCGCGTCGAGACCGAATCCTGACGCGAACTCCGCGGTGACCGCGACCGGCCGGTCGCCGGCGTCGGTACACATGTTGAGGGTCACGCGCTCGCGATCGACCGGCGGGGCGTCCACCGGACTGTGCGTGCGGATGGACAGCAGCGGCAGATGAAGGGACAGCGCGTCGCGAAGCTGCGCCATCACCGAGTCGACAGAGTCGTGTCGTTGCAAGGCGGGGATGGTCGTTCGCAGCAGCTGCGCGAGTTGCCGGTCGATTGGAGTATCCCGCTGCTCCGCGGCGGTGCGGAGCCGCATCAGCGCCTCGATAAGCGTCGACCCGTCGCGCCAGCGTCCGGCGCCGGCTGACGCCGTCGATCGGCGGAAGAACCCTTCGACAATCGTCTTCAACGCCAGCTCGAGGTGACGGGCATCGTCGGCCGGGGCGGCGCGCCGCGGTGGCTGGACGGACAGCGCCGGATGCGAAAACGGCCGGTCGAAGGCGCAAGCGCCGCGGTACTTGATTCCCCCCTGCAGTCCGGACACCTGCGAGCGCAGCACGCGTGACACTACGTCGGTCACGTCGCGCGTGCGAGGATCGACGAGCTCGAGCACGAGGTCGGTATCTGGCCGCAGGAACATCGACGTTTCGAGCAGCGCGCCGCCTTCAGAGAGATCGACAAGCGTGACGCGCTCGCCGTACTTCAGCCGCGCCGTGATCGGATTCTGGAGTTCAACGGGGGTCAGGCGCGCGTGTACGCGCCGGTCGCTGCCGCGGCTCGCCGCGCGGGCGATTGGTGTCTGCAGGACGTCGAACAGCGACGGATCTGGCGTCGCCAACGCCATCGATGTAGAGCGCGCCTTGCTCATGGGGACGCCGAGTGCCGAGGCAAACGCGCGGCCACGACAGCCGCCATCAGATCACTTGGTTTTCTGTGAGGTGAAAGTCGCTGACGTCCGATTATCGGACACTTGCCTGTGCAGCCACCGTCCAGAATGAGACACGAACGACCTCCACCTCCGTCCCCCCCGCAGAAACCTCCGTCCCCCCTTAGAAACCTTCGTCCCCCTCAGGGACCCCTGTCCGGCACGCAGCGCCGCTACTCAGCGAGTGAGAGTCCGCCGATACCTCACACACAGCCCCCCGGCTTCGACTCGCAGGAGATCAGCATGAAGAAACTCGCGATCCTCGCGGCTGCAGGCACGTGCCTGCTGACCGGGGCCAGTTCGCTCGATGGCAATCAACCGCTCATCCTGCAGGTCTCACCGCTGACCGCGCCCGCGCCGGCGTTCGTCAGCGTGCGCGCGACCGTCGAAGCCAGCGACGACAACCGCGCCCTCGAGGTGATCGCGCAGTCGCCTGATTTCTATCGCAGCAGCCGAGTCGAGCTCCAGGGCCGCAACGCGCCGCGGCTGGCGGTCTTCGAGTATTCCAGCCTGCCACCGGGCTTGTATGACATCACCGGCGTGCTGGTGGGCACCAGCGGCAGACGCGCCGCGGTCTCGCGACTGGTTCGCGTCGTCGGGATGGCCGGCACGGGCAGGTAGGCACGGCGCGCTGACCGCGCCGCGGCCCTCACGGATTGACGGCGCGCAGCGGCACCTGCAGATAGGCGAAGGACATCCCGCTGCGCAGATAGTTCTCGATCTGCTGCAGCACCACCGCGCGACGCACCCACTCCGGACCGGTCTCGAGGATCCGCTCCTCGATCAGCGTCGAGAGAAAGAGGTATCCGGCCGCGAGCAGACGGTCGCGCAGCGCGTCGAGCAGATGTTGTTCCAGCTCCACCGCGTTCTGGACCGTCGGCAGAATCGCCATGGCCTGCAGATAGAACGCATCGTTTTCGCCAAACCGCGGATCGGAACTGACGCCTTCCTCGTCGTGGTTCTCGAGCGCGCTGCCGAGGGCGTAGCCGACAATCCGGCCCGACACCCGATCGCGAAGCACGACGCCGATCGCGCCCGGGTTCGCAATCGTCGCTTCCAGCGTCTCGAGCGGAAACTGCAGCAACGGCCGCCGCCCCGAGCGCAGCACATCGGGCGGATACGCCGCGCCCGGACCGTAGCGTTCCTGCTCGACATCGAAGATCTGCTGTTTCAGCGCGTCGAAATCGGCGCGGGTCACGTCGACGACGTCGACAGTGTCGAGCGGAATGGCCAAGGTTCCGACACGGACCTTGACGGCGGGCGCCACGTCGCCCGCGGCGCGTCCGCCCACCAGATCCTCGACCGCGAGGCGCAGAATGGCGAGTGCCTCGTCGATCGCCTGCGGCACGGTGTCGTAACGGGGATAGACCCGCACGCTGCGCTCGCCGGCTTTGAGCAGCAGCAGCCCGCGCCGGAACGCGCGATCGAGCAGTGCGTCGCACAGGTCGGCGCGCTGGACGTCGAAGCCAAGCATGACGCCGGGCCCCCTGACGTTTTTCAGGATCTCGCGATAGTCGCGCGACAGCGCCTCGAGCCCGAGGCGCGCGCGGTCGCCGGTGCGCCGCACCGCCTCGAGGTCCAGCTTGTCAAGAACGGCGAGCAGCCGCACCATGCCGACCGAATCGCCTTCCCAGGTCGTGTTGAACTTTTTCTCTTCCTGGAAGAAGGTCGCGAGCGCTTCGCTGACGAACAGGACGCCGTTCTGCGCCTTCTTCGCCCAGGTGACGAGATCGGGCGGGCACGGCAGATCGAACAGCTCGTGCGCCCACAGCCGGCCGGTCATCCCCCATCCGGTCTGGACCTCGTCGAAAATCAGCGGCACGTCGTAGATCCGCGTGAGCAGCCGCAGTTGGCGCATGAACCGCGCGCTCGCGATTCGAACGCCACCCTCTCCCTGAATCGGCTCGACGAGGACGGCGGCCACGCGCCGCGACCGTCTGACGACGTCGGCGGTCAGCAG
>Ga0105248_10008849_pt1 | contig 11061 bp, 6 predicted proteins | sample KBSS34metaG_FD_81524 | JGI IMG/M metagenome (GOLD analysis project Ga0105248, IMG submission 81524) | Switchgrass rhizosphere microbial communities from Kellogg Biological Station, Michigan, USA - KBS S3-4 metaG | ecosystem: Host-associated > Plants > Roots > Rhizosphere > Soil | place...
CTTATAGCTCGGTGCAGAGCAACGTCACTGAGGACGCCGAAATTGCGCCTTACGAGGGCGGCAAGCGTGTCGGACCGGTCCTTGACTGGGAATTGCTTTGCAAAATTGAGGGCGACGAGGCACTCAAGGCACGCGTCATAAAGAGTGCTGAAGAAGGCAGTCTCGACCACGTATTTATCCTTGCCTGCATGAACAATTACGGCAAAGGTGTGGACAAAAATCAGGCGGCCGCATTTGAATTGTTCAAAGCCGCAGCCAATAGAGGCCATTCCAATTCTCAGAACAACGTCGGTTTTATGTTCGAAGAAGGGATCGGCACGAAGAAGGATTTGAAACAAGCCCAGGCCTGGTATCAGAGAGCCGCCGACTTCAATAATCCCAGCGCTCTATGCAACCTGGGCAACATGTACGAGCTTGGCCGCGGCGTGCCCGTCGACGAAGCTGAAGCACTCAAGCTTTATCAAAAGTCTGCCGAACTGGGCAATAGAATCGCCCGCCAAAACGTTGCCGGCATTGAGTTTGAACGCGAACGACTGGCATCGATGCCGGCCGGTGCATTAAAGCCTATTGGTGCAGCTAAATTGGCGGAACTCAAAACTGCCGCTTTGGCTAAGTCTGACCCGAATGCCAAATCCGTTTCGGCCAACGAGTTAGTTTTGAACTCTTTGATTGCTAAGTCAAAAGCAGCAGCCCTGGCCGCCGCAGCAACTAAGGCATCGGCTGCGCGTACACCTGCCCTGGCGGCTAAAGACAAGAATGCAAAGCCTCTTATCGCAGCAGTAAAAGCTCCGGAAAAAGCAGCCGCAGTAGCAGTGGCAGAACCTTCAGCGGCTCCAGTGGCCGCGGACGTAAAACCAGCGGAATCCGGTCTGACCGCCGGTAGTGCGACTCTGACTGCTATCCTCAATCGGTTGAGCAAAGGCACCAGCATGGAGCAGTCCAGTCCTGCGACTGCACCGGCGTCCACAGTGTCCTCCACATCTGTGGTCGAACAAAAAGTTGTAGAACAAAAAGTTGTTGAAGCCGCTTCTGTGAAAGAGGCTGTGAAAGAATCAGCTAAAGAACAGGCGAAAGAACCAGTTAAGGAATTGGCCAAAGAGCCGGTCAAAGCTCCAGTCAAAGAAGTCGTTGCCGCTAAGGAACCAGCTAAGGAATTAGCTAAGGCTGCGCCTGAGAAAAAAGTGGAAGCGCCAAGCGCAGAGACCAAGGTTGTTGCTAAGCCTGCGTCGAACAAAAAAGCTGACGAAGCTGTCAAAGATCAGGCCACAATGAAACTGATCGCTGCTATGAAGACTCCGAAAGCGAAGGATAAAATCGCCGCCCCCGAGAAGAAAGTCGCAACAATGGATAAGGCGGCCGAAAAACCTGCTGTAGTTGCGACTGCAACTGTATCCGCACCTGTAGCTGCTGAACCGGTGAAGGCCGTAGAAGAAAAGAAATCCGCTCTCGATACTCCTGTGACTTTGTCGAAGACTGAGAACCAGCCGACTGATAAGCAGAATGTTGTTGCTGAGCAAGTAAAAGCCTTTGAAGAGAAAAAATCTGCGCTCGACACGCCCATTGTTTATTCGTCTAAGCCCGAGAAGCCGATTGTCGCTGCTGAGCCGCTGAAGGCAGTTGAAGAGAAGAAAGTTGCTTCTGAAACAGCTGTTGTTTTGGCGAAGACTGAAACCAAGCCTAAAGCTGAAAAACCTACCGTTGCCGCTGCGCCCTCTAAACCAGTTGAAGTGAAAAAGGCAGCTCCGGTTAAAGTCGCCGCAGAAAGTAAATCCGTTGCAGCCGTTACGTCTGTCGTAAAACCAGAGTCCAAGCCTGCTGTAGTAATTACGCCGGCAATGGCCGGTATGCCCGCCGGCGTTGCTCCTAAGGTCAGTGCAACTAAGAAATCTGATGTCCTGGTCGATAAAGGCGCCAACCGTCCCATAAGAGACAAATGGGCTCTGGTTGTCGGTATTACTGATTTCAAAGATCCGGCTATTCCTGATCTGAAATACTCTGCCAAAGATGCCACCGACTTCTACAATTATTTGACTAAGGAAGCAAACTTCCAGCCCGACCATGTGCGCTTACTTCTGAACGAACAAGCCACTCAGAGACGAGTGCTTTCGGAACTCGGTTCGAAGTTCCTCGCTCGTGTGGTCAAGCCGGACGATCTGGTTGTCCTCTATTTCTCTACTCACGGCAGCCCTTCACAGCTAGACCCACGCGGCAAAAATTATTTGGTTGCCAGCGATTCTGACTCGGAAGATTTGTTTGCAACTGGAATTGAAATGCAAAAATTGCTCGATTCGATTCAGGGTCGTGTCCTTACCGACAGAGTTTTGCTGGTCATGGACGCCTGCCACAGCGGATTTGCCGCTCCGGATTCAAAAGGTATGGTCAGACTCGGCAACTTTAGAGCTGATGAGCTGGTCCAGGGCTCCGGACAATTGGTGATGTGCTCCAGTCTGGCCGATGAGCGTGCCTGGGAATCGACTCGTTATCAGAACGGTGTCTTCACGCACAAGTTACTTGAAGGACTGCGCTCCAAGGGAAGCGCAACCTCGTTAGTTGATGCCTACACCTTCGCCCGTGATGCTGTCGGCAATGAAGTCAAAGAAGATCGTCCCGGTGCCAAGCAAACACCGGTTTTGAAAGGTAAATGGGACGGTAATGATCTGATTGTGGCCGTTCCCGCATACGCACCACAGATGGTACCAGCCTCTGTCTCCAGTAGCATTGGCGCGGACAGCCGGTCAGATCTTGTTGCTTCGGTCAATCGCTCGACTATCCCTTCTCAAGCCGGTGATGACGATTCATACAGCAGCAAGCCCAGTAACGATGCTCCTAGAAGTGGTGTCATTTACCTTGACTCGCAATACTTCAGTGTTCAGGGTGACCCGCGTACGATGGCTAAAGAACTGTATGACGCGATCAAAAACAATCCCAGCAATCCCGACCTTTATTTCATGAGAGCCAAAGCGCTGATTCAACTTGAAGATTGGCAAAGTGCTATGACGTCTCTTTCTGAGGCTATTCAATTGAGTCCCAACCGCGCTCAATATTATCTCGCCCGCGCTTACGTCAACTTCCGCATGGGCAAGAAAGCCATCGCACAACAAGATTTAGAACAAGCGCGCTTCTATGATCTGAAGATGTCGAATAACGTACGCTTCCACATCTAGATCTGATTCAATTCAATTCAATTTGAATTTGCCTTCTCACTTGCTGGTGAGATGGTTGTCCCCGCGTGCATTCATTTCTTGCAAGCGTTTGATTCGGTCTGGGATAGGCGGATGAGTACTCATCAAATTCACCATCCAACTACCGCCTTGCGGTTTGACAATATACAGCGATGACAGCGCCGGGTTGGCATTGCGCATCGGTATTTGCTGCGCTAGTTCTTCAATCTTCGCCAGGGCTGAAGCCAGGGCAAGTGGATTGCCGCACATTCTGGCGCCGGTAGCATCTGCCTCATACTCTCTAGACCGCGATATGGCCAGGTTAATGAGACTGGCGGCTATAGGAGCTGCGACCATCATGAGCAGCATAAATATTGGATTGGGCCTGCTGTTCCTGTCGTCATAACCGGATCCCAGGTACATGCCCCAATGGGCGATTGTTGTGATTACCCCAGCCAAAACCGCGGCTACACTGGATATCAATATGTCTCTGTTGCGCACATGACCAAGTTCGTGCGCCAGCACCGCCTCCAACTCTTCGCTCGTGAGGAGGTCCAGAATGCCCTGCGTCACTGCGATGGCTGAGTGCTGGGGGTCTCGTCCGGTAGCAAAGGCGTTGGGCGACTGTGAGGGTATAAAATAGACCGTCGGCAGGGGAATTTTTGCTTCTTGGGCGAGATGTTCCACAATCCGATAAAGTTCTGGCGCTTGTTCGCGAGCAATTGGCTTCGCTCCTGACATTGCCAGGGCTACGGGAGCCGAGAACCAATAGGCAAAGACATTGGTTGCAAGGGCAAAACCGAAGGCCGCAATCAATCCAGTCTGACCCCCCATATAGTTGCCTATGGCTATCATCAGAGCAGATAAGCAGCCTAAAAAGACGATTGTCTTAAGAGTATTCATAGCTTAATATCCACCTTGTTCAATACCACTAATATGTCCCTGACCATCTAATTCAGACTCTAGCGATAATTTAGACCCAATCTGCGATTTTATTCAATTTCTTAAGAAGTGCCAGAACACGCTACATTTCACGGTATACAGATTTTAATGGTGCTGCTTATGGTGGCGTCCGGCGTTGGATTGGCGGTGCGTTGGGTTAAGGTTCCATATTCGATTGCTCTGGTGATTGTCGGCCTGATTTTGGGTGCCAGCCACCTTTTACCGCCGGTGGCTATGACACCGGAGCTGATCTTGCTGGTCTTCCTGCCGGCTCTATTGTTTGAAGCGGCCTGGAATATTGACGTGAAGGAGCTCATTCACGACTGGCGAGCGATATTCTTGCTGGCCGTACCTGGGGTAGTAATTGCCATGGCTCTCGGCGCTTGGGTGATGCATTTGTGCGGTGCGCTTTCATGGCCGATGGCCTTCTTGTTTGGCGCTATGACCGCCGCAACAGATCCGATCTCGGTGCTGGCACTGTTTCGGAAAATGGCCGTTGATCATCGTTTGAGTCTGATTCTAGAGGCTGAAAGTTTATTCAATGATGGTACTGCTGTTGTTCTATTTAAACTGGTCCTTGCTCTAGCCATAGCCGGTGGCGCAAGTTTGGGCGCAAATGTAAATGCAGATGCGTTTTCTCTATCAGCGGTGTCGATACAATTTATTTTGTCGGTGCTGGGTGGGGCCGGCATTGGCCTGGCAGTTGGCTTTTGCTCGTCGTATGTGACGCGCTTCTTTGATGATCATTTATTGGAAACTACGCTGACCGCAATTGCCGCTTACGGCTCATACTTGTTGGCTGATCAGTTTAACGTCTCTGCTGTTATTGCCGTGCTTATGGCCGGTATAGTCGTCGGCAATTATGGCAGCAGGCAAAATATGTCTGCCCAAACCAGGCTGGCCGTGGATGCTTTCTGGGAGTATGCGGCATTTATAGTCAATTCACTTGTTTTCTTGATGATCGGCTTGCAAATTGATTTGCCCCTTCTGCTTAAATACGGGGGCAAGATTGCCGCCGGCATTTTGGCCATTCTTGTGGCGCGTGTTTTTATTGTTTATATCTTTGGTTTGCTCTTAGGCGCCAAAGGAAAACCTGTGCCAATGGCCTGGAAGCACATGCTCTTTTGGGGAGCTTTGCGCGGATCACTTTCAATGGCATTGGCTCTAAGTCTGCCTCTATCCTTTGCCAATCGCGAAGAAATTATAGTTATAACTTTTGGCGTTGTGCTTTTCACATTGTTGGTGCCTGGTTTGACAATTGAGCCATTGGCAAAGCTTTTAAAGCTGTCGCACGGACCGGCCGATGACTCTATGAGCAGCAAAATCGAAGATAATATATCCGAAAATATAATCACAACTGGAAGTGAGCATGCCTGATAAATCGACACGTATTGAAAAGGATTCGATGGGGCCGATGGATGTGCCGTCGGATGCCTACTATGGTGCCAGCACGCAGCGTGCGGTGCTCAACTTTCCAATTTCGCAACTGCGGCTGCAGCGCTCATTTATTCGCGCACTGGGCCTTATTAAGCAGGCTGCGGCCGAGGTGAATAAAGAATTCGCCGACATACCGCCTAATGTAGCCGACGCCATTGTCGCGGCCAGTAAGGAAGTGGCCCTGGGCAAATTTGATGATCAGTTTGTTGTCGATGTTTTCCAGACAGGCTCGGGCACATCGACAAACATGAACGCCAACGAAGTCATTGCTAATCGCGCCATAGAGATACTAGGCGGCAGCCGCGGTGATCGTTCGCTGGTGCATCCCAATGACCACGTTAATCACGGTATGTCGTCAAATGACGCTATTCCGACAGCCATTCACATCGCCGCCTTGATAGAGATTAAGGAAAATTTGCGACCGGCCCTTACAGCCCTGGCTGCCAGTCTGCGCAAGAAGTCCGACGAGTTTATGCCTGTGATAAAAACCGGTCGCACCCACTTGCAGGACGCCACCCCCATCCGTCTGGGTCAGGAGTTTCTGGGCTACGTGGGACAAATAGAAAACACTCTGGAACGCCTCGATCACGTGGAACAGAGACTGTCTCAGGTGGCACTGGGCGGCACCGCAGTCGGCACCGGCATTAATACCAGGAAAGAATATCCCGCTCGTGTCTTAGCTAAAGTTTCGCAGTATCTGGGTTTTACAGTCAGTGAAACCAAAAATCACTTCCAGGCTCAGAGTACTATCGATGAAATTGTCGAAGCCTCAAGCGTGCTCAAAAGTATCGCCGTCAGTCTGCTCAAACTGGGCAATGATATCAGATGGCTAGGGTGCGGTCCCCGAGCTGGTTTCGCCGAGTTGGCCCTGCCGGAGGTGCAACCGGGCAGCTCGATTATGCCCGGCAAAGTAAATCCAGTTATAGCCGAGGCACTATGCATGGTGGCAGCACAGGTTGTAGGCAATGATGCAACAATAACGATCGCCGGCCAATCCGGAAATTTTGAACTGAATGTGATGATGCCTGTTGCCGCCTTTAATTTGATTCAATCAATCGAACTGCTGGCCTCTGGCGTGTCCAATTTTACAAGTAAGCTGGTAGATGGCCTCAAAGCCACAAAGAATGGTCCGGAGCTTGTAGAGCGCGGTCTGGCCCTTTGTACGGCCCTGGTTCCAGCTATTGGTTATGATGCTGCCGCCTCTATCGCCCATGATGCTTACGAAACCGGAAAGACCGTACGTGAGATAGCCCGCCAGCAGACAAACTTGACCGAAGCCCAGCTGGATAAATTGCTTGATCCGTCTTCAATGACCGACTAGCCCACATGCACCCGCGGGCGCTTTTTGGGATCGTGCTCGACTTCGCGCAATATCTCACGGGTGACTGGCGCAGTTTCGCCTTCGCCGAGAAAGATAAACTTGATCACGTAGAGTATCGGATTGCCTTCGGTCCATCCCAGATAGACATGCGGTTGTTTGCTGGTCTTGTCGCGGATGTGCAATAAAATTGCGGCGATGGCGTTTGGTATTGCCGGCGATGTGCAGCGCATGACGCGATATTTGCCTATGCGCTCGCCTTCTACTTTCAGGCGTTCGGAATTGAACTCTGAGGCGTCGCCCAGACTGACTTCCAGAAATATCAAATGGTCATGGGAAAGATTATGGGTTTCGCAGGCTTCGATTTCTTTCTGGTCATAATCGCTGCCACCCGGTCTGTGTGCCACAAGTCTGATTTGATTGCCTGCCGCCTCATTTTCTTCAATAAACTCGTTGCAGGTTTCATCGAGGTCTACTTCCAATACACGCAGCTCAGTCGAGCGCATGGCCCGCGAAACAATCGAGGTAATGAGAATGGCGCTGATGAAGAATGTGGCAATGTGTAAGCCATCGGGGCGCTCGTAAACGTTGACTATGGTCGTATAGGCAAACACCAGGGTGATAGCCGCAAACATAAGTCGTCTGTATTTTCGCTTCCAAAATTTCAATGTCACTGCCAGAGCCGCCGAAGTGATCAGCACCAGCACGCCTGTTGCGTAGGCACCACCCTGGGCGTCGACATTGGCCTTAAATATGATTGTCACCGCCAGTGCCACCGCCGTCAAAAAGATGACCAGTGGACGCATCGCTCTGGCCCATTCGGGAGCCATACCATAACGCGGCAGGTAGCGCGGTACAAGATTGAGCATACCGGCCATGGCTGAGGCACCGGCAAACCAGAGGATTAAAATAGAGCTGAGGTCGTAGGCTGTACCCATCCCATGACCGAGTAAGTTGTGGCACAAATACGACAGGGCCCGGCCATTGGCCTGACCACCTTCGGCGAATTCTACTTTGGGGATGATTAGTGTCGTTGTCATTGCCGAGCCGATCAAAAATACGCTCATGATCAAGGCTGCTACTGTCAGCAAATGGCGTGTATTGCGCACGCGACCGCGCGGACGGAGTAGTGTGTCGTCTGCATCGCCCTTCACGAGCGGCATAACCGCCACGCCTGTTTCAAACCCGGAGAGACCAAGGGCCAGCTTTGGGAAAAGCAGCATCGATATGCCAATCATTTTGAAGATGTCGTGGTGTTCGACATAGAGCGCCGTCGTCCAATCTTTAAAATAGTGCGGATTTTCCAAAAGCACCATGACGCCTTTGCTGACGACAATGGCATTGAGAAAAAGGTAGACGGTGACAAGCGCCAGAGAAACATTTATTGCTTCGCGGAAGCCAAGGAGAAAGATGCCTCCCAGAATCAAAATCAAAAGCACGGTCAACCACACCTGGCCAAAAGGCAAAATATGATTGAGCATGTCGTTGTTGACAATGTGGGCTGCGGCGTCGGCTGCGGAGAGAGTGATTGTGATAATAAAATCGGTGGCAGCGAAACCGAGCAGAATGAGGACAAGCGTCTTACCCTTCCACTTGGGCAGAAGCTCCTCCAGCATGGCCAGACTGCCTTGACCGTAAGGCGACGAGCGTGCCACCTGGTGATAGACGGGCAGGGCACCTATTAGGGTTAGCAGGACCAAGATAGAAGTGGCAATCGGCGACAAAACACCGGCGGCCAAAAAGGCAATACCCGGCTGATAACCGAGGGTTGAAAAGTAGTCAACCCCGGTCAAGCACATTACTTTCCACCAGGGCCCCTGGTGCGCCTCGCCCTCACTGTGAGGTTTGGCTATTGCATCTTCGTCGTCCAAAAAGGGTATCCAGTACTAAAAGTTTGATAAGAGACTATATTAAAGCAGATGGTCGTTTACCATTTACTTACCCTTGATATTATCTTGATAGCCATGGCTTTTCGTTAATTCAGATAAAGCGGTCTTTTTGACACTTCTCAGCTAGAATCCCTGCAAAAGGTATCGAACATGAAATGGGCGTCAGTGCTCAAATCAACCGAAGGCACGCCGACATCATCCGCGACCAACGATGAGAGCTTCAAGGCCGTCGTAGAGGAGTTGGCGGCGGATTTAATTGCTCAGCTGGGGGCCAAGCCAGATTTCTTGCTGGCTTTTATTTCGCCGGATTATAAAAAGCATTTCGATGCCATTGTCGTCGAGCTCAATAACTTGCTTACGCCACCGGCATTTATCGGCTGTACGGCCGGCGGTCTGATCGGCGGCGGCCAGGAACTCGAGCAACAGTCGGCCATTACGCTTACCGGCGCCCTTTTGCCCGGAGTGAAAGCGCATGCTTTTCATATCACCAATGACTTCATGCCTGACCTTGATGATCCGCCCCAGAGCTGGGAAAAGCTGCTGGAAGTGACGGCGGCTGATGACCCGTCTTTTGTCTTACTTTGCGATCCCTTTAGTTTTACCATTGAAAATTTTGTCCAGGGTCTCGACTACGCTTTTCCCAAGTGTGTAAAAGTAGGCGGTCTGGCATCCGGTGGTCATAAGGCCGGCGAAAACCGCATGATTGTTAACGATCGCGTTTATCGGGCCGGGCTGGTAGGCGTGTATTTTTCGGGCAATATAGAGGTCGATGCCGTCGTCGCCCAGGGTTGTCGTATGATAGGCAAAACCTATCATGTCACCAAATGCGATGCAAACCTACTCTATGAGCTGGACGGCAAACCGGCCTTTATGGTGCTCAAGGATGAGATTGATAAACTTTCCGAGCGCGACCAAAAATTGGCACGGGAAGCTATTTTCCTTGGTGTGGCCATGGATGAATTCAAAGAAAAATTTAGTGACGGCGACTTTCTCATTCGCAATATATACGGTATCGAACCGATGTCGGGTGCACTTTTAGTGGGCGAACAGTTGCGGGCAGAACGCACCGTGCAATTTCACTTGCGCGACGCTGCGTCTTCTGCCGATGATCTGCGTTCGATGTTGAAACGCTACACCGAAGATCATACAAAAAGCCGTACCGCATCGGGTGCGCTTCTCTTTTCCTGTCTCGGGCGCGGACAATATTTGTATGGTCGGTCCAACCATGACAGCGAACTATTCGGTCAATATTTGGGCCAAATTCCCCTGGGCGGATTTTTCTGCAACGGTGAAATCGGTCCGGTCGGCGCCTCCACTTTTTTGCACGGTTACACTTCGTCTTTCGGCATTTTCAGGGAAGCAAAGGCAAGCGGCAAGAGCTGACACAGGCTGAATTGATCTGATATTGTATCCGGGCAATATGGGCACGATAAACTGGGAATCTCGGCGGTCAATCTTTATGGAGTATGTTATGCGCAGAGGCCTCACACTGTCAGTTCTGGCAAGCTTTACCCTGGCTTTGCCTTGTCTCCCCGGCCTGGCCCAGGACCCGCAAACAGTCTTCGGCTCCGGCCCGGCGGCTAAAAAAGCCGCGCCAGCGCCCGCTGCGGCACCGGCTGCGAAAAATCCTCCAGCCCAGGCTAAAGCTCAATCGATGTCCAAGTCTCAGGGTTCTACTCATGCCCAGGCGGCTCCCGCTCATAGAGCCTCTGCCGTGCCCAGGCAGGCCCAGACCGCCCCTGCCCATAGATCTGCCAGGCCGGTAGCGGCAAATGGTGGCGGCGGCGGCGGTGGACAGGTGACCGCATCCCCTGGAGCAATTTCGGCTTATTGCAACAGGTTGTGGGCCAAAGTAAACAACAATTGGGACTTTGCCACCGGTAAAAATCATGTAGTGTTGACTGTGGATGTAGATTCCGCCGGAAATGTGTTTTCGACGTCGGCTTCCAGCGTGCCAAAAAATGCCGATGCCGAGTCCAAGGCTCAGCAGGCCCTATCCAAGTCCCAGCCGCTAGATGCCCTGCCTACTGGCCTGCCGTCGGCACGTGTGACCATCACCTTTGATTCAACGGCGGATCCCCATGGAGAGTCCAGTTCGAGTGGTCGAGTAAGTTTACGTTATGATCCAAACAATGTTCCGTCAACTACTTCGTCTGCTCCCGCTGAGGGCGCTGCTCCTGCTAATTCCGGTAACCCTCCTGCTTCTGGTGCCCCGACAGCTACTCAGTAATTCCTCAAGCGAGGGTGCGGATATGTTTCGTCCGGCTGCCAAACGACCTCTGAAATTTGCCGGATCCTGGTATGAAGACGATGC
>Ga0105248_10008851_pt1 | contig 11059 bp, 20 predicted proteins | sample KBSS34metaG_FD_81524 | JGI IMG/M metagenome (GOLD analysis project Ga0105248, IMG submission 81524) | Switchgrass rhizosphere microbial communities from Kellogg Biological Station, Michigan, USA - KBS S3-4 metaG | ecosystem: Host-associated > Plants > Roots > Rhizosphere > Soil | place...
CCTCTTTGGCACGAAGGTAGTATTTCAGGCTGCGAATCATCTCGAGCGCCAGTTCTTTAGTGTCTCGAGCCTCACGCTTCCGCATGTATTCCGGTGACGTTTCGGCGCGAATCTTGGCGCGGTTGGCTGTCTCCTCAGTGTCCAGACACGACAACAGCCGCACCGCATAGTCCATATCAGCGGCCCGAATCTCATCGTTGATGTTCCCCAACAGCGCCGAGAGTTGCGTCAGCAGGCTACTCGCCCGATCCGGCAGAAGGTCCGTATCGCGGACCTCCCGCTGGATCACATGGACGAACTCTCTTACGCTAGAAGGGGACCGAGTCATCTGGCACCGCTGTCCGCTGCTTTTGCTCCGCTTCGGCCTTCACCGAGGCTTCCAGTGCCTCCGTGATGCTCTGCCACTTCCGCACATCGATGATGCCCTCGATGGACTGGCCAGTCTTTTTGACCGTGCGCGTTTCCGTCAGCACGTCCAGCGGCATCTGGGACTGCGCGGCCTGCTCGAGAAAGGACACCATCTGAGCACCCTTCGCCAGCACGATGCGCCCATCGCTCAGCGTCACGTCAGCCACGGCCGTCTGGCCCATCGCACGGCTCGCCACAGACATCGCATAGAGCGGGCCGACTGACGGGGCGGCAGGGATATCAAGCACTGGCCGTTCCACGGCTGGAGCCGATACCACCAGCGGCGGCTTCTCCTCAGCCTGGGCCATTTCATCAGAGGTGTAGAGGCCGCTCAACTCCTGCGGGAACGCCTTCCGTAACGCCAGCGACTCCGCACACTTCGCCAGCATCAACGCAGGCATCTTCTGCCACATATTCCCGCCCTGGCTGTATTCGGTCCAGAGCGCCACCGCATACAGCGGCTGCTTGAAGCCAGACCGAAGCACGCCGACCTTCGCGGCCTTGGGCGGTGCCTTCTCGAGCCAGACATCCCGCCATACGCCATCTTCCCCGCACCAGAACGGCCCATCCTGACCGGCGTAGTCCCCGGCCCTCTCGGCAATCAGCCGGAAGCCATCAATGCTGACCTGCACCGACATCTTCCCGCCGCGTTTAATGGCGTAAATCTGCCGTCCGAACGGGTCCAAGCCTGTCCGCTGGCACTGCTGAAGGAACAGCGCCAACTCGTCATCGGTGGCTCCTGGCGCAATCTGGCGCTTGATGAGGTCCACTTGCTCAGGTGTGAATCCTGGGCGTGGAAGGTGTGTCGCTTTCGCTAACGCGCCGACTGGTGTAAACTCTCCCATACTTCTTGTCCTTTCTTTGCCAGCCGGGCCTAGGAGGTACTCGCCTTCCTAGGCCGGTGTTTTATTCGGCCGGTTCGTTCTGCTCGAGATCCGCATCGTGGCGGAGATCCTCATCCCGTAGGCAGTCATCGCAGGCCATCTCGACGCCATCTACGTGGTAAATGACGCAGACCACTTCCGGCCACCCGTCGTAGTTCTGCACCAACTCGCCGTCGCACTCCACAGGCGTCTTGCAGTGCGAACAGGGATGCGTATGCGTCCGGCTCACTTTGGGCACCGTCCGTGCCGCACGCCTTCGCCCAGCACGTTCGTGACGCCGTAGGCATCATACGACCGCCGCCCATCCGCGAAGTGGACCTCGGTAATCTCCCCGCCGCAGTCCAAGCAGGTGAGCGTCATCACCGCGGTGACACGGTTCGGGTCATACTGCTTGCCGAATCGGTTCTCTTCCTGGATATCCGTCTCGCTGCGCCAGTGAATAGGCATGACTAGTTCTCCCGCACCAGTTCCAGTTCTTCATCGTCCACCAAGTCGCCATACCCGAGTTTCTTGATGGTGGTGAGTTTCGGCGCAGCACGCACCCAACGGCGGTGGCCCTTCTTCGCTGCCTCCTCGTCTGGATACCGCTCAACAGGGTGCGTCCCATTGGCGTCCAACACTGCCGTCTCGTAGCCAGCATCGACTGTAAAGACGGTCGAGATGGTGAGTCCTTTCACTTCTGTCCTAGCAACGACACGACCGGGGCCGGCGGCAATGGCGCCTAACATGCTGAAAATATCCATTGTCAGTCCTCAAAGAGTCCGATCAGGAAATCCGAGCACCACTCCAGCACCGCCAGCAGCAGAAGCAGTCCGGTCACCGCGATCACAATCAGCGCGAGGTTGAAGATCACCGCCCCTCCCATATCGCCCGTAGGCGTGCCCACACTTCGTAGTCAACGTGTCGCTGCTGCCACTCAGCCCAGCGATGGTAGAGGTTTCGGCAGAAGAGGGCTAACACGTTAGGTAGCCTCAGATTCATGCCGCGCGTCTTGCTCGTCGGCCTCTCCAACCAGCCGGTCCCATTCGATGTCGGACATGATGCAAATAGGCTGAGACAACTTCCCCTCCTCAAACAGCACCCACTGGACATGTTTACGGTTCGGCCAATCATCCATCTTCATACGCCTAATGTGCAGCCGCATCGCCTACCTCGCCATCAGGCTGCGAATCAGGAAGAACGCCATCATCAGCACGATCACGGCGGGTATCAGCGGCAACGTCACGTTGTTCAACACATCCATTCTGGGCCTCCTGTATCCACTGCATCCCGATGAGCGCGGCATCAGCGAGGGTCACTTCGTCCTCTGCTGCTTGGTAATCCACGCCGCGACCGCACGTCGAATCTGCTCCGCGACTGTTGCCCCGGTCTGCTTGTAGATCGCACGAAGATCATCAATGTAGGCGGCAGGCAACTTGACGCTGTAGACCTTGTTTTGTGGCCGCTCGTTCGTCATGCCAGAGACGATAGCAGCGTATTACAAGGTAGTCAAGTGTAATTTTAGGTAGGCAGATATGGCAGGGCTGGAAGAAGTGTGGTAAAAGCGAAATCAGGGCCGCTGGCATCCTTCACATCCCGCAGTTGTGGTTGCAGGTTCCCAGCGATTGAGCCAGCGGCCCCGAAGTGTCAGTGGTCGTCAGATCCGCGCACGTCGGCATCCGCCTGCCGTCTGGCAATCCGCTGGTCGTAATCCAAAGTAATCGCGTCCAACTGCTCATCCGTCACCCCGGCCGACTTGGCCGAGTTCCGGATCTTCATGAACAGTTCGAACCCCTGCTCCGCGAGGGCGATCCATTCCATCGGTGTCATTTATGCACCCTCCAGAAACAGCGGCAGCAGTCGCAGGACCGCATCCTTCGCCGCGGTCAACGCAATGACCACGGTCGAGTTGGGCGGCAGGATGTCCTTGACCAACCCGGTCACGGCCTCCAGTTCTGCGCTGACGGCGGTCAGGTCGGCCTTCGTCTGGCCGGTGATGGGAACGGCCTTCACACCCTCGTTGAGCGCCCTGCCGGCCTTCAGGGCCGTCACAAGGTGCTTACTGAACTCGACGTGCTTTTCAGTCGTCCAGGCCGGCACGGACGACTTGCAGGTATTGTCCGGTTGCTTGTTACAGAGCGTCATTTCTGCATCATCCACCGCGGCGAGCACCGCATGGACATCCACAGAGACGATACGGGCTTTCTGGACCTGCGTTGTGGCACAGGCCGCAAACAGGAACAGGGCCGCGAGGATCGGCGCGAGAGATCGTCTGGTTGGCACGTTATGGCTCCTTCAGGTCTGGGTCTACGGGGCGCCCCGGTGTCACTGGCGGGACAGGCACGATCTTCCCTTTCACGTCCATCACCCGTTCGGTCGGGGCCGGGTCGGTGCTTCTGGTGCCAAGATCCGGATTCCTCGCCGCGGTGGTCACGCTCGCTCGCAGGAAGCCGAGCAGGCTCACGAGAAAGCCGATAGTCGTCGCTGGCGTGAACAATCCCGGCACTTCGCCCCAATGGGTCGAGGCGGTGATGCCCACAGCAGTCACCGCGCCGAGCAGGAAGATCCCGAAGTTCATCCAGTGATCGAAGGTCCAATATTGAAAGGGGAGATTCATGGGGAGCCTCAGTTACTCGATTTTAAATCGGCCAGTCACTAGGAAAATCACCAGAATCAGCAGGATAATTCCCCCGAAACTGTATCCGATATGGGGACCGCCGTAGTAATATCCGCCTCCAGTGCCGAATATGAGCAGCACGATGAGCAAGAGCAGCAGCAGATTCATGGACCGACTCCGTCAGTAGCCCGCGGCCGGTAATCGACCAGGGGAGCGAGCGGATGCAGCAACGGATGCAGGACGAGTTGCTGCCAGAGCGCCAGTGTCATCAGGACTTGCAGAGCCACAGGCACCACCAGTGCCTCACTGGACGGTCGGCTTGCCCGCCGCCGCAGGGGCGATTACGCTTGCAACGAAAGGGTCCGAGGGGACACTCGGGACCGCCCCGCCCGACCAGATCGTGTTGATGGTGGCCGTCAGATTCGTATTCCCAGGCAGGCCGGTCGGCAGCGTACAAGTCACCGTCGCCGCCAGCGCAGGTTTCCCGCAATCCTTCGTCGTCACCGTGGACCCGTCCGATACCTTCTTAAAGACGGCATCATAGCGAATGACTAACGGGGCACCATTCACTTGCGTGTTGTGGTCTGGACTGGGCGTGAAGGCGACCGCGGTCGGATTCTGCGCGGAGGCGATACTGGACAACCCGAGCACAAGCAGACAGGCAATCAAGACTTTCATGCGACTCCTCCTAATGAACGGTCGGTTTTCCTGACGCTCCAGGCGTGGTCGAGACGACTTGTTTCGTGAACGCATCGCTGGGAGGTCCAGCGCTCGAGCCTCCCGGTCCCACCGCGGTGGCCGTCGCCGTATACAGCACAGTCCCAGGCACCGACAACGGAATCGTGCAGTTCCCGTTCGCTGGCTTCCCGCAATTCACCGTATCTGTGACCACGCCGTCCGATACGCGGCGATAGGTCACGGTGTAGTTCAGCACAACAGTTTGTCCGTTGATAATCGTGCTGTTGTCTGGACTGAGCACGAGGGTCACGAAGGCCTGTCCGGTCACAGCCTTGGTCTTCCCAGGCGGTTGCGGGGCCGGCAATGGCACGGTCACTGGCGTTCTGAATCCGGCCACCGTCGCCGCCCGGTCAAACGCCACCCGCGCATTATCTCGCTCGTTGGCAACCCCGGTCGGCCATTGCCCCTGATAGAGCACCAGTGGACTCGAGAACTGCGTGACTCTCGCGCCCCCCGCGCCAGGATAGGACATCACATCGCGCCACTGAATCGCCCCGATGGGCCACGCATGTCCGTAGTTGTAACCAGAGGCACAGCCTTGGAGGCCTGACGGCTTCGTCACCAGTGCCCCGCATTGCGCGTTGGCGGGATCGTGGTGCATGCCCATGTTATGCCCTGTCTCATGTGGCATGCTCAAGTTGGAGTTCGTGCAGTCCCACTCCGACATCGACAGGGCGTAGCTCGCAGTCACAGTCATGTAGCCCTGCCCACAGGCACCGTTCGTCGTCACCATGTGGGAGAGATCCGCCCCGGTCTGGCCATAGCGCTGCTGAATCTCAGCGTTACCTACCGGCCCAGCCATCCAGTCCAACGCATTCCCGTCCGTGGCTTCGTTATAAGCCGTCTGAAACGGTCCAAAACACCGGAAGGTAATCCAGCCGAGCCCGCTGTTGGCATAGGCCTGTGTGGCAAGGGCACAGGACAAGGCCGCATAGGCGTCGATCTTCGTCGGCCCTCCGATTTTCACCAGTGCGGCCGCGGAATAGAGCATGTTGACATCAATGACGACTGGGGCCGGATCAGCCATAGACGCAGGAGCCACGACGGCATCACCGACGACGGCGGCTGGTGCGGCGATAGGATCACGCTCTGCCGGAAAGACCTTCGTCACCTTGTGCGGATGCAACCGGTGCTTCAGTCCGAGCAGCGTGGGATCGCGCTCCCAGACGAGATCGTAGACGCCGCTCGCATCCTGCCGCCGACCAGCTTTCACGCCGTTCACTTCGACAATCACTTCTTCACTGTCGGCCGTCTTCGTGACGGTGGTCTTCACGGCCTTGGCCCATGCAGGAGGATTCGCGCTGACCGCCGAGGGCCATACCAGCAGGCAGACGAGCAGTGCGGCTTTTACCGCTTCCATAACACGTTGGATGTTCCTGTGCGTGTCCAGCCACTGAAGGATGGGGCTGGCGTAGTGGGCCTAATCCTCACCATGTAATTGCCCACGATATAGGTCCGCAGCGAACTGTCATTAGGCCGAGAGTAACCTCCGAGTGGCGCATCGGCAGGAAAGGCATTCAATCCCTCAAGCGCAGCAGCGGCGAGGGTCTGTTCATCTGCCGTCGGCACATCGCCCCACTTGCCAGTCTCGCTGTGGAACGTCGCCCCCCCACCGAGCAGCGCACAGCCCCCGAAATACGCCCGCCAGTCATCCGCCTTGGTCAGTGGAGGCTTCGGGGCCGCCACGTCCTGGCTCTTTGGCGTTTCATCTCCAAGGCATGGCACTTTATGCGCGGGGTCCGTGGGCTTGTGCGGTCCCCCGCCATTGAAGTACTCCATCAGGTCGTGACAGCGCCTTGGCCATTCGGGATCCCGTTGCGGGTGCGCCACGAGATACGGCCCGAAGGCATTGGCGCTGACTTCATAGTTGCCGGAGGCATAAACGAACTGCGAGGCATCCAACGCGGGCTTGAGCCGCTGGGTGCTCACGGTCTGGCTGTGGGTTTGTGGCTCGTTTCGTCCTTCGATGAAGATCGGGGGACGAGGAAACTCGGAGAGTTGCGCCACGAAGTCCCGCGCCCAATCCGATTTGGACAGGCTGTCATTCGTCAGGAGCGTGAACTCCACCAGGAACCCGCGAGCTGCGCAGTACTCAAAGAACGCCCGTGTGACCTGCGCGGTGGAGGGTTCCCAGCCGGTCCCCGCCCAATCGGTATACGCCCAGACCCGTAGGACGTTAAAACCTGCATACGCCTCAAGGAATGGCTGGATGTCATGCCCGTCATCGAACAACCGACAGAGCTTGAACGCACTCACGCCCTTATAGCGCCACGGCTCATTCGTCGCTGTTCTGAAGATCTTCCCCGCCGCATGAATCACCGGCACCGGAGGCGCTGGGGGAGGAATCGGCTGCAGGGCCAGTTCGATGACCGGCGCTAATACCTTACAGGTTTCCAGATGCTCCGGTTCGCCTGGGGAATGATAGCCGTCCTTCTTCGTGCAGACGCCGCTGGCACTCGCCGTGATGAGCGCGTATCCGTTCGCGTCCGTCTTGACGATGGTCCCCGGTGTCAACTGTGACCACGTATCCGCGCCGACTATCGGTCTGCCGACCTTCGTATCCGTGACATGCACCACCACTTGGCCTGGTCCCGGTGTCGGAGGCTGTGGAGTCGGATCGGGAGGCTCCGGAGGAATCGGCGTCACCGGCATCACCGTCACAACCCGCGAGGTGCCGCTACTGGTATCGGTGACGACGCCGTTTATCAGCGTCTGAATCCGAATCGGAAACTGCCCCACGCGAGGGAAAGCGTAATGATGGTCCGGATCGCTGACCGGATTCGTGGCGGCAGTCACCCACGATCCATCTTGATACTGCCAGCGGATATGCGTCGGAGATCCGCTCGTCACCTTCCGCACGGCCCGAGATGTCTGTCCCAGCACAATCGGCGTCTGGTAACTCTCGATGGTGGCAGTGGCGGTCGGCGGCACGGGCGGTCCTCCCTGAATGAGCGGCGGGGCCACGGCCGGCATCGCACCGGATCGGATGGCAGCGTCAGGATACCAGACCCCACACCAGAACTTCCCATTCGCGGACACCCGCGGGGAGAGTTGGTCAATCTCGGCCTGCACCAATGTCCCCAGCGTGCCGCCAATCTGGCAGACCGTCTGTGGAGGCAGTGGAGGGAGTCCGCAGGCAATCGAGACATTCCCAGAGCCCACAATGGACCTGACCGGATGGCCGTTCAGGAGTTGATTGAGCGGCGTCAGCGGTCGAGGAGAACCATTCAGCCAATCCCGCATCCCACGCCCGCCAGAGCCATCCGCAATCACGCCCTGTTCCACTGCGGTCATAGTCCCGTTCGGATCCACAGTAAAGCACCGCCAAGTGGCCGCAGTGGTGGTGCAGGCCACACGGCAACTCTCCCCATCCGCACGAATGACCGTGCGGGAGCCAAAGGCATCCACAGGGAGGGTATAGGTTTTCGAGATCCCGCCCTTCCAGAGAATCACGGAGACATGCGTGCCTTTCTGATTCTTCGCGCTGACCCAGACCGATCCGCCTGCCGTCAACACGGCATCGGGGAACCGCACTTGTTCGACGTTCAGGACGGCATTGCCGATGTAGAGTCCTGGCGCGTTCCATGGCGCCACGACCAGCCGACCATCATCTAAGATGGCGCATTCCCCGAATAGGTTCATACCCACGGCCTCTTACCAGCCTTCGCCGCAGCCAACGTGATATCTCGCGGTTCACAGTGCAACGGATCCCATCCAATGGCCCCGTGGTAGCTCAGGGGATCATTCGCCATCGCCGTCGTCAGTGCGCGGCGTTCATCGGTGGAGAGTCCCCATTCCACGCCCGTCTCCAGTCCCCATTGACCCGCGAGTGCCGCCAGCCACAGGACGTAGTGCCGGAAGGTCGGAGGCCAGTCGTCCTGATGCGCGACAGGCACAGGATAGTTATCGTCAAGGAGATCCACGGCGAGCGCATCCGGCTTGCCGTCCGGTGTTGTCGCCATGTGGAACGACCAGGAGGACTTTGACGTGCCTGCCGCGAGGTTGGCCTGGTGTTGTGCGGGAGTTCTCCACGATTGGTCGATCCGAGGCCGGAAGCCTTCCTGCTCAAGCCGAGCAATCAGTGCCGCAATGCGTCCCGCAAAGGGCGGATAGCAGAGGCCTAGCCGCTCCACGTTCCGCGCCTTGCGAGCATCTTCGGTCATCGAATCAGTAAGGGTGACAAGAGCGAGAGACACAGAAAGAGCACAGCCCAATAGAGCATGCTCTTAAAGTTGCCGCGAGCCATCTCCAACAGCGTGAGAATGAACGCGACGAGGGCGAAGACGGTCGCCAGCGTAAACATGTAGCCTCCTTACCGTCCGAGTTCTACGCCACCAACACGTTGATGATTGGTGCGTCCGAAGTAAAATCCGATCACGAGGAAGAATGCATTTGATAACAGCAGGAAGGCTGCGGTCTGGCCTTGTTCCCGCATCGCCAGATTCCCTGCAACATAGAGCGTCGCCCCGGTCACGGCGACGGCAATCAAGGCTTGCGTTAGTTCCCAGATGATGTTGACCCGCCGCTGCCCGAGCGTATGCCGATCCTGCTCGCTCGTCGTAGTCGAAGGCAGCGGGAGTTCTTCCGTCATCGCGCCTGCGCCTCATCCTCATCCGTCAAAGGCCGGCGCCGACGACCTCCCAAGTCTGACCGTTCGATCTCGTAATATCGGCGCTGGTTATAGGCGAGTTCCTGCTCGAGTTTATCCAGGCGGCGTTCCACGTCTGCCATCGCCCCACGCCAGACGAGGCGGAATCCCGCGATGATGACTGCGGTGAGGACCGCAGAGATTGCGCCCCAGAGCCAGCCCCATGAGATGTGTGGGCCTTCGCCGTCCGTGGTTTGTGCAAGCAGCCCGAATAATCTCATGCGGCCCTCTGGGGATGGGGCCGGCGTGAGAGGCACACCCTGCCAGTGTTGCACGGTTTCTCGCAGCGGTTGCACGGTCATTCTCTGCCTCTCACCTCACAGCCGCGCAGGCTTTTCCTGCAGCACAAACTTGCCATAGACGAGCGTTTTTTCACTGCCTGCATCATCGCGCTTCAGCGAGTAGGTGTAGGTCTTTGGCGGAATCAGCACAACCTGTGCATCGGAATACGTCTCGGTATCCGCAATCGTCACCACGACCCGCTGGGTATTATTTGCATGGATGGCATCGTAGGCGCCGGTAATCGTGATGCCACTCCCTAAGGTCTTCGACAGGACGGGGATTCCGGTGGCCGTATCCTTCACGCGCAATTCCCACCGAAACTGCCACAAGGTGACATCCTCTGGCGTGCCAGAGACATAGACATCCTGCCCCGTCGTGGCATCAAAGGTCGCCACGAGATCGGACTGGAAGATTTCGAACTGAAAGGCCAGGTCATCCCCGATGATGATGTCATTGACCTTCGTGAAGTCTCTGCGATACGCCACGGCTAAACCTCGCCTTCGTTGCCGAAAGCATCCGTCACTGCGGTAAACCCACCGAATCCGTCCAGCGCCGTCTCGTGGCGGCCCAACCCGTCAAGGACTGGATCCGTCCGGCCAAACCCGTGAAGCACGGCCGTATGCTGGCCCAATCCCCCTAGGGTGGCAGTATAGACCCCAAACCCCTCCAGGACATGCGGGATTGGTTCTCCTAGATGGAGCAATGTGACTGCAGTGCCGACAATGGCATAGCTGCCGCCGAGCGCGTCCAGGTGCCGTGTTGCGCTAAAAGACGACGCCGTGCCGACAACGCTATAGACACCACTCAGTGCAGACAGCCGATACTGCGCGAGTAGGGATGTGTCCGTTCCACTGACGGTATAGGTTCCGCTCCCAGCTGACAGCGTCTTCGGTGGCCCTACCAATAGCGCTGTGGTGCCCGTCACTACGTAGGCGCCAGCGGTGGCTGAGAGGCGCGTCGGATGGATCAGCGAGGCCGCAGTGCCCGAGACGGAATAGGCACCACTCTCGACCACCAGCGTCGGACCGGTCTGGAGACTGGCCGCACTTCCGCTGACAAGATAACTGCCTGAGACAGACGTGATCTGATATGTGCGCCCGAACGTGACTGCGGTGCCGCTGACGGCGTAGGTGCCAAGTCCGATGGGCAGCGTTCGAACGACGCGGAGTGTCGCCGCCGTGCCCGCGACACTGTAGGCACCAGCGCCAGCACTGACGGCGTGGCCCGTTTTCAGAGAAGCGGCAGTGCCCGTGACGGAATAACTACCGGCGCTGGAGGAGAGGGTCAGCGCCCGACTGAGTGTTGCGGCCGTCCCACTAACAGCATACGTGCCACCTGTCGCGGTCAGACGGTGGCCAGCCGTCAGACTCGCGGAGGTGCCACTGACGCTGTAGGTGCCGCTATTGACAGAGAGTCGATGCCCGAACTGCAGCGATGCGGCAGTGCCGAGAACAACAATAACCCCAGCCGCCACCGCCAGGAGTGCCGTGCGGCTGAACGTCG
>Ga0105248_10008855_pt1 | contig 11057 bp, 7 predicted proteins | sample KBSS34metaG_FD_81524 | JGI IMG/M metagenome (GOLD analysis project Ga0105248, IMG submission 81524) | Switchgrass rhizosphere microbial communities from Kellogg Biological Station, Michigan, USA - KBS S3-4 metaG | ecosystem: Host-associated > Plants > Roots > Rhizosphere > Soil | place...
GCGCTTCTGGGCGCGGGCGACGATGCCGTCGATCTACCCATCACGGGCGGCAAGGACAGTCGCGTCGTCCTCGCCATCTGCCTCGCGGCCGGGCTGCGCGAGCGGCTGCGCCTCTTCACGCGGGGGCCGGAAGGCCATCCCGATGTCGAGGTCGGCCGCATGATCGCCGCGCGGATTGGGGTTCCCCACCGCCGGGAAACCCCTCCGGATGCGCGCGCTAGAACCGATTGGGACGCCGATACGCTCCGCACCCAGATCGCCCGCCTCGCCTACCAGACCGATGGCGGCATGGGGGGATGGGATCTCGTATCGGGCACTACGACCGGCAAGGCCACGCTGATGACCGGCCATATGGGCGAGGTGCTGAAAGCCTATGCCAAGGCTGGCGCCACGGCCGACACGCAGGACCCGATCGCGATGATCCGCCTCCAGGCGCCGTTCGATCCGCTTGGTCTGCTGCGGGAGGCGTCGTGCGACAGAATGGCGGGCGCCGTGGCAGCGCAGATGGCCGCCGCCCGCCTGGAAGGGGCCACCGAAGCCGACCTCCCGGACATCTTCTACCTCCGCAACCGCGTTCCCAACTGGCTGGGCGGCATTCGGGGCATCAAATCCTTCGAGCGGCAGCCGGTCATGCCGCTCGGCGTGCCGGGCCTTCAGGCGCTCGCCTTCCGCGTCACCGCCGAAGAGCGACAGCAGGAGCGCCTCCATTTCGAGATCATCCGGCACCTCGCACCCGAGCTGCTGGACTTGCCCTTCGCCCACCAGAGCTGGCATCCGGGCCTTCCGGATGCGCCCCGGCCGACGCCGATCGTCGCAGCGGCAAACCTGCCGCTCTTCGGCAACTGGCAATATTCCATCAACGGGATGCCGAGCCTCCGAGCGCATCTCACCGAATTTTTCCGCAGCACGGACATCGAACTGTGGGACTTCCTGGATCGGGAGCGACTTATCCAGCGGCTGCGCGATACGCGCTTCGATTATTTCGGCCTGATCGGTCTGCTGGGACTGACGGCCGCCGTCTTCCATGCGGCACGGCTGGTGCGCCCCGACAAGCTGGGTGCCGAGGCAGGCCTCGATCATCATGACTCTGATACGCTGCGCCGTCCCGTGGCACCGGCTATGCGCAGGAAGGTGGAAGCGGTGCCCGCTGGCGGAGCACTTTCCGGCCATCTCGACCTAATCTCCGGCGCAGCGACGCTGATCGGTCCGGCGAGGCTGAAAGTGACATCGTCAGGCACGATATCGCTGCACGGGTGGCTCTTCGCGCCGGAATGGCCGGGGGCGCAGCCCGCCATCCGCGCCCGCGTGATGGCACGCATCGTTGGCACAACCAGCGCCGAAACGCAGCGGGATGACCTCCTCGCCGCCGGAATCGGGCATGGGGGCTACGGCTTCACGCTCAGCTTCGATGCGAGCGATCTCCGGGTGGGCGACATCGTCGAGATCGAGAGCATCGACGGGTCGGCCCCCTTCTCCGGCGGCCGGCTGGAGGTAGTGGCATGAGGCGCAATATCCTCGTCGTCGGGCAGAGCCATGTGGCAGCCTTTCGTGCCGCCGCGAAGACCCGCCGCGAACGCGAACCGGAAGCCCCGCGGACGCGCGTAATCCATACGCTGGAACCGCAATATCAGCCCGAACTCATTGAGGACGATGGGGAATCGCGCTTCTCGCCGGCCCTTGCCGCCACGATACTGGATCAGATCGACCGACACGATCCGCTGCTTGTCTCCGCCATGGGCGGCAATTTCCACAACGGCCTCGCACTCATCCGGCACGCGCGGCCCTTCGATTTCCACCTTGCCGAGGGTTCGCCCCTTCCCTTCGACCCATCGGCCGAGCCGGTGCCCGAAGCGCTGGTCCGCGCGGCGCTCATGCAGGGGCTGTCCCGTGACATGGCCCGGCTGCGCCTGTTGGCGGCATTCGGCCCCTTCATTCATATCGAAAGCCCGCCTCCGGTACGCGACGAGGCCTATCTCACCGCCCAGGCGGAGGCCTATTTTCGCGATCAGGGGCTAGATGTGCGCGGCGTGGCGCCGGCCGGCCTGCGCTGGCGGATATGGCGGCTCAACAGCCATATCCTGCAATCCCGTGTGAAGGCACTCGGCGGGCGATATCTTCCGGTGCCTGCCATGCTGTGCGATGCCGACGGCTTCCTCCTCCAATGCTATGCAGCGGACGCGACGCACGGCAACGAGGCCTATGGAGAAGCCCTGATCCAGACGCTGGAGGCCATGGCATGACGGATCATCCCTATCGATCAATGCCCGATAGCGCCTTCTGGCGGCGATCCGTCGCCGCGACGGCGCCCTGGGCCGATCCTGTCGCCGGCCCTTTCCTGCGCCTCACGCGGGAGGACAAGGTTGCGACCGCCGGAAGCTGCTTCGCCCAGCATATCGCGCGCCATCTCGCCGCCAGCGGTTTCCACTATCTCGTCACCGAGACAGCGCATCCCATCGTCCCCGCGGAAGCCGCGCAAGCGGCGGGTTATGGCCTGTTCACTGCGCGCTACGGGAATATCTACACGACGCTTCAACTGGTGCAGCTTTTCGACAGGGCCTATGGCCGCTTCGAGCCGGCGGAGAAGCCATGGCATGACGGAAAGGGAGGCCTTCTCGATCCTTTCCGGCCCACCATCCAGCCGGGCGGCTTCTCCTCAGAGGCGGAGCTTCTCGCCGATCGGGCACATCATTTCGCGATGGTGCAGCAGGCCTTCGAAACGCTCGATGTCTTCGTCTTCACGCTGGGACTGACCGAGGGCTGGATCTCTGGCATCGACGGCGCCGCCTTCCCGATCTGCCCCGGTGTCGCCGGCGGCGAGTTCGATCCCTCGGTGCATCGGTTCAACAATCTGCGGGCGACCGAAATCCGCCAGCAATTGCTGGATTTCATCACTCGGCTACGCGCGGTGAATCCACGCGCACGCGTGGTGCTGACGGTATCGCCGGTACCACTGGCCGCGACCGCCTCCGCCCAGCACGTCCTGCCCGCCACGATCTATTCCAAGTCCGCGCTGCGCGTGGCAGCTCAGGAAGTCTGCGAGGAGACGGACGGGATTTTCTACTTCCCTTCGTACGAGATCATCACCGGGCCGCAGGCACGCGGCCGTTTCTTCGCCGAGAATCTACGCGAGGTGACCGAAGAAGGAGTCGCTCATGTGATGGGCGTCTTTCTGCGCCACTCTGCAGGCGTGGAGATGAGCGATAGCCGTGCCCCGACGCCCCATTTACCAGAATCAAGAGCAAACGAAGCCGTTTCCCCGGAAATTACGCGGTGGATCGAGACGATGTGCGACGAAGCCATGCTGGACCAACCCTAGGCTTATCGCTAACCGATCATCGCTATGAGCGGGTTCGACAGAGTTCTGGCCGGGGAGGCCTATCGCATTACATGGATGGATCGAGGCTTCAAATGGTCTCGGGCCGATCTGTGCAGCAAGGTGCCTATGGCTAGCTACGCTGATCATGCGCTCCTTCAGCTGGATTCGGAGCCGGCACGGGCATGATCGTCGTGACACCCCGCCAATACATGGTCTTTTCCATGTCCAATGGCTCGCCATGCGTTAATGGCGCCCTGGTGCTCACCCGGCAGCCCGTGGGCCGGGTGCTCGCATGAACCGTATCGCCATCCTTGTCCTCGGCATGCATCGCAGCGGCACCTCCGCGTTGACATGGCTTATTGGCCGCCTAGGTGCGCAACTGCCCGCCGACGCGATCGAGGCCACGCCAGAAAATCCCCGCGGCTACTGGGAGTCGACGGGACTGGTCGCCGTCGACAACCAGTTGCTCCGCACCGCCCGATCCAGCTGGTTCGATCCCCGCCCCCTTGATCTTTCGCGGCTTGCACCGGATGCGCTGCCGGCGCTGCGCGGCCTCATGCGGCAGGCGATCGAGCGTGCCTTCGGCAATGCGCCGCTATTCGTCATCAAGGATCCGCGCCAGTGCCGGTTCGTGCCGGTCATCTCGCAGGCGCTGGCCGAAATGGACGTCACGCCTCGCGCCGTCCTGATGCTGCGCAGTTCGGCCGAGATCGCGGCATCTCTCGCCCGGCGGGACGGAACGTCGCCGGCCTATGCCCATCTGCTGTGCCTGCGCCATATGATCGATGCGGAGCTGGGCTCGCGGAGCATGTCCCGCGTCGTGGTCGATTACGACTCGATGCTGGCGGACTGGCGCGAAGCCGTGCGGCGGCTGTCTCCCTTGCTGGGCCTGGACGAAGCGCTACTCGGCGGGGAGCTCGCCGCCGAGATCGATGGTTTCATTGACCCGTCCCTGCGCCATCACAGGCTCGGGCGAGAGGCGTTGGAAGAGCCGCTGGCCAGCCTCGTCGCGCAGATCGAAGACGGACAGCGGGCGCTCGTCGCGGCCGACAACGATGAGGCGCGCGCGCGGCTCGATTCCATCTACAATCGCTTCAAGGCGCTGTCCTGGCTGGAGGGCGATATCGTCCATGATGAGCTGCGCCACCGCCGGATGCCGGCTGCGCGCCCTGCCCCGGCCGAACCCGAGCCCGAGCCGGCTCCCCAATCCGTGACGGAAACACCGCGCGCCACCGAGCCCGCTCCTGCACCGCCTGCCGATCTCTCGGCCGACGCGGCATTGATCCGGGAATTCGGGCTGCTCGATGCGAATTGGTATCGCGCGCAATATGACGACGTCCCCGCCAATATGGACCCGATCGAGCATTATCTCACGATCGGCGCGGCGGAAGGGCGCAACCCTCATCCCCTGTTCGACACCGGCTATTATGCGAGACAGATGGCAAGGCGCCTGGCCGGCCAAAGGAATATGATGTGAAGGCCGCGTTCCACCTCCATCTCTTCTACCCCGATATCGCCGTCGATCTGATCCAGCGCGTCGCCGCGCTCGGCCGCGCCGATATCGACCTGTTCACGACGTATTGCGGCCCGCTCAGCCCTGCCGTGGACGAGGCGCTGGATCGCGTGCCCGGCGTCGTGGAGCGCATCGAGGTGCCCAATGCTGGTTGGGATATCGGACCGCTCTTCGCTATCCTTCCGCGGCTTCGCGCGCGCGGTTACGATGTGGTCTGCAAGCTCCACACGAAGAAGGGCGGCTCTGGCTACGCCGCCGAGTGGCGGGAGATGGGCTATGAGGGGACGATCCACTCGCAAGCCCTGGTTGCAGAGATCCTGGCCGCCTTCGAGCGCACGCCGGAGCTGGCGCTCATAGGATCGAAGCCGCTCTATAAATCGGTGGCAAGCAACCAGTTCGGCAATGGCGAGCTGCTCTCCCGCCTCGCGCCGCAGATCGCAGCGCCTGCCTATCCGCCGGCCGACTGGGGCTTCTTCGCCGGCACGATGTTCTGGGCGCGCCTGTCGCTGCTGGAGCGGATGGCGACGGTAACGGAAGGCTTCACAAAGGCCGGCTCTTCGGCAGACAGTGATCGCGACGGCACCGTCGCGCATGCGTTGGAGCGGCTGTTCGGTCTCGCGCCGCTGGCGGAGGGCGGCAAGATCGGCCTCGTCGGGGAGGATGCGATCGAGATCTTCGACGCTCCCGGCAGGCCCAGCCACGAGCCCGTCATCCGCACGCTGGTGGATCGCGCCGAACGCTCCGTCGCGCCGCTGGACGCCGATCTTGTCGAGTTGATCCGCGAGCGCAATCCGCTGGTGGACTATATCCGCACCGGTCGCGACGAGGACGCGCTGGACCCGAATCCCTATTTTTCCAGCACCTTCTACAACCACAATCACCCGGACGTCCGCGGCGCCGGGATGCATCCGTTCCAGCACTATATTCATCATGGCTGGGTGGAAGGCCGGATGACCGGCCCGCTGTTCGACGGCGAACATTATCGGGCCCTCAATCCCGACGTTACCGGCGATCCGCTTCTCCACTTCCTGGAGATCGGCGCGGCCAAGGGCAGCAACGCCATCCGCATCACCGTGCCGGAATATGAGACCACCGAGGAACGCCCACGCCGCTTCTACCCTGTGTTCGATATCGAACGTGAGCAGGCCTTCCTGCGGCAGATCGCCGGGCTGCCGGAGGCACAAGCCAAGCAGGCGCGCGATACGCTCGTCAGCGTCATCATGCCAGCCTACAACCGCGAAGCGACCATCGCGGCGGCCATCCATTCAGTGCTGGCACAGACACACGCGCGTTTCGAACTGATCGTAGTGGACGATGGCTCGACCGACGGCACGCGCGAGGCGGTGGCCCCCTTCCTCGTCGATCCGCGCGTCATGCTGGTCGAGGCCGGGCATGGCGGAGTATCGGCGGCGCGCAATGCCGGGCTGGAGACGGCCTCAGGCGAGATTGTCGCCTATCTCGATTCCGACAATCGCTGGAAGGCGTGGTTTCTCGACGTCATGGTACGCTGCATGACCTCGAGCGGGCTCGACGCCGCTTATTGCGGGATCGCCCTACGCGACGATCTCGGCCATCTCACCGGCTATCGCGGCGACGATTTCGACTGGGAGGCCTGCCTCACCCAGAATTACGTCGATCTCAACGCCTTCTGCCACCGGCGCGCGCTGATCGATACCGTGGGCGCCTTCGACACCCGGCTACGGCGCATGGTCGACTGGGATCTGATCCTCCGCCTGGGACGCGGGCGGGATATAGGATACGCGCCCTTCGTCGGCTGTGATTATTTCGACGGCCGGGCGGATGAGGAGCGGATTACCGTCCGCGAGCCCGCTGCCTTCCAGAAGCTGGTCTGGACGAAGAACCGGCATGACCTCGATATCGGCAGCTCCGCCTTCGAGCAGGCCCTGAAACTCAGCTTCGCGATCAAGATCGCCGCGCCCGAGAACGAGAAAGATGCGTGGGGCGATTTCCACTTCGCCCAATCGCTGGCCGAAGCCATAGAGCGGCTCGGCCATCGCGCGCGCATCGATTTCCGACACCAATGGTCCGGACATGCGCTGGCCGACGAGGACGTGGCCATCGTGCTGCGCGGTCTCATCCCTTATGAGCCTCGGCCCGGCCAGATCGCCTTCCTCTGGAACATCAGCCACCCGGATCAGGTGGACTATGCGGAATATGATGGCTTCACGCGTATCTATTGCGCCTCCGCCTCGCACGCGGCGCTGCTTAGCCACATCGTGCGGCCACCCGTCAGCGTGCTGCTGCAAGCGACGGACCCGGCCCGTTTTCACCCGCACGCGCCCGCCGAAGAGGCGCCTTCCATCCTCTTCTGCGGCAATTCGCGCGGGCAGGATCGGGAGATCGTGCGCTGGGCGATCGAAGCCGGGCGAGCGCCCACCATCTTTGGTGACGGCTGGAAGGGCATCGTATCCGATACGCTGGTCGAGGCGCGCAATATCGACAACAGGGCGCTCGGTGCATTCTATGCGGGCTCCGGTGTCGTCCTGAACGACCATTGGCCTTCGATGCGGGCCTTCGGGCTCGTCTCCAACCGGCTGTTCGATGTCGTGGCGGCAGGCGGACGGGCAGTATCCGATCCGCTGCCTTCAATCGCGCCACTGTTCGGAGACGCGGTGGCCCAGGTTTCCGGCGCGGACGACACCCGCGCCGCGATCGACCGGCTGTTGGCGGCCCCAACCTCACCCGAGGACCGGACGAAGATGGCGGACGCGGTCGCGACGGAGCATAGCTTCGATGCCCGCGCCGCGCGCCTCGTCGGCGATGCGCTGGCGACTTTAGGCCTGCGCCTGCCCTCGGAAAGGATCGCGCCTACTTCCTCATCCCTTTCGCGCTCCCGCCCGACCGCAGCGCCACGCCGCGCTTTGCGCGTCCACATCATCGTGCCCCACGGGCCGAATGGGCCCCAGAGCTCCGCCTATATCCGCCTGATCGCACCACTTACCGACGAGAGCATCACCGGCCGCGCCACCGTGACGCTGGGATCGTTCGCCGATCCCGTGCCGCCCTGTGACGTCTGCATCGTCCAGCGGACGGCTCTCCCCTCCATCGCCGCCGTGGACGGGCTGGTGCGCACGCTGGGCGCGATGGGCGCCGTGCTCGTCAGCGATGTCGACGATGCTTTCCGCCTGATCGGGCCGGATCATCCCGAGGCGGCCCATTATCGGCCACTCAACGCCGCGCTGGAACGCGCGGTGGTCGCATCCGCGGAAAGCTGGTTTTCCACCGCGGAGATGGTGCAGGTTTATCGCGGCATCGTCCTCAATCCGCATGTCGTGCCCAATATGATCGACCCTCGCCTGTGGCGGGATTGGCGCCACCCTCGCCCGGCCGCCTTCACGGGGAAGCGCGTACGGATGCTCTACATGGGCACCCATACCCATGGTGCCGATCTCGCGATGATCCGGCCCGCGCTGGAACGGCTGGCCGCGGAACGCCCCGGCGCCTTCGATCTGACGGTGATCGGCGTCTCGCCCGATATCCCCCCTGCTCCATGGATGGCCCGTCTCTCGCCGCCGGCCGGATCGATCGCCTATCCTCGCTTCGCCCGCTGGCTCAGGGCGCAGGGGCCGTTCGATGTGGGGCTGGCTCCGCTGGTGGATACGGCCTTCAATCACGCGAAATCCGATATCAAGCTGCTCGATTATGCGGCGCTTGGTCTTCTGCCGCTGGTGTCGGACAGCCCCGCCTACCGGGGCGTTTCCTCGGCGTTCGCGACGCTGGTGAGACCGGATGGCTGGCATGAGGCGCTCTCCCGCCTTCTCGACCATCGCGATACCGCGCGCGAGCAGGCGGAACGCGCGCACGAGCATCTGTGGCGGGATCGCGCCGTCTCCACCATCGCGCCGATGATGATCGAACGCCTCGAAAGTCTGGTTTCCGCTTGAAAGGATCGAGGATGCCTGCTCCCCGCCTTCGACGCGCCGCGCTGCTGCTGCTTCCCATGATCGCCGGTGCAGCCACCAGGCCGCAGGCGCCGTTGCGGATCGGCCTGCCCCTGCAATGCAGGCTCGGGCAGGATTGCTTCATCCAGAACTATGTTGATGACGATCCCGGCCCGCAAGCCCGGGATTTCCTCTGTCGCAGCCACACCTATGACAAGCATCAAGGCACGGATTTCCGTATCACCAGTATGGCGCGGGCACGGACTGGTGTGAATGTAGTGGCCGTGGCGACCGGGCGCGTGCTCCGCGTACGGGACGGCGTGACGGACATGTCGGTGAACGAGCGGGGCAAGGCCGCCGTTGCGGGCGAGGAATGCGGCAACGGTCTCGTCATCGATCATGGCGGGGGCTGGGAAAGCCAATATTGCCACCTTGCGCGCGGCAGCCTCGCCGTGAAGCCGGGGCAGAAAGTGCGCGCCGGGCAAGTGTTGGGCCGCGTCGGCCTCTCCGGCGACACGGAATTTCCGCATGTCCATCTGACGATGCGCAAGGATGGCAAGGTCATCGATCCCTTCGCTTATGGTGCCGCGCCCGGCTCTTGCGGTGGCGGGCGGATGCTCTGGAAGGAACGGCTCTCCTACCAGCGCGGGCAGGTATTGGTGGCCGGATTCGCCACCCGCCCCGTAACGATGGCGGAGGTGCAGGAAACGGGTCCGGCCCAGGCCCCCGCCGTTACCGACGGCGCGCCCGCGCTGATCGCCTTTGTGCAGGCGATCGGGCTGGAGAAGGGCGATGTGCAGCGCCTGCGGATCACCGCGCCCGATACGCGCATCGTGGCCGACCAGCACGACGCACCGCTCGACCATGACAAGGCCCAGACCATCTTCAATGTCGGCCGGCGCACACCCGCCGGGGGGTGGCCCCACGGCGTCTATCAGGCCGACTACAGCGTCCGTCGGGGCGACGTGGAGGTGATCGTCCGCAGTTTCAGGATCACGCTCTGATGGCTCGCAGGAGCATCCTTTTCGTCCACCAGAACTTCCTGGCTGAAGCATATGCTGGACGAAGTGGGCGACCAGACCGACCATCGCCGCTTCCACCTGACCGGCCCCATAGAGCATGACCAGATAGTGGACCTGCTCTCCCTGTCATGGGCGCATGTCTATCTAACCTATCCGTTCGTGCTCTCCTGGTCCCTGCTGGAGGCGATGGCGTGCGAATGCGCCATCGTCGCATCCGACATGCCGCCCGTGCGCGACGCGATCGAAGACGGCGTCACCGGCTTGCTGGTGGATTTCTTCGATGCCGGCCAGCTCGCAACAACGATCGGCCGCGCGATTGAAGATCAGGCCGCACTGATGCCGATGCGGACGGCCGCACGCGAGGCAGTGCTGCAACGCTGACTGCAACTCAGTGGGCGTCCCCGCCTGGCTTCGCCTGATCGACGAGGTGCTCGAAGGCGTCTGAGCGCGCTCCTGCCGCTGGGACAGAAAAGCTCCCGCCGGGTCGAACCCGACGGAAGCCTGCGCCCCGCTGTCCTCGTTCCGATCCGCTCAGACGAAATTCGCCGTGGAGATCGAGGCGCTGTTGACGCCCTGAAGATCGACCACGCTGTCCACCGCCGTGCCGCCCGTCGAGTTGTAGAAGAGCAGCGTATCGCTGCCGACGCCCACAACCACCGCGCTCGCCTGTCCGCTCAGCAACAGCGAAGTCGCTACCGTGAGCGCACTCGTGAGCGAGAGCTGATCGGCGCCGTGGATCACCTGCGTCGGCACGAAGCCGAGCGCGATATGATCCTGGCCCGAGGTGAAGTCGGTGATGGTGTCCAGGCTGCCAAGCAAAGTCGTCGTGCTGAGCAGGGCCGCATCGTTGCCGGCAAAGTGGAACACGTCCGCTCCGGCACCTCCTGTCACCGTGTCGACGCCCAGATCGCCGTAGATATGATCGTTGCCGTCGCCGCCGACGATCACATCATCGCCCTTGCCGCCGCGCAGCAGATCGTCTCCGGCGCCACCATCGATGGTGTCGTCGCCGAAATTGCCGTTCACCTGATCGTTGCCGGCACCGCCCGTGATGCGATCATTGTCGGCACCGCCATTGATGCGGTCGTCGCCTTCCCCGCCATCGAGCGTATCGTTGCCGGCATTGCCCTGGATATAGTCTCCGCCTGCCCCGCCGGAGATGGAATCCGCACCGTCGGCACCCGTAGTCGTTGCGAGGCCGTAGAGGTGGTCATTCCCATCCCCACCCGAGATCGTATCGGCGCCCGCGCCACCGAACACATAGTCATGCCCGGCGCCACCCGACAGATTATCGTTGCCGTCGA
>Ga0105248_10008856_pt1 | contig 11057 bp, 7 predicted proteins | sample KBSS34metaG_FD_81524 | JGI IMG/M metagenome (GOLD analysis project Ga0105248, IMG submission 81524) | Switchgrass rhizosphere microbial communities from Kellogg Biological Station, Michigan, USA - KBS S3-4 metaG | ecosystem: Host-associated > Plants > Roots > Rhizosphere > Soil | place...
ATAGGTCCTCGGCAATCAGCTCGGTGGCCAGCACCTCGCCGCTTTCCGGCTCGATCCAGAAGCGTCCGCGCGCCGGCATGTCGCGAAAGTTGGTGGTGCGGATCATCGTCTGGCCTTCGACTTCTCGATAGCCGATCACCCAGACTGTTTTCGCGGCCGCCGCGGCGCTGCGCACTGGCACCTGGCCACCCTTCTCGATCCGCTTGAACACGAATCTGGGTTGACCGCGCGGCTCGAGAACGGCGAGCGCCAGCACCGGCAGGTTCACGGTGCGCTGCAGGTTGCCGATGTTGTAGCGCGAGCTTTCAAGGGCAATCTGCTCGGCCTGGTTCGCGGTCGCGGAAGACGGTGTCACGAAGAGCTTCATCAGCCGCTGGTTGCGATCGCGGACCGGTCGGCCGTCCACTTCGAAGACGTCGCGGAACTGCACCCACCGATCGGCGCCGACCGGCCTGACCAGCAAGAGGTCCGACTTCAGCTCGCGGTGTCTGGCGGTCGGCAGGCCCGACCTCGTGGTCGGTCCATAAATCGACGACACCCTCACGTCCTGGACGTAGTCTTCCTCCGCAACGATACCTGCGAGTTGCCGCTGCAGCTCGAGGACGTACGCGCCGGCGCGTTCGAGCACGATGTCGAGCGCTGGGCGTGGCTGGGCTGCAACGGGCGCGATGAGCGTCGCGGCGACGGCTCCCGTGACAGCCATGGTGCGTATGCGCGTCATTTCTTGACCGGCGCGACTCTTTCGTCGGTTTGAACCTGATAGCGTCGGAACCGGCTGTAGCTGGCTCGGCCATCGATGACCGCGCCGTCCTTCAGGGTGTACTTCTCACGCATCGCGCTCGGGACCAGCATGCCGCCGAGCGACGGCTCGGGGCTGTAGGTAACTTCGATCCGGGCGCGCAGCGAGCTGCTCTCTGCGATCAGGTCGCTTTCGAGCACGCGGCCGGTTTCCGCCTCGATCAGAAACCGTCCGCGCGACGGCATCGACTGGCTGCCGGTGGTGCGAATCAGCGTGCCGCCGCGCTCCTCGCGGAACTCGAGATCCCAGACGTTCTTTTTGCGCGTGCCGGTGAAGGCGACCCACGGGCGATTCGAAGTCTCGAGCAGCGTGAGGGCGAGGACGGGCAGGTTGATGGTGCGGTTCACGTCGCCGATGTTGAAGCGCGCGCTCTCGGCCGCGATGTCTTCCACCTGTTTCTGCGCCGATCGGGACGGCTCGAGAAACAGTTTCGCCAGCCGTTCCGCGCGATCGCGGACCGGTTTGCCGTTGACTTCGTAGACGTCCCGGAACTGCATCCAGACCTCGGCGCCCGGCGCCCGCACGAACAGGACGTCGGCCTTCAGGTCCTGCTTCTGGCGCGGCCCTTCAACCGGGTAGCCGCGCAGGTCGGTCCCGCGCGGTCCGCCGCGCGCCTCCTGGCGATAGGTCTCGTCCGCGACCACGCCGGCAAAGTCTCGCCGGTAGCCCGCCACGTAGTCGGCGGCCTTGTCGAGCAGGTCGTCCAGCTCAGGAGGCTGTGCTGCCAGGATTGCGGTCCCAATGGCAAATGCCGCCGCCAGACCGGCCGTGCAGGCCCGGAAAGCCAGCTGGAGATTGCGACGCATGAGTCGATGATCGTCCTCCCGGAACAAACCACGGTCAAGTTAGAATCCAGACGCTTGAGGTGAACATGTTGAAACGTCGATCCCCCAGAGTATGGCTTGTAGTCGGGCTGATGGCGGCCGGAGCGGGCGGCGCGCTCGCCGGCGCCGATCGGTCATCGGCGTCCATGACGTCGGCGGCCACCGCATTTCTGGCCAGCCTGACGCCGGAGCAGAAAGCCAAAGCGGTCTTCCCGTTCGCGTCCGATGAACGCCTGCACTGGCATTTCATCCCGACTGGCCCGCCGCCGATGTTTCCGAGAAACGGTTTGACGATCAAGGAGATGTCGGAGGCGCAGCGCAAGGCCGCGCACGCGCTCCTGAAGGCGAGTCTCAGCCAGCGCGGCTACATGACCGCGTCGTCGATCATGGATCTCGAGACCGTGCTCGGCGCGCTCGAAGCGGCGCAGCGCGCCGCGGCGACGGAGCCTCCGCGCGCCGCGCCGATCGTCCGGGACACGGAGCGCTACTTCTTCTCGGTGTTCGGCACACCGTCGGCCAAGGAGACGTGGGGATGGCGCGTCGAAGGCCATCACGTGTCGCTGCACTTCACCGTGGTGAACGGTGGCGTCCTGACCGCCTCGCCATCGTTCTTCGGCAGCAACCCGGCTGAAGTGCGCGAGGGTCCGAAGAAGGGTCTGCGGATTCTCGGCATCGAGGAAGACACCGCCCGCGCGCTGCTCGAGTCGCTGGACGCGTCACAGAAGACGACGGCGATCATCAATGCGACGGCGCCCGGCGACATGCTGACGATGAACAACCTGAAAATCGACCCGCTGTCGCCGACCGGCATCAGCGCCGGATCACTCAACGACAAACAGCGGGAGCTGCTGATGAAGCTGATCGACGTCTACGCCGGCTTCATGGCGCCGGAAGTGGCTGCGGACCGGATCGCCAAGCTGAAGAAGGCGGGCGTGGACAAGATTGGCTTCGCGTGGGCCGGCGAGACGGAACGCGGCAAGAAGCACTATTACCGCGTCCAGGGGCCGACGTTCCTCGTGGAGTACGACAACACGCAGAACGACGGCAACCACGTGCATTCCGTGTGGCGCGATTTCGACGGGGATTTTGGCAGGGACCTGCTGAGAGAACATCTCAAATCGGTCGCGCATTAGGACAGTCGACAGTCGCCGGTCGTCAGTCACCGGTCAGCAGTCGTCAGTCACCAGTCGCAGTCGTCAGTCACCAGTCGCACTGAGGACTGTGACTGACGACCGAAGACTGCTGACTGACGACTGAAGACTGGCGACTGATGACTGTTTCCGTGTGCCTTTTTGCGGCCGACGAGAATCTTGATCCGACCGACCACGCCCCCTAGATTCGATTCCTGAAACGCCGCCGACGCGCCGCCAACGCCGATCGAGTCTGGAATTCGCGAGTACTCGACCTCAAACGCGGTCGCCACCCAGCCGTTTCGGAATTCCACGCCGGCGATCGCGTGGTAGCTGGTGAAACGCGTCTGGAGGTTCTCGCCCGGGTCGGCAGCGAGGCTCTCCTCTTTAAAGAGGACCGTGCCGATGCCGCCGCCCACGTACGGCGTGGCATTCCCGTGGTCGAAGCGCCAGCCAGCCAGCGCCGTGATCGGCACCAGGCTGATGGTGTCCGGAACACCGAGACCGAATACTTCCCGATCGATCACCAGCACCCGCTGGCCCGTCTGCGTGTAGCGATCGATCGATCCGCCGAGGAAGAGGCTGCCGATCCGCACCTCGGCGCCGCCGCCGACGACGGCGCCGCCGCCGGTCCCGGTGATCGCCTGAAAGCTGTTCTGGGCCGCAAACCGCGTGTAGCCGAACTGGCCGAAGCCTGCGAACCCCAACTGACGCGGTCGTGCAGGACGCGCCCTGGCGACGGCGGACGGCGGACCGCCGCGGGCGGGCAAACTCACTGGCTCCGTTGCGTCGCTGACGAATGGTTTGAAGATGAACCCGGTCTCGCCCTTCAAACCGTCGAAGCCCGGAACGACGACTTCATACCAGTCTTTGCGCTGGCCGACGACCGTCAGGATTGATCCAGCTCGCACGACTGCCGCCGGCGTACGAAAGTCATGTTTCCAAATCGTGGACTGGTCCACGCGGACGAGAACCGTCGTCTGAGCGCTCGCGCTGGAGGCGTGTGCGACCATCACACAGGCAATCGCCGCCAGACGGACCTGTCTCGCCGAAGCGCCGAAGGCGCGAAGGCGGATGAGGGCGCGGTGCATGGCGTTGATTCGCAACCTCATTGGGCGAGCCCGGATCCGCGCAGCGCCACTCGCGGCTGAATGAGACCATACCCGTATGCCTGATTTCTGCCCGGCGTTGCCGGGTTGGGCGCGCCAAGGAAACGCGCGGTCTTTTTGATCACGGTTTCGACCGCCGCAGGATTTGTGACGCCCTGGCTGATGATCAACGCGGCAACCCCCGCCACATGCGGCGCCGCCATCGACGTGCCCTCGAGGCCCGATTCAGCGTAGCGGTCGAATCGAGGCGACATGACCGAGCCTGGCATCGAGTCGGCCCGAAGGATCGTCGACTGCCAGATCAGACCGCTCGCGCCGCCTTCACGGTCGCTTCCCCCCGGCGCCGAAATCTCGAGGTGCGGACCCGTGTTCGAGTAGAAGGCGCGCGTCAGCGAAGGACCGAGCGCGCCGACCGACATGACGCCGTCGACCTCCGCCGCGTAGGCTGCCGGGTAGTCGACCGGATTTCCCTCTTCGTAGTCGTTGCCCATCGCAATCGAGACGAACGCGCCTTTGTTGACCGCATACTTCAGCGCGTCGCGCAGGGCCACGGACGGTTGCGGTCCGCCGAGACTGAGGTTGATCACTTTGGCGCCGTTATCGGCGGCGTAGCGAATACCCTCGGCGATTTCCGACGTCGGGCAGCCCCCCACGTCGGTCGGAACGTTGCCGAGGAACCCCGTCCCTGAAAGGAGGAATTGCACTTCCCAGTAGCCAACGCACACCTTCACCGGCATGAGCTTCACGTGGTAGGCGATCCCGGCCTCGGCGACCGAGTTGTTCGTGTCCTCGCCGATCGTCGAGGCGACGTGCGTGCCGTGCCCCTCCATGTCGAGCACCGGGCCGTCCCAGAACACGAAATCTTTGGCGTTGACGATTCGATCGGCGGTGAAATCGGGATTGAAGCCGAAGGGGACGATCACGCTCTGATTGCCGCGCCCATTCCACGTCTGAAACAGGTACGAGCGACTGACCGAAGTGAGACCGGTGTCGACGACCGCGACGATCACCGAATCGTTGGCGCCCGGGTTGATGTCCCACACGCGCGGCATGTCGAGCGCCGCCATGTTCCACTGGCGCTGGGCGAACCCGGGATCGTTCGGCGTGGCGCTCGTGCGATACAGGTAATTCGGTTCGGCGCTGGCCACTTCGGGCTGGCTGTTCAACTGAGCAGCCAGAATCGTGGCGTCGAGTTCCCTGGCATCCGACAGGACGGCGACGTCGCCCACCCACCGCAGGCTGCTCGGAGACGGCTTGCTGCGCAGCGCCATCATCGCGCGCTGTTGACCGGCGGCGCTCACGCCTTCGCGAAACCTGACGAGGACTTCGCCGGGTACGTAGTCGAGTTTGCGATCCTTGGCGAGCAGCATTGCCAACGCGCGTTCCTGCGTCAGCAGCATCCGGTGCGGCGGGGTCCAACTCTCGGCCTGTGCGCTGATCGGTACGCGCGATGAGAGCACCAGCACGAACGCTCCCACCGCGACACCGACACCGGCAGTCTTTCCAAACGTTCGCATGCGCAGCATCTGGCACCCCACTTACGGTTTGCGCAGCACGTACACCACTTCGTAATTCGTCGGACGGAGGACGGCCCGGGTTCGGCCTTGCCAACTGGCTGATTGGCAAACGCTTAACCAGCGCCAACGCCGGCGTCGAGACGCCCGTTCGGGAGGGACGCCATCACCCTGCGTGCCGCCGGCCGTCGCTTCGCGACGGAACTGAGAACTGAGAACCAGGAACTAGGAACTGGGAAGGCAGCGTGGCTCTCACTGCCGGGGGGAACCGGGCTGCGGGCGAATAGGCTGCGGCATCCGACGAGCGCCGTGACGAGCCCACGACATGTTGGTCGCCTGGTCAAGACTCGTTATAACGGCTGGCGCCACGCCGATCCGACATGACCGGGTTTGTCCTTTGTCGTGAAAGGCTCGGTCGCTAGAATCAACCTCGACCGTCGCTGCGCGACGGAACTGAGAACTGAGAGCGCGTTTCAGAACTGAGAGCGCTACGTTCAATGCTGAAACGCAGTCTTAGAACTTGGAACGCTCAGGAAATGGGACGGTTTCATGTCGCTGTCGTTACAGACTCGCTCGCTCGGTGACATCGCGGTCGTTACGTGCGTCGGCCGAATCGTCGAGGGCCCGGACGCCACCGCGCTGGACTCGCACGTGAAAGATCTGCTTCCGGTTCAGCCTCACGTGCTGATGGACTTCCGCGACGTGTCGTTCATCGACAGCGCGGGGATCGGCATTCTGGTGCGCCTGCTCACCCGAGCCAGGGCGGCGCGCGGCGATCTGAAGCTGTGCGCGGTGTCGTCTCACATTCGCGACGTCCTCAGGTCCACGAAACTGAACACGATCCTGAACGCGTACGACACGGAGGTCGATGCGATCGCCGCATTCTGTGCGCCGGCTGATTCCGTGGAAGCGCCGCCGTCGCTGGACATCGATATCGTCTGCGTCGATCGATCCGCCGATATCCTCGCGTATCTTCGTGAGGTGCTCAGGCGGGCCGGTTATGGCGTCACCACGACGACGAACGTGGCAGACTCGCGGATCCTGATTCGCGCGACTCGGCCGAAGGTTGTCGTCGTGGGTTCCGGGATGCGGTCGCTGCTCGCAGACGAGCTCTCTGGCCACAGCCGGGTCGTTGAACTGTCCGCGCACTTTTCGACCGATGACGCGGGTGAAGCGGCCCAGCAAGTGCTCGATCAAGTTGGCGCCGCCATCGTCGGGTGACTCTCGCTTCGCGACGGAACTCAGAACTTAGAAGACGTTTCATCCAGACGGCGTGTGGGGACCCAGAAACAGGAGACTTCAATGCGTACGTCGCCTCGCGCGGTCCGTCCACCGTCTCAAATAAGTTTGAAGCGACTCTTCGCGTCGTCGGTCGTGACGGTTCTGTGGGTGGTCTGCAGCGCCGGAGCCACAGACGACGCGTGGATCGAAATGAGGAGCGCACATTTCCAGGTGATCTCCAACGCCAGCGAAGGGAGCACACGCACCCTGACATGGCAGCTCGAACAGATTCGCAATGTGATCGCGGTGCTCTGGCCCTGGGCGCGCGTCGACTTGAGCACACCCCTGGGCGCGGTTGCCGTGAAAGACGAGAACAGCATGCGCGCCCTTGCGCCGGCCTTCTGGGAAGGAAAAGGCGACGTCCACCCGGTCAGCGTGTGGGTGACCGGCGCCGACCGGTCCTACCTGGTGATTCGCGCCGATCTGCGCGGCGACGATCGCAGTACTCTCAACCCGCACATCAGCGCGTATTACTCGTATGTCAGCCTGGTGCTCCAATCGAGCATGGCGCGCGAGCTCCCGCTGTGGTTGGGCCGTGGCCTCGCGGGGGTGGTGAGCAATACGGTCGTGCGGGACAACTTCATCCTGCTCGGTCCTCCGATTCCCTGGCACCTGCAACGCTTGCGCAGCGGGTCGCGACTCCCCCTGAATGCGCTGGTGACTGTGACGCGTTCGTCACCCGAGTACACGCAAGGCGATCGCCTGATGGGGTTCGATGCCCAGTCCTGGGCCTTCGTGCATTACCTGATGTTCGGTCAAGAAGGCCGTCTGCGTCCGAAGCTGGATCAACTCCTGGCACTCATCAACCGGGGAACGGATCCCGCTATCGCTCTGAAGGAAGCCATCGGCCCGGTCGAAGCGTTCGAAGGTCCCCTCAATGTCTACGTCAACAAGGTGCTCTTTCCCTATGCGAATGCGCCGCTTGACGTGAGCGTCAAGCGCGAGGCCTTCAACGTCCACCCCCTGTCAGCCTCCGAAGCTGCGGCGGCGCGGGCCGCCTTTCATGTCGCCATGCGGCGTCCGCTGGAGGCACGGGCGCTCATCAATGCCGCGCGCAATGCGGATCCGAGCGCAGCGGCGAGTTTCGTCGCGGAAGGACTCTTGCTTGACAGCGAGGGAAACAAAGATGAAGCGCGGAAGGCCTATGCCACTGCGGTCGAGCGGGGCTCGACCAACCCTCACGCGTACGTCCGCCTCGCGTCGCTGGAATCGCTGCCCAATCCCGATCGCAGCGCGATGCTACGGATAGAGACGCACCTGGCGCGCGCGGTGGAACTGAACGATCGGCTGGCGGCGGCCTACGCGTACCTCGCGGAAGTACGGGCTGCGCTGGATGCGAAATCGGGCAGCGCCTTGCCGCTGGCACGCCGCGCGGTCGCACTGGAGCCGGCTGAGCCCGGTCATCACCTTGCCGCGGCGCGCGTGCTGTGGCGCGGGGGCAGCTACGACGAGGCGCGCACAGAAGCGCAGACGGCGCTCTCGCTCTCACGTACGGATCAACAACGGGACGGCGCCCAACAAGTCATCAAAGCGGTGGACGCAGCCAGGGCGCAAGCCGCCGAGCCGAGAGCTGGCAGTCAGTTCGGCCCCGAAATTCAATTCGACACGAAAGGCGTCGAGTTCGGTCCGTGGATCCGCCGGTTCGTCGCACAGATGAAGCGAAGCTGGCTGGTTCCCTTCGAGACCACACCGACGAAGGGGCACGTCGTCCTCACGTTCAACGTGCACAAGGACGGGACCATCACAGACGTCGAAGTGCGTTCGCCTTCGACGATCGACGCGTTTAACGATTCCGCCAAGGCGGCAATCACATCATCGAACCCGACACAGCCGCTGCCACCAGAGTATCCAGCCGAGAAGGCATTCTTCACCGTCACGTTCTACTACAACGAGGTGCCGCCCCGGCCATGACAGTTTGAAGACGTGCGACACGAGCGTGCGACGGCCCGCGGCGGGATGGCGTCGCACGCCCGTATCCGTCAGTTGTCGTCGTCAGACTCGCCGGCCGGGCAGCAGCGGTACTCCTGGGACTTCTCGAGCAGCTCGATCTGCTTCGCCAACAGCTTGTTCTGGAGATCCAACCGCTGCAGCTCGAGGTCGATCTTCTTCTCGAGCTCGGGCTCGCAGGCGCTGCAATTGTCCATGCAGGTCTTGACGATCACACCGGCGGTCGGGATCGACGTCCGGCGCTCGTAGCCAATTTCCGTCTTGGCCTGAGGGCTGGCGACGCCGCCCACCTTGTCCAGCAGTCCCTGCTTGACGAGTTGTTCGTCGACGAAGGCCGCCGCCTTGTCGCGCAGCGTGTCCGCCAGCGGCGTCTGGTCGCCCAGTCCGGCGGCGGCGGCGCCGAATCCGGGCACCACGAAGAGACCGCCGACGTTGGCCGCGCGCGGCAGCGACGCGACGGCCTGTGCCTGGACTTTCCGATCGCTTTCGATGCTGCGGTCGATCGCCGCGACGCGCTGGAGATTCGTCGCCGGAACCTCCTGCGGGACGGTGGCCATCTGCCCGAGCGGCCGGAACGGGTTCGCCGGTATCGGCATCGGCGTCGCGGGGTCGAGCACCCGGCGCTCGATCGCCACCAGCTCGAACTTGATCGTCTCGGTCTTGTTGATGCGATAGAACAGGAACGTCACCGCGTGACACTGATTGTGATTGGTGAATTCACGCGACGACGCCTCGAAATGATCCTCGCTTTCGCCCTGCGTGTGCGACCGCGACGACACTTCGCCGATGCTCACCGAGTGCGCCCGGCGCGTCGCCTCCACCGACTGGTTGTCCGACATCTCGGCGTGGGCGCGATGCTCGCGCAGGTAGTCGTGCGCGCTCGACGCGCTATGGCTGCCGCGCGCGTTCGCATCGGCGCCGGCGGAGAAGAAGCCAATGGAGCCACTGGCATCGCCGTGGAAGTCCCACTTGCCCTGCTCGCTGAAGTTGTCATTTCCCCGATCCACCACATTCTCGTCGCTCATGAACGCACGCAGCGAGCGCAGGCGATACTGCTCTTCGCTGATCTGTTCGCTCCGGTAGCTCAACTTCGATTCCGAGTCGAAGCTGAATCGGCTCCTGCGATCGGTGGTGGCCAATCGAACCTGCTCACCCGGCAGCAGCGTCGTCGTGTAGGCGATATCGCCGAGAGCCAGCGGCCCCGAGCATCGCGTGAAGCGTGTGTGGATCACGACTTCGACTTTGATCGGCTGCTCCTGCGGACCACGAACCGGCGTGGGAAACACCAGCCGACGACGGAAGTCGAGCACGTCGCAGATCGGCTGCGTGTCGAGCTGCGGACAGCACGGGAGATCCTCGAACTTCGTAAGTGGAACATTGGCCGGCATCGTTCTGCCTCCTGTTCGTGGTGATGTCCACGGCAGCATCAACGTTCGTGCCAGCGATTCGTGCTGGAAAATGCCGCAGAAAAGCAGCGATCGGCCGAGACGAGCGCAAGCCGATTGGATAGCAGCACGCCGTTCGGATAGACGCGTGTGGCCGACCAGCGCCGAGGCGCCCGTGGAAATGTAATCGCGCCGGCGCGCGTCAGATGTTCGCCACGATGGCGTCCGACACCTCGCGCGTCGTCGATCGACCGCCGAGGTCGGGCGTGCGTGCGGTCCCGCCTGCGACGACGCCTTCGATGGCAGCGACGATGCGGTCGTGCAGATCGCGTCGGCCAAGATGGTCGAGCATCAGCGCTCCGGCCCAGATCGCCCCAATCGGGTTGGCGATCCCCTTGCCGGCGATATCGGGCGCCGAGCCGTGGATGGGCTCGAACATCGACGGAAACTTCCGCGACGGGTTGATGTTGGCGCCTGGCGCGATCCCGAGGCTTCCCGAAATCGCCGAGCCGATGTCGGTGAGGATGTCGCCGAAGAGATTCGACGTGACCAGCACGTCGAGCGTCTGCGGGTGCGTGATCATCCGGGCGGCCAGCGCGTCGACGTGATACTTCCGGTAGTCGACCGTCGGATAGTCCTGCCGGACGATCTCCGCGACCTCGTCCCACAGCACCATCGAGTGCGTGAGGGCGTTCGACTTGGTCGCGCTCGCCAGCATTTTGCGTGGGCGCGCCGCCGCGAGTTCGAAGCCGTAGCGCAGGATCCGCTCGATGCCCTGGCGCGTGAACACGCCGACCTGCTGCGCCACCTCGTGCGGCGTGCCGCGATGGATGCGCCCGCCGACGCCGGAGTACTCCCCCTCTGAGTTCTCGCGGACGCAGACCATGTCGATCTCGCTGGCGCCGCGGTTCGCGAGCGGCGAGGCGAGTCCGGCCAGCAGCCGCATCGGGCGCAGGTTGACGTACTGATCGAAGCGCTGCCGGATGGCGAGTATCAGCGCGGCGGAGACGCCGTCCGGCACGCCAGGCGCGCCGATCGCGCCGAGGTAGATAGCGTCGAAACCTGCCA
>Ga0105248_10008857_pt1 | contig 11057 bp, 12 predicted proteins | sample KBSS34metaG_FD_81524 | JGI IMG/M metagenome (GOLD analysis project Ga0105248, IMG submission 81524) | Switchgrass rhizosphere microbial communities from Kellogg Biological Station, Michigan, USA - KBS S3-4 metaG | ecosystem: Host-associated > Plants > Roots > Rhizosphere > Soil | place...
CGAAGCGCTCATCTGCTGCGCCGTTCCCGGAGAGTCCGATGCGCCGGGCGGCAACCGGCTCTTGCTGGAACTCTGAGCCCCGATCGCTCTATTTGACTGAAACGGCCCGCCGGTGCATCGCATCGGCGGGCCGTTTCGCATTCAGGCCATCCCGAGGCGGCCGGCCGCGCATCCGTGCGGAACGATTTCCCTGTCTCGACGCCTTTCCCGACGCATTTTCATTTGTTCAGAGGCCACTTATGTCCCAGAATGCACGGCAATACGACTGCCCTCTTCCCGATTCGGAAACGACACACGATATGGACCGCTTCCAGGCAATGACGACCTTCGTCACGGTAGTCGAGACAGGCGGCTTCGCGTCGGCCGCGCGCAAGCTCGACGTGTCGCCGTCGGTGGTGAGCCGGGTCGTGACGGAGCTGGAAGAGCGGCTCGGCGTGAGGCTGCTCACCCGCACGACGCGCGTCGTGCGCCTCACCGACGCCGGGTCCGCGTACTTCGAGAATTGCCGCCGCATACTGGGCGAAGTCGACGAGGCGGAACTGTCGGCGACAGGCACGCACTCGTCGCCGCGCGGCACGCTCTCGGTCACGGCGCCCATGCTGTTCGGGAAGTACTACATCACCTCCATCGTGCTCGACTACCTGACGCGCTATCCGGATACCGATGTCCAGTGCACGTTTCTGGACCGCGTGGTCAACATGGTGGATGAAGGCATCGACGTGGCGGTGCGCATCGGCGAGCTGCCGAGTTCGTCGCTGCAGGCGATCGGCGTGGGGAAGGTCCGCCGCGTGCTCTGCGCCTCGCCGGAGTATCTGGAGCGGTACGGCGAGCCGCAGCGTCCCGAGGACCTCGCGAACCACGTGTCGATCCTGTCGAGCGGCATTTCGCCGTCGCCCGAATGGCGTCTCTACGAAGGCGACCGGCCGCTCGTCGTGCGCCTGCAGCCGCGCCTCACCACCACCACCAACGACTCCGCGATCATCGCCGCCGCCGCGGGCTTCGGCATCACGCGTCTTTTGTCCTATCAGGTGGCGCACCACCTGCGCGACGGCACGCTCAGGATCGTGCTCCCGGACTTCGAGCCGCCGGCGCTGCCGATCCACGTGGTGCACCGCGAAGGCAGGCACGTGATACAGAAGGTTCGCGCGTTCCTCGACCTCGCCATCGAGACCCTGCGCGCCGACACTTCATTGAACTGAACGAGCGGCCGCGCTGATCGAACCGCGACGCGGCCCCGTTGCGGCCGGTTTCCTCTTGCCGCCTGCCGCGCGGGGCGTCGCGTGCAAAAAACACGCAAAACATGCACCATAGGCGTCTTGGAAAAACTCCCTGCGCTGCGGCGTTCCTGATCCCTCAACCGGCGACCCAATACGCACCATGACGACTCAAAATCCTTCCGGCACGCCCGACCTGCCCGTCGACATGATCATCTTCGGCGGAGGCGGAGACCTGTCCGCGCGCAAGCTGCTGCCCGCGCTGTACATGGCGCACCTGCACTGCAACCTGCCCCCCGAGACGCGCATCATCGCCATCGGCCGGCGGGACTGGACGCGCGAGCAATACCTCGCGTTCATGGAGGAGCACTCGCGTCCGTTCGTCGACAGCAAGGCGCTCGATGCGCAATCGTGGGACAAGTTCCTCGCCCTCTTCGACTACGTGCGCATCGACATCGACGCGCCGGCCGACTACCAGCGCCTCGCCGAAACGTCGCGGCCGAACGGGCTGCGCGTGTTCTATCTCGCGACCGCGCCGGACCTCTTCACCACGATCTGCGACAACCTCGCGGTGGCGGGCCTCGTGGACGCGCATGCGCGCGTCGTCCTGGAAAAGCCGCTCGGGCACGACCTGGCTTCGGCGCAGGCAATCAACGCGTCGGTCGGACGGCATTTCAAGGAAGCGCAGATTTATCGCATCGACCATTATCTCGGCAAGGAAACGGTCCAGAACCTGATGGTGCTGCGCTTCGGCAACGCGATCTTCGGCCCGCTGTGGCAGGCGCCGTACATCAAGAGCGTGCAGATCACGGTGGCCGAAACGGTGGGCGTCGGCAGCCGCGCGGGCTTCTACGACCAGACGGGCGCGCTGCGCGACATGGTGCAGAACCACTTGCTGCAGCTCTTGTGCATCGTCGCGATGGAGCCGCCCGTGTCGCTCGACCCGGACGCCGTGCGCGACGAAAAGCTGAAGGTGCTGCGCTCGCTGCGGCCGATGTCGGTTGCCGACATCGCGCGCGACACCGTGCGCGGCCAGTACGCGGCGGGCGCGATCGGCGGCGAGCCGGTCAAGGGCTATCTGGAAGAAGCGAACGTGCCCGCCGAGAGCCGCGCGGAAACGTTCGTCGCGCTGCGCGCGCACATCAACAACTGGCGCTGGGCGAACGTGCCGTTCTTCCTGCGCACGGGCAAGCGGCTGCAGAAGCGCCAGTCGGAGATCGTGATCGACTTCGCGGACCTGCCGTTCTCGATCATCCCGAGCGGTCCGCGCAACTACGGCAACCGTCTGATCATCCAGTTGCAGCCGGAAGAGTCGATCCAGCTCCAGATGCTCGCGAAGGAGCCGGGCAGCGGCATGCACATGTTGCCGGTGAACCTGAACCTCGACTTGCAGCAGGCGTTCACGGAGCGCCGCGCGGAAGCCTACGAGCGGCTGCTCATCGACGTGATCCGCGGACGCCTCACCCATTTCATGCGGCGCGACGAACTGGAGGCGGCCTGGGCGTGGGTCGAGCCGATCCTCGCGGGCTGGAAGGAACTCAACGACCGCCCGCGCAACTACACGGCGGGAACGTTCGGGCCGGCGGCATCGTCGGCGCTGATGGCGCGCGAGAGCATGGCGTGGGCCGAGGAAGCCTGAGGCAAGCCTGGCCGCGACGACGCCCGCCCGGGCTTGCCCGGGCGGCGCGCGTCGCGACCGGTCGTTCGCTTCAGCCGTTTCATCCCGCGGCGGCGCCCTGCCGCGCAAGCGGCAGGCGGCTGGTGGCGAGCATCACCGCGGAAAGCACGACGACGCCCGTCAGGATGCCCGAGAGCCGCATCAGCGCCGGGACCGGATCGGCGGACCAGTGGTGATCCTGCACGAACACCATGATGAACGCGATCGTGAACTGCCGGCCGACGTAGCTCGCGCCTTCCTGGCCCGTCTGCACGTGGCATCCGAACCACACGCCGAGCGAAAGCACGAGCATGCACGCTGGCGCGCTCTCGCCGAGCACCGGCAGCAGCGCGACGCTGATCACCCCCGCGAGCAGGCACCCCGCGAAGCGGTGCACCATGCGCTCGACCACCGGCCGCGGCGTGCTGCCGCCCAGCGACGACACGGGCAGGATCAGCACGGCGACAGCCGTGACCATCGCCTGCGCGAAGCCCGGCAGCTTCAGTACGTAAGTAAGCGCTGCCAGTATCGAAACCGATAGCGCGCATTGCCACGCGAGCAGCTTGCGCGCCGCGTGCTGCGCTTGCGGCGACGGCGCTTGCGCTGCCACCGCGGGCGGATCGTCGGGCGTGGCGGGCATGGCGCCCGGCGCCGCCGCTGCGGCCGGCCCGGCAGGTCCGGCGCCCGCGCGACGCTTCGCGCGCAGCTGCGCCCCGAGATGGAACGCGCCCGACACAGCCAGGCACGCAAGCGTCCCGACCACGACTTCGGCCACTCGCAGCGTCGCGAATGAGGCAGTCGCGGCGGCCGTCGCCAGCTTGTGCGCCTCGTAGGTCACCATCAGCGCGGTGACCCCGCCGAGAATCCACGCGTACCCGGCATCCGAGCCGATCGCCCGGTACACCGACACCCCGCCGATCACGCCAAGAAGCGGCACGAAGATCCACGGCAGATCGCCGATCGCGGGTCCGGCAATCGTGCCGAGCAACGCGCCGAGCACCGTGCCGAGGATGCGGTGCGCGGCGCGCTTCGCGGACGCCGCGAAGCTCGTCTGCATCACCGCGAAGCCACTGATCGCCGCCCACCATGTGTTCGACAGGTTGAGCGCGTAAGCGAGCGCAACCGCCAGCGCAACCGAGAGCACCGCCTGCGCGGCGAAGGCCGCGCGTTCCGTCGACGGCTTCCATGCCGCCAGTTCGCGTCCGACCGCGGCGAGCGCCGCGCCGCCGATCTGCGCGAGCGTGGAGAGCGCCGCAACCGGCCCCTGCATCCACGCGCGGGAAGCGGACGCGCCTGCCGGGGCCGGGTGTGGCGGGTGCGCGTCGCGTTCAGGGTCGTCCATGGACATGGTTCGCTCGGCTCGGCGGCGGCGGCGTCTGTCGGCTTGCGGGCTGTCGGCTTCTGTCAGGCGGTCGTCGTGACAGGCCCGCGCGTTTTCGTGTTCAGGAATCGTATAACAACCGCGCGAGGGGCGAACTCACCGGTTCACAGGACGGTGGCGAACGCGAACGTCGCGATCAGGTTGCGCAGCGCATGAATGGTCGCGACGACCCAGAACGGCGATCCGTTCTTTTCCTGCTCGATCACGAAGACAATCCCGAGCACGACGCCGCCGATCGTGGCGATCAGCACGTAAGGCACGCTGTATGTGTGCGAGAGGCCGAACAGGACCGCCGATGCCGCGATCGCCCGCGACGCGCGCCACTTGAGCTTCTCGCGCAGCAGCCTGATGCAGGCCCACTGGAAGACGAGCGTCTCGGCGACCGGAATGACGACGCACGCGGCAACGAGCCAGACGACGAAGATCGGCCCGTTCAGATGAAGCCGCGGCCCGCCGACGTCGAGCTCGGGAAAGAAGATGCCCACGGGAACCGCGACGACGAGCCCGAGCAGATAGCTCGCCGCAAGCGCGAGCGGAATCAGCGCGGGCACGGGCAGCTTCATCAGGAACGCCAAGGCCGGTCCGGCCGAGAGTGGTGCGCGAACGATCTGGTTCATGGTCGGGACCTTTGTTTTGCAAACCCGCATGGTTTCAGAAGCCGAGCCTGCCGTGAAACAGCACCAGCGACGCGATCACCACATAGCGCCCGGTCTTCGCGATCGCGACGATGACAAGGAACGATCGCAGCGGCTCACGCATCACGCCGGCGACCATCGTCAGCGGGTCGCCGATCACGGGCGTCCAGCTGAGCAGCAGCGTCCAGCGCCCGTAGCGGTGATACCAGCGCCCGGCCCGCTCGAGCGCCGCCGGCTTGACCGGAAACCAGCGCCGGTCGCGCAGCCGCTCGATCGAGCGCCCGAGCTGCCAGTTGATCGTGGAGCCCGCGATGTTGCCCACGCTCGCTACCGCGACCAGCAGCCACGCGGGCTGATTGCCGGCGATCAGCAGGCCGACGAGCAACGCCTCGGACTGGAGCGGCAGAATGGTCGCGGCGACCAGCGCGACGATAAAGAGCCCGCCGTAAATCGATAGATCGACCATCGTGAAGAGTCTTGCGTGCGTGCCTGAGCGGGGCGCCGCGGCGGCCCGCACCGGATGGCGTTAGCGCATTGGTGAATTTGGTGAGCGTGCACGATACACGTATTTCGGCCTTGCGCGGCGCGCGATCCGCCATCCGACACGCAGCGCCTCGCCACGTCAGGCTCACGCGCACCGCCATGCTGCCTCACAGCGTCGTACGGATCAGAGTACCGTACTCACCCGTGCGCCGCGCGACACGCGTTCGCTCTTGCGCGCGCCGTGGAATAGTTGATGAACTAGGCGTAGTATCGGAACCCACGAAGGAAGTCCGGGGTGCGCATGCCGTTTGCCGGCCGTGCCTCGCGCGAAGACTATGGCTCCCGAAACCCGTCACGTCCGCCGCCTGCAACTCCTGCTGCACGACACGTGCCGCACGAGCGAGGCGCGCGAAGCCGCCAAGCACGCTGCGCAGGAGCTGGGCCTGCAGTTGAGCGGCGAAGGCGCCGCGAGCCTGTCGGCGCGCGTTCCGGACGCCGAGTTCAGGAAGCTTTTCTGCGGCGCAGCGGCCGACGCCCTCACGGTGCCGGACCCGCTCAAGCCCTATGTCTCATCGATCTGCGAAGCACCGGAGCATCTCTCATTCGAATAACCGGGAGGCGAAGCGATGAAGGCTTACGATCCAGACGACCTGTCCACCCGACCCACCCGCCGCCAGCCACCGGGCGACGAACTCCGTGTCGCCGTCACGTTCAACCGGCCCGGCCAGCTGGGCGGCCCCACCAAGTTCGGCGCGCGGATGTCGACCGATACGGTCTCGAGCTTCATCCCCGATCCCGCGCAGGCGGACCTCGCCATCGCCGAGCTTGCGCGATGCGGCTTCACGCTGACGGGCCGCGGGTCGCTCTCCGCCTCGATGCGCTGCACCCGCGCGCAGTTCGAGGCGGTGTTCCAGACGAAGCTCGCGCGCATGACGGCGCCGGGCGGGTCGGCCGCGCAGTTCTCGTCGGTGCTCTATCCGCCGGACGGGGCGCCGTGGAATCCGGACCCGTCGCTGCAGGCGCTGCTCGACGACGTCTACATTCAATGGCCCCACATCTACATGGCGAAGGCCGCGAAATCGGCGAAATCCACGAAGCCTTCCGCCAAGACGCCGGCCAAGGCGCCAGCCAAACGCACGCCGAAAGGGGCGCAGGGCGCGCTCCCGTCGGCCACGCCGCCCGCCATCCCGTATTTCCATCTCGATGCGCCCGCGGACATCGCCCGCCATCTCAACGCGACGCCCGTGCATCTTCAGGGCATCACGGGCAAGGGTGTGCGCGTCGTGATGATCGACAGCGGCTTCGGCCACAGCCATCCGTATTTCAGGGCGAACGGTTACACGTCGTCGATCGTTCTCGCACCGGGCGCCGCTGATCGCAGCACCGACGGCAACGGCCACGGCACCGGCGAATCCGCGAACATCTTCGCCATCGCACCGGGCGCGACGTTCATCGGCGTGAAGCTCGACAACGAAGCCGATCCGACCTCGGGCGCGTCCGTGCTCGAAGGGCTTCAGGAAGCGCTCAAGCACGATCCGCACGTGATCTCCGTGAGCCTCGGCTACGATCTGCGCGGGCCCAACAACACGCCGCTCGCGACGCTGCCGAACAGCCTCGTCGCGCTCGAGGCCGAAATCCAGGCGGCGGTGAAGCGCGGCATCGTGATCGTGTTTTCCGCGGGCAACGGCCACTACTCGTTCCCGGGACAGATGCCCGACGTCGTCTCCGCGGGGGGCGTCTTCGTCGATCAGGCCGGTTCCATGCGCGCATCCGACTATGCGAGCGCCTTCAGGAGCCGGATCTACTCGGGGCGCAACGTGCCCGACGTGTGCGGCCTGGTGGGGCTCCTGCCGCATGCGAACTATCTGGCGCTGCCGATTCCGTCCGCCTGCGAGATCGATCGGGAGAACTCCGCCTTCGACGGCACGCTGCCCGCCGACGGCTGGGGCGTGTTCAGCGGAACGTCGGCCGCGGCGCCGCAACTCGCGGGCCTGTGCGCGCTTCTGCTGCAGGCAAGCCCGAAGCTCTCGCCAGGCGACGTCAAGGCGATCCTGCGCCGTACCGCACGCGACGTCAGAACGGGCCACGCGAATCCGGCCAGCGACCCGAGAGGCGTGGGCCTCGCGGCCGGCGCCGGCGAGGACGGCGCGACCGGTGCCGGGCTCGTCGATGCGCTCGCGGCCGTGAAGCAGCTCCTCTGAGCAGCGCCACGCGTCGCGCCGTCATGTTCAATGGGCTGCGTGATCTTCGTCCATGCGGGCCGGGAGCGCGACAAGGCGGCTCCCTGGCACATGGAATGCTCGCGGCCTGCGCCCAACTCAAGGAGACAAAGATGACGATCGAGTTCAGCGGCCGGCGCCACGTCGTCGCCGCCGCACGTGTCGCATTCGAAGCCAGTGTCGATGGCCGCGAAGTCTGGTGCAGCGTTTCGATGGATGCACTCAATGACCACTTCGGCAACGAAGGCACGTCCTCTCATGCGCTGCTGAGCGCGTTCGAAGGCGGCCGCTTGCGGATCGAAGAGGCCGCGCGGCGCACGCTTTCGAAGAACGGAGGGCAGTCGGTCGAACTGGAAACGAACGACTTCAAGTAACGCCACGCGGGCGACAAGCGCGCACGCCACGATGCATCGAGCGGAATGCCTTTCGCATCAGCAGGTTGGCGCGCTTTCGATAACGTTATCCACACCCCTTTCAACAAAAACGGTGGATAACTGTGCGCTGGGGTCAACGCGTATCGGACGGTGGTGCGGTCCCAACCCGTCATGCATCGCGCGAGCATTGCGGGCGCCCTCCGGCACGCCTGCTTCCTGCCCGACACCGCGCACCGTGCCTTCACGTCGTCCGCACCGCGCTCCTCGACGGCGACGCGCCCTTTCACTGCCCATTTTTCCTCAACCAGGAAGAGTACCTTTCAGGCGCGCCCGTTAATCCGCGCATCGCCGGGTCCTATAGTTTCGTCACTGCCTCGCAGTGCTCGTTCATAGGAGAAAACAAATGAAGTTGCTCAAGTTCGCCCTCTTCGCATGTTGGCTGTCCGCGGTATCGATGGCGCATGCGCAAACCCCCGCACCCGCCGCCGACAATGCGAACTCACAGCAGCAAGGAGCGCAGGCCGATACCGCGCCTGCCGCGCAACGCGCGGTGGCCGCGCCGAAGAAAGCCGCCGATTGCGTCGGACCCGCCAGCTTCTGCTCCGTCTTTTTCGGCGGAAGTTGAGCCGGGCGGAACGCGCATCACATGGCGCACGGCGCGCCTCGTTCCCGCCGTGCCGTGCGCCGTGCCCGGCACGACCCCGGCCGGTATGACACCAGACGGCCACGGGCGCCATGCAGCCCGTTCGCGCCGGGCGCGAAACGTTCAATCTGATCTCAAAGACCGCATTCGATGCGCCGACGCCGCCCCAGTCACCACAGCGGGCGGCATCGTTCCCCCTGAACGATCGGGGCGCCGCGTCCCGCTTAAGGGAAATCCCTAGCCGGCGCCCCGACAATTCCTTTTGACGTTCTTTCGATTCGAAACTAGACTCTTTCGAAACAAAAGAGTTTTTTTCGAGAGCGCAAACGTGCTGGCAAACAAGAGTTCCCTGAAGCGGCGGCTGCAGATCGTCGAGCTCGTGCGCAAGCGCGGGGAAGTGTCGGTCGATGAACTCAGCCAGACGTTCGATGTGTCGAGCGTCACGATCCGCACGGACCTCACCTATCTGGAGCAGCAGCGATACCTCGTCAGGTCGTCCGGAAAGGCGCGCTATCTGGCGCAGCGCCCCGGTGAGGACGTGCTCGTGCCCGTCGTCGACGGCGCGGCGCGCAAGGCCTCGGAAACGGCAATCGCGCGCGCCGCGGCGGAAGCGGTCGAAGATCACGCATCGCTCATGCTGGGCTGCGGAGAGATCGTCCACAAGGTTCTGCCGTTTCTCTCCGAGCGGTCGAATCTCGCGTTGCTGCTCAACGACATCGCGATGGCGCAGACGGCCCAGCGATTCGTCCAGTGCGAGCTGGCGCTGACGGGCGGCCAGCTCGAAACGGGCGCCACCGCGCTCACCGGGCCGGAGGCAGAGGCGTCCGTCGGAAGCCGGTCACTCGATCTGTGCATCCTGCAAGCCTCGGGCATCGATCGCGACGGCACCCTGCTCGCTTCCGATCCCGCCAGCGCACGGGTCTTTCAGGCGGCGAGCCGGTCGGCGGCGCGCACGATCGTGGTCGCCTGCCAGCCCCGGCTGACCGAGCGCGAAGGCGATGCGTTCGGCCATGTCGAGGACATCGACGCGCTCCTCATCGACGAGGGAATCGACCCGCCGACGATGGAACTGATGACTCGCCACGGGCTGCGACTCCACCGCAAGGAGAGCGGCGTGCTGGAGTTTTGCAACACCCGGCCGGTCCGGGGCACAGCGAGCCCATGACCTCCGCCGATCCCGCCGGTCCGAACCTTCCTCAACCTGTTGCGTCGCCGCCTTTCGCATCGACGCCCGAACGAGCTCACGCCATGGCCACCACTGAAACGCGAGACGCCGCACAAGCCGGCTGCATTCTGACGATGGGCGAGATTCTCGTCGAAATCATGGCGACCGAGCGCGGCCAGTCGTTTCGCCGCGCGGGCACGCTGATCGGCCCCTACGCGAGCGGCGCGCCCGCGATCTTCATCGACCAGGTGGCGCGTGCCGGCAGCCGCGGCGCGCTGATCGGCTGCGTGGGCGACGACGACTTCGGCGCGCTCAACGTCGAACGCCTGCGCGCGGACGGCGTCGACGTGTCCGGCATCTCGGTGGTCAGGAACGCCACCACGGGCAGCGCCTTCGTCACCTATCGCGAGGACGGCGAACGCGACTTCATCTACAACATCGCCAACAGCGCGTCGGGGCACCTGTCGGTGAGCAACGTCAGGGACGACCTGCTCGCGGACTGCACGCACTTCCACGTGATGGGCTCGTCGCTCTTCTCGTTTCGCATCATCGAGGCGATGAAGAAGGTGATCGAGACGGTCAAGGCGCAGGGCGGCACCGTCAGTTTCGATCCGAACATCCGCAAGGAGATGCTGCGCATCCCCGAAATGCGCGAAGCGCTCGACTTCATCCTCGACTACACCGACGTGTTCCTGCCGAGCGGCCACGAAGTGATGCTGCTCGCGAGCGCCACCACCGAGGAAGGCGCGATCGAGGAACTGCTGAGGCGAGGCGTGCGCGAAGTCGTCGTCAAGCGCGGCAAGGACGGATGCAGCCATCACGACGGCAGCCACGAGATCCGGATGCCCGCGCTGCGCGTCGAGGAAGTCGATCCGACGGGCGCCGGCGACTGCTTCGGCGCGACCTACATCGCGTGCCGTTCGCAAGGGTTCGGCATCGAAGACGCGTTGCGCTACGCCTGCGCGAGCGGCGCGCGCGCCGTCACGTTCCGCGGACCGATGGAAGGCACCGCCACGCTCGCCCAACTCGACGCGTTCATTGCGCAAACTCCGGAGCAGGGTCATGCATGACGTCGTTGCGCGCCTGTCCGGCGATGCGCGCCGCGCGCAAAATCTCGCGGGCATCTATTCGATCTGCTCCGCGCACCCCTGGGTGCTCGCCGCCGCCATGAAGCAGGCGCTCGCCGACGACACGCCGCTCGTCATCGAATCCACGTCGAATCAGGTCGACCAGTTCGGCGGCTACACGGGGATGAAGCCCGCCGACTTCGTGCGCTTCGTCGAGGC
>Ga0105248_10008858_pt1 | contig 11057 bp, 11 predicted proteins | sample KBSS34metaG_FD_81524 | JGI IMG/M metagenome (GOLD analysis project Ga0105248, IMG submission 81524) | Switchgrass rhizosphere microbial communities from Kellogg Biological Station, Michigan, USA - KBS S3-4 metaG | ecosystem: Host-associated > Plants > Roots > Rhizosphere > Soil | place...
GCACCTTTGGATGCGTTCGGCCCGCGACCAAATACCGTGGCCGACCCGGCAGGTCATTGAGCGACCCCATCGCCTCGATCACGCGCTCGATGCCCTTGCCCGGACCCATCAGACCCCACGTCAACAGCGTCGGTCGACCACCCCTGACGCAGGCGCTGCTCGCGGGGACGGTCGCGCCATGCGGGATGGTGGTGACTTTGCGGCGGTCGATGTCAAAGCCATTGCGCAACCGCTCGTTGGCCGCATCGGACATCACAATGACCTGATCCGCTCGGGCCGCAACTGCCTCGAGGACCGAACGTTGGTGTCGCGTAGGGTCTTTCAGGACGGTGTGGGCGACCACGATCGAGGGGACGCGCAGCCCGTCGATGACGTCCACGACTTCATCTCCGTCGACACCTCCGTAGATGCCGTACTCATGCTGGATGACCGCGACGTCGCTGCGGTTCAGCAACTCGGCACATGCCGCCACGGATGCCGGTGAGCCGTTGACCAGCTCTCCGATGACGGGGGTACTCGTAGACGGCGGCCCGTCGGAGATCCGCACGACGCTCACGTCGGCGCCATTGGCGGTCAATCCGTTCGCCAGCGCCGCGGTGAACGTGGCAAGCCCGCACGGTGTCGGTGGATACGTACTGAGAATGCCGAAACTCAAGGGGCCGAAAAATCTTTGATCGACAACGGGAAACGTCGATCGAAAACTGGATAACGCGGTCAAGGTGATCCCCACGGGCGGTTGTCACCTGCGTGTCCGGCGTGAGCGGTTGCTCGGCGCGGTCAGCGGCAGACGGCTGACTCATCCCGGACTGGCTGGATTCCCAACATGTTGGACGATACACCCAGGGTGTGTCCGCCACCGCAGCGGGGACCGGGCGGCCTCGAATGTCGCGCCCCTGCAGTCGTGCGGATCACCTGTCAGCGGTACCCACCTCTGAGGCAGCTTCACTGACTGTCAACCACACACCCCATTCCTCTGAAGGTGACTGCACCACAGCCGGTTTCGTCCCGTTTGCGGTCCGCCGCTGTAGTGCCACGAGACGCAGCGCCGATAACATCGCATGGCAAGCGGATCGGTATCAGCCATCTTGATGCGCCGCCCGCTAACCAAACCGATCTCGCGTTCAATCCAATCCGCAATCCACGGCGCCACCACACACGCCCCTCGGCGGTGATGTGCGGCCGATCCGCTGCGTCGCATCAGTCACCGTCCAGTCACCGTCGAGGCTCGAGATTCTCTCGTAATCCTCAGCCTGCGCGGCCCACGGTGCGGACTTTTTGCGGCGCTAGCGATTTGCTGGTAGATAATCGCAGGTCAGTGGGCCTAATCGTGCTATGATAAACACCTACGAGAAGCAGGAAAAAAAATGAATAGTCGTCTTGGCAATTTATGGTACGTAATACAACATCCGCTGGGACCGTCGCGGGAACTGGATTCATACGCACACCATCAGGAGAGCGTGGAGCAACTCATTCGCGAGATGAACGCAAGAGTCCATTCCGATTAAACATGGGCTAGTAATTCGCCTGCGGGACAACCGATCGCTTGGTCTGCCGTGGATCCCAGATAAGGATTTCACGTGGCGTGGGATGACGAGATAAAAGCGGAACAACCCGCAGCATCCGACCAGACAGCAGAGCTTCAACGACGACGCATAGCGTCATGCAGAAGGTATGCGGATGTGATTGATAAGGCGGCACCCGACATTGCGCGCGCGGGTCGGAACTTGGGTGTCGAAAGCGAAGGCTTTGAATGGCCTATAGAACCGAAGCAATGGGTGTTTGAAATTGGGCCGGGGGCTCATATCACAATTAAGTCGCCGGGGAAGTGGTATTTCTGTGACCCGACCGCGCAACGGTTACACGAAAAAGTTGACAAGTACTACTACTGGGAAAATTGCGAAGCACGCGACGACGAAAGAGTTATCGACGATTTAAAGGCGCAGGTTGAGACAAAAGCAATGCCTCGCCGGCCAATTGTATATAAACAACACTGGCGGTTGGTGCATTGATCGCAGGCGGCTCAACTTGGCGCGACCGGGGAGGTAAATGAGTAGGTTCCCAGAACTTGCCCCGATGGCTCAGCGGGTGTTTACAGCGGCATGCGCTCACCCGAGCCGATCCCGAGGACCGTGGCACGCCTGGTACTGACTTAGGCCAGGTTGCGGATGTGGTTCGCGATGATCTGAATTGTCTTGGCCGCGCAGATATGCGGTGTCAGTGAACATTACGGCCGGTCTTCCCGTTGAAGCTGATGTTGAGTTCAGAAACGCGACGCAACGCCCCCAAACGGACGTGACGCCGCTTCATCGAGGAGGCATCAATGAGCCTGCGCTACCTCGCGCCCCTCGCCATGGCCGCAGCCGCGGCGGCGATCGGGTTGGCCCCGGTCGCCGGGGCCGCACCGACGGGGCCGTTCGATCAGTGCACCGCCACTGGCAACTCGAGCGTGTGCCAGCGGCCCGGTCACGTTGGTATCGTCACCTCGCCGCCGGTGGTTTCCCGCCCGCTGTACCCGTCTCTCCCATATCCGGTGGGCCCCTTGCTCTTCGGGAACGGCTGACTACGGTAGCTTCCTACGAGCAGCGCCGATCCACGCCCCAGGGAGGTTAGGCAAGGGCGAGGGCCGATTCCACTGAGTCTGACCGCGAGACCTGTGGCCGGCCCGACAAAGGGCCCATGGGTTGGCGTGCTGACCTTGCCGCGGTGCGGAGCGGTCGGCCGCGTCCTGGACCTCGCCGAGCCACCGGGCAACCCGTTCTTGCCTCGTGCGTCCGCCCACTTGCGACGGCGGTCACCGTTTTTGCGATACTTTGCAACGGCTTACGTCCGATCACGGTCATCGGCCCACTGCTCGAAGATGAAGCGGCACAATCCCACGAGGGTTACTGGCACTAAGAATCCTGGCCATCACGTAGGCGATCGGTGCCGCCACTGCAGCCAGCGACACGTCGCGGTAGATTGCCACCCGTGAGCGACGACAGAGTTGGTGTGCGGACAGGCGCCAATGGCGTGGCGACGGTGACGATGGCGCGCTCCGATAAGCACAATGCGCTCGATCGAGCGATGTTCGAAGGGTTGATGAACGCCGCTGAGCAGCTGGCAAACGACGCTTCGGTGCGCGCGGTCGTGCTGCACGGCGAAGGCAAGAGCTTCTGCTCGGGTCTGGACATTGCAAGCTTCATGTCCGGAGAAGGCGGTACGGGCGTTCTGCTGGCCCGCGACGACGACCGGCTGGCCAACTTCGCTCAGCGCGTGACCTACGACTGGTCGTTGGTGTCGGCGCCAGTGATCGCGGCGATTCACGGCAACTGCTTCGGCGGCGGTCTGCAGATCGCGCTCGGTGCCGACATCCGGATCGCCGCGCCGGACGCGAAGCTGTGCATCATGGAGATCAAGTGGGGCCTCGTACCCGATATGGGCATCACGCAGACACTGCCGCGGCTCATACCAATCGACGTCGCGAAAGAATTGACGTTCACCGGCCGTATCGTTTCCGGGAGTGAGGGTTTCGACCTCGGGTTGGTCACTCGGACTGCCGAAGATCCGCTTTCTGCGGCGCTTGCACTAGCGGACGAAATCGCGCAGAAATCCCCGGATGCCGTCCGCGCCGCGAAGCGCCTCTACGACAAGTCCTGGACGAGCAACGACATCGCGGCTGCTCTAGTGCTCGAAACCGAGCTGCAGGCCGGGCTGATCGGCAAGCCTAACCAGGTCGCCGCCGTCGTGGCTGGCATGTCGGGAGAACGGCCGGTTTTCGTCGACCCCGCTTGACACCTCCGTGGCGGATCCCGAGCCAGAAGCCCTGCAGGTTTACGGATTTGGATCTTTCACAGAGCGCCGCTCGGACAGCCGCTCTTCCATATTCTCAATGACCCGAAGAACGGTCTGCCGCTCTTGGTCGCTCAGCCCGCCGACACTGATTTTTTCGACCTGGCTCCAGAAATCCCCGACCTGCTTGCGCAGGCCGCGACTGGCGGGGTGGCTTCGGTCAGGAATGCGCGCTTGTCCTCGGTGCTGGGGGAGCGCCGCACAAACCCCGCATGCTCCAAGCGCCGAGTCATGCAGCACTCATCGACCACGTTCCACCCGGCACGTCGTTGGTTTAGTTGCTCGACGCAAGAACTGATATGTAGGTCATTTTGTCAAGGGGGCAGGGTGAAGCGGCGGCCGGGAGTTTCCCCACCGAAAGCGCCCTCCTGCCAGGCACTTTCACACACCGAGCTATCTGGTAGCTTCCCGCTATTTCCCAACGATTTTCGTCATTAACGATGAATAAACGATGGTTTGGTGCCCACGGGGACGTGGAAATGCGCGCTGCTCGACGTGCCATACGGCGGAGCCAAGGGTGGCGTGGCACCGAACGGGGTTGTCCGGGCGTGCATTCGATGAGCGGGGCGTGCACGGGTTTGATTTTACGTTTTTGCGCGCCCACGAGTGCATCGTTGATTCGCGCAATGGGCGGCAACGATGTGGTGCAAAACGGCGGTCATCGAGGCGTACGCGACGGCGATCAGTAAAGTGATGCAATTGATGGAAAGCGTTGTAGTTGATCGAGTCTTGCCGATCAGCCTGAATAGATATGCGGTGCCAGCCCTGCCTAGTGCATGTCCTTTTGCAAGTCAAGGCGTTGCGGCAGTTGTTGATCGGTCGTCGCTACCTGGGCACTTCGGATAACACGGCGATGGTGTTGGCGAGCTTGCCGATTCCGTCGATCTCTGTGACAACGGTATGTCCGTCGCCTAGGTGTTGCGCATGTCCCACTCCGCCGGGCGTGCCGGTGGCAATGACGTGTGTAATGACCACGGAGATGTATTCGCGACCAGCTGCGCTGGATTGAATACGAGGTCGGATGTGCTGGCGTGTTGTTTGAGTTCACCGTTGACTGTGGTGCGCAGGTCACCGAAGCCGAATTCGTCGGTTGTCACCAGTACCGGTCCGAACGGGGTGCTGGCTTCGAAAGTCGTGCCTTGCAACCACTCTTCAGTGCGATTCGGGTAGTCGCGCATGGTCAGGTCGTTGAGTACTGAGTATCCGGCGATTGCTTGTGCTGCCGTGGAGTAGTCCGCCCGGCGGACTGTTTGCCGACAATGACCGCGAGTTCGCCTTCCCAATCGAGAGCGTGCGCAGCGTAGTCGGGCACCTCGATCGAATCATAGGGGCCGGTAATTGCTTCGGGATACTTTGCGAAAAGAGTGGGAAATTCGGGTAGGTCGCCTCCCATCTCCGTGATGTGCTCTCGATAGTTCAAACCGACGCAGATGATCTTCCCGGGATGGGGCACGACGGGTGCCCAGTCGGCGCTATGGAGATCGTGCGCCTCAATGCCGGCATTGCTCAGCCTCGCGTAGTCAGGGTGGCTGAGCAACGCTCCCACGTCTGGTACTCCACGGAGTTCGATGCCGACTCCGTCTTCGGTGACGCGCCCGGCGATCGTGCCGGTGGGCGTCCGTAGTGTCGCCAGTCTCATCGGGGCCGTTCCTCGGCGAATGTGCGGGAATCCGTTTCAAATCTGCAACGCATCCTGTTGCCGCAAGTATCCGCCTCATGTGCGACTTGGATGTTGTCATCTTGCACAGCGATCTGGTTTTGACGTAGTCACGGATGACATCGACAGCAGGGGGAGGTCGCGCCGATCGTGGTGACAGCGCAGGCTCGCCACCCCGACGACGGTGTTCGGCAATCCTGGGTCTACTGAGCGAACGTTTCTGAAGAACTTTTCCGACGACTTCACCTATGTCCTGGGACTGCAGGAGGCGTCGGTACTGGCGATGGCCGACGGGTTTGTGTAGTCCACCGGCGGGGCCGCCTCGGTCAACGTGCACTCCATTGTGGGGATGGGGTAACGCGATGGGCAGCCTTGCGGCGGCGTACAAGCGCAACATCCCCTGATCGTCACAGCCGGTCAGCAGACCCGCGAAATAGTGTTGTGCTAACCGTATTTGGCCAACGGCGATGAAAACCTGGTGCCGTTGCCGTGGGTGAAGTGGGCAACTTCCCACATCATCGCACCGCCGTGAGGGTTGATGAAGCTGGTTTCGTGTGCATCGGCGTATCCCTATGACCGCACTGTCTTCGTTGGTCTTTAAGCTTCCCGGTGTCGCGGAGCGGCGTCATCAACGTTCACCTCCAAAACACCACCCAGCTGGTAATCCTTGGTACCGGCGAGCGCCCAGCGGCAGTGGGCGCGATAGCGATGCCGTCAAAATATCGGTGGGCAAAGCTGTGTACGGCAGGACCCCGTGCATCACGGCGGCCCGCCGAGCCGCCGCCGTTGAGGCAACGGTCGTTTAGCATGAAACATGTTGTACCGATTGCGGTTAGAGCGATCGAGACGGACCGCGGCGCAACGGAGCCGGGTATGGCTTCCCGCTACCAAGTAGGGTGCGGCCCCTGCGGGCCCCCATATCAGATGGCGGCTGGCGCTGAAGACACCGACACCCCCAACCCGCCATGCTCAAAGCGGTACGGGTCACACAACGAGGGGTGGGACATGCCCGAATCACAGCCGACGAAACGGCAACAGGAGGAACCGGCCTGTGGTTCGTGCAGGCGCGTGGGCCTGACTACGCCGCTGCGCGTCCTTGGCGGTGCCCGCGCGGCGGTTCAGACGGTGGCGCATGCCGCGATGGTGCAGGTGAACGAGGTGGCGATGTTGATGTCGGTAGCCGCAATGACACCGCTACGCCTGGTCGGCGGCGGCTTCGAGCCCGCAAGCCGTCTGTCGCCGCACATCAAGGCCCGCCCAGCACCCACGACAAATCCCGTGCTGCTCGTCCACGGGCTCGGCGGCACCAAGTCAAGCTGGTCCGTGGTCGCCCAAACCCTAAGCGCCCGAGGCCTGACCGTCGACGCCATAACCTATGCGCCACTCGGAACCTCGGTGGAACAGCTCGCTGACCAACTTGTCGCGGAGGTGCAGAGGATCTTGTCCCGAACCGGAGCAGACAAGGTGCATCTGGTCGGACATAGCCTCGGCGGGGTCGTCATCGCGCAGGCCATTGCGGACGGTGGCCTAGACGGGCTGGTCGACACGGTCGTCACCCTCGGCTCGCCGTTCGGCGGCTCGCCCTGGGCGGGCCTGCTCCCGTTTGTGGAGATCGTCCGGGCGCTGCGGCCAGGTTCGCCACTGTTGCGGCGCCTCGCCTCCGCGCCGGTGCCTGACGGCGTGCGGTGGCTGGCTGTGACGGCAGCACTCGACATCATCGTGCCGGGAATGCGGTCGGTGCCGACCCACGCTCAGGTGGAGACCATCACGGTCAACGGCGTCGGCCATCTCGGGATGCTGCTAAGTCGCCAGGTTATCGGCTGCATAACCGCCGCGTTGTCCGCATCAGAGTCAGCCGCCGCGGCAGACTCGTCGATGCGTCTGTTGCAAAGGGCCTCTTGACAATCCGCGGCGGCGTCCGCTGCAGCTGCCGCTCGACGATGCGGGCGCCCGCCATCAGGGCGTCGGGCGCGGGGCCAGCGTGTGCCAGATGAACTGCTTGCAGACCTCCTGCGCGGTGTCGAGGTCGACCGCGCCGGGATTGACTAGGAACTGACTGCCGGTTCCGCGCATCATGCCGACCAGCGCGGTGGCCACCCCTTCGGCGTCGACGTCGGCCCTGATTGTCTGGCTGCGCTGGCCTGCCCGCACGATGGTCTGGAGGCCTGTGCGAAACGTGGCATCGATGCTTATGAATACCGGGCGCAATTCCGCATCCTCGGTCAGCCCCGCGCTGCACAGCACGAAATACGCGCGCGCCTCCTCGTTTCGGGACATCCACGCGAAGTAGGCCTCGACCACAGCAACCAAGGCTTCCAGTTCGTGCCCACCGTCATTGGCCTCGGCGACGAAAAGGAATTCATGCAGATTGCGCCGGATCAAACGGTCAGCCAGCGCAGCCTTGGAGCCGAAGTGGTGGGTGATCAGGCGGGGGCTGTATCCGGCCTCCTGCGAGATGTCGGCGAGGGAGGTTCGGTCGACGCCGCGGCGAGCGAACAGCCGGGCGGCGGCGTCCAGCAACGCGTCTTCCGCCTGGTTTCGCCGTTGCCGTTGACTGCGCCGCGCCGCGCGTGCCGACGGCGCCGACCTGGTTGAGCCCTCTGGGCGTGCTACAGGGGTCATGGTCATAGCCTAAGTCTTTGCGGGCATGGCTGCACCGGCTGCAGCCCGCCTCAGCTGCACTTTTGCAGCTGGCCGGGCACACAGATTCCGGCTGGCAAGCAAACGTACTTCAGCGATATGCAGCGGTGTTGGGCGTTAGCGATGACGACGTCGCCTGGGTTGGACCGCGAATGTGGGAACCACGCGCAATCAACCATCTCGAAAGGAATCAATCGATGGCGGAGATAACCCGCCCGGGACCGTTGGCCGGGGTGCGGCCGATCGATTTCGCGACCGTAGTGATGGGCCCGTCTGCCGCGCTGATCTTCGCTGATTTGGGCGCGGATGTGATGCCCCTCAGCAAGCTGTCAGAGGGCCCGCCAGTGCAGGAACAACTCATCGAAGCCGTCGAAAAGACCTACGGCTCTTACTCATACGCCCAACCCAGCGAGGAACGCGACGCAAGCAACTCGCCGTGCTAACCGCACTACCCGGTGTCAACCGCCACAACAACAACGAGAACAAAGGAATTACTTATGACTAACGACAACATCTTCTCAGGTTTAAAGGTGGTCGATTTCGCGAGCTTCATCGCGGGTCCCGCCGCCGCCGTGATCTTGTCCGACTTTGGCGCCGACGTTATCAAAGTGGAGCCGCCGTCCGGCGACATGTGGAGAATTGGGCACAAGCTCCCGCCGCAGCCGCAATCGGAAGACGCCTATCCCTTCCACATGGCCAATCGCAACAAGCGCGGCATCGCGCTGGATCTGAAATCTCCCGGCGCTCAGCCGGTTCTCGAGCGGCTGGTCAAGTGGGCCGACGTCTTCATCGTCAACACACCGCATCCCGCACGGAAGCGCCTGAAGCTCGAATATGACGATGTCGCGCAGTGGAATCCGCGTCTGATCTATGCTGATCTCACCGGCTTTGGCGAAAAAGGTCCCGACGCCGATCTTCCGGGATTCGACATCACGGCCTACTGGGCGCGAAGCGGGTTGTTGTCCATGACGCGCGACTCCGGCGCGCCGCCGACCTGGCCGGCGAGCGGTAGCGGTGACAATGCGACCGCGACGGGCCTGTACGCCGCGATTGTGACGGCGCTATATCGTCGTGAGCGCACCGGCGAAGGCTCCTATGTCACGACGTCGCTCCTCGCCGAAGGTGTCTGGTCGGCAAGCGTTTTCATCCAGGCCGCGCTGAGCGAGGCGAAATTCTTTGGGCTGCACGACCGAACGCATCCCGCCAATGCGGCTCTTAATGTGTATCGAGCTTCGGACGGCACCTGGTTCCTTCTTGTCATCACGCCCGACAAGTTGGCCGCCGTGGCGAAAGCAATCGGCCGTGAGGATCTCCTGACTGATCCGCGGTTCTCCGAGCCGGCAAAGCTGACGCAAAACATGCCGCAGCTGACCGCCATTCTCGATGATGTCTTCGGCTCGCAACCGATGCCGCATTGGCACGAAGTCTTCAAGGGCGTCCACGTCACGTTCGGCGCCGTGCGGGATCCGCAGGAAGTAGTCGCCGATCCGCAGCTGCGGTTGAATGACATCGTCGTTCCGCTCGAAGGCGCCGGAGAGAATCTGAAATTGACTGTCAGCAGTCCAATACAGGTGCATGGTGTCACCAAGGTCCCGGCCCGGCGTGCCAATGAAATCGGCGAACACAACGAAGAGGTGTTAGCAGACCTGGGGTTCGACGCAAAGGAGATTGACGGCTTGCGCGCGAGCGGCGTCGTCCCGGGGCATTTCGAAGAGGCAGCCAAGAAAAGCCGCCCTGCGTGATCGAGGCGCTGCGGTCACACGACGATGGGCTTGGGTGTGGTCCATTCAGAATCGATCGAGCGACTAGCCGCGGTGTCCGATACTGCGGCGCCGGTGACCGGAGCTGAGTTTCGTTGCCGGCGATCGAACACTAAAGGAGGCGGTGGCGAGCCATGAGCGACGGCGTTGATGAACTCCCCATCACCGACGAGCGTGGTCGCGTGCGACCCGATGAATTCGTCGTCAGCGGGCAGCTCTATGCCGAGTATCGGCGGCTCATCGCCGAGCAGGCCGCTTTGCGCCGGCTGGCCGCATTGGTCGCGCGGGGCGTTGACCCCATGGAGGTCTTTGGCGCAGTGGCCGAGGAGATGCGTCGATGCGTGCCCGCCGACACCGCCGGATTGTGGCGCTTCGAGTCGGACGGCGCGATTACGCTCGTGGCGGCCGCTGCCCATCCCGCCGCGCTGGCAGTGTGGCCGGTGGGCACCCGATTCCCGGTGGCTGGCAACACCCTGGCAACGCGGGTGCAGCGCACCGGCCGGCCCGCGCGGATCGACAACTACGACAATGTCACCGGGCCGATCGCCGCTCGCGTGCGTGCGGTCGGTGTGAGCGCGGCGGTGGGGGTGCCGATCTTCGTTGATGGGCACGTGCGTGGCCTGGCTGCTGTCGGCTCGATGCAGCGCGCTGCGATGCCCGCCGACACCGAGGTCCGCATTACCCGCTTCGCCGAGCTGAGCGCCTCGGCTGTCGTCGCGGGGTATCGCGACGAACAGAAACGGCAGCTACTCGCCGAGGCGTCACGACGGTTGCATCGGGCCGCCGATCATGAGCGCCGGCGCATTGAACGCGATCTGCACGACGGCGTGCAGCAACACCTGGTCACCCTGGCGCTGTACGCTCGGGCCGCGGATGAGTCGGCGCCCGCCGAACTCGGTGATCTCAAAGGCCAATTGTCGCGCATCGCTTCGGGTTTGGCCGACGTCTCCCTGGAGCTGCAGGAAATCTCGCGCGGCATCCCCCCGGCCATTCTTGCAGACGGCGGACTGCCCACCGCGATTCAGCAGTTGGCCCGCCGCTCACCGGTCCCGGTGCAGCTTGACGTTGCCATCAGCCAACGGCTGCCTGAGCCCGTCGAGATCGCCACCTACTACTTGGTGGCTGAAGCGCTGACCAACACCGCCAAACACGCCCACGCGTCCATCGTCGAC
>Ga0105248_10008862_pt1 | contig 11055 bp, 11 predicted proteins | sample KBSS34metaG_FD_81524 | JGI IMG/M metagenome (GOLD analysis project Ga0105248, IMG submission 81524) | Switchgrass rhizosphere microbial communities from Kellogg Biological Station, Michigan, USA - KBS S3-4 metaG | ecosystem: Host-associated > Plants > Roots > Rhizosphere > Soil | place...
CGCGGCCAGGGCGGTGAGCCGGACGTGCGCTTCGGCGACGATGCGGTCGACGAGCTCCTGGCAGCTGGGGACTTCGCCGATGCGGCCGCCCACCACGCCGGTGGCCATGACGCCGTGTTCGACATCGCCCTGCACGACGGCCTTTTGGATCAGCATCGGCATGGTGGCTGCCATCATCGCCTGCGTCAGCGGCATGGCGCCGTGGGCGGTCATGCCGCGCGCCGACCGCAGCAGCCCGAACCAGGAGGCGCCGGTCTGCTTCTTCATCTCCAGGCTCGCCTCGAAGGCGCGCAGCCACATGGACAGCCGCCCGGAACGTTCGATGCGGTCCATGAGCGGAGTGCGCACCATCCGCTGCGGGATTCCGTCGAGCTTGGTGGTGACGATGATGTTGTCGGTGCCGGCCTTCAGATAGGCGGCCTTGGCCGTCTCCGGCACGGGGCTCTCGCGGGTCAGCAGGAACCGCGTGCCCATCGCGATGCCAACGGCGCCGTAGGCCAGGGCCGCCACGAGGCCGCGGCCGTCGGCGAAGCCGCCGCTGGCGATCACCGGGATCTTCACCGCGTCGAGCACCTGGGGCAGGAGCACGGTCGTCGGCACCGAGCCCGTGTGGCCGCCGCCTTCGCCGCCCTGGACATTGACCATGTCGACGCCCAGCTCGGCCATCTTCTGGGCGTGCTTGACCGCGCCGACGGTTGGCACGCAGAGGATCCCCGCATCCTTGAAGCGGCCGATCATCTTGGCGTCGGGACCGCGGCCGAACGACACCGCCCGGACCTGATCGCGGTTGGCGATGATCAGGTCGACGATGTCGCTCGCGCCCGGTTGGAACGAGTGGAAATTGACGCCGAACGGCCTGTCGGTCGCCCGGCGAACCTGCAGCAGCTTTTCGCGGGCCTCGTCGGGCGTCATCACCGCCGCGCCCAGGAAGCCGAAGGCGCCCGCCTCGCAGCTTGCCGCGACCAGCGCCGGCTCGGCGACCCATCCCATCGCGGTTTGAATGATCGGCCAGCGGCAGCCGAGCCGCTCGACCATGATCGTCCGCAACGGCTCGCCCATCACGTCTCGCCCGTCGAGGCCTTGTTGGCCGCCGCCATGGACTTGGCGTCCATGCCGCCCAGGCTGTTGGACGAGATCAGGTCCGATTGCGCGTGGGCGAAGTGGTGCATGTGGAAATGCGCGTCGGTCGCCGTCCGCTTGCCGCGCAGGTCCTCGACGTGGTTGAGGGCCTGTTTGGTGAGCCAGTTGCCCAGGCGCGGCCGGTTGGCCAACTCGTCAGCCATGGCGCGGACGTCGGCGACCAGGCGCTCGCGCGTCGACAGCCGGTTGACCATGCCGAAGCTGTAAGCCCGCTCGGCGCTCATCCGCTCGCCGAGCATGATGAACTCCTTGGCGATCCGAGGCGGCAGCTCGAAGCCGTGCGCGAAGTACTCCACCCCGGGGATGCCCATCCGGTTCACCGGATCCTGGAAAAAGGCGTCGTCGGTGGCGACGATGAAGTCGCACACCCAGGCGAGCATCAGGCCCCCGGCGATGCAGGCGCCTTGGACGGCGGCGATGGTCGGTTTTGGCACGTCGCGCCAGCGGCGGCACATCCCGACGTAGACCTCATGCTCGCGCGTATAGAGGAATTCCGCCCCGGGCTTGTTGGTGTGGTCGGGCACCAGCATCTGCCGGTCCCAGCTCTTGGTGACGTCGCGGCCCGGCGTGCCGATGTCGTGGCCCGCTGAAAAATGCTTCCCCGCGCCGGCGAGAACGATGACGCGCACGTTATCGTCGTCCACGGCGCGGCGGAAAGCAGCGTCGAGGGCGTAGGTCATCTGGCTGTTCTGCGCGTTGTGGTACTTTGGCCGGTTCATGGTCACGGTCGCGACCGGTCCATCCACCGCGTAGAGCACCGGCTCGTCTGTCTCGTAGACGACGTCGGCCTTTTTGGGCTCGACAAGGCTGTTCAGGTCCATGAGGCGCCTCCTTGCCGGCGATCGCCGGGCGGATCGTCCTTCAGCACCCGGCTGCGCAGGCCCTTGGGATCGAGTTTCGCAATCAGCTCGAGTTGCTCGGCTGTCGGCGCGGGGGTGTCAGGCAGGGCGTTGGGCCGAACGAGCTCGAACCCGGTGTTGTCCTGCACCTCGTCGAAGCTCACCCCAGGGTGCAACGAGACCACGCGGATCGCGTGCTGAGGGCCGCCGAAATCGAGCACGGCCAGATTGGTGACGATGCTCCGCAGTTCTACACCAGCGAGGATCTCGCCGCCCGGGTAGCGCGCCGGATTGTATCCGGCCGAGCAGACGTAATCGACCTCGCCGGGAACGAAGGCGCGACGGTTGTGCGCGGTGAAGAAGAAGCTGTTGGCGTGGTGGACCGAATTGCCCGGGAAGCCGCGGGCGCCGAGCATGGCGGACTTCGGCCGGGCGTGATCGCCGATGACGGAGATGTTCGTCTGGCCGAAACGGTCGATCTGCACCGGCGAGACCATGGCGTGGCGCTTGCCGCCCCAGAGCCCGGAGAACACGCGATCGTACGGCGACCATCCCTCCACTTCGGCGTCGGCCGTGCGACCGCCAGGCCCGAGCGGCTGGCTCGTGTACCAGCACTCTCCGTCCGTGGTGGCGAGCGCGGGGTTGTAGAGCAGCTTGCAGAGACTGACCCCAAGACGGGGCAGTGGCCCGATCCCGGTGCCCATGATCTCGCCGTCGTCGCGCCAGGCCTGGGCGGCCGCCACGATCATCAGCTCGGCGAGGGAATAGCGGAGTTCAGTCATGGGCGGTTCGCTCAGTAGACCGGCTTGGGGAGGGCGGCGGGGGCGTCTGCACCGCCGATCGCGGCCAGGTATTCCCCCGGTGCGACATCGACGAAGCGTGCGCGGTATTCGGTCCAGGCCTCTGGGCTCGCGGCGCTGTCGACGTAGGTCTTCAGGTGGGCGAGATCGAGCTGGTAGTCGGGCGCCGCGCTTGTGGGATGGGCGCCGAACGGAGCTTCGGCGACGCCGGTGATCAGCGCCCGTTCGACCAGATTGAAGCGGCTGTTGACCGTCATCTCGAGTTCGGCGGTCGTGACGATCCGCTCTGCGGTGACGAAGGTGCGCGCCGCGGCGCGGGCGAACAGCTCGTCGAAGAACGGATCGGGCGAGAGCGTCAGGACATTGCCCCGCAGGTCGCTACGGTGCACGTGCATCAGGGCGACGTCCAGCTTCAGCGCCGGCATCGCCAGCAGGGTTTCGCCATCGTCGAACGGGCTGACCACCCTTCTCGACAGCTCGGCCTGGTTCGCGAGGTCGGTGCCCAGGCCGATGCGCGTCGGCAGGAACGGCAGACGCATGGCCGCCGCCCGCAGGCCCCAGTGGAGCAGGCCCTCGTCCAGCTCGAGCACCTCCAGCGCCCCCGATTGGCGGGCGGCGCGGAAGTGCGGCTCCAGCGGATACTGATCGAGACTGACGAAGGCGAAGACCAGCTTCCTGATCTTTCCGCTCGCCGCCAGCAGGCCGACGTCAGGGCCGCCGTAGGAGACGACGGTCAGATCCTTGAGGCCGCTGCGGGCGATGGCGCGCACGAGGGCCATCGGCTTGCGCCGTGTCGCCCAACCGCCGATGCCGATGGTCATGCCGTCGCGGAGCTCGGCGACGATGTCGTCGAGCGTCATGCGCTTGTCGAGCATTGCGAGAGTCATCTTACGGCTGGCCCCATTTGTGACCCCAGTCGCTTACCGTCAGGCTGGTGGTCGTCACCCAGGTGTCGGGATCGATGACCAGGCCGTTCCAGCCGTATTCGATGTCGAAGCCGGCAGGCGTCTTCACATAGAAGGAGGTCATCTTGTCGTTGACGTGCCGCCCGAGGGTTGCGGCTAGGGGCGCTTCGCCGGGGCTGCTCAGCACCCGATCATAGGCGCGCCCCACATCCTCAAGAGCGCCGACCTCCAGCATGATGTGGACGGCGCCGTGGGGCGTCGCCGGCAACTCGCCGAGGGCCAGGCTATGATGGCGGCCGTTGCGGGCGTGCAGGAATGCGAACCGTACGCCTGGATCGCCCGGACCGCCGGCGAGGAAGAAACGGCCGAGGTCCGTGTCGCCGAACCCGAGCACCTCCTTATAGAAGGCGTGCGTCTCTTCGAAATTCGGCGCGTTGAGCACCACGTGCCCGAGGCCCAGGTCGCCGTTCGGGCCGGTGACGAACCGGCTCACGGCGGCCGGCGAGACGAACGGCGCGTAATCGTAGAAACGGCCGTGGAACAGCTCCATGGCGTTGCCGGCCGGGTCCGACGAGCGGGCGAGGGCCGCGACCTGCCGCGCCCGCGCCTCCGGCTCGCCGGCGATCTCCACCGGCCGGCCGGCGCGACGAAGCCGCTCCAGCACCGCTTCGAACTGCTCGCGGCTAGCGAACTCCCAGCCGGGGGCGAGAAAGGCGTCGCGAGCGCCTTCTTGAATCCAGAAGCGGAACGGCCGGTCGTCGATCCGGAACAGGGCCGCGCCGGGCGACGCCGACGGCGCCTCCATCATGCCCAGGATCGAAGTGGCGAACGCCCGCCAACGCGCCAGGTCAGAGGTCTCCACCACGACGTAGCCTAACGAACTCACAGCCATCAGCGGCAGACCCCCTCTTCGGTCGGCCCGGGTGTGACGGACCGATGTTCCTGCGTTGCCATTCGCAACTCTCGGCGCCCCCGCCCGACGACGTGTCGAACGGTGACGCCCCGGTTCTGGCGAGGGCGTTCCAGCGCCGCCTTCGTGACCAGACAATCATACACCTACTTGACGGTTTGCGTACCTGTAAATAACGTTAGCTACGAATTTCGTCAGTCAAAGTGCCGCCGAGTAGCGAACGAGGATGCAAGCCCCCATGACCGCTTCCAACGCAGTTGTCGCTGACGCGGCGCGCTCGGGCCTCGCAGACGCGCCGTCCCCGGCGGAGCTCATCGGGAGGGCCAAGGCGCTCGTGCCGACGCTCAAGTCGCGCGCGGCCCGCTGCACCGCCGAGCGGCGCATTCCGGAAGAGACCATCGCCGAGCTGCAAGCGGCGGGCTTCTTCAAGATTTTGCAGCCGCGCCGGTGGGGCGGCTACGAGATGGAGCCGAACGTCTTCTTCGAAGTGCAGAAGCTGCTGGCGGAAGGCTGCATGTCGACCGGCTGGGTCTATGGCGTAGTCGGCGGCCACCCGTACGAAATGGCGCTGTTTCCCGAACAGGCGCAGGTGGACGTCTGGGGCCAGGACAACACCGTGCTGGTCTCCTCGTCCTATCAGCCGGTCGGCAAGGTGGAGCGTGCGCCCGGCGGCTTCTACCTGTCCGGCCGCTGGGGATTTTCGTCCGGGTCGGACCACTGCCAGTGGGTGCTGCTGGGGGCGATGATCCCGCCGGAGAAAGACGGCGACGCGCCGGACATGCGCACCTTCCTCGTGCCGCGTTCGGATTACCGCATCGAGGACACCTGGCAGGTGTTTGGCCTGCAGGGCACCGGCAGCCAGGACATCGTCGTCGAACGCGCCTTCGTGCCCGAGCACCGCACGCACCGCGCGGTGGACGGCTTCCTTTGCAAGAACCCGGGCCAGGCGCTGAACGACGGTCCGCTGTTCCGTCTTCCGTGGGCGCAGGTCTTCGTCCGGCTGGTGTCCACAGCGGCGATCGGGGGCGCCAAGGCGGCGGTGAAGGGCGCGGTGGAGATCATGCAGACGCGGGTGTCCACAAACACCGGCAAGGCCTCCAAGAGCGACCCGCTGCTGGCGAACGCCATCGCCAGGGCCTATTCACAGATCGACGAGCTCGAGGCCGTGTTGCGGCGCAACATGGACGACATGATGGGCTACGCGGTCACGGGCCAGGAGGTGCCGATCGAGAAGCGCACGCTCTACCGCTACCAGTCGGCCGGCGTCGCGCGCCGCTGCGCAGACCTCGTCGACGACCTGCTGCCGCTTCTGGGCGGGCGGGCGATCTACACCTCGAGCCCCGTCGTGCAGCCCTGGCTCGACCTGAACGCCGCGCGGGCCCACGTGGCCAACGACCCCGGCAACATGGCCGGGGATCTGGTGGGCAGCCTCACCGGGCAGCCCCCCGGCTTCATGTTCCTCTAGAGCCGGGGAGGCGGAGATGAAGGCGCAAGCGCGCAAGACGGTTCACCGGGTCTCCGGCGACTACGAGATCTGCATCAACGAGGCCGGCGCGGGCCCGGCCGTGGTTTTCATTCACGGAAGCGGTCCCGGCGCCTCGGGGATCTCGAACTTCCGGCAGAACGTCGACGCCTTCGTCGCGGCGGGTTTCCGCGTGGTGCTGCCCGACATGATCGGCTACGGCGCTTCGTCCAAGCCGGAGGGGATCGATTACACCCTCTCCTTGTTCACCGACACGCTCTATGAAGCCCTGGTCGCCCACGGCCTGGAGCGCGCGACGCTGGTCGGCAATTCGCTGGGCGGCGGGGTGGCGGTGCAGATGGCCCTCGACCATCCGGCTTTCATCGACCGGCTGATCCTGATGTCCCCCGGGTGTATCGAAGAGCTGCCGATCTATTTCGCGATGCCGGGCATCGCCAACATGCGCAGCGCCTTCGGCAGCCCGGAATTCTCGATCGAGGATCAGCGCCGGCTCAACATCAGCCTAGTCTACGATCCCGTCCACATCACCGACGAACTGGTCGCCGAGCGCTTTGCTGTGGCGCGGACCCAGCCGAAGGACGTGATCGGCCGCATGCGCACGCCCAACCTGCAACCCAGGCTCGGCGAACTGAAGATGCCGATCCTCGGCTTCTGGGGTTTCCAGGATCAGTTCATGCCGCTCACGGGGATCAACTACTTCCTGGAGCAGTGTGAGGACGCGCGCTTCATCACCTTCAACAAGGTAGGCCACTGGGTCCAGGTCGAGCGCGCCGAGGAGTTCAACCGCTACGCCATCGGGTTTCTGCATGGCTAGCGCGCCGGCCCTGGACCGTGCAACGGACGACCTGGCCGACGGGCTGCGCCTGGCGATGCGTCGGCTGGCCTCGGGCGTGGCGATCATCACCGCCAAAGCTTCCGACGGGCCGATCGGGATGGCCGCCACCTCGATCACCTCGCTGTCGATGGATCCGCCGTCGCTGCTGATCTGCGTCAATCAACGCGCCTCGCTGCACGCCTGCCTGTCCGTCGGCGTCCGCTTCGGGATCACGCTGCTGTCGGCCGGCCAGCAGGAGATTGCGGCCGCTTTCGGCAGTTCGGCAGCCCGCGCCGTGCGGTTCACCAGCGGCGGCTGGAGCGTCGACGCCGATGGCGTCGGATCGCTCGCCGGCAGCCAGGCCAATCTCGCCTGCGCCGTGGAGCAGCTGATCCAATACGGCACCCACACCGTGGTCATCGGCCGTGTCGATGGCGTGACCGCCGCTGGCGAGGGTGCTCCCCTCATCTATTGCGATGGACGATACCTTTGACAGAGACGATCACCCGCGCCGAAGCGCTGAACGGGCACGCGCGACGGCTTTATGACGCGCTCCGGACCGGCGAGACCGTGCCCCCGCTGATCGAAGACGACCCTGGCCTGACGATCGATGACGCCTACGCCATCTCCTTGCGCGCCCTCGAGCTGCGCCAAGCGGACGGCGAAATGGTCATCGGCAAGAAGATCGGTGTCACGTCGAAGGCCGTGCAGGACATGCTGGGCGTCCACCAGCCTGACTTCGGATTCCTCACGGACCGCATGTGGGTGCGGGGCGACATCGACATCGCCCGCGAAGGCCTGATCCAGCCGAGGGCGGAGGCCGAAATCGCCTTCATCCTGCGCCACGCGTTGAAGGGCCCCGGCGTGACGGCCGAGCAGGTCGTCGCGGCGACAGAGGCCATCGCGCCGTGTTTCGAGATCGTCGACAGCCGCATTCGAGACTGGAAGATCGGGATTGTCGACACGGTCGCCGACAATGCGTCGTGCGGCGTCTTCGTCCTGGGCGAGGCGCGGCTCAGCCCGGCCGGACTCGATCTGCCGAACCTGCATGTCACCGTGAGCAAGAACGGCCAACCGCTCAGCGAAGGCTACGGCTCGGCCGTGCAGGGGTCTCCGGCCGAGGCGGTGGCGTGGCTGGCCAACACGCTGGGGCGCTACGGCGTCAGCCTGGACGCCGGCGACATCATCCTCTCCGGCTCGCTGGTGCCTTTGGCGCCCGCCGCCGCGGGCGACATTTTCGAAATGCAACTGCACGGCGTCGGGCGCTCCATCGCCCGCTTCATCTAGGGGTGACGACTTTGGCCAAGATCAAGGCGGCGATCATCGGGTCCGGCAACATCGGTACGGACCTGATGGTCAAGATGGTCAAGTACCCCCAGAACATGGAGCTGGTGGCCGTCGTCGGCATCGACCAGGCTTCGGAGGGTTTGGCGATGGCCCGCGAGCGCGGGGTCGCGACGACGCACGAGGGCATTGAAGGCTTTCGGAAAATGTCGGTCTATCCGGACGTGGGCATCGTCTTCGACGCCACCTCGGCCTATGCGCACAAGGCGCACGACGCGGTTTTGCGCGCCGACGGCAAACAGGTCGTCGACCTCACGCCGGCGGCGATCGGCCCCTTCACCGTTCCCACCGTGAACATGGAGGCCCACCTGGACGCGGGCAACGTCAACATGGTGACCTGCGGAGGACAGGCCACCATCCCGATGGTCGCGGCGGTGTCGCAGGTGGCCAAGGTCCACTATGCCGAGATCGTGGCTTCGGTGTCTTCGCGTTCGGCTGGACCCGGCACCCGCGCCAACATCGACGAGTTCACGCGCACGACGGCGCGCGCGATCGAGGCGGTCGGCGGGGCTGAGCGCGGCAAGGCGATCATCATTCTGAACCCGGCGGAGCCGCCGATGATCATGCGCGACACGGTGTTCACCCTGTCGGAAGGCGGCGACGAAGCCGCCATCCGCGCCTCGGTGGAAGCCATGGTGCGCAAGGTGCAGAAATATGTCCCGGGCTATCGCCTCAAACAGGAGGTGCAGTTCGAGCGCTTTGGCGACAACAACCGGCTGAAGATTCCGGGCCGGGGGGAGTTCACCGGAATCAAGACGTCGATCTTCCTGGAGGTCGAAGGGGCGGGCGACTATCTGCCGAGCTATTCCGGCAACCTCGACATCATGACCGCAGCGGCCAAGGCGACCGGCGAACTGCTCGCCGAGAAAATCATGGCCCGCGCGCCGGTCGCCGGCTGACCGCGCTGGCAGTCCGGCTCAGCGCATGCCCCAGCAGACCGGCCGCGAGGGAAGTAGAAACGGCGTGGGCCTTCGGCGCGAGGCCCGTGCGGGGCGATGCGTCAGCTGCATCGTCGAACGACCGCCGCACGTCGAGGCGATGCTGGCGGCGGTCGTCGACCGCACGCCTGCCGCCCTGGCCCTTCTCGACGGCAAGCGCCGGCTGACCTATGCCGAACTCGACCGGCGCGCCCACGCAGTGGCCGGGGCCTTTGCGGCCGCCGGCGTACAGGCTCGCGGCGGCAAGATCCGGGTCCGCGGCCCTCAGGTCTCCCCGGGCTACTGGAACCGGCCGGCCGCAACGGCCGAGGCGTTCCACGACGGTTTCTGGCGATCGGGCTGCATCGGCAGCCTGGATGCGGACGGCTGGCTGAAGCGGCGCGATCGCCGCAGGCACGTGATCAACCGCCGCGCGCTGTTGAGCGACTGCAAGCTTCCGGATTTCATCACCTTCCTCGCCGAAGCCTTGCCGCGCAAGGCCAACGGCAAGGCGCTCAAGCCGCTGCTGCGCGAACGCAGGGCCCGCGAGGCGGCGAAGGCTTCCCCCTCTTTTCAGGCCGCTCAGGATGTTTCCCGCGGCGTAGAAGGACGACAGACGTGATCGATCCCACGGTGGACAAGCTTTACATCCAGGACGTGACCTTGCGCGATGGCATGCACGCCATCCGCCACATGTATGGGCTCGACCATGTGCGGGCGATCGCACGCGCGCTTGATGAGGCGGGCGTCGACGCGATCGAGGTGGCGCATGGCGACGGTTTGAGCGGAGCCAGCTTCAACTACGGGTTCGGCGCGCACACTGACTGGGAGTGGCTCGAGGCGACGGCGGAGGTCCTGACCCGTTCGGTGCTCACGACCCTCATTCTGCCGGGAGTCGGCACGGTGGAGGAGCTGCGCCGCGCCTATGACCTCGGCGTTCGTTCCGTGCGGGTCGCGACCCATTGCACCGAGGCCGACGTCGCCAAGCAGCACATGGGCATCGCCCGCGATCTCGGCATGGACGTCTCGGGCTTTCTGATGATGAGCCACATGGTCGACGCCGAGACCCTGGCCAAGCAGGCGCTGCTCATGGAGAGCTACGGCGCCCAGTGCGTCTACGTCACGGACAGCGGCGGCGCGCTGGACATGGACGGGGTCCGCGACCGGCTGCGCGCCTACGATCGGGTGCTCAAACCGGAGACCCAGCGCGGCATGCACGCCCACCACAATCTGTCGCTCGGCGTCGCCAACTCGATCGTGGCGGCGCAGGAGGGAGCGGTCCGCATCGACGCCAGCCTCGCCGGAATGGGCGCAGGCGCGGGCAATGCGCCGCTCGAGGTGTTCATCGCCGCGGTCGACCGCAAGGGTTGGGCGCACGGCTGCGACGTGATGAAGCTGATGGACGCCGCCGAGGATCTGGTCCGGCCGCTGCAGGACAGGCCCGTGCGGGTGGACCGCGAGACCCTGAGCCTTGGCTACGCCGGGGTCTATTCCTCCTTCCTGCGTCACGCTGAAAAGGCCGCGGCCGACTATGGCCTCGACACCCGCGCCATTCTCGTCGAGCTGGGACGGCGGCGGATGGTCGGCGGCCAGGAGGATATGATCGTCGACGTGGCGCTCGACATGGTGAAGGCGCGCGGCGCGGCGGCCTGACCGCCGCGGCTCTCCCATGGTTGCGCTGGATCACCTGACCGTCGCCGACGCGACCCCGCCGCAGTTGATCGAACTCGCGGCGGGGGCCGGGGCGCGGGCCGTCTGCCTGTTCCTGGAATCGATGGCGGTCCTGCCGTCGATGCCGACCTTCTCGCTGGTTCGCGACGCCGACCTGCGCCGCGCGACCCGCGCGCGGATGGATGACCTGGGAGTCAGCGTGGACCTGGTCTACCAGTTCACCCTGGCGACC
>Ga0105248_10008865_pt1 | contig 11054 bp, 12 predicted proteins | sample KBSS34metaG_FD_81524 | JGI IMG/M metagenome (GOLD analysis project Ga0105248, IMG submission 81524) | Switchgrass rhizosphere microbial communities from Kellogg Biological Station, Michigan, USA - KBS S3-4 metaG | ecosystem: Host-associated > Plants > Roots > Rhizosphere > Soil | place...
ATCGAGGTCGCCCTATAGTTTTGCGCCGCCCAGGCGCAGAATGAGGACATGCCTGAGTTCACTTACATCGTTGTGGGCGCCGGTTCCGCTGGTGCGTCCTCGCGTCCCGCCTGAGCGAGGATCCCGATGTGACGGTGGCCCTGGTCGAGGCCGGCGGCCCCGACACGGCGCAGGAGGTCCACATCCCGGTTGCGTTCGGGGCACTGTTCAAGGGCCCGATGGACTGGGATCTGGACTCCGAACCCGAGCCTGGCCTGGGCGGCCAGCGCTGCTACCTGCCGCGCGGAAAGATGTTCGGCGGGTCGAGCTCGATGAACGCGATGATCTACATCCGCGGCCATCGCGCCGACTACGACGATTGGGCCAGCGCGGGTGCCACGGGTTGGGGCTACGACGAAGTACTGCCGTACTTCAAACGCTCGGAGGACAACCAGCGCGGCGGGGACGACTACCACGGCACCGGCGGCCCGCTCACGGTCAGCGACGGCCGGTCCAACCACAGCCTCTGCGCGGCTTTCGTCGAGGCTGGTGAAGCCGCCGGACACAAGCGCATCGAGGACTTCAACGGCGAAACCATGGACGGCGTCGGCTTCTATCAGCTGACCCAACGCGACGGGATGCGGTGCAGCTCCGCGGTCGCCTTCCTGCACCCCGCCCTGAGCCGGCCCAACCTCACGGTGTTCCCCCACTCGACGGCGGTGAAGGTCGCCATCGAGGACTCCAGAGCGACCGGAGTCTGGATCCGTCGTGCGGGTCAGGAGGATGAGTTGCTGCGGGCGACCGGCGAGGTGATTGTCTCGGCCGGCGCGTACGAATCGCCCAAGCTGCTGATGCTCTCGGGCATCGGCCCGGCCGACGTACTCCCGCTGTTCGCGATCGATGTCGTGCAGGACCTGCCCGTCGGGCAAGGGTTGCAGGACCACTTGATGACAATGATCAACTACCTCACCGACGTCGAGTCGCTCTTCGGTGCGATGACACCGGAGAACGTCGACCTGCTGCTGAACGAGCACCGGGGCCCCCTCACCTCCAACGTCGGCGAGGTGGGTGGCTTCTTCCGTACCCGCGACGGGCTCGCCGCGCCGGACGTCCAGCTGCACATGGCGCCGGTTCTGTTCTACGAGCAGGGTCTCGGCGCGGTGCAGACCCACGGCTTCGGCATCGGACCGTGCGTGCTCAAGCCCACGAGTCGCGGGTACGTCACCCTGCGCACCCCCGATCCCCAGTCGGCACCGCGGATCCGGCACAACTACCTCGACACCGAACAGGATCGGGCAACCATCGTCGCCGCCGTCCGCATCGCGATGGAGATCGCCGCCCAGCGACCGCTCACGGACGTCATCACCCGGCCGTTCGACGTGCCGGACATCAGCAGCGACGCGGAGGTCGCCGCGTACGTACGGCGGTCGTCGATGACCCTTTATCACCCCACATCCACCTGCGCGATCGGCTCCGTGGTCGATCCGGCACTTAAGGTGTACGGCGTCGATGGCCTCCGCGTGGTCGACGCGTCCGTCATGCCATCCGTGGTGCGGGGCAACACCAACGCACCCACGATCATGATCGCCGAGCGAGCCTCCGATCTGATCAAGGCGGACGCCCGGTCGTAGCCGCCACAACGAATGCACGGCACGCTCCGAGCCATGTCGTTCGGAGCGGGCCGTGACCGACCTGTGCGGCTCATCGAGCTCGGTGGCGTGCGGTCCAGTGTGGACGGAGGAGATCGCCAACGCCACCGCGCATCACCGACTGGCGGCGCCCTCCTCGACCAGAGTACGCACCAGCATGGACAGCCCGTTGATCCGCAGCTGGGTACCGCCGCGCAGATGTGCCACATCCCCGCTGCCGTCGCCGGTCACCTCGAGGAACGCGTACTGCTCGGTCCAGCTCATCCGGGTGCCCTTCGCGGACGGCGCCAACTCCACCGTGGCGAGCGAGGCCCAGCGCCGCCGGCCGTCGACGACCACGTCGTAGGCGTAGACGATGCGGGTGTCCGGCACCAGGTCGAGGAAGTGCGACCGGTAACCGAGCGCTTCGACGCCGCCCTCGACCGGGAAGTTGTTGCTCGCCGTCTCGCCGCCGCCCTCGCGGAAGTCGAGCTCGTAACTGTGCTGGGCCGACGGACCCGGGATCCGGAACCACCGGTCACGGAGCGCCGGATCGGCGAACGCGGCGTAGACGGTCGCCGGCGGCGCCGCCAGGTCGTTGGTGAGGGTGAACATGCCGTGCACTGTCGTCACAGCCCCTATGGTTCCACCGCCGGCCGGCGCGATGGCAGGATCGTCGCGTGCAGGTGACCGCGGGCGCACCACCGGACGTCGGCGGCCTTCTCGCCCTCGCGGCGCAGGTTGAGGGCTGGTTCGGGCCGATGGTGGACGATCCAGGCTTTCACGAGGCGATGGACCGAGCCATCCAACGCGGGACCGCCTGGGTCGTTCGGTCCTCGGACGGCCGGGACCTGCTCGGCGGCCTGCTGACCGGTGGCCGGGCTCCGGCGTACCGGTTGAACTGGCTCGTCGTCGCCGCCTCCGCGCGGGGCCGTGGAGTCGGCTCGGCTCTGGTCCGCCGCGCGATCGCTTCGTATGTTCGGCCGTGCCGGGTCGATGTCGTGACGTTCGGCCCGGACCATCCGGCCGCGACCGACAGCGGTGCCAGGGCGTTCTACGATCGGCTCGGGTTCGTCGCCGGCGCCGACGCCCCGCCCGGTCCCGACGGCGGGTCGCGGCAGTGGTTCCATCGCGCTCTCTGACAAGAATCCACTGTGGACGTCCTTGGGAGTGCGCGCCGGGCCAAGTGTCGGTACGCTGCCGCGATGCGCATCGTGGACTGGTTGCTCGACTCAGACCCGGCCATCCGCTGGCAGGTGCTTCAGGACCTGGCCCACGCGTCCCCGGACGAGGTCGCCGCCGAGCGGGCGCGCGTCGAGCGCGACGGTTGGGGTGCCCGCCTGCTGGCCCTCGAGGACGCGGACGGAATGTGGGACGGCGGCGCCTGCTTCCCCGGCTCGTACGACGGCAGCGAGCCGGGTCAGCCCTGGACCGCCACCATGCACACCCTCCAGACGTTGGCGATCTTCGGGCTCGACCCGACCTCCGAGCGGACGCGTCGCGCGATCGAGCTCATCTCCGAGAACGGACGGTGGGAGCACGACGCGGAGCCGTACTTCGACGGCGAGTCCGAGCCGTGCATCAACGGCAGGGTCATCGAGACCGGTGCCTACTTCGGGGTCGACGTGTCGCCGGTCGTGGCGCGGATCCTCGGCGAGCGGCTCGCGGACGGCGGGTGGAACTGCGAGGCGGAGAACGGCTCGGTGCGCTCCTCGTTCGACACGACCATCAATGTGCTCGACGGGCTGCTGCAGTTCGAGCGCGCGACCGGCGGGTCGCCCGAGGTGCTCGAGGCTCGGCGCAGCGGCGAGGAGTACCTGCTCGAGCGCGGCCTGTTCCGCCGCAAGAGTACGGGCGAGACCGTCAATCCGGAGTACCTCGAGTTCGCGTTCCCGTACTACTGGCACTACGACGTGCTGCGCGCGCTCGACTACTTCCGGAGCGCGGGCGCCGCGCGGGATCCGCGGATGGCGGACGCGGTCGAGCTTGTGCGCGCGAAGCGGCAGCCGGAGGGCAACTGGTTGCTCGACCGCACGCATGAGGGCCGCGTCCACTTCGAACTGGAGGACGGCGACGGGAAGCCCAGCCGTTGGAACACGCTACGCGCGCTGCGGGTCCTCGACTGGTGGGACAACTGACCGATCCACTGTAGACGGTCTTTAGGCCAGCTGCGGGAGGAACTGGCGAAGCGCCTCGTCGTTGACGCCGTGGCGGCCCTTCCACCAGGAAACGGGATAGGTTCGTTCGACGTAGTGCTGCGGTGGCAACTCCCGGCGACCAGAACATATCCATCAGGGGTCGAAGGGCCGTCGGCGACGGGTTGTAGGAATGCACGCCACCCATCCTGTCAGCATCGAAACATTCGTTGGCGCCCGTGTTCTACCGTGGCGGGCATGTCCGCGCCGTACCCACCGCCGCCCGCTGAAGGCGGTCAACCCGGTCCGTCCTACCCGCAGGCGCAGTACGGTGTGCCGCCGCAGTACGGGTTGCCACAGTACGCACCGCCGGCGCAGTACGGACCGCCCGCTCAGTACGGCGCGGCGATGTGGCAACCGTCGCCGAACGATCCGTTGGTCAGTTCCGACTACGCCGGTTGGTGGCGGCGCGCGATGGCTATCATCCGCGCGGCCTGGCCACAGCTGCTGGTGCTCGAACTGGTCGCGGTGGTGATCGGCACCGCGGTGCAGACACCGGTCGCCGTGATGCTGGACCGGTTGCCACTCACCGTGGACCCGTCGCTGCGGTCGGGCGAGTTCAGCTTCGGAATGGGAGATGTGCTCACCGCCTTCGGCTCGGCCGCCGGATTGTTGGCCATCAGCGTTCTAGTGGGCGCGGTGGTATCGCTGGCCACCCTGCGGGTCAGCTTCGCGGCCGCGATCGGCGCACCGGTGCGGATCAGCGAAGGCCTGACGACCGCGGGCGGGCGGTTGCTCCCGCTGCTGGGCTGGTACCTGATCGCGATACCGATGGTGCTCGTCGGGGTATGCGCCTGCGTGCTGCCGGGGCTCTACTTCGCGGCGGTGCTGAGCCTGCTCCCCGCGGTGGTGGTGTTCGAGCGCGGGGCCGGCATCGGTCGGTGCTTCAAGCTGTTCCACGGCGCGTTCGGCGCGTCGCTGGCCCGACTCGCGACGATCCTCGTCATGTACCCGGTGGTCGGCCTGGTCACCTCGGTCATCGGCTCCGCGGTCCAGGCGGCCCTGCACGTGACCGACGCCAACGATCCCCGGCTCATCCTGGGCAGCGCGGTGTCGACCGGCGTGACAGCCCTCGGGTTCGGCGCGCTGGCCGTGCTGACGACGCCCTTGCTCCTGACCGCCTACGCGGACATGCGGGCCCGGGTCGAGCCGTTCAACACCGCGACCCTCCTGCAGCCCTGAGGCCGTCACGGCAGCAGGCTGGCCACCGCCTCGGCGAAGGCGACGGGCGCCTCCTGCGGCACGTTGTGGCCGATCCCCGGCAGCAGTCGGTGCTCATATCCGCCGGTGAAGAGTGCGCGGTCGTCGGCCGCCGGACCGCCCACACCGTCGTCGCCACTCTCGAGCACGACCGTGGGTACGGTGATGGCCAGCTGGCGGGCGAGCAGGTCCTCCAGCTGCTGGTACCGGGGATCGCCGTCGACCAGACCGTACCGGTGCCGGTACGAGTGGATGACAACCTCGACGAAGTCTGGGTTGTGCAGGCTCGGCGCGCTGGCCGGGAACGCCGTGGCGGCCGCGGACCACGTGGGCGACCACATCCGCCACAGCAGCTCGCAGAGCTCGTCGCGGTTGCGGTCGAGCCCCCGGCGTCCGCGTTCGCCGTGGAAGTAGTACTGGTACCAGTAGGTGCTCTCCCATTCGGGCGCGGTCGGCTCGTTCGCGCGGGCGATGTCCTGGATGTTGTACCCGCCAACGGTGACCAGGCCCCGCACGCGTTCGGGAGCCGTGGCCGCCACGATGCACGCCGCGCGCCCGCCCCAGTCGTACCCCGCCAGGATCGCCCGATCGATGCCCATGGCGTCCAGGAAGTCGATCAGGTCCTGCCCGATGGCGGCCTGTTGCCCGGACCGCATCGTGGAGTCGTCAAGGAACCTCGTCGGACCGAAGCCCCGCAGGTACGGTGCGAGCACGTATGCACCGCCGGCCGCGAGGACCGGCGCCACCTCGTCGAACGCACGCACGTCGTACGGGAAGCCGTGCAGCAGGATGACGGGTGTCGCGCCGGGCTCGCCCGCGGACTCGAAACCGATATGCAGCAAGGGCGTCGTGACCCCCGCCGCGGAAGAGAGCGCCATGAGGCGATCGTCGCACGTCGGGTACGCCGAGGCCTTTCCGGGCGGACGCGCGGACGTTCACTTCCCGGCAAGTCTCTCGTGCTTACGTGTCTCTCCACAGTGGATGGTGCTGGCCCGGCAGCCAGAAGGCCTACAGCCCGAGGTACCTGATCACTGCGTGCTCGACCTCAGCAAGCTCGTCGCGTTCGAGGTAGTGAACGGGATCGCCGATGATGTAGTCGATGTCGACGCTTCGAATCTGGTCAACCAGGAAGCGTGTGGCCTGGCCGTCTATGTCGAGCACCGGCCGAAACACGGCCTCCTGAGCCGTTGTCGATGTGGGAACGACAGTGGCCACACTCCACGGCATGGAGGTGGGGCTCAGCACCAGGCCGAGGCGTTTGCCCCGCTGCTCATGCCCGCGTTTGGACTCCCCGAGGTCGATGCGATAAACAGCACCGCGAATCACCATGCGTCGGCCTCGGTACTGAGGTCCTCCCTTGCGAGGCGCTCCGCGTCATCGCGAGCGCGGGACAGCCAGACCTCGCGGTCGAGTAGGCGTAGGGCGCGGCGAATGACATCGCTGGTGCGCTCGTCGGGCCGCATCGCGGCCTTGATGATGCGCTCGTCGTCCTCGGTCGGTCGGAACCCGATCGTCGTAGCCATGAGATCGAGTCTCCTACGGCGTTCAACCACCGTCACGCAAATGTTTAACACGACGGGGGACTCTGGCGTCAGGTCTCGGTTTCGCGTAAACCGACGCGTTGGCTAACCATGTCGACGAAGTGCTGGTTGTACATGACGCTCAGGATGTTGCCGAACGGGTCGACCACGCTCGCGGTCACAAATCCCGGGCCGCGCTCGACCATCTCCTCGTACGGGCGCGCGCCCAGCTCGAGCAGCCGGTCGAGCGCCGCCCGCACGTCGTCGACGTGCCAGTAGACGATGGCGCCGCCGGGACCGTCCCCGCTCGGGTTCGGGGCGAAGCGGCGGTCGATGATTCCCAGTTCGTGCTCGCGGTCGCCGATCCGGAACTCGACGTACGCCGGCGCACCGTTGACGTCGCGGCTGAAGTACGGCTCGAAGCCGAGCACGTCGCGGTACCACTGCGCGGCAGCGGCGACGTCGTCGGCGAAGTAGCTGATGGTGGTGAGTCCTCGCAACATGCGGCTCATTCTCCGGAGGTAAAGTGCTCATCGAGTGCGTACTTTTAGCGGGAAGTTGAAGCCATGCGCGCGGACCGTCTGATCGCCGCCCTGCTGCTGATGCAGGCCCGCGGCCGGGTGACCGCGGCCGAGTTGGCCGGCGAGCTCGAGGTCTCGGTGGCCACCGCGCGCCGCGACCTGGAGGCGCTGTCGACGGCCGGCATTCCCGTGTACCCGCAGGCGGGTCGGGGCGGCGGGTGGTCGTTGGTCGGCGGGGCCCGCACCGACCTGTCCGGCCTGTCCGCCGCCGAGGCACGGGCACTGTTCCTGCTCGTCGGTCCGGCCGCCGCGGTCTCCGGCGAGGCCAGGGCGGCTCTGCGCAAACTGGTGCGGGCGTTGCCAACCACGTTCCGGGAGGAGGCGGAGGCGGCCGGCGGCGCGACGATGATCGATCCGACCCGGTGGGGCGACCGGGCCAAGGACCGGCCCGAGCTCGTGAACCTGTTGCAGGCGGCCGTGATCGGGCGCCGCCGGGTCCGGTTGAGCTACGCCAGCGGGGCGGGGCGGCACACCGAACGTCTCGTGGATCCGTGGGGCATGGTCGACAAGGACGACGTCTGGTACCTGCTGGCGGGGACTGACCGGGGCCAGCGCACCTTCCGGGTGGACCGGATCGTCGCGGCCGAGGCGACCGACGAGCCGGCGTCCCGTCCGGACGACTTCACCCTCGACGAGGCGTGGCGCCAGGTCGTGGACGTGGTCGAGGAGCGACGGTCCCGGACCTGGGCGACGGTGCTCGCCCCGACCCGGTATGTCCAGGTGCTGCGCGACCAGTTCGGGCGGCACTGCCAGGTTGACGCGGATCTCGGCGACGGCCGCACGCGGGTGCGGCTCGGCGCGCCAACGCCGCTCGACATCGCACGCCATCTGGCCGGCTGGGGTTCGATGCTCGACGTGGTGGAGCCGGTCGCGGTCCAGGACGAGCTGGCCCGCATCGGCGCGGAGCTGTCCACCCGATATCCGGCGGTTCAGACCGCGCGGATGTAGCTGGCGCAGGTGGACCTGACCGCCGACCACGGTTCGCCCAGCGCCGCCGTCGCGGCCGCGTCGACATTGGCCCGCTTGCGCAGTGCCCGCTCGATGAAGTCGAGCATCTTGGGCTTGCCGTACCTGTCGGCGATGCAACGGATGGTCAACATGCCCAGGCCGTACGCGATCTCGACGTCGCGCAGATTGCTGCTGTGGAAGAGATCCTCCACCGCGTCGAGGTCACCGTTGAAGCGTCCACTATGGACGTACTGGCGGACCAGGCTGAGCGGGAGGTAGGCGGAGAGCGGCCGGCCGTCCTCGGCGATGTAGTCGGCGATGCCCTCGACGATAAGGTGCGGCGCCATCACATCGTTGCGGTGCACGCCGAGCAGCGTCACGACGTGGCCGAACTCGTGCCGCAGCACGGAGACCAACGGATCCGCGTTGGTGTCCTGCAGGGCGACGTTGACGACGACCACCTCGCTGCTGGTGCTCGGAGCCGCGGCGTACGCCACGACGCCGTCGCTGCCGGGCGAGCCGGCGATCCAGGCCCGCCACTCGCTCGGATTGGCCAGGTAGACGAGGTACCGCACGGGCCAGACCCATTGCGCGTACCGGTCGGCCACCGTCGCGGCCGCGTCGGCGGCGGCGAGGGCAGACGCCATCCGGTTCTTCATGTCGGCCGACGCGATCACGGTGACCCGGGTGCCGGAGAGGAACTCCAGGTTCGGGTTGTCGATCCACGGCGCCCGGCCGAGTCCGCTGATGGGTATGGGCGTGAGCTCGAATGCGCTGATCGCGACGGTCTCGCCCCGTTCGATGAAGGTGACCTGAGTGAAGATCGTTTCGGTGTTCTGTGACGCGCCGCCCAGACCGGTGGTGGGACAGTCCGCCACCTGGACGCAGAACGCATAGCCGACCGCGACCAGCAGACGCGTCCCCGGTTTGATGTGGGCGACGTCGGCGGGGTTGACGATCGGGACCAGGTTCAGCACGCCGGCCGCGCGCATGGACCGGAAGAGCTCGCGATACCGCTGGACGACGGCGATCTGGGTGGCGTCCACCGGTGCCAGCCATCCCGCCTCGTCGCCCAGCTCGAGCGCGCGGGCCTGTTGGTTCAGCAGGGTCGGGATGTCGGCGTACGGCGAGTGGGGAAACGCCCGGAACGCCGTCTGAGCGGCCGTGGTGGTGCAGCCCGCAACGAGCAGCAGAGCCAGGCCGGCTATCAGCACGCCGAGAGCGCGGCGGGGCGGGGGGATGGGCACGGACTGAGGATAGGCGGGCACGCACGGGTTCTGCCGTCACCCGAACGACGGGCATCAACCCTCGCCGGCCGAGCGGAACTCGAGGAACCGGTAGCTCAGCAGACCGTGCAGCAGCGCCAGCTGGAGCGCGTTGCCGCCGACCAGGGACCGCCAATAGTCGCCGCCGGGACGGGCGACCCGGGCCAGCGCGACGAGGACGCTGATGAACCGGTCGCGTGGGCGGCGCAGCTCCAACCACGGGGTCAGGTCGAGGTCGCGGGCGAGGGTCAACCCGTGCCCGGCGGCCAGCGAGCGGAGCCGGTCGACCGTAACCAACGATCCGATGCGCCAGCCGTCCTGGAACTCATCCAGCCACCGGGCGGCTCGGTGCGACTCGGGTGGATCGGCCGAGGTGAGGAAGTCGTCGCAGACGACGAGCCGGCCGCCCGGGCGCAGCGTGCGGGCGGCCTCGTGCAGGTACCGGTCGGCGTCGGGACTGTGTACGAACGCCTCGATGGAGAAGGTGAGGTCGGCCCGGCCCGCCAGGTCGTCCGGCACGAACAGGAAGTCACCTTCCCGGCACCGTACGCGGTCGGTCAGGCCAGCGTCGGCGAGCAGGGTGGCTGCCCGGTCGGCCTGCCGGCCACTGATCGTGAGCCCCTCGCCGCGCAGTTCGACCTGATCGGCGAGGTAGCGGAGGCTGGCCCCGACGCCGCAGCCGAGGTCGACCACGGTGGGCCGGTCGAGGTCGGGCGGCAGCGTCGCCAGGAGCAGTTCGTCGACGTGATGCATGGCGGCCATACGGGTCGACACGCCCGGGCCCCAGACGGCCCGGTGGATCGACGCCCCGCCCTGCCCGAGGCGTTCGAACGCGGCCATGTTGTGGTCGTAGTAGCGCCGTACGAGCTCGGTGAGGCCGGCCGTACCGGTGGAGGCGATCACCAGACGCACTCTACGACACAGCCAGGGATTTAAATATCGCAAGAAGGCCGGGTGAACCGCCCCGGTGGTCCTGCCGTCGGTGATGGGTGTGGGGGAAGATGTCGCGGTGCTCGACACGTCGACGGCCGTCCGGCCTCCACGGGTGCGGACACGCCGTATCTGGACGTGGGTCCGACTGCTCGGTGGGCTCGGCATCATGGGCCTGCTGGTGTGGCGGGTCGGCACTGGCCCGTTCCTGCACGGGATCCGCGCGGTGGACGCCACGGCGCTGCTGGCGGCGTTCGCCGTAGGGGTGGTCGTCACGGTCGGGTGCGCGTGGCGGTGGAGCGTGATCGCAGCCGGCCTCGGAGTCCGCCTCCCGCTGCCCGAGGCGGTCGGCTCGTACTACCGTTCGCAGTTCCTCAACACCACGCTGCCGGGCGGAATCCTCGGCGACGTCCACCGCGCCACCCGCCACGGACTCGCGATCGGGGACGTCGGCCTGGGTGTCCGCGCGGCCGTCCTGGACCGGGTGGCAGGCCAGGCCGTCCAGATCGCGATCACCGTCGTCGTCCTCGCCGGGCTGGCGGCGGCCGCCCTGGTCCGCGCGAGCGACAGCAAGGGTGGCCGGTGGGCGCTCGGCGACGAGGTGCGCGGTGGACTGATCGCGCACGGCAACTGGGTCCGGGTCGGCGCGGCGTCGACCCTGGTGCTGGCGGGCAACGCGACGACGTTCCTGATCGCCGCCCGGGCGGCCGGCGTGACTGCCCCGCTGACCGTGCTGCTGCCGTTGGTGTTCCTGGTGCTCCTGGCCACCGCGATCCCGCTCAACGTCGCCGGCTGGGGGCCACGCGAG
>Ga0105248_10008868_pt1 | contig 11053 bp, 5 predicted proteins | sample KBSS34metaG_FD_81524 | JGI IMG/M metagenome (GOLD analysis project Ga0105248, IMG submission 81524) | Switchgrass rhizosphere microbial communities from Kellogg Biological Station, Michigan, USA - KBS S3-4 metaG | ecosystem: Host-associated > Plants > Roots > Rhizosphere > Soil | place...
TGCGAGCAAGGCCTGCGCCGCGGCTGGATCGGCCGGTGGCGCCATCGCGGCATCCAGTACCGACAACGCGCCGCGCGCCGCTGCGCCCGCATGCGCTGCCAGCCAGCGCTGCAACGACGCGTCGGCGACGGCGGTGTTGGCTGAATCGGGATCGGCGTCTGCTGAAAGCTTCACGACTTACAAAAAACGGGCAGGAAGGAGGCCTAGTTATACGTGCCCGGCATTCGGTTTACACTAGCCACGGAAATTTTCAGCCCAGCATCTTTCGCAGGAACCACACCATGCGCTGCCGTTCACTTATCCTCATGCTCGCCGCCGGCCTCGCTTTCGCGGCGCCGATCGTCTTCGCCCAGCAATTCTCGTCGCTCGAGGAACGCATGTCCTCGGCCGACTTCAAGGCCGCCGGCCTCGACAAACTGTCGCCCGAAGAGCTCGCGCGACTCAACGCGTTCATCCGCAGCGAGGTCTCCACCCGCACCGCGCAGGCGCATGCGCAAGGCGTGCGCGAACAGGATCGCAGCGACGCGCTGCGCATGGGCTTCAAGGACTACTACGGCGACCGCGACAAGATCACCAGCACGATCCCGGGCACCTTCCGCGGCTGGTCGGGCAGCACGGAATTCACCTTGGCGAACGGCCAGGTCTGGCGCCAATCCGATCCGGCTTCGCAACTGGTCGGTGTCCACCTCGAGAACCCGGTGGTGTACATCTCGCCGGGAATGATGGGAACCTGGTTCCTGCAGGTCGAGGGTTACGGTTCGTATACGAAGGTCGAGCGCGTCAAGTAATGCGTTGCTTTCGTAGCGTGCCCCTAGCGCTCGCTACGTAGCCCGCAACGCTGCGAGCTGGCGCACCAGGCGCTTGACCGACACTCCGGGTTTCGCGCCGAGTTCCTGCGCGAACAACGAGACGCGCAGTTCTTCGAGGTCCCAGCGCAGCGCCTGCCAGTCCGGGTTCTCGGCGATGCCGCGAACACGCGCTTGCGCAAGCGCGTCCACGAACGGCTGGATCTCCAGCATCCGCGCCTGGTCGCGGACCGGATCGTTGAGGGCGCGTTCGGCGCGCACGCACATCGCCTTGAGGTAGCGAGGAAACTGCGCGAGCGCATCGGCCGGCGTATCGCGCAGGAATCCCGGCGGAAGCAAGGACGCGAGTTGCGCGCGCAGGTCGTCGAGGTTGCCTTTCGCCCAGCCCAGCAGCGGCGCATCGAGTCTCGGCTTGAGTTCGGCAACGGCGCTGAGGATGGACTCGGCCAACTGCATGCGCCGCATCGCTTCGCCGAACAATTGCTTTCCGGTCGCGTCGAGGCGCTTGTCGAACGCGGCGCGATCGCGGATCGCATCGAGCCCATCGGACAGCAATGCATTCAATGCGGCGTCGACGAGATCGACCCGCAAGCGTTCCTGCGCCGCCGACTTGATGCCAGCGACATTGGAGAACTGTTCGATCGCCGCATACAGCAGGCCGGTTTGTGGCGACAGCGGCAACTGCTTGCGCGCCTGCTTGATGCGGTCGGCCAGCGCGATGCGCAGCAACCGGCGCACGCCACCCACATGTTCCGACTGCGCCTGCGCGCAATCGGCGAACACCCGCAACGCGACGTCGTCAAGGCAATCCACCAGCGCGGGATACGCAGGGACGCCGGCTTCGCCGGGCACGCTGGCGGGAATCGGTCGCGACGGAAATTCGCGCAGTCCTTCAGCGGCCAACTCGCGGCCGGCGCGCACGGCGAAAGCCTCCTCCGCGCGCGCGCCGAACTGCATGCGCAGCGCTTCGAGGTCGCGCGATTCGGCGAGCACGCGATCGCCGTCGAACACGCGCAGGTTCATGCGCAGGTGCGGCTCGACCGCAGCCTCGTCGAAATCGGTCGCGGCGACCGGTGCGCCGGTCGCGCGCGTGAGGAAACGCGCGAGTTCACCCGCGATGCTGTCGGCGCTCGCGACCTGCCAGGCTTCGGCGAATGCGCGCGCGAAATCCGGCGCCGGGACATAGTTGCGGCGCAACGCCTTCGGCAAGCCGCGAATCAGCGCGGTCGCCTTGTCCTCATGCAACCCGGGCACGAGCCACGTCAGTCGCGCTGCATTCAGCGCATGCAGCAGGTGGATCGGCACTACGAGCGTCACGCCATCGTCCGCCGAGCCCGGTTCGAAGCGATACGCCAAGGCAAGCTGCGCGTCGCCGAGCGCAAGATATTTCGGGAAACGTTCGGCCTCGCTGCCCTCGCCCGGCAGCAGTTCCGCGAGCGGCCATTCCAGCGCATGGCGCTGCGCGGGCGACGATTTCGCATGCCACGCATCCAGCGCGGCCGCCGTGCACATGTCGGATGGCAGCCGATCCAGGTACCAGCGCGCCTGCCAGTCCTCGTCGGCAACGAGGCCCGCGCGACGCAGTTTCGCCTCTTCCTCGCGCGCCCTGTCGAGCGTCGCGAGGTTGCGCGCCAGGAACGCCGCGCGCGTATTGACCTCGCCCATCACCAGGCCATGCCGCACGAAGATCTCGCGCGATTCGGCCGGCGCGATGCTGCCGTAATGCACCGGCCGTTTTGGTGCGAGCACGAGTCCGAACAGGCTGATCTGTTCCGACGCGACTACGCGACCCTGCTTGCGCGACCAGTGCGCGTCGTAGTGGCGGCGCGCGAGCAGGTGCGGCAGTTCCTGGATCGCCCAGTCGGGTTCGATGCGCGCATTGGTCATGCCCCAGACCTGCGCGGTATCGAGCATCGTCGCCGACAGCACCCACGGCGGCGGCTGTTTCGCGAGCGACGAACCGGGGAACAGCTTGAAGCGGCGTTGGCGCGGCGCCTGGTAGATCTGTTTCTCGTCCTTCTGGCCGACCTGCGTCGGCAGGCCCGCGAGCAAGGCGCGATGCAGTGCTGCGTAATCGGCTGGCGTTTCGTTTGCGCGCCAATTCAGCTCGTCGCCAAGGACGAGCAACTGCCGATGCAACTCGCGCCATTCGCGCATGCGCAGGAAGCCGAGGAAGTGTTTCTCGCACCAGTCGCGCAGTTTCGATTGCGTCAGGTCTTCGTGCGCGAGCGCATACGCGTCCCAGAGTTTCACGATGCCGATGAATTCCGACTTCGGGTCGGCGAACGTCGCGTGCGCGCTGTCGGCGGCGCCGCGCGCATCCGCGGGCCGCTCACGAGGGTCCTGGATTGCGAGGAAGGAAGCGATCGCATACGCCTCGCGCAGGCATCCGTGCCGCTGCGCGGCGATCAGGATGCGACCGAGCTTCACGTCCACCGGCAGCCGTGCAAGCGTGCGCCCAATCGGTGTCAGCGTGCGCGCGCGATGGTCGTCGAGCGCGCTGACCGCGCCGAGTTCCCACAATTGCTGCCAGCCATCCGCAATCGCGCGCGCATCGGGCGCATCGATGAATGGAAAGTCCTCCACGCGCCCAAGACCCAGCGCGAGCATGCGCATGATCACGCCCGCGAGCGAAGCGCGCAGGATTTCCGGATCGGTGTAGCGCGGCCGCGACGCGAAGTCGGCTTCCGAATACAGGCGATAGCACACGCCCGCCGCGATGCGTCCGCAACGGCCCTTGCGCTGGTCGGCGCTGGCCTGCGCGATCGCCTCGATGTGCAGGCGGTCGAGCTTCATGCGCGGGCTGTAGCGCTTCACGCGCGCGAAGCCGGGATCGATCACGTAACGAATCCGCGGAACGGTCAGCGAGGTCTCGGCGACATTGGTCGCAAGCACGATGCGCCGCCCCTGCCCGGGATTGAACACGCGGTCCTGGTCGCGCGGCGACAGGCGCGCGTACAGCGGAAGTACTTCGGTATGGCGAAAGCGACGCTTGCCAAGCGCGTGGTGCAGGTCGCGGATCTCGCGCTCGCCGGGCAGGAACACGAGCACGTCGCCCTGCCCGTCTTCGCGGGTGATCTCCTCGAGCGCCGCGATGATCGCATCGCCCGTACTGCGCGCCTCGCGCAAGTCTTCGGCATCCTCGTCTTCGCGCACAGAATCCAACGGGCGATAACGCACTTCCACGGGATAGCTGCGCCCTTCGACTTCGAGCACCGGCGCATCGTTGAAGTGCTTCGCGAAACGCGAGGTGTCGATGGTCGCCGAGGTCACGATCACCTTGAGGTCGGGCCGCTTCGGCAACAACTGGCGCAGGTAGCCGAGCAGGAAATCGATGTTGAGGCTGCGCTCGTGCGCCTCGTCGATGATCAGCGTGTCGTAGGCGCTGAGCCAGCGGTCGGACTGCATCTCCGCGAGCAGGATGCCGTCGGTCATGAACTTGATCCGTGTCGCCGGACCGACCTGGTCGTTGAAGCGCACCTGGAAACCGACCGCGCCACCGACCGGCACGCCGAGTTCCTGCGCAACCCGTCGCGCGACGCTGCGAGCTGCAATGCGACGCGGCTGCGTGCAACCGATCATGCCCGCCGCGCCGCGCCCTGCCGCGAGGCACAGCTTCGGCAACTGCGTGGTCTTGCCTGATCCGGTTTCGCCCGCGATCACCACGACCTGGTGCTTGCGGATCAGCTCGACGATCTGTTCGGCCTCGCGCGCGATCGGCAGGTTGTCATCGAACGTCGGCACCGGCGCCGACGCCGCACGCGCAGCCACCGTCGCACGCGATGCGCCCAATGCTTCCTCGAACACCTTGCGCAACGCAGCCTCGGCCGGCTTCGCCTGCCACGCGCCGCGCAACCGCAACAGCCGCGCACGATCGCGCGTCAGCGCGCCCTCGAGGGGATCACCACGGCCACCGCTTGCGTGGAGGCGTTGCCCGGTCCCGCGCTTCGCGCCGTCCCTGCCATGCTTCGCCGAGGCGTCTTCCGCCGATGCGCCTTCCGTCGATTCGCTTTCCATTGCAGCGATTTTCCCATATCGCGCAATGACAAGCAGGCTCACGGAGAGTCTCCAACACCCATGGCAGACGAAGCGTTGTCGGCGGCGTCGCTTGACACACCATGCCCTGCACATGACCATTCAGCACCGCACCATCTCCGGACCTGGCGAAAAGTGGATTCCGAACTCGCCACACCGATCCTGCCGCCCGCCGTGTACATCAAGGACACCGGCACACCGAAGGGCCGTGGTGTTTTTGCGGGCCATGCGTTCAAGCAGGGCGAAGTCGTGGAGGCCGCTCCTGTCGTCCTCTTCGATCCACTGACTGGCGGACCCCTGCCGCCGGACATCAGGCGCATCGTGTTTGCATGGGGCAAGCTCCTTCAACTCGACCGCGCTCGGCCGGCGATCGTGCTCGGCTATGGCAGCATCTACAACCACAGCAATCCTGCCAGCTTGCGGTGTGAAGGCGACCCCGCGACCAGCGTCCTCCGGTTCATCGCGGTTCGCGATATCGGCGCCGACGAGGAGCTGACGATCAACTACAACGCCATCGAGAGCGGTGTATCGACCGTCGATGTGTGGTTCGATGCAAATGGAGTGCAACGGATCGATTCGTAGCGGAGCGAGCGGTCGGCATCCGGCCATTGCATGGATCCTGCGGGCGGCACTCACCCACTGTCGTGATCGAGGAACGCGGTGCCGAACGGCGACTTGCCGCCGAGCGAAATCCAGAACGCGTAAAGCAGCAGCGCGCCGAACAGTGCGAAGACGATCAGCGTGCGTTCCGCGTACCAGGCGTGCATGTCGAGCGTGAGCGGCATCACCGCCAGCACCTGCATGACATACATGGCGGCTGACACTGCAAGGACGCCTGCCCGCATCAGCAACAGGTACCAGACCAGGGTGAGGAGCATGACTGCGAGCAAATCATTGGTGAAGGCTCCTTCCGCGATGGCCAAGCCGAAGAACCCGAATGTGACCACGTGCGCGAGCAGGGGGACCCGCAGGACGCGCATCGCCAGGAACAGGAAGGCGAGCGCTCCGATTCCTGTCACGAGGCTCTCGTATTCGGACTCCAGGAAAAAGAACATCAGATGGTGATTCGCGGTGAGGGTCGTGATGGTCTGCGCGATCGGCGGCTGCTGCACATGCCCGAGGCCGGACGGCAGGGCGATGGACAGATGGACCAACAACACCATCGTGATCCCGCCCAGCGCGCCCAGCAGCAGGTCGCGCCCGACCATCGGATCGTGCAGGCGCCCGGCGAGCAATCGGCTCCAGGAGATCATCAGCTGCGGCCACCGGCGCCGTCCGAATGGCTCGAACGCGACGTAGATCAGCCAGATATCCACTCCGAAAAACACCGCCTGCACGTTGATGTTCATGATCAATTCGACTTCGTCGATGATCGCCGTCGCGTGATTGGCCCGTACCAGCAAAGCGATCAACAGGGCCGCGTAGGTGATGATGGCGAGCCGCACGGCTCCCTTGCGATCGCCGCGCCCGAGCCGCAGGTTGCGACGCGCCATCGCGATGAGCGCAATCATCATCGCCAAGCCAAGGACGAGCGTTGCCCAGACCAATGGGTCGAGCGCAGCGGGCACCGGGATGTTCGACAAGTGCGGCTGGTACCAGGGTCCGAGCACCGCGAACCACACGGGCTTGCCGCGATAGGCGGCCGCTTCGACATGGAACGGCACGTCGGGCTGGTCAGCATACGCACCATCCCAGGCCTGCTTGGAATCCGAATCGGTCGGCGCGGTCCAGCGCGGCTTGCCGGGTCGCATCCGCGATGGATCCAGCCCGGCTGAAGCGAGCGCTGCACTCCAGTCGAACGAATGGGTTGCGTCGGTGTCTTCCTTGTCCGCAGGAACGCCGATGAATTCGACGAGTCGGCCGTGGCGATCCAGGGTCAAGCGGGTCATGCCGGGCAGGTTCAACGGCGGATCGTCCGGAAACACGAGCCCGACGTCCGCGGGGGCGAAAATCATTTGCGCGTACTTTTTTGCGACCAGGGTCTGCTGGCCACCGCGATAGACGAACAGCAAGGGGCCAGGACGGGCCTCCTCGATTCCCTGCCAACTCTGCGCCGTATTGCCGTGTACCGCTCGCGCGTCGAGGTACGCGTGGTCGAACCAGAACAGGCCCGCATGATCGGTCGGCGGCGATGGATAGCCGAACAGCGTGAGGACCTGCTCCGCTTTCGCCGAGAGCAGCTCCGGCGACAGCTCCGGATGCAGGCGACCGATCACCGTGGTCCGCGCGGCGAGCGAGGCGATCAGGATCAATCCGGCAAATGCCGCCAACAGCAAGCCCCACGCGACGGGCGCCTTGAGATCGCCGACCTTTCCCGCTGCGGCGACCATTCCGGGCGTCGGTGTCTCGCCCGCGGCAAGCGCGGCTTGCAGCGGATCGCCGCCCGGTAACGCCGCCAGTACCATGCGCGCCGACGCCGGCCGCGCATACGGATCGTGCGCAAGGCACATCTGCACGATGTGTTCGACCGCTGGCGGCACGTCGCGCACATGGCTGGACAGGCTCGGTCGTTCGGCGCGTGCATGCAGCGCCTTGAGCTCGCCGGGCGTCGGCGCATCGAACAGGCGCTTGCCGGTGAATGCCTCGTACAGCACGAGACCGAGCGCGTACAGGTCGGTGCGTATCGATGCAGGCGCGCCATCGAGCTGCTCGGGCGCCATGTAGATGAGCGTGCCCGCGAAGTCGGCGTGCTCCATCTCGTCGGCGAGCGCGGCGATTCCGAAGTCGGTGATCCGCGCGCGACCCTGGCCGTCGATCATGATGTTCGCGGGCTTGAGGTCGCGATGGATCACGCCCTTGTCGTGCGCGGCGGCGAGTCCGGCGGTCAGGTCGCGCGCGAACTCGACGGCCTTGTCGACCGGCAGCCGGCCGATGCGCCTGAGCAGCGTGGACAGGTCCTCGCCATCGACGAATTCCATCGCCAGGCAATGGTGGCCGTCGATCTCGACCAGGTCGTATACGCGGCACACGTTCGGGTGCGATACCTGGCGCCCGAGCCGCACTTCCGCATAGAAGCGCTGCAACGCATCCGCATCGCGCGCGAGGGATTCGGGAAGGAACTTCAGCGCGACCGGCTGGCCGAGCTTGATGTCGTCGGCACGATACACCTCGCCCATGCCGCCGCGACCGAGCAGTCCGACGATGCGGTAGCGTCCGTGCAACACGGTGCCGGGCAGGAAACGTGGGGTTGCATCGTCATCGGGAGGCTTCGAACTGCGCGCTGCCGGACGCGCGACCGACTGCAGTGGCGTCGTGGCCGAGAGCGGCGCGCTCGCATCCGTCGCGCCCAGCCCTGCGCCGCAGGCGCGACAGAACCGGCTGTCGTCCTCGACCGCCGCAGCGCAGGCCGGACACCGTCTCAAGACATCGCCTCCCCGATGGCGTGGGTCGATTAGGCCACGGATGCATTGCACCGGCAAACGCGAGACAGATCCCGCGCGCTCGCGCATCCCCGTCCTAGAACTTTTCGGTCCAGCGCAACAACGGCTCGGTGAACAGCGGAGACAACAGTGCGAGCACCAACATCGTCCACAGCCATCCGGGCAGCGGACGCCATCGCCGCACGCGCAGGCGGCGTTCGACGAAGATCATCAACGGTTGCGCGAGGAAGAACACCGCCCAACATGCGGCACTGGTGGCGTCCACCAGCATGCCGATCAACCACGCGTGCAGTAGCGCGCTGGCGGCAAATGCCGCGAACAACGCGACCGTCGTTCCGTATCTGGCGAACGGTTTGTAGCAACGATCGAGCAGGATTTGCGAAACGACCCGGTTCCATCGCTTCGCCCAGAACTCGTTCAGCGATGTCGAGAGTAGCGGCGCATCGTTGAACTTCGGAATCACGAATCCCGTGGCTGTCGCGACCAGCTGGCTGCATGCATCGACCGCCGCGAACGCCGCCGGCACAAGCACGAATCCGCCCGCGAACCAGCGCAGCGCGTAGTGCCGCCATCCATCAAGGGACCTGGCCTGGTCGACCAGCCAGAGCGCCGCGATCACGATCGCGATCGCGACAACGAACCTGACAGCCAGTCGCCCGTCGAATCGCCGCCCGCATCGCGTGATCAATCGCGTGTCGACGATCGCCACGAGATGGGCAAGCCGCGCGCCGAACCCTTGCATCGGTCGGTCGAAAGCGAAGTCCGCGCAACGGACAGCACACCAGAGAACGCCGACTGTCAGCACGGTAAACATGATGAAAGGGGAGCCGACCACGAATAGCGGCAAAGGCAGCAATGCCACTGTCAACGCCAGGGCAACGCGCGCGCCACTTCGGCTTGCCGACAACGCCGCAACCACGATCAATTCGATGAACCAGATCGCGAGGCCTGTCCAAACGGGCATCAATCACCACCATGGCTTTGAGGAAAGGTGTGAGGTTCATATATTCGACGCGGACAGATGAACCTGACCCCACGTTCACGAGCAATACGCCAAATGGTTCGACGCAGTTTCGCCCAGCTGCCACGTAGGTAATTTCCTACAGCGCATTGCGTGATTTCCCGATCCTGCCTGGAACGGCTGTCGTGGAAGCTATGCGTGTCCCCTCACAACGGCGCGACCATGCCTGCTCTCCTGCCCTGCGCGGAAATTCCGCCATCCAATCCCGGATCGCCTGCGTCCTGCCAGCCCGGCGACGTGCTGCCCAGCAGTGGCATTGCCGATCCGAAGGCGCGCATCCAGGGTTCGCTGGCCTTGGCAAAGCCCCATTCCACGGCGCGCGAGGTTTTCGCACAGCTGCGTTTGTTACCCTTGCAGCACATGTCCCTTGCACGCGAAATGCTCCAACGAGTCTTCGGCTACCCCGCATTCCGCGGTCCGCAGGAAGCGATCGTCAACCATGTGGTCGCAGGCGGCGACGCGCTCGTGCTCATGCCGACCGGCGGCGGCAAGTCGCTGTGCTACCAGATACCCGCGTTGATGCGCGATGGCGTCGGCATCGTGGTGTCGCCGCTGATCGCGCTGATGCAGGACCAGGTCGAGGCGCTCGAGCAACTCGGCGTGCGTGCGGCTTTCCTCAATTCGTCGCTCAATGCCGATGCTGCGGCTGCGGTCGAACGCCAGCTGCTCGCGGGGGAGCTCGACCTGCTCTACGTCGCGCCGGAGCGGTTGCTGATGCCGGGTTTCCTGGCGTTGCTCGAACGCAGCCGCATCGCGTTGTTCGCGATCGACGAAGCGCACTGCGTGTCGCAATGGGGCCACGATTTCCGTCGCGAATACCGCGAACTCAACCTGCTGCATGAACGCTGGCCGCAGGTTCCTCGCATCGCGCTCACGGCGACCGCCGATGAACCGACGCGACGCGAGATCGTCGAGCGCCTTCAACTGGAAGACGCGCAGCAATTCATCAGTTCGTTCGACCGCCCGAACATCCGCTACCGCGTGGTGCAGAAGGACAACGCGCGCAAGCAACTGCTCGACTTCCTCGCCGCGCATCGCGACGCGGCCGGCATCGTGTATTGCCTCTCGCGCAAAAAGGTCGAGGAGACCGCTGCATTCCTCGTCGGCCACGGCGTCACTGCGTTGCCGTACCACGCGGGGCTGAATGCGGAAACGCGCAGCGCGAACCAGCGCCGCTTCCTGCGCGAGGACGGCATCGTGATCGTCGCGACGATCGCGTTCGGCATGGGCATCGACAAGCCCGACGTGCGTTTCGTCGCACACCTCGACCTGCCCAAGAGCATGGAAGGCTACTATCAGGAAACCGGCCGCGCCGGCCGCGACGGGCTCGCCGCCGACGCCTGGCTCTGTTACGGGCTCGGCGACGTCGTCCAGCTGCGCGCGTTCATCGACCGGGGGGAAGGCTCGCCCGCGCGGCAGCGCGTCGAGATGCGCAAGCTCGACGACATGCTCGCCTACTGCGAGACCGCCGACTGCCGCCGCGGCGTGCTGCTCTCGTACTTCGGCGAGGCGCGCACGGGCGCATGCGGCGCGTGCGACGTGTGCCTCGCGCCGCCCGAGAGATGGGACGGCACGGTCGCGGCGCAGAAGGCGCTGTCGGCGGTGCTGCGGACGGGCGAGCGATTCGGCGCCGGGCACGTCGTCGACGTGCTGCTCGGCAAGGCGTCGGAGAAGGTGGCCCGCTTCGGGCACGACCGGCTGCCGACGTTCGGCGTCGGCGCCGATCTCGACGAGCGCGAGTGGCGGCGCGTCTTGCGCCAGCTGGTCGTGCTCGGACTGCTCGAGCCCGATCCCGACGGTCACGGCGGCCA
>Ga0105248_10008870_pt1 | contig 11052 bp, 11 predicted proteins | sample KBSS34metaG_FD_81524 | JGI IMG/M metagenome (GOLD analysis project Ga0105248, IMG submission 81524) | Switchgrass rhizosphere microbial communities from Kellogg Biological Station, Michigan, USA - KBS S3-4 metaG | ecosystem: Host-associated > Plants > Roots > Rhizosphere > Soil | place...
AGGTCGAGCAAGAGGACCGGCGGGACCAGGTGACGCGAGCGCTGCACCAGCTTCCGGATCAGCAGCGCATCCCGCTCGTGCTGTTTCACTTCGAGGAGATGAGCTACCAGGAAATCGCGGCGGTGCTGGGCGTGTCGCTGGGGAAAGTGAAAACCGACATCCACCGCGGCCGCGAAACACTCAAAGGGCTGCTGGCTGACTATGACCCCGATTGATCTCGAAGCCCGGATCGATCGCACGCTCCGGCAGTTTCCCGCTCCGCGAGCGCCGCACACGCTGCTGCCGCGGGTGCTCGCGGCCGTTCAGGAGTGGTCGCAACGGCCGTGGTACTCGCGTGCCTGGTTCACCTGGCCGATCGGCGGACAGATCGTCTCGGCCGCCGCGCTGATTCTCGTCGTCATCGGCGCTGCGTTCCTGACGATGAGCGCGCAGGCCGCCATCGATCAGACCGCAGCGCGGCTTCTGAGCGGCGTCACACCGGTCGCGCAGCAGGCAGAGGCGATGCTCAACGCCGCGCGCGTCGTATGGCACGCCGTCGTCGAGCCGCTCGCCGTATACGCGTTTGCCGTCGTCGCTGTGATGTTTCTTGCGTGCGTGGCGTTCGGCACCGCGTTGAGCCACGTCGCCTTTGGAAGGGCCGTGCACTCATGACGCGAATTCGATGGACGCTCGCCGCGTGGCTGACCGTGGCCGCCGTGGCGCTGCCGGTCAGTGCCGCCGCGCAGATCGACATACGGGTGGATCAGGACTCGTGGGGTCGTCCGGTGTTCCGGCTCGGTCAGGAGTTCGTTCTCAAGGCCGGCACCGAAGTCCGCGAGGCAGTCGTCATATTCGGTGACGCGACGATCGACGGCCACGTCGATCAGGACGTGGTCGTCGTGCTCGGCAAAGCACAGTTGGGGAGCACGGCCGTCGTCGAAGGCAACCTGGTGGTTATCGGCGGCAGCGCCACGATTGCGAGCGGCGCCCAGGTCGGCCGCGACCTCGTCGTCGTCGCCAGCGCTTACGACGCACCGCCGGGATTCTCGCCCGGCGGCCAGCACATCGTGATCGGCGCCAACATCTTCGGCGGACGTCTCGAGGCGCTCGTGCCGTGGATTACGCGCGGGCTGCTCTGGGGACGCCTCATCGTTCCCGACTTGCCATGGGTGTGGCGGATCGTCGGTCTGTCGTTCCTCGTGTATCTGATCCTGAATCTGATATTCCCCGAACCGATCCGCGCCTGCGTCCGAACATTCGACGATCGGCCGCTGACGGCATTCGCGGTCGGCCTCCTGGTGATGCTGCTCACCGGCCCCGTGTGCGTCCTGCTCGCCGTGTCGGTCGTCGGTCTGGCGGTGGTGCCGTTCGTGATCGCGGCGCTGTTCATCGGCGGGATCCTGGGAAAGATTGCGATCGCCCGCTGGATCGGCATGGGCATCGTCCGGCAGGATTCGGACGAGAGCCGGCCGCAATCGTTGCGGTCGTTCGCCATCGGCTTCGCAGTGATCTGCTTCGCCTACGCGATTCCAATCCTGGGCTTCATCACGTGGACGCTGGTGGGCGTCTTCGGTCTTGGCACGGCGGCGCTGACCTTCATCAGCGCGTACCGCCGCGAGAACCCCGCGCCGCCGCCACGTCCGGCACCGCTGACGCCCCCCACCGTTCCACCGCCGCCGCCGTCGTCGCCGACGGTATCGCCGGCGCTCGCGCCGCAGGCGCACTTCACCGAAGGTCCGCCAGCTCCGCCACTGGTGGCGGCTGACGGCCCTGCACTCGTCGCCGCGCCGGCCGTGGCATTGCCCCGGACCGATCTCGCCTCGTTTCCGCACGCCGCCTTTGCCGATCGGCTGGCCGCCTTCGTTCTCGACGTCATCCTGGTCGTGATCGCCGCACAGGTGCTGGACATCAGCCGGCACGATCACGACAGTGCCGTGTTCCTGCTCCTGCTCGGGTATCACATCGGCTTCTGGACGTGGAAACAGACCACGGTCGGCGGCATCATCTGCCAGCTGCGCCTCGTGCGCATCGATGGTCAACCGCTGTCATTCGCAGATGCGCTGGTGCGCGGTCTGTCCGCCATTTTCTCGCTCGCGGTGTTCGGCTTGGGGTGTCTGTGGATTCTGCGGGATCCAGAGCGGCAGTCCTGGCACGACAAGATTGCCGGCACCTACGTGGTCAAAGTCCCGAGGAACTATCCGCTGTGATGGCGGAAATCTGATAGTGTGTGCTCCTCGTTTCCTCACCAAAGGAGCTAGCATGAATCGCCTGATGCGCATCGCGTTCCCCGTCCTCGCCGCTTCGATCCTCGCATTCCCGAGCAGCGCGTCGGCCGCCGGAAAGACCAAGCTGCTTGCGTCTGCGACGGTCAAGTCGGTCGCCCCGACCACGCTGACCGTCACGGCTGATGGCAAGGACACCTCGTTCACCGTCGACGCCAAAACGAACGTCATCGGCAAGGGCATCGGCACGAAGTCGCGCGCCAAAGGCGGCAAGGCGACCATCGCTGATCTCCTGAGCACCGGGGACCGCGTCTCCGTCACCTACCAGGAGGACGGTACAGCGATGCACGCGACGAAGGTCCAGTTGCTGGGCGCCGCGAAGTAAGACGTTCGCACACGTCGTTGACGCTTTCTGAGTACGCGCGCGCCGACGCGCTTGGTCTCGCCCGTCTGGTCGCGACGGGACAAGTGTCGCCGAAGGAGCTCGCGCTGGTCGCGGCCCAGGCGATCGAGGTGGTCAATCCTACGGTCAACGCCGTGGTCGAGACTTACCCCGATCGCATCGAGGGCCTCGACGAGAACACACTCGGTTCCGGCCCGTTCCGCGGCGTTCCCTTCCTGATGAAAGACGTGTTCGGCCACGAGGCCGGCCGCCGGATCGAGTTCGGCAGCCGGCTCTGTCGCGGGATGACGGCGCAGGCCGACACGCACCTTTGCGAATTGTTCAAGGCGTCGGGCCTCAACATCCTCGGACGCTCGGCTACGCCCGAGTACTCGATGTCCGGCACGACCGAGACGGTCATGTTCGGCAACACGTCGACGCCGTGGAAGCATGGCTATTCGGCCGGCGGATCGACCGGCGGCGGCATGGCTGCCGTCATGGCCGGGATGGTGCCGATCGCACACGGGTCCGACATCGCCGGATCGATTCGAATTCCGGCGAGCTTCTGCGGTGGCGTCGGCCTCAAGCCATCGCGCGGACGCGTGTCGTTCGGGCCGATGGTCGACGAGAACGGCTACGGCCTCGGACAGAACTTCGTTCAGGCGAAGAGCGTGCGCGACGCGGCGGCGATGCTCGACTGCCTGGCGGTTCCGCAGGTCGGGGATCCGTTTCCGATTCCGAAGCCGGAGCAATCCTATGCCGCGCTCTCGAATATGACGCCGCCGGCGCTTCGGATCGGGTGGTCGACCACGGCGCTGATGGGTGTCGAGACCGACCGTGAAGTGGCGAACGCCGTGGCGCGCGTCGCGCGCGTGCTGTCGGATGCGGGACATCACGTGTCGGAGGAGAGCCCCGAGTTCGACGGCATGACGGCGATGCGCGGCATGACCGACGTCTGGTTCTTCGGCTTCGATCTGCGGCTGGAGGGATACGCCAAGCGAACTGGCCGGACGATTGGCCCCGACACGCTCGAACCGATCGTGCTCGAAATCTACGAGTACGCGAAGCGGATGAAGCCCGTCCAATTCCTGAATGCGATGGCGGTGATGAATACGGAACGCCGCCGGCTGGGACGCTACTTTGCGAAGTACGACGTCTGGCTGTCTCCGACCACGCCGAAGGTGGCGGAACCCTGGGGCACCTACAGCCTCGCGCGCACCGGCGTGACGATGGACGACCTGGTGGAAAAGGTGTACGCGGGCACGTGCTCGTTCGCGCTGCCTCACAACGTCGCGGGAACGCCCGCGATTTCCCTGCCGCTGGCCATGCACGCGACGGGTCTGCCGATCGGGATCCAGCTGGGTTCACGGCCGGCGACCGAGCATCTAATCCTGCAGCTCGCGACCCGGCTGGAAGCTGATCTGCCGTGGAACGGCCGGACACCGGCTCTCGGCGTCTCTGCAAATAACAGATAACGTTAGTCTTATAGCTCGTCTTTACTCTGATATATCAATGTGATATCACTTTGATGTCTTCAGAGGAGGATCGAGTCATGGCTCACGAACACGAAATCCGGGGCATCGCAGGGTGGCCGATGGTGTTCCTGCTTGCCGCGGTGGTGCTGGCCGCCAGCGCTGGCCTGGTCCTGGCGGCGCGCGAGGCGATGGTCGAAGGGGTGCTGCTGTCGTCGCTGGTCATCGCGATCGCCTGCGCCTGCTTCGCCGGATTGACGGTCGTGAACCCGAATCAGGCGAAGGTCGTCACCCTGTTCGGCGTCTACAAAGGGTCGCTCAAAGCGCCAGGTCTGTGGTGGGTCAACCCGCTGACGACGCGCCGCCGGCTGTCGCTTCGCGTGCGCAACTTCGAAAGCGGCAAGCTGAAGGTGAACGACCACGACGGCAATCCGATCGAGATCGCCGCCGTCATCGTCTGGCGCATCGTCGAGACGTTCGAAGCCGTGTTCAACGTTGACGACTACGAGCACTTCGTGCACGTGCAGACGGAGGCGGCGGTTCGCATCCTGGCGACGACCTACCCGTACGATTCGCACGAAGACGGTCAGCTGTCATTGCGCTCGTCGGTCGGCGACATCACCGATCGGCTGCGCCACGAGGTCCACGAGCGGTTGGCCAAGGCCGGCATCGAGGTCATCGAGGCGCGGATCAGTCACCTGGCCTATGCGCCGGAGATCGCCGGTGCGATGCTGCGCCGGCAGCAGGCGTCGGCGGTGATTGCCGCGCGCCAGAAGATCGTCGAAGGCGCCGTCGGCATGGTCGAAATGGCGCTCGACGAGATCAGCCGCAAAGGCGTCGTCCAACTCGACGAGGAGCGCAAGGCGGCGATGGTGAGCAATCTGCTCGTCGTGCTCTGCAGCGAAAGGGGTGTGGAACCCGTGGTGAATACTGGCACGCTGTACCAGTAGCGCTTGGAGACCCATGGCGGATCGCAAAGGCTTCCCGCTGCGCCTCGATCCGGCGGTATACGACGCGCTTCAGCGTTGGGCTGCCGGCGATCTGCGCAGCCTGAACGCGCAGATCGAGTTTCTGCTGCGGCGAGCGCTGAAGGAAGCGGGGCGATTGCAGGAAGAGGAGGATCCGGCGATTGTGTCCGCGCGGCGAAAGGAGAAGGCATGACGTCGAGTGCCGCGACACTGAATCCGACCGCCCTTCCGCCGGAGCTTGCCGGCACGGTGCCGCGTGACGTGCGGTTGACCGTCGGCGGACTGATCGTCTCCGCGCTGGCGGTGGCTGCTGCGGTCGGCGCGCTGGTTGCCGGGATTGTGATGACGCTCGTCTACATGCGCGCGAGCGACGAGCGGCAGCGGCGCGAGCGCAATAGTGTCGAAGCCAACGCCGTCGTCGTGCAGGTTCTGGAGCGGCGCGGTGATGGGCCCCGCCGAGTCGTCACCTACCGGTACAACGCCGGCGGCGGCAGCTACACGGGCCGCACCGCGCTCCGAAACAGCGACCGCCGTGTGTTCAGCCCTGGAGCGCCGATCCGAATCGGATTCGTCCCCGCGCAGCCGGACCGCAGCTGGATGATCGGGTACGAGCGGAGCGGTTTTCCGCTCTGGGTGATCCCGCTGACGGTGTTCTCGCTCGCCGTGGTGGCGATGGCGCTCGTGCGAAGTGTGCGCCGGCAATGGATCCTGTTGTCCGAGGGCAGGCCGGCCCGCGCGCGCGTCACCGCGTTGAAGAAGGTCAGCAGCGACAAGGGCAAGCGGTACCGCGTCACTTACGAATTCCAGACGATCAGTGGCGCGCGACAACAATCGCGCTGCGACATCGGCAGGACGCCGCCGGCAATCGGCGCGATCATCCCAGTCGTCTATCACCGCGACCGCCCCGACTGGAGCGCGACCTATCCGCTGCAGCTCGTGCGTCCTGGCCGTCTCGTCAACTGAACTTCAGCCTGATCAGTCGTACCTAGTGTCCGGCTTTAGCCGGACTGCCGGAGCTGAACCAGCACAGAACTGGAGTGATCTGTGCAATGCGTTTTCGGCATGATCACACGCGATTTTTCTCGACGCATGCTCGCCATGTCAGCTCTCGCCCTCGTGCTTTCGGCCGCGGCCTGCAGCGACAAGAGTTCAAGCTCGACGACCGGTCCGACGGGTTGCCAGATCATCACCGGAGTGACCACGACGACGTTCCCCTCATCCGGCGGCTCGGCGTCGATCTCGGTGACGACGCCCAACACGTGCGCGTGGACCGCGACGAGCAGCGCTGCGTTCCTCACGGTCACGCAGGGCGCCTCAGGCTCGGGGAACGGCAACGTCCAGTTCGCGGTCGCCCCGAATACCGGCGCGGCTCGAACCGCGATCCTCACGATCACGGGGACACCCATCACGATCACTCAGCAGGGGCAGTAAACCACGGTACTGACGCAGCACCGAGGGTGGCGAGGCGCCCGGCTGTCACGGCGCGACGACCGAGAATATCGGCCATATGCGAGGAGGGAGCGACGCAGCCAGGCGGGATGCCTCGCCGGCCGAATGCCGGCGCGTTTATGAGGTGAGTTCTAGTATCTTCTGCGAATGCGAACCGCACTTCTCGTCGCGCTTGGAACGTTGGTGTGGGTGGCGTCGGCATCGCACACGCCGCTGGCCGCGGCCGCACCGCCCTGCGCCACCGCCACGCCGGCCTGCACTGAATGGGTCGCGCTCGGCCGCGGATCGGCGCGATCGATGATTTACCGCACCTTTTCACTCGACGTCCGCAACGACGCCGTGACGCGCGCGGTGGTCATGGTTCACGGCACCAATCGCAACGCAGATCACTACTTCAGCACGGTGACCGCAGCGGCGTTCCTGGCCGGCGCGCTCGACGACGCCGTCGTCATCTCGCCGCGTTTTACGGCCTGCAACGACAAACTGCAGCCGAACGAAGTCGGCTGGAGCTGTACAGGCGACAGCTGGCGTTCGGGCGGGATGGCCGTCACGCATCCGGACCTCTCATCGTTCGATTTCATGGATCAGATCGTGACGAAGCTCGCCAACAAACGCGTCTTTCCCAACCTTCGCGCCATCGTCGTCACCGGGCATTCCGCCGGCGGTCAGTTCGTGGCGCGTTATCAGATGTCGAATCACGTGCACGATTCCATCGGCACGCCGATGTCCTACGTGGTCGCCAATCCATCGAGTTATGCCTGGCCGAGCGCGACGCGTCCGCTGCCGGCCGACGATGCGGCGCCGGACAATGCCAAGGGAGCGTGGGAGACCGACAAGCCGCACACGAAGTTCTCGTACGGCCCGTTCGAGGGACATGGCGCGTGCCCCAACTACGACAGCTGGCCGGCAGGCTTCCAGAACAGAACCGCGGGTTATACCGTCAACACCAGCGACGATCAGCTGAAGAAGCAGCTCGTCTCGAGACCGACCAGCTATCTGCTTGGCCAGGTCGACACGCTGCCGCTCGGTGGCTTCGATTCGTCGTGCCCGGCGATGGCGCAAGGAGCGACGCGACGGGCGCGCGGCGAGGCGTTCGTGAAGTACGTGAACGAACAGCTCGGCGCGAAGCACGGCATCCAAATCGTCCCGGAGTGCGGACACAACGATCGGTGCGTGTTCACGACCGACGCCGTGCTGCCGTTGATCTTTCCGAAGTAGGTCCGCCTAAAGGTGGACACTACGTACGGCACTGTTCGCGGACCGTGCGTACGGCCGTACGTAGTGTCCGGCTTTAGCCGGACAAAAAATGGGTTACGACGACGCGAGCGCGCCGCCGGCGGCCTGGATCGCCCACAAGTCCGCGTAGACGCCGCCCTTTGCCAGCAGGACGTCGTGCGTTCCGTACTCGACGACTTCGGCGTCCTTGACCACGAAGATGACGTCGGCGTTTCGAATCGTATTGAGGTGGTGCGCGATGATGATCGACGTGCGCCCCTTCATGAGGTGATCGAGTGCTTCGGTGACGAGTTTCTCGGAAGCGGCGTCCAGCCCCGACGTCGGCTCGTCGAGGATCAGGATTGGCGTATTGCGGACGATCGCCCGCGCGATGGCGATTCGCCGGCGCTGACCGCCGGAGAGTGTGACGCCGCGCTCGCCCACCATGGTCGCGTAGCTGAGCGGCATCTTGATGATGAACTCGTGGGCGTTGGCCAGCTCGGCGGCGCGCACGGTGTCTTCGATTTCCGCGTCCGGCTTGCCGTAGGCAATGTTTTCCCACACCGTGCCGCGGAACAAGAGTGTGTCCTGCAGCACGAAGCTCACCTGATCGCGGAGTGACTTCAGCGTGAACTCGCGGACGTCCGTCCCGTCGATCTTGATCCGCCCGGATTGCGGATCGTAGAAGCGCGGGATGAGTCCGGCGATGGTCGTCTTTCCCGTGCCGGACGGACCGACGATCGCCACCACCTGACCCGGCTCGATGCGTACGCTGACGTCCTTCAGGATCTGGTGCTTGCCGTCGTAGCTGAACGAGACGTGATCGAACTCGAGCAGGCCCTTGAACTGAGGCGCGGTGCGCGCGCCCGGCATGTCGCGGACGCGGCTTTCGATGTCCAGCAGCTCCTGGATGCGCTCGAAGCTGATGGTCGCCTTGGACACCGTGTTGGTCATCTTCGAAAGGTCTTTCATGGGCTTGTAGGTCTTGCCCAGATAGAAGATGAAGATGATCAACTGCCCAGTGCTGAGCTCGCCGGACATCACCAGGCGCGCGCCGTATCCGAGCACGAGACAGGTGCCGACCGCGACCAGGATGTCGACCATCGGCGACAACTTCGCTTTCATGCTGCGCGCGCGCAAGCCGGCGGCGACGTTCTGCCGGCTCTCCCAATCGAACCGCCGATCCTCGTAGTCTTCCCGCGCGAACGCCTGCACGACCTGGATCGACGTCAGCACCTCGGCGACGCCGGACATCAGTTCGCCTTCCTTCTTCTTGACGAAGCGCGACGCCTTCTTGATCCGCTTCGTGTAGAAGTAGACGACCAGGAACATCAACGGCGCGACCGAGAGGCCGATCAGCGTGAAGCGCCAGTTCATGTAGAACATGACGCCGAGCATGCCGGCGAGCGTCAGCAGACTCGTGACGATGCCGAGGAGCGCCGACGTGATGAAGTCCTGGACGGCGTCGATGTCGCTGGTGACGCGCGTGAGGAGATCGCCGGTGCGCGACTCGCCGTGCTCGGCGAGCGAGAGCCGCTGGATCCGCTGGTAGACCATCCGTCGCAGGTCGTGCGCGACCCATTGCGCGACGCTGGTCGTCAGGTACTTTTCGCAGTACGAACTGACGGCGCCGACCACGGCGATAACCAGAACCGCCGCCAGCGCGAAGTTCAGAACCGCAATCGTGTTGTCGCCGAACAGCGCGACCAGCGCCGCGAGTTGCGGCGGCAGCTTCTTCCCCTGCAGCTGGTTGTCGACGACGATCTTAATCGGCCACGGCTCGAGTACGTCCGCCAGCGTCTCGCCCAGCACCGCGAGGAACGCCAGCACCAGCGGCTTCCAATGCGAGCGCACCAGATGGGCGACGAGCGGCATGCCCGCCAGCTGCAGCAGCGGCCTTGAGGACCCTTGTGACATGGCGTGGGAACGGCATTAGGATACACGCGGATCCGTGCGGCGGCGACAGTTGTTTGAGGAGGGCGTCATGCGCGTGTGGCTCACGGGCGTATTCATGGCCGTATTCGCGGGAGTGATCTGGCTGGACGGCCGTGGTCAGACCGGCGAGCCGGTCGTCAGCGGGGCACACCGGTTCCAGAAGGTCGCCGAGGGGGTGTTTTACGCCACGGCGTCAGGCACCATGAATGTCGGCTCGAACTCGCCGATCATCGTCACGGACGACGAGGCGCTGATCATCGACTCGGAGATCACGCCGGCCGCCGCGCGCGCCCTGGTGGCAGACCTGAAGGCGGTGACCCCCAAACCGGTGCGCTATGTCGTCGACTCGCACTATCACTACGATCACGCGCACGGCAACCAGGTGTTCGTGCGCGACGCGCAGGTGATCGGCCACGACAACACGCGCCGGCGGATGCTCGGCAACGTGCTCGAACAGTTCACATATCTCCGGAGCGTGCAGCAGGTGCCGACGCAGGTCGCTGGGCTGAAAGAGCGGATCGCGAAGGAGACCGATGCGCAGCAGAAAGCCGCGCTCGAGCGTCAGGTTGCCAACTCAGTGGCGTACCTCGAACAGGTGAAGGAAACGGTCGTCACGCCGCCGAACCTGACCTTCGACAAGACGATGACCCTGATTCGCGGCGGCCGCGAGATCCGCCTCCTGTATCTGGGTCGCGGGCACACGGACACCGACGTCGTGGTCTACCTGCCGAAGGAGCGGATCGTCTGCACCGGCGACCTGATGGAGTCGGTGCCGTCCTACATGGGCGACTCGTTTCCGGAAGACTGGATTGCCACGCTCGAGCGGTTGAAGGCGATCGATTTCGACACGACGATGCCGGGCCACGGCGTCGTCTTCGCGGGGAAAACGAAGATCGAGGCGTTCCAGAAGTACCTGCGCGATGCGATCACGCAGGTGACGGCGCTGAAAAAACAGGGACTGCCTGCCGACGCGGCCGCGGCCAAGGTGGACCTGACAGCGCACGCGAACGAATTCGCCACGATCCGCGCTGCGGGACTAGATGTCGCGGCGGTGCGGAGAATCTATCAGCTCGCCGATCACCCGGAGTAGGTGGTCGCGGCCCTGATAGGGCCGCGCTACGCCAACGCTGTCGTGGCGCGACCGCCGCGTTTCTCGTAGCGCGACCCTTCCGCCGTCGCCAAGGCTTTGGCGAGACCGCCGTAGCTTTAGCGAGGGCGGTTCAGGGTCGCGATCAACGCAACGTCAGTTTCGAGATCCGTCCACCCTGGCCGGCCGCCCACGCCACGCTGCCACCCGGAGCGACGCTGACCGTGTCGAAGCCGTCGGCCGCGATTCGCATCCAGGTGCGGCCTTCGTCCGACGACCAGTCGGCGCCGCTCGGCCCGAGCGCCAGGACCGCGCCTGTCGTCCGAGGCAGCCAGGCCACGAC
>Ga0105248_10008872_pt1 | contig 11051 bp, 20 predicted proteins | sample KBSS34metaG_FD_81524 | JGI IMG/M metagenome (GOLD analysis project Ga0105248, IMG submission 81524) | Switchgrass rhizosphere microbial communities from Kellogg Biological Station, Michigan, USA - KBS S3-4 metaG | ecosystem: Host-associated > Plants > Roots > Rhizosphere > Soil | place...
CCATCGACTGCACCTCGGCCCGCGATGTCCTGCGCCTGGGCGATGTCGTCAGCCACGAGCGCCTGGTGAATGCCCTGCGCGGCGCGCTGGTTACGGTGCTGGGCGAACTGGCGGCGTGGAAAGCCGCTCAGATCGAGGCGGGATTCACCCGGCTCGCTGATGTCGCGCCCGATGACGTGATCGACGACGTCACCATCCTCGAGCTGCAGTTCATCCGGGCGGTCCAGTTCGCCGCCGCGGCCGAACTCGCGGAGCAGTACCGGGCGATCACGGCGACGAACGAGGCGAACGCCCGGGCCGACGCGCAGGAACTCACCGCTGCCGATTACCGCCGCATGGCGACCCACGCCGTGCGCGACATCATCGGCGAAACCCGCACCGCAGTGGAGCTGATCTGATGGCCCTCGACGAGCCCGGCCTCTGTGACGTCTGCGACGATCGCATCGAGGAACCGCGGCAGGCGGTGGGACTGAAGACCTGCTGGCGCTGCGCTGCGGCCGACCCGCACAGTCCGCCGTGGGAGATCGAGGGCGAGAAACCGTGACCTCGCTTGCCACAACGCGCCAGGGCGACACCCTTGATCTGATCTGCTGGCGCGAGCTCGGCACCACGTCCGGCCGCGTCGTCGAGCGAGCGTGCGAACTCAACCGCGGGCTCCATGATGCCGGTCCGGTCCTCACCGAGGGCACGCAGGTGACGCTGCCTGCTCCGCCCAGCCCTGCGGCTGCGACCCGCGAAACCGTGAACCTGTGGGACTGACACCGATGCCGACCGAGATCAGCAACTGGCGCGACTTTTTCTTCTGGTGGGCGGCCAGCCTGTTCGCGTCCACCATGGTCGTGGTCGCGCGCGTAGGCATGAAGCTCTACGGCGATGGCGCCGGTGACCCGCCGGCCGATCCGGTGATGGCCGCGCACTGGGCCCGGCGCCGGCGATGGCTGGCGATCGGCGAGCTGTCCGCACTCCCGGCCTTCGCCACGCTCTCGGTCGTGGTGGTCTCGTACTACCAGGTCGACCCGCGCGCCGGGGTGCTGGTGGCGATGGGGCAAGGGTTCCTCGGCTTCCCGCTCCTGCTCGACGGGGCGGCTTGGCTGTTTCGCAAGCGGATCGGCATGGGCCCGCCCGCCGCCGCCACCTCCGGAGAGGGCAATGCGTGACCTCCTGATCATCGCCACGATCGCCAGCCTTGCGCTGGCCTTTGTCGCGCTCGGCTTCGCCGCGTGGCATCACTGCCAGCTCGAGCGGCACCGCCATGGCGGGGATCGCGGCTGATGCAGAAGGCCGATTCGCTCCGCGCCTGGCTGGCCCAGTACTTCCCCGAGCTCGCCCGCGACGCCTCGCGCCTGCGGATCTGGATCGAGACCGGCAAGGTCCGCGCGATCAACACCGACGCGCGCAATTTCCAGTGGGAATACACCCTGACGGTGCTCGCCACCGAGTGGACCGGCGATCCCTCGGCGCTCGCAGTCGTGATCAACGAATGGTGCCGCGCCAACGCGCCCGAGCTGCTGCAATACGGGAGCGGCTACAGCTTCGAGGCCGACATCCTCGACGCCGGCACCTTCGACGTTCAGTTCGCGCTGCCGCTCAGCGAGGGGGTGCAGGTCACCGACCGGGAGGGCGGCGGATGGAACCTCGAGCACACGGCTGAGCCGGTGCCGCTGTTCCCCGATGACGAGCCCGCGGGCGGCCCGCTGCGCGAGATCTGGCATGACCGTGCCGCCGGGGATGAGCGGATCGTTCCGCTCGCTGACTGATGGCCGAAGGGCTCGAACTCCTCGAACCTTGGCTGGAGGCGCACCTTGCTGCGCTCTCCCCCGCCCGGCGCGCGGCGGTGGCGCGAAAGGTCGGCCAGGCGCTGCGGCGGGCGAACACCAAGCGCATCGCCGCCAACGTCCAGCCCGACGGCAGTTCGATGGAGAAGCGCAAGCGCCGGGCGCGCCTGCGCGACCGCGAAGGCAAGGTCGTCAAGTCCGGGCGGATGTTCCCCAAACTGCGCCTTGCCCGCTCGATCCAGATCCGAGCCACACCAGACGGTGTCGAGGTGGGCTACATGAACGCGATGATCGCCCACACCGCCCGGGCTCACCAATTCGGACTGGTCGATCACGTCGGCCGCTCGCCGGATGGCAAGGAGGTCCGCAGCAAGTACCCGGTTCGCATGCTGCTCGGCTTTGGGCCTGAAGACCGTGAACTGGTGATCGACGCTGTGATGCAGCTGCTCGACCGCGGCTAGGATGCGCCGCGCTCGGCTGCTATTCCGGCGGGATGCTCCCTGCTCGTTACCTCTACCTCGTCGACATCGAGCGCGAAAAGCCGCTCGCCATTTTCGCGGTCGATCACTTGGCGCGCGAGGGCGACGTCATCCTCTACGAGGCCCAGCTGCGCGCCGAGCACAACGTCGATGACCCCGCGAGTGGTCTGATGCTCAGGGATAGCCTGCTGGATCCTCTGCCGGAGGACGTGGCCGCACCGATTCACCGGGCATCAGCCAGCGTTCCGCCTCCGCGCGCGACGTGAATACCGCGACGTTGTGATGTCGGCTATGGGCTTGCCGTCGACCCCGACAATGACCCAAGTCTCAGCGTTGCTCGCCATGCGGCAGCATCTCCACCTTGCGCGCCCCGCACTGGCCGCACCGCAGGCGCCGCCGCACGCTGGGGAGATCGCGGTCCCAATCCCGCTCCTTGCAGAGCCGATCCAGCATCATGCCCCTTAACGCCGCCTCGTGGCCGCAGGCGCGGCAGCGCACCGTCAACGGGATGCCATGCCGAACCAGATCGCCGGTCGTGTGGAGGCGTTTCGTGCTCACGCGCAAATGAGAACGAAGATGGAACGATTCGGCAAGCCTCAGGCCGCAGCGAGACGCTCCGGCGAGAGATTAGCCAACCGTTCGAGATACAGGCTTGCCCAGCGGCGATGCAGCGCCCGCAGCTTCGGGTCCGTTTCACTCTTTGAGCGAGCCAACTCCTCGCGGAGCCGACGTTGGTAGAAGGCTTTGTCGTCCATGTAGACCCCCCGGTCCGTTGTGTAACGGGACGCTGGGCGTAGAAGTCGAGTCGGGTCAATTACGTGAAATCCCGCGAGATTTCGCTTGTACCGGCGAGAGACAGAACGATGAAGGACGTGAAGCGCCCCAAGTGCCAACGCAAAGGGGATCAATTCGACTTCGGGTTCCGCGCGTCGATCCAGGTCTCGATCGTTACCCTCTGGCGGATGCGTTCACTATCGGCACTCAAGAGGTGGGGTATGCGGAACAGATCGATCAGCGCCCACGGACCAGTAATCAGCAGCCCGACAATGCTCACCCCAAGCACAAGCATGATGAACCCCGACGCCTTTTCGCCCAGATAGAAGCGGTGGCCGCCCCACATGCCGAACACGAGACAGAGCAGGTAGGCGACGACTTTGCTGGGGGCAGCCTTGGCGGCACGCTGGTGGATGAGGACCTTCTGCGCATCGGTCATCAGGGCGGTTCTGGACGCACCCTGGGAGATCTGCCTCCTGCGACCCTCTACCGACCTGCCTTCCTCGTTCATCTAGGTCTCCGCATCAACAAGCTCGCCCAGTGGCGATTGCGGCCGAAGCCAGAAGCGTTTCACGGTCTCATCCGTCTCGTTTCCCGCTGTGACCAGGCGGCGCGCGATCACAACGCTCGCGCACCCCACCGCCAAGCCGGCGAGCACGTCCACCATGTAGTGCACGCCACTGATCGGAGTCGATATGATCATCAGCGCATTGAGAATGGAAGAGGGCAGCCGGAGCCATTTCAGATGCCACACTGCCCAGATGAACATCACGCCTGTGGCCGCGTGGAAGCTGGGCACCGACACGATCCCCATCGCACCGCTGCTGATGTCCCGAATATCCCCCACTTGGAGTTGAAGGATGCGGGGACCGAATTGCCAGAACCAGGACTTCGAATACGCGTCAGGATGGAGCCCGAAGTGGATCGGAGCTCCTTCTGCTGGTGCGAAGGGGAACACCAGGATGGTAATCAGAGACGCGACCATCCACGCGGTCAAGAAACCCCACTTACGGAACGAATGACCGTGGATCGTGAGCAACACAGGCACCGCGATTAGCTGCAGCCCCATGCTGGCATAGGCATAGTCTAACATATGAACGACCCAAGGATGGGCCCGGGACAACTGGAACACGGCATGCCAGTCGTAGCCGAGTGCCCGATCCGCCGCGATAAGCTGGCTGTCTATGAACGGACCGCTCAGCGAGCCACCGATCAGGGTGGCGCAGACCGTAAGAAGCCCGGCCAACCCGGTGAACGAGGTAGCTTCGAGGAAGGCGGCGATTCGTGGCATCTGATATCGTCGCGCAAGAAGAGCCGACCCCACCGACATGAGGAAGATACACAGCAAGTTCGCGTAAGGACCAGAACCCCATGTGAAGTCGCTGATCCACACATATGCCACGTCCGCAAACAACATAGCGCCCAGTATGGCGTATGCGAACTTGGATATAGGAAGGATTGCAGGACCCGTCTCAATGGCAGCAGCATAGGCCGAGAACGCTGACATTCGTTTGGCGATCATGCCCCCTCGTTTCTTCTACGAATCGTGAGTAGAAGGTATTATTATGAAGTGACTAAATGGCAAATCACAAGATGTTCTCCGGGGATAGTCGATTGCGCGGCGATCCGGAGCGGTTCAAGTTGAGACGACAAAAAAGTCGCCCGGTCCACTCACGCGGGGCGCCTCAATGTCCTTCGGATCGCGGCGCCCTGGACGGAGAGGGGCTTTGGTCTGCGCGCCGATGGCCCCAATGACGCTCGCCTCGCCGCTTTCCCACCAAGGCGAACCCCGCATGGAGGTTAAGGGCAGGTCCACGCCGTGAAGCCACACCCAGAGGTTGCGCATGTTGACGGACCACCACACGACGAGGAGCGGCGTTGGCGAACTCATAGGGATTCTCGTCAACTCAACTCAAGTCAGAATATCCCGAAAAACTTGCCTCGCTTCGCCTTCGCCACGGCAGCGCGGTCCCGCGCCTCGCAACTCTCGACGATCCCGATAGCGTCCACTGTGCGGCCGTTGGCCTTGTCGAGCTGCCCGGTCTGAGCATTGCCGAAGGCAACCCAGTCGCCAACCGTCCCGCCCGTCGGGAGCGGCGCGCCCGGCACGCCGGCCCTCCAGCTAGGGGGCAGGAGTGAACTGCAGGCAGCGCTGGTCGCGTAAATAGGCGGCGCGCCGACACAGCCCGGCAAGGCCAGCAGCAGCAACGCCGGGATCGACAGGCGCGCTCGCACCGGGGGCGTTTCGAATGGCACGATCGTTCTCCAGGGTGATGGCGTCGATGGCGGCTTCGCTCGCTGCACCGGCCGCAATGGTCGCGATGGCCTCGGCCGCGCTGGCACTCGCGGCATCGGCCTGACTGCCAGCGAGGCGCACCTCGGCCTTGGCGACCGAGCCGCCGGTGATCACGTGGCGCGCCAGTCCCGCGACAAGCAGACAGGCCATGAGTGCGGCCAAGACGATGCCGGCGATGATCAGCGGATCCCGCAGCCGGCTCATGCCGGCATTCCCGCCTTCAGCCAGGCCGCGACATCGAAGCTCGGGCACGCCTTGCTCACCTTCGGCCATTCGCGGTGGCCGCGCACCACGAGGCCAGGCACCCGGTCCTGATAGGTTCGCACCAGCGTGCGCAGCGCCGCCTTCTGCGCCGGGGTGCGCGTGTCCTTCGGCGTCTTGCCGTCCGCAGCAACGCCGCCGACGTAGCAGATCCCGATATTGCCGGTGTTGTTATCCTTGACGTGAGCGCCCTTCGCCTCATCACCGAGCGTGCGGTGCATCGAGCCGTCAAGCTCGATGACCCAATGGTATGACACCTGGCCGAAGCGCTCGATGTCCCACTTGCTGATCGTGTCGGCCGAGACCGCACGCCCCTCTGGCGTCGCCGCGCAATGGATGGTCAGAAATTTGATCGCGCCCAGCGCTGCCATGGTGTGTCCCCCCGAGCGCTTCAGCGCCAGTGGAGCCACCATGCCGGGCCCTCGCGCGCCCGGTAACGACGCGGGGTTGTGGATCAGATGCTCACAAGGCTGGCGCGATGGAGCGCGCGGCGACCGGTTCTAGGCAGCTCGACACCAGAATCGAGGGAGCCTTCATGAATTGGACCGTCGGCCTCACCGCCCGCCAGATCGCCGCCGTGAGCTTCATCTTTTGGTTCACCCTGCTGGGGGCTGTCACGCTCGCCTGGGCGTTTCAGCGGCAAAACAAGCACAAGCTCAGGGACCGAAGGCGATAAAGGTTTGTCCGTTGGCGGTCCAAGCCGAAGGGGACATCGACCAGTAGGTAACCCAGCTGGAAGTGCCGGGGTTGTAATACTGGACGTTCACCGTTTGCGGACTCGAGTTGGTGTCAGGTCCGTAGGTCAGCTTTACCTCGCGGATGGTCTCGGGCCGGAAGAAGTCGAATTCGAGCCAAGTGCCGGTGCCGTTGGTCGGGCTGCCTGGAACGTAAGGGAACCCGGTTGTGTCGTTGTCGAACGCCTTGTCCGGCGTGCGCGGGCTACCAAGGGTATTGGTCGAACTGGCAACACCGCCGAAGCAACGATCCGGGCCGCCCACCGCGCCGCGCATCTCGCACTCTTTGATGTCCATGTACGTGCCGGTGCAGCCCACGGCGAAGTACAGTCGCCACTTGGTGTAGCCGGCATTCTCCACGAATGGCGCCGAATAGGTAAAGGTCTGCCACCCGGCGCTGGCCCATGTAAGCGGCCCATCCTGCGCCATGTGGGTGACCCACTGACTGCCGTCGAAATACTGGAGCCTAAACGAGGTCGGATACTCGGTCAGCGCACAGTTGATCGCCACCTCGTTGACCGTGACGGGCAAGGCGAAGGTGTACTTGAGCCACGAGCCGATGCCGTCCGCCGCCGTCGACGTCCACCCGAAGCCAGTCGTATCGTTGTCGAACGCTTTGTCGGCCGTGCGATTGGTGTCGTACTGGCTCGATGCAGTAGCCGTGCCGCCGCTGCACTGGTCTGCACCGCCTGCTGTGGCGCGCATCTCAACTTCGTAAATGCTGACGACAGCCGAGGCCTCAGCGCCCTTCGATTGTCCGGAGGGGAACAGCAGTCGCCATTGCGTCGACAGGGGACTAGCACCTCCTCCTCCGGCGGCTGCGAGAAGTGGGCAGGGATAAGGAAGCATCAGGAGGCGAACCCCTTGCCCGAGAGGTAGGCGCGGAACTTGGGGGTCACGGCGTCGGTGCACTGGAGTGTGATCTGGTCCACTTTGCCGGCCGTGGTGGTCAGAGTGGGCGCACCGGTTGTCCCCCAGTCGAACGACGCTGGCCAGGTCAGGGTTCGCGAGCCGGTTGCGTCCTGAATGACGGCGAGCGTGTAAGTCAGCCCCTCGACCGGACTGGTCGGCGTTCCCAGCGTGCGGTTGCCGCCGAGCGTCACCTTGGCGTTGTAACCGAGGCTCATGTCCCAGGTGATGGTCGCGCCATCGGCGAGAGTTTGCGCTGCAGCTGAGCCCGCGAGCGCGGCCGGGGTGATCGCCTTGGTATTGCTTGCCCCAGCTTTGACGTCGGCGGCGCTCGCCGCGTTCACAGTGAAGGTGTCGACGTCGCCTGCGTCGTTCTCGGTTTCGACAAGAAGGCCGGCGCCGACGAGCATGGCCATCGCGGCATCTCGCGCTTTCTCGTCAGTGTACGCTGCCCCCTCCAGCGTTTCGAGCCGGGTCTCATGATCTGCGAGCTGGTCAACCTCCGCGTCGATCGCGGCGAGCACCGCGGTGCGGAAGGTCGCCGCGTCGGCTCCGGCGAGGGTTTCGATTGCCTTGGTCATCGGGGCTCCGGAACGAAAGATCGCTCCCGCTCCAATCGTCCGGCACCGCCCTGCGCGTGAAGCAGCGCGGCTTGTAACCGCACGGGCAACAACGCGCGGGCGTTGAGGGAAGTGCACCGGCTGCCGGATGTGCAGCCCATGCCAGTTGCATCCGACAGCTTCAGCGGCGTTGACCTCTCCCGCCTGCCTGCCCCGGCCGTGGTCGAGACCCTCGACTACGAGGCGACGGTCGCCGCGCTGAAAGCCAGCTTCCTCGAGCTGTGCACCGCGGCCGGGATCGCGTTCGACGCCGATCTCGAAAGCGATCCAGTGGTCAAGCTGATCGAGCTGTTCGCCTACCGCGAGCTGGCGCTGCGCCAGCGGGTGAACGACGCCGCCCGCGCTGTGATGCCCGCGTTCGCCACCGGGGCTGACCTCGACAACCTCGCCGCGCTCTACGGGATCGAGCGGTTCATCATCACTCCGGCCGACCCGTTGACCGGCACGCCGGCCGGGCTGGAGAGCGATGCCGACTTTCGCCGGCGGATGGTGCTCGCGCCTGAGGGATATTCGGTCGCGGGCCCTGGCGGCGCCTATATCTTCCACGCCCTGTCCGCCTCGGCCGACGTGCTCGACGCCTCGGTCGACAGCCCCACGCCGGGCGAAGTGATCGTCTCGGTCCTGTCGCGCACCGGCAGCGGCGCGGCCGACGCGGACATCCTCGACGCGGTCGAGGCGAAGCTCAGCGCGGACACGATCCGCCCGCTGACCGATCACCTCACCGTGCAATCGGCCGAGATCGTCGAGTTCGCAGTCGAGGCCACGCTCACGTTCCTCCCCGGCCCCGACCGGACCATCGTCCAGGACCTCGCCGAAGCGCAGCTGGCCGCGCACATCGCGGACCTGCACCGCCTCGGCCGCGACGTGACCCGCTCAGGCATCATCGGTGCGCTCTGGGCCGACGGGATCCAGAACATCGACCTGGTCGAGCCGGCCGCCGATATCGTCATCACCCGGCTGCAGGCGAGCTACTGCACCGGCACGACCCTCACCGACGGCGGATTTGCCGAGTGAGCAGCCTGCTGCCGCCGACCAGCACTGCGCTCGAGCGGGCGCTGGATCTGCTCGCGGCGATGCGGGTGGACGCGATAGGGGCGCCGCTGCGGGCACTGTGGCGCGCCGAGACCTGTCCCGAAGAACTGCTGCCGTGGCTCGCCTGGGCGCTTTCGATCGATGCGTGGGATCCGGCCTGGCCGGTGGAGGTGCGCCGCGCCCGCATCGCAGCGGCCGTTGCCATCCAGCGCACCAAGGGTACGCTCCGCTCGGTCAGCGACGTCATCGCCAGCTACGGCGGCACGGTGCTTCTGCGCGAATGGTGGCAGGTCGATCCCCCGGCAGAGCCCCACACCTTCGAGCTGCTGGTGAGCCTGACCGGGTTCGGCGGCGCGCCCTCGGCCGGGTTCATCGACCAGGTGATGGGCGAAGTGTGGCGGACCAAGCCCGTTCGCTCGCACTTCACGTTCACTGTCGCGCTCTCGCTGGCCGGGGGCATCGGGTTCGTCGGCCGCGGGCGCAGCCTCGTCTACAGCCGCCAGCGCGCCACGGCCCCCACCGGCACCCTGCCGCCCATCCCCAACAACGCCCTGACCCTCGCCGGTGAGCCGCTGACGCTCTCCGGCGTGATCCTCACGCTGGGAAGCTGAAGCCATGCCGTTCACTCTCGTCGTCACCCAGCTCGGCCGGCAGGCCATCGTCGATGCCGATAACACCGGCACGCTGCCGGTCACGATCAACCAGGCCGGGCTCTCTGCCTCGATCATCACGCCGGTGGAGACCGCGCTGACGCTCCCGGCCGAAATCAAGCGGGTCGCAGCCGTGGGCGGCGACGTCGTCGCGCCGGACACGCTGCACGTATCGGTTCTCGACGAATCGGCCGATGTCTACACCGCCTATTCGCTCGCGCTCTACCTCGCCGACGGCACGCTGTTCGCGATCGGCGGCGGAACCGACCCGCTGTTCAACAAGGCGGCCGGTTCGATGGCCGCGGTCGCGCTCGACATCGTCCTCACCGACATCGCTGCGACTTCGGTGACCTTCGGCGCCACCAACTTCACCGAGGCTCCCGCGACCACCGAGCGCCAGGGCGTGGTCGAGCTGGCTACGGTCGCCGAGGCGCAGGCCGGCATCGATGCCCTGCGCGCGCTCACCCCGGCTTCGGCCAAGGCGGCCGTGCTGGGCTGGCTGCTCGCGCAGGACGGATCCGGGTCGGGTCTCGACGCCGATATGCTGGATGGCCTCCATGCCACCGCGTTCGCCCTGCTCACCGGGGCGACGTTCTCCGGCGCGATCAAGCGCGACGCCCAGCTCTACCTCGAGCTGTCCGGAGGCAACCCGCTGCTCAACTTCGATGCGAACGATTACCTGCACTTCGACCGCGCGGCGAACATCCTGCGGACGATCATAGCCGGCGCCGAGCGCCTCCAGGTGAACGGCAGCGGAGTGCTGATCAACGGCGCCACCGCCTGGCATGCGGGCAATGACGGGTCCGGGTCCGGACTCGATGCCGACACGCTCGATGGCCTTCATGCCTCCGCGTTCCTGCAGGCAAGCGGCGTGGCGGGGATCACTCGCGCATGGGGCAAGGTCGCAGGCAGCGGGGCGCTCGTCCTCGGCGTCAACATCACGTCCGTCGCGCTGGTGAGCACCGGGCGCTATCGGCTGACCTTCGCGACGCCGATGGCGCACGCCGACTATGCGGTTGGGATCACCTACAGCCACGGCGCCTATCCCTCGCAGACGCAGGACGACACCCATTATCATGTCGCCGAGGCCGCGGCCGACCACGTCGACATCCAGTTCTACTACGGCGCCCAGTCGGTGGGCCCGTACACCCCTGCCAGCTTCTCGGTGACCATCACCCACTGACCCTCGCTGAAAGAGCCCCCATGAAGATCACCATCGGCAAGTTCCGCACCGCCACTGGCACGGTCCCCGTCACCTTCGAGCACGAGGGCGTTCGGCACCGGCGCGACGTGAACGCCTGCCTGACCGACGCTGGCAAGTTCAACGCCAAGGCGACCGCTGCTCGGGTCGAGGAGGTGGCGCTGGGCGTCGCCCACAAGATCGAGCTGGGCGTGATCGCCAATCCCGAGCCTGATCCTGCCTCAGCCCCGTTGTTGAGCCCGCCGCAACAAGCCCGCGCGCTGGCGCGCGAGGGCGGCCGCAGGGCATGGGCGGGCTCATGCGCACCCCCGAGGACATCG
>Ga0105248_10008873_pt1 | contig 11051 bp, 10 predicted proteins | sample KBSS34metaG_FD_81524 | JGI IMG/M metagenome (GOLD analysis project Ga0105248, IMG submission 81524) | Switchgrass rhizosphere microbial communities from Kellogg Biological Station, Michigan, USA - KBS S3-4 metaG | ecosystem: Host-associated > Plants > Roots > Rhizosphere > Soil | place...
GAGCACCGATTGCGCCGCCGTCACGGTGAGGCCGGCCTTGGTCAGGCCGCCGACGAACTGACGCCGCGACATTCCGCTCGACAGATATTTTACGACCAGCTCTCTCATGGTTCGCCCCTTACTGCTTTGCCGCGGCGGGTTTCGCGTCGAGCCCGAATTCGGCGCCGAGATAGTCCGCCATCGTCTTGATCTCGTCGGAGGTCCACAGGCCGCCGCGGCCGACCATGCGGTAGATCGCGGCCTCCCAGGCGCGGCGATCCTGCCGCCCGTCGCGGAACATGGTGTCGGTGTGGCACTGGAAGCACTTGGCCTGGACCATATCGCGGCCAGGTCCTGGGCTAGGCGCACCCGATTGCGCGCGCGCCGGCGCGGCCGAAACCAAAGCTATGCCGAGCGCCGCGACAATAAGCGGATATTTCATGTCGACTCTCTTGTGACGTTTCTTCCCGCGGCGAAGTCTAGTCGATCGGCAAGGACGGCGCCACGGCGGATGCCGCCATCCGCGCGGGGCATCGGAGATCGCGCCAAGTACCAGTAGCCGACATCGACCGGCTATTCGATCACCTCGTCGGCGAGGAGTTGTAGCGATGTCGGTACTGTAAGTCCCATGGCTGCGGCGGTCTTCAGATTGAGCACCAATTGAAATTTCTCCGGGAGCTGCACCGGCAGGTCGGCCGGCTTCACGCCTCTGAGAATGCGATCGACATATGTTGCCGCGCGTCGGAACAACTCGACGACATCCACACCGTAGGACATCAGACCGCCGTCGGCGGCGATGTAACGGAACGCATAGACGGCAGGCACCCGGTGCTGAGCTGCCAACGCAATGATGCGTTCGCGATGCAAGTTGGTGGTGGCGTCCGGCAAGACGATGAGGCCGCCGTTCGGCCTGCGGACAAAATCGCCAACCGCGCTCTCGACGTCGGCCGCATTGTGAACGGGGATCGCAGTAGAGGTCACAGCGAATTGCGGGGCGGCCGCTTCGATCAGCTTGGTGTAATAGGCCCCTCCGCCCGGAGCGACCTTTGGATCGTACAGGAAGGCGACGCGAGTGATGCCGGGCATCATCTCCTTGAGCAGTCCCAACCACTTTCCGGTCAACGACGCTTCGGCGTTGGTAAAGCCAGTCGCATTGCCTCCCGGCCGAGCAACGCTTGCCACCAGGCCGTCGCCAACCGGGTCGGAGACCACCGCGAATACCACCGGGATCGTGCGGGTCTGTTGCAGGACAGCCTTCGTCACCGGAGTGCTCCGGGAGAACAGCACATCGGGCTGCAAGGCGATCAACTCCTTGGCCATCGCCTGCATATTCGCCGGGTTGCCGGCCGACCAGCGATAATCGATCCGGAGGTTGCCGCCATCGGTCCATCCCAGATCTTTGAGCTGCTGAGCAAATCCGGCCAATTCGAGCTTGCCCGCCGCGTCGGTCATCGCAAATGGCATCAGCACGCCGATCCGCCGTGCCCCGGCTTGCTGCGCCCGCGCCGCCACCGGCCAGATTGCCGCTGCACCACCGAGTAGCGTGATGAACTCGCGTCGCCTCACTCAATCACCTCGCTGGTGCAGGCAAGAGAAGGCATCGTATCGACTCAAACGGGTGCTTCAATAGGGGCTGGACCCGCCTCCGATAGCAGATACACGGGCATGGTCGGCGCGGCGGGCTTTTATCAGGCTGCCCCCGCCACCCGCACGCTGTTCAGGAACAGCTCCATTGCGTCCGGTACCACGGCCTTGCGCCCGGCGAGGCGGAACAGACAGTGGCCCGCAAGATCAAAGGAGCCGTAGCAAGTGTAGGCGATGATGGCGAGATGCTTGAGCTGCTCGTCGTCCATCGTCTCGGCCTTGGTGAAATCGCGGATGTAAACGACGTCCGCGAAGATGACCTGGTGCAGGGCGCTGTTCGGGCTGGATTGGTCGTAGACGGGCAGGATCGTTCGCTTGTTGACGTGGTCGATGTGATGCGGAATGAGGCCGAGGCCGCGGAGCTCGAGATCGATCTCGCCGAACAGCGGCTGACCCTTGTAGAGCGACAGGAAGCAAACTTCGGTGTGGACGGCGACCGCGCGCGAAAGCCGCTCACGGCCGCCTTTGAACACCGAGGCCTCGGCGCCCTGCACGTCGATCTTCAGCATGTCGAGCGCCGCGACCTCCGGCAGGTCGTCGAGCCGACGCGTCGTGACTGGCAGCTTTTGCTTCACGGTCGCCCATTCCGCGAAACCGTTGAACCATTTGAGCACCGCCGGATTGGGCTCGAACAGGCTGGTCATGCCCGGGACGACGGCGATGTGCAGAGTGGCGGGACTGCCGTCGCCAATCACGTAAGGCAGATAGGTCTCCAGATCGCTCCTGCGGGCGTTGAGGGAGGCGAGCCCCTCGGGCTGGGGCTCGAATCCGGTGACCGTGCAAAGCCGCCGGCCCAGCATCGATTTGTAGGGGGTGTCGCCGTCGATCGGATTGGCCCCGACATCGACCACGGCGGTCAGCCGCTGCGGACGCAACAGCGCGAGCAACGTGTCGACTGGCGAGGAAGCGGATGCGCTCATGGCCAGGACCGTCCTGCCATGGCGAGGCCGATTCGAACAGGCTCTCATGCTAGCCGGCGTTTTGTCTCCTAAGTGCCAATGGGCGACATCGGCAGGCTGTTCTGTGGTCTCGCCTGGTTACTCCAATTTGATATCCGCGGATTTGATGACCGTCTGAAAAGTCGCGCCGATCTCTTGCGCCATTGCTGCGAACTCGTCGGGAGAGGTGACGATCGGAACAATGGAAAGCGCCTTCAATCTTGCTTTGATTTCAGGCGTCACAACTGTTTTCCCGATTTCGTCCGCGAGCTTTGCAACGATGGCCGGAGGCAAGCCAGGCGGGCCGTAGAACGCATAAAGCGCGAAGGGCCGGCGGAACGCAAAGTTGGGTATTGCCTTTGTGATCGGCGGAATGTCCGGCCGGTCGTCGAACGGCTCCGATTGGGGCAGCGCGAGGATCTTCACCCTTCCGTCCTCGGCGAGCGGCAGGCTGGATGCGAGGTTCGTGATGGCGAGGTCGATTTGTCCGCCGGCGAGAGCCGCCATCGCGGGACCGATGCCGTTGAAAGGCACATGGACCATCGCATAGCCCTGCTGCTTGAAATACTCCCCGACAAGATGCTGAGAAGAGCCGTAGCCGGCGGTGCCATACGTCAGCTTGCCGGGGTTCGATTTGACGTAGGCAAGGAGATCTTCCATGGAATCTAGCCCCAGGCCGGAGCGCGCCGTGATTGCTCCCACCGGGCTTATGGCAGCCGTGATCGGCGTGAGCTTCCGGATGGCCTCACTCGTACTGGGCTTGCCTTGCAACAAGCTCAGATCAGCCGTGGTCGTATAGAGAACCGTGTAGCCGTCCGGCTCAGCTCGTGACACGAACTCGGCAGCGATCTTTCCTGCTGCGCCAGCTTTGTTCTCGATGATGAACGTTTGCCGCAGCGAAGGCCCCAGACGCTCCGCCAGAAGGCGCGCCGTGGCATCGACGACGCCGCCGGGCGCATAGGGCACGATGATATGAATGGGCTTGCTCGGATAGTCCTGCGCGGTCGCAGCAGAGGAAGCGACGGCGAGCACAGAAAGGAGCAGACTAGGGAGCTGCCGCAAGCCGCGCGGAACATTGGCCAGTCTGTCGGGCATGATCTTCGCCTTTTCCTCTGCGCCTGTTTGGCCCGAAAGTTCAATAGAGATCAAAACAGGTCCGGTCGATAGATGTTTCCCGCGTCGAGATTGACCACCTCTCCGCAAATCCAAGCGGCCCGATCCGAAGCCAGAAACACGACGACGTCGGCGATCTCCTTGGTCGTTGCCGCTCGCCCGTGAGGTTGGGTCGAGGCGAGCACTTCGCGCCAGCGCGAAGCATCACCGAACATCTTTTCAGCGCGGCCTTTGAGAAGCGTCCTCACTCGGTCGGTTTCGACCGCACCGGGGTTGACGCCGACAACGCGAACCCCGTGATCCAGGCTGCGTCCGCCCAGCGACTTGGTGATGCCATTCAACGCTACATTCGCGGCATTACCGCAGACGTACCGCCATTGCGGCCGCTCCGCACCCATGCCGATGACGTTGAGGATCACCTTGGGGGGATGATTTCGCATATGTGCGAACATCGCTCGCATCAGATTGATGTAACCGAACACCTTGAGGTCCCACGCTTCGCGCCACCGCGCTTCGTCAACCTCAAAGATGTCGCCCGATGGGATCGCGCCCGCGTTGTTGATCAGGATGTCGGTATCGTTGTAGCTGTCGGCCAGCGCCGCCGCGGCTCCGGGAAGCGATAGGTCGATTGCTTTGCCGCGAACCTTGTCTCGCCCGTATTTTGACAGGCTTTCTACGGCGGATCGAAGTCTCTCCTCGTTTTTGGAGGCGATGACGACCGAGCAGCCCTCCTCGAGAAAGCCCTCGGCCACACCGTAACCGATGCCTTGCGATCCCCCCGTGATCAGAACGCGTCGTCCCTTCAAGCCTAATTCCATCGCGGCATCCTCCCGCCCCTTGCTCGGAAAGCATCATGGTAGCGGCTCAAGACGGGAGGCTGTAAGAGCACAACAGGTCCTGGACGCGTCCTACTGCGCCGTCGCGCCGGATTCCCGCACCATCTCGGTCCACACCGGCGTCTCCTTGGCGACGAACGCTGCGAACTCTTCGGGCGAGCCCGGCCGCAGCAGCACGTTGAGCTTGGCGAGACTCTCCTTGGCCTCAGGCGAGCGCAGAATGTCGTTGAGGGTGGCGTTGAGCTTGGTCACGACCGGCGCCGGCAGGTTGGGCGGCGCCATGATGCCGGCCCACGGGTTGCCCGGGAAATCAGCGAAGCCCGTTTCGCGCATGGTCGGCACCTCGGGCAGGTCCGGCCAGCGCGTCGGCGTGGTGACCGCAAGCGCGCGCAGCTTTCCGTCTTTAATCAGCGGCTGCAGCAACGTAAGCGCGTCGAACTGCATGTGCAGGCGGCCGGTCATCAGGTCGGCAAGCGACGGCGCGCCGCCCTTGTACGGCACGTAGGTCATGCCGAGGCCCGCGACCTTGCTGAACATCGCACCCATGAGCTGCGGCGGCGTGCCGAGCGAGCCGCCGAAGTTCATCTCGCCGGGATGGGCTTTGGCGTAGGCAACGAACTCCGCCATGGTGTTCGCGGGCAGGCTGGTCGGGATCACCACGACGTGCGGGAATTCGGCGACGAGACCGACCAAGGTGAAGGCCTTCGGGTCATAACCGGGGTCCTTGTAGAGCGCGGGCGCGATCGCGGTGACCGACAGCGTGCCCCACATCAAGGTGCTGCCGTCGGGATCGGCGGTGGCGACGGCTTTGCCGCCCAGCGTCGAGCCGGCGCCGGGGCGGTTTTCGACCACCACCGGCTGACCGAGCCGGGCCTGCATCTGCTGGCCGACGAAGCGCGCAATGGTGTCCATCGGACCGCCAGCCGCGACCGTGACGATGATCTTGATCGGCTTGTCGGGATAATTCTGCGCGGCGAGGGGACTTGGCTCAGTGAGCGCCAGCGCCGATGCGATCATCGACGAGAGCAATGTGCGTTTGCAGAGCATGGTGGAAGCCTCCCGCCAGTACGTCGTATCATTCCGCCTTGACGCCGGCCTGCTTGATGATCGGCCACCATTTCTCGATGTCGGCCTTCTGAAACGCGGCGAGCGCTTCGGGCGTCTGCTGGTCTCGCGGTGTCACGTCCTGGCCAAGTTCGACAAGACGCTGGCGCGTTGCCGGATCGGCCAGCATGTCCACAACCGAGGCATTGAGCCTGGCGATGATATCCTTTGCCGTATCCTTGGGTGCGTAAAGCCCAAACCAGGCCGTGACATAAAATCCGGGAAGCCCGGCCTCGTCGGTCGTCGGGATTTCCGCCGCCGATGCGAAGCGGTTTTTGCCCGCGACCGCAAACGCCTTGATGGCGCCGGCGCGATATTGCGGCAGCGAGGTCACCGCGCTTTCAATGCCGAAGTCGATTTGCTCGGCCACCAGAGCCTGCATCACCGGGGCAGAACCACGATAGGGCACGTGCTGAAACCGCGTGCCGGTGAGATTCTGCAACAGGAAGCCGCCGACGTGCCCGATGCTGCCGATGCCGACGTGCCCCTCCGTCGCCTTGCCGGGGTTCGCCTTCATCCAGGCAATAAAACCTTTCAGATCGTCCGCCGGCACGGATTTGCTGGCCACGATGAGCGACGGGATGGTTGACAGCAGCACGATGGGCTCGAAGTCCTTCAGCACGTCGTACGAAAGCGTGTAGATCGCGGGATTGCTGACGTGCGTATTCCAAAGGCCGAGAACCAGCGTGTAGCCATCAGGGGCGGCGCGAGCGACCCGGCCGACGCCGATACTGCCATTCGCGCCGGTGACGTTTTCGATGATGACCGATTGACCGAACGATGAGCGGAGTTGTTCGCCAACTATGCGTCCAAGAAGATCCGTTGGCCCGCCCGGAGGGAATGGCACGACCAACGTGATGGAGCGCGACGGATAGGCCTGCGCGCTTGCCATGCGCGAGACAGCCGGCAGCGCGGCAGCACCCGCGGCCAAACGGAGGAATCGACGGCGGGGAAGTGTCATGGCGGCCCCTCGGTATTCCGGCGGCATGGTAGCAAATTTTGCCACCCGACGTGACGTTGCGAATTGACGCCCACAGCGAGCACGACCGCAGCGCAGCAACGGTGGAGAGGTCGTTGCGTACCCCCTGAAGCGGGTGCATCATTCCTTGGTCGCAACATGCAGGAGCGGCTCCCATGCACGACATCGTCATTCGCGGCGGTACTATCATCGACGGCACCGGTAAGGCCGCCTTCTCCGGCGACGTGGCGATCGCTGGCGACCGCATTGTCGGCGTCGGCGGCAAGCAGGGTCCCGCCCGGCGCGACATCGACGCCGCGGGCCTCCTGGTCACGCCCGGCTGGGTCGACGTGCATACGCACTACGACGGCCAGGCGATGTGGGACCCGCTGCTGGCGCCATCGTGCTGGCATGGCGTCACCACTGTGATGTTCGGCAACTGCGGCGTCGGCTTCGCCCCGGTGAAGAAGCATCAGCGCCAGACGCTGATGGATCTCATGGAGGGTGTCGAAGAGATTCCCAATCCGGTGCTGGCCGCGGGCCTGAACTGGGAATGGGAGAGCTTCCCCGAATATATGGATGAGCTGGAACGGAGGCCGCGCGCCATCGACATCGCCGCTCAGATCGCGCACCTGCCGCTGCGCGTCTATGTGATGGGCGACCGCGCGGTCCGGCGCGAGCCGGCGACGCCGGACGACATTGCCGAAATGCGCCGCCTGACGATCGAGGCGCTGCGTTGCGGCGCTTTCGGCTTCACCACCTCACGCACCGACTCGCACAAGTCGCCGGACGGCGAGCTGGTGCCGTCGCGCGACGCCGATGACCTGGAGCTGTTGGGCATCGGCTCCGCGCTCGGAGTGACCGGCACCGGTGCGTTCGGCATGAACAGCGACTTCGACGACGAGGAGTATGAGCTTCGCTGGATGCGAAAGCTCGCCAAGGAGACCGGCCGTCCGGTCTGGTTCCTGCTCACCGACCGCTATTCGGACCCGCAGCGCTGGCGGCGGCTGATGAAGGCCGTGCACGAAGCGCGCGCCCAGGGTCTGCCGCTGACCGCGCAGATGGCAGGCCGGCCCATCGGCGTGATGATGGGCATCGGTACGGCGCTCAATCCGTTCACGGTGCGTCCGAGCTACAAGCAGCTTGAGAGCCTGCCGATCGAGGAGCAGCGCAGGCGGCTGCGCGATCCTGAGATGCGGCGGAAAATTCTGGCCGACCAGCCATCAGCTGCCGAAATCGCCAAGCTCGCTCAGTTCCGCCAGGTCGTCGCCCAGCGCTTCGACAAGTTCTTCATCATGGGCAATCCGCCAGACTACGAACCCGGCCCGGAGAAGAGCGTGGCCGCGATCGCGCAACGCGAGGGCCGAAGCCCCGAAGAGGTGGCCTACGACTATATGATCGAGGAGGGCCAATATCTGTATTTCCCGGTGGTGAACTACGCGACCGGCGATCACGGGCCCATCTTCGAGATGCTCAACGATCCGGCCTGCCTGCTTGGACTGAGCGACGGCGGCGCGCACTGCACCTCGATCATCGACGCCGGAATGCCGAGCTACATGCTGGCGCACTGGGGCCGCGACCGTGCACGCGGGCCGACGCTGCCGCTCGAACGGCTGGTCCAGCGTCAAACCAGCGAGACCTCGGAGTTCTTCGGGCTGAACGACCGCGGCAGGCTGGCGCCGGGGTTGCGCGCCGACGTCAATGTGATCGACTTTGATGCTCTGAAGCTGCACAAGCCGGAGCTGGTGCACGACATGCCGGCCAACGGCCGGCGCTTCGTTCAGCGGGTCGAGGGCTACGAGGCGACACTGGTCGCAGGCTTACCGATCTTCGAGCGCGGCCAGCACACCGGCGCGATGCCGGGCCGGCTGGTGCGCGCCGGCCGCGATGGCGAAGTCGTCAAGGCAGCTTGATGGAGAAGAGAGTTTTCGGCCGGAGCGGCCTCCGGCTGTCGGTCCTGGGTTTCGGTTGCGGCGCGGTCGGCGGGCTGATGGTGCGCGGCGACCCCGCCGACCAGGAACGGGCCGTCGCCCGGGCGCTGGAAGCAGGCGTCAACTACTTCGACACTGCGGTTGCGTACGGCGACGGCGAGTCGGAGAAAAATCTCGGCCGCATTCTCAAGAAACTGAAACCCGCCGATGCCATCGTCGGCACCAAGGTGCGGCTGCGGCCGCCCGATTTCACCCGCATTGCCGATGCCGTCAGAGCATCGCTTGACGGCAGTTTGCAGCGGCTCGGTCTGGAGCGGGTCGACATCTTTCACTTTCACAATCCGATCACCGTGAAGGGCGGCGGCGACTCGCTCAGCGTCCGGCAGATGCTCGATGAATTGGTACCGGCCTTCGAGAGCCAGCGCCGGCGCGGCAAGACGCGCTTCCTGGGCATCACTGCGGTCGGCGATACCGCGGCGCTGCACGAGGTGATCGATGCCCGGGTCTTCGATAGTGCCCAGGTGAGCTACAATTTGCTCAATCCCTCTGCCGCTGCGGTGCTGCCGGCGAACTATCCGGCGCAAGATTACGGGCGGCTGTTCGATCACACGGTAGCCGCCGGCGTCGGCGTGGTCGGTATTCGCGTGCTGGCCGGTGGCGCGCTGTCCGGTTCGGGCGATCGCCACCCGATCGCCAGCCCGCCGCCGACGCCGATCGGCTCGGCCGTTAGCTATGACACCGATCTTGCGCGTGCGCGGCGGCTTAGGCCACTGGTCGAGGAAGGATTTGCCGGGAGTCTGTCCGAGGCGGCCATTCGCTTTGCCATGTCGCACCCGGCGATGGGCACGATCCTGGTCGGCATGGCCTCGCTACAGCAGTTCGAACAGGCGCTCGCCGCCGTGCTGCAAGGTCCGTTTCCGCAGGCTGCGCTGGAGCGGGCGGCGACGCAACAGCAGGAGTTCGCCGGCGAGCCGCGTTGAACCGGGATTTCCGCTACCGGTTGGCTGTCGCTCACTCCGCCGTGATGTTGTTGGCGCGGATCACTTCGCCCCAGCGCCGGGCTTCGTCCTTGATGAAGGCGGCGATTTCGGCCGGCGATCTGCCGTCCGGCTCGACATTGAGCGTGCGGAAGCGCTGCTGCACATCGGGCATCTTGAGCACCTCGATGGTCGCTTTGGCGATCTGATCCCGCAGTTCCGGCTTGAGGTTGGGCGGCCCGACCATCGCGTACCAGACGCCCGAGCGAAGGTCGGGGAGCCCGACCTCGGCGCTGGTCGGCACATCCGGCATCGCCGCCGTGCGCGCCTTGTCGAGCACCGCCAGGACTTTGAGCTGGCCGGCGAGATAAAAGGGGCGCGCCCCTGCCATGTTGCCGAAGAAGACGTCGACGCGTTCCCCCAGCATGTCGTTGTAGACCAGCGTCTCGCCGCGATACGGCACATGCACCATGCTGGTGCCGGTCATGGTCATGAACATGTTGGCGGTCAGGTGAGGTGTGTTGCCGGCCCCTTGGCTGCCGTACACGAGCTTGCCGGGATTGGCCTTTGCGTGCGCAATCAGCTCGCTGACGGAATTCACCGGCAGTCCTTTGCGTACCATGACGAGATTGGGCACCGATCCGAGGTTCGTGATCGCCACGAATTCTTCCGGCTTGAAGGACAGCTGCTTGTAGAGGCTCTGGTTGGTGGCGAGCGGCGGCGTTGACGAGACCAGCAGGGTGTAGCCATCGGGGTCCGCCTGCGCCACCATTGCGGCACCGATGTTGCCGCCGGCGCCGCTGCGGTTCTCAATGATCACCGGCTGGCCCCACTTCGCCTGCAACTTATCGCCGACGATTCGGGCAACCACGTCGTTGGTGCCACCGCTGGGATACGGAACGAGAAATTTTACCGGCCTTGTCGGATATCCGTCCTGTGCAAGCGCTTTGTTGGAACCCGGCGCGGCAACCATCGACAGGATGACGACGATGAAGGCGAAGGCGGCACACCACCGGACCATGGGCATCTCCGTCGAACCCCGGGTCCGAGAGTATAGGTGAGGGATTGTCCTGCGGCCAACGGAGGGCGAAGATGATCCAGCACAAGCTGCGCCTATTCCGTTGGAGGAGATGCCAATGACATTCCAACCGCCGTATCGTCCGAGTGGAAGGTCCGTCTGGCTTGGCAAGGACATCGTTCAGTCCGACGACTGGATCGTGCGGTTGTCGCCGGCGACACTCGAGGAGATCGACGCCTCAGTAAGTCGATTCCGGGGCCGCAACGCTTATGACATGCCGGTGACGCGAGACGAATTCCCACTGACCACGATGGCCGAAGACGTGGCGCGGATGCGGCAGGAGATTGCGACCGGCCGCGGATTCTTCGTATTCCGCGGTCTCGACAGGGACCGCTATTCCGACAACGAACTCGGCCTTATCTTCCGCGGATTCGGCGCTCATTTCGGCCACGACCTGACGCAAAGCGCATTCGGTGACCGGCTGGGTGACATCCGCGACATCAGCGACATTCTGGTCGAGCGCAGCAAGCGGCGCGGCTATCAGTCAGGCGGC
>Ga0105248_10008874_pt1 | contig 11050 bp, 5 predicted proteins | sample KBSS34metaG_FD_81524 | JGI IMG/M metagenome (GOLD analysis project Ga0105248, IMG submission 81524) | Switchgrass rhizosphere microbial communities from Kellogg Biological Station, Michigan, USA - KBS S3-4 metaG | ecosystem: Host-associated > Plants > Roots > Rhizosphere > Soil | place...
CGTGATGTCGCGGATGATCTCCGCCTCGGCGCGGTGTGGCGGGAATCTCCACAGGTAAACGTTGGTCGGATCCGCCTTGAGATCGGCTTCGCGCGAGAACGCCGAGGCCATCTTGTAGGTTTCCGAGTTCATGATGATCCGGTGCATGGTGTTTACGCTCCAGCCCTTCTGCACGAACTCAGACGCCAGCCAGTCCAGCAGTTCCGGATTCGATGGCAGGGTGCCCATCTTGCCGAAATTGCCCGGCGTGCTGACGATTCCGGTTCCGAAGTGCCACGCCCAAATGCGATTCACCATCACCCGAGCGGTCAGCGGATTGTCTGCGGAAGCAATCGCCTCGGCCAGCGCGCGGCGGCGTCCGCTGGTGACATAGTCACTGCGGTTAGGCACATGGATCGCCGGTGGCGGATTCTTCGGATCCGTCAGCACCGTCAGGAAGCCGGGTTGCACCTGGAAGGTTGATTCATTGGTCTTGACATCGTCGCTGTTCGCTGCAAAGTACAGTGGCGGAACTTCAAACTTGGTCCCGACCGCCGGCACAAAGCAGCACTTGATTCCGTAATCCGGGCGTCCGGTTCCGGGTATGTGGGAGTCGCCGAGACCGTCCGGCGTCAGGCGGTAATCGCCGTCGCGAACTCCGTCGGCCGTGGGCAGCGGAGGCGGCAACTTATCTTCAATCGCGGCGATCTTCGCTTGCAGTTCCGCACGCTTCTTTTCGTCTTCAGGACTCAGCTTGAGCGCCCGGCGATTGTAGCCCTCGCTGCCAGCTCCGAATACCTGATTCGCCTTGGCTGCTGCTTTTGCTTTCGCGGAGGCATTCGCATCGGCCACAACATTGTCGGGATCGACATCGTCTCCATTGATGATCACCTGGGCCACCAGCAACTTTTGGCCCGCCGTTCTCTTCTCGGCCGGCGTCTTGATGGCTTCCTGAATGTCGGCTGGGAACTTCTTCAGCGCATCCTGCACTTGCTGTTCGCGCCGCTTCTCTTGATACGGCTTTTCGATGCGCGCGATCTCCTGGCGCAGCGGCGTCATTTCATCCGCCAGTGCCTTCAATTTCGCATTGTAGGAGTCGACTTGATCCTTCGGAACCAGCGGCTGGTCGTAATCTACATAGCTCCAGAAAGCCGCGACGGTCTTGAAGTAATCCAGACGCGTGACCGGATCGAACTTATGATCATGGCACCGGGCGCAATTCACAGACAGGCCCTGGAAGCCCTGGAAGGTCGTGCGCACCATGTCGTCCATGTAGTCGTAGCGGTAAGACGGGTAGTTCGCCTCGCGGAAACGCACGCGCGGGCCCACGCGGTAATATGTGGTCGCAATCAGACTGTCGGGGGTCGGCTTGTCGAGCTAATCCCCAGCCAGTTGCTCGATGATGAACTGGTTGTAAGGCTTGTCTTCGTTGAAGGCCTTGATCACGTAGTCGCGATACCGCCAGGCATTCTCTACCGTGATATCGAACTCGAAACCCGAGCTATCCGCGTACCGCACCACGTCCAGCCAGTTGCGGCCCCAGCGCTCGCCATAATTCGGCGACGCGAGCAGCTTGTCGACCAGCTTCGAATACGCATCCGGCGCAGGGTCTTTTACAAACGCCTCGACTTCCTCGGTCGGAGGCAGCAGGCCAATCAAATCCAAATATGCGCGGCGAATCAAAGTCCGGCGATCCGCTTCCGGCGCGACCTCGAGGCCCTTCTGCTCCCGCATATTGGCAACGAAAGCGTCGATCGGGTTATGGCTCCACTTGGCATCGCGAACCGTTGGCGGCGTATTGCGTACCGGCTTCTTGAAAGCCCACCACGACCGATCCGCATCCGTGATCTCGCGCGGAGTGTACCCACCGGGATACGCAGCAGAAGCTCCGGGGGCGGGAGCAGCAGCGGCCACTGTCGGAGCGGCCACAGCCGTCATCTTCGCGCCCTGATTGATCCAGTTCTTGATCAGTTCAACTTCCTGAGCATTCAGGGCCGGAACCGGAGGCATCGGCATGGCCGGCGCCTGCAACCCGGCGATGCGGCGATAGAGGGGACTCGCTTCGGCGTCACCCGGAACAATCGCAGGCCCTTTTTCGCCGCCCTTCAACATCGCCTCGCGGCTGCTCAGATCCAGTTTCGACATCTGCAGCGCAGGTCCGTGGCATTGGGCGCAGCGCTTCAGGGCAGCCTGCACATCTGTTTCGGAAACTTGCTGTGCCTGTAAGCCCTGGCTGAAGAGTGCCGATGAAACGATCAGGGTCAATGCGCCGGACAGGGCAACGACTCGGTAACCCCTTTTGATTTTGCAAACGACCTGGTGCATAACTCTAAATCCTCCCCACGAACGCCACCGCCCCTGTGCTCGACTGGCTCCGCGCCCGGACAAGCTTCGAGTTGAGGCCGCGCCAATAATGATACTATGCCGGGCGGATTCAGCAAGTCCTTTGGAAGGTAGCAGGAAAGCTAGTGTGATCTCTAGCGAACTCGAAGGAAACTCTAAGGGAAGCGCGGAGGCGATATATCTCACTTTAGTCCAGAGGTTTGTGCATGAAGCAGCGCCCTACCGCAGGCATCGTTACCGCACTGGCTTGGGCAGCCAGTTGGTCGAAATGATGATGCGGGAAGACGACTCCCGAGGTACATTTACCAGAAAGCGGCGGCCATTATCGGCCGCTTGATAGCGGGCCCGGCGTTCGGTCTTTTCTAGACGAATTCCGAATAGCGGCTTCACGACGCCAGGCTCAAATACGCCCGCGTCGGTTTTGACTTGCATGGCGTATAGATTGTCGGAATTGGCGTAGAACAATTCCTTGCCATCCTCCCGCCAGGAGGGCTCCATTCCACCCATGGTCGAGATTTGCCACTTACCATCCGACGGCGGAAAACTTTGTACGTAGACCTCGGATCTGCCGGATTGGTATGACACGTACGCTACCCATTTCCCGTTGGGCGAGACCCGGGGCGTATCCATTGCATAAGGTCCCAGCAGCTTGCCTCCTGCTCTAGGAAGTCCCCAGGTAGCAGTTCCCATCTTGAACAAGAGCACGCTCCCGTCCGGAGACCAATCATAAATATATTTGTTTTCATTGGTATGGAGCAATAGCTTGGGTTCCGCACCACTGGCTATTTCCTTTTCGTAGATGTCCACCACTCCATCGTGAAACCCGTCGAAAGCGATACGTTTACCATCCGGAGACCACACCGCATTGGTTTCATCCGCCGTACTGAACGTAAACCGCGAAAACCCGCCGTTTCCAAAATCGTATAGCCACAGATCGCGCGTTCGAATTTGCGGATCCATGCGGGACACTACCAGCTTCTTCTGATCGGGGGAGAGCGCAGGGTTGGAATATTCCTCTGACTCGCCCACCGCGCCCAGGCGTTTTCCGCTGCGGTCATACCATTCCAGGTCAGTCGATCCCGTATCAACCCGGGTCCGGTAGGCCAATACTCCGTTTTGCGATACGGAAAGCGCCGCGCGAGGATGACCGCCGCCCAGTCCAATCAGCAACCGCGGCGCGACCACAAACGGAGTGCCGCTGAGTTCCCTGCTGTTCACATTGAAGGCCTGTGCCATCAAATTCGTATCGCGGGGGAACAGCAGATAGTAACCCCCGCGCACCTTTGTATATGCAGCGTTGGCATTTGAGTTGGTCAGCCGCTGGTTGTCTTTGGAGTCCAGCGAACCGGTGTAGATCCCCGAATTCTCCGGGCGCTCGCTCTGCACAAAATAGATGAAATGCCGGCCATCCGGGAGAAACTGCGGCGCGGAATGATGGATCTCATGGTTGGAGGAGTTCAACCGGGTTACCGCCTTCGGTACGCCTCCGCTAGCGGACACCAGGTAGATTTCAGGACGCTCCGTTGTCTCGAAAAGAATATCGCCGCTCTGGCTCCAGCTCCCCGCCGAGCGTGCAGATGGAGTATCGCAAATGGTCTGCGGCGCTGCGCTCTGCAGATCCATTTTCTTCAATTTTCCGGAGGAGAAAAACGCCACCGAACGTCCGTCCGGAGACCAAAAAGCTCCATCTACCAATTCGGTGCCGGGGATAACATCCGCCGTGAGCGAACCCAGCGCGCGCGTCCAGAGTTGTTTGGATCCGTCTGGACCGACGCCGATGAAGAGGACGCGGTCGCCGCCGGGCGAAACCGCGATCGAGTCCGCATCCGGCGTGGTAACCAAATCCGGCGGCGTGATCAGGAAACTGACGGCTCTCTCTTCCGGTGGTGTCTCGCGAAGATGCGCGAAGGCGAGCCACCCAGCGATGGCAGCAACCGCTGCGGTAGCAAGCCAGTAATAAGAAGGGATCCGCTCGCGAATAATAATCGGGGAAACTGCCGACGCGGGCCCCGAAACCACCTCGGGAGGCGTCCACGCCGCTGGCTCAGCTCCATGATTAGGGCTTACTTCGAGAACTTCGCCAGCGAAGCGGTATCCGTATCGCGGCAGGGTTTCGATCCATTCGACACCCTCTCCTCCCAACGCCTTTCGCAGCGCCGAGACCTGGAAGGACAGATTCGCGTCTTCGACAAACGTATCCGGCCACAGCGCGGCCATGAGTTCTTTCTTCGCGAAAACTCGTCCGCGGCTTTCCACCAGCAAGAGGAGAAGGTCGAAGGTTTTCGGCGGCAGCGTGATATGTTCGCCGTCTCGGCTGAGAAGACGTTTGGACGTATCTAGGCGAAAAGAGCCAAATTCATACACGGTTCCTATCGCGTTTGCCATCTTAACTCTGAGGCCGGCCCCCTCGGCATTAGACTCGATCAATTCTACCCAGTGTCCATCTGTGTAGCAAGTGCCTTAGAGTGCGGTGCCTTAGAGTGCGGCGTCCGATGGGGCCCAATGAAAATGGGCGGCATGGCCAAGCCACACCGCCCACGGAAGCGAACTTCGCTTGTCGGTTTGTCAGAAGGTCAGTTTCAAGCCCAATCGCAAGGCTCGCTGATCCAGGCCATCCCGTCCAGTGTTCGCAATCTGCTTGGTTACGTCCATGAACAAACTATCGCCGACTCTATTGCTTGTGGTGTTGCTGGTCTGCACCGTGTAGCCCGGTCTGGCGCGATGCACTTGGTTGCCCACGTTAAACATCTCAACCAGGAATGCGAAGTTCCATCTTTCCCGGAAAGCGAACTTCTTGGTGACGCTGACGTCCGCATTGACTACCCCCGGGCCCCGCAGCGTGTTCTGGCCGCAATTCCCGAAGGCCGTGGAAGGCCCCGGTGCGAAAGTGGAAGGGTCATACCAATGCGCGACATCCTGGAGTTTTTTCGGTTCTCCCAGGCAGTTGGCAAAATTGGTGGAACCATTCGCATTGAGGCTGGTGGTGGTGGTAACGCTAAACGGCAATCCGGTGTAGTCGCTAAACAGCCCGCTGATCTGCCAGCCGCCTACGATCGGGCTCATCTTCCCGCTAGACGCCCAATGTTTGCCCTTGCCAAACGGCAACTCGTAAATTGCCGTCATCTCGAAGTTTTTGCTGATGTCAGTGGTAACCGGCCCGTAGTTATAGGTGCGGTATAGCCAGGGTATGGCTGACCCGCCTTGTGTTCCCCCAGGAGTGATGAACCCCAGGTTCTTGGCAAACGTGAAACCGGCGCTGATGGTGAGATCGGCAAAGCGTCCCTGCGTCCGCCCTTGGAGAGCATTGTAATTGGTGCCTCCCTGCGTGCCGAGCAGCGGCGTGCTGGCAATTCGTCCGTCCCCGATCGCTTGGCCGTTACGACCCGGAGTATTCAGAAGGAGCCCACCGGTACCTGTCCCGATCGGAGACCAGTTTTGCTCCAGAGACGACATCGGATCTTTCTGTTGTGAGCCGGCGTAAGCCACCGAAGCGGTCCAACCCGGCCGGATGCGCTCCTCGATCGTGAAGTTATAGGTTTCAACGTAAGCTCGCCGGTAGTTGGCCTTATTGAAATCTTGCATGCCGGCAGTCCCCGGAACCGGCACCAGACCGGTGGTCAAGGGGAATGGGTTCACCGGCACATTGATTCCCTGGCGAAGAGTAAGGGCATAAGACATCGCGTTGGGAGGAAGCTGAATCACGCCCTCAATGTAGGGGAAGTTAATCCGGCGGTTGCCAAGCCCGAAAATATTGACGGGATCGCTGGACATACCAAAACCAGCCCGGATTACGGTCCGATCTCCCAGGCGGTAAGCGACGCCCAGCCGCGGAACAAAATGCGCCTGATCCTTGTCGAAAATATTACACGATTTGGGCGTGCTTGCGACGCCGCAAATCACCATATTGTTGGTGGCATGGTCGTAATACTCCGCGCCCGTACCCTGGCGCCCCGGGACCGGGAAGTAGTCGAACCGTACTCCCGCATTCACCGTCAGCTTGGAGTTGATCTGCCACTGATCGCGGGCGAAGCCGGCAAAATACTTATTGTTGGTGTAGTAATAATCCGGCCACTGGAAGATCTTGCCAGAGTCTTGGGCGTAGCCCAGCAGAAATGACGCAAAGGAATTGTACTCGGTCCCCTTGGTTGCGGTGCCGCAAGAGTTTCCAGTGGTATTGGAACAACCCTGGGTCGTCTGCTGTGCAAAACGGAACCCGCCGGCCCCGCTGATGAAGCTGCCGCTGGCAGGCTGGTATTGACTCTCCTTGGAATTCTGAATGTCAGAGTCGAAACCGAATCGGAAATTATGATTTCCCTTTACCCAAGTAAGATTGGCATCATAGTTTCTTTCCGGATCCCAATAGTCCTGCGGTTGGAACCGGCTCACGGAACCGAGCGGTAGCGCTGGGGCCCAGCCGTCAAGTGTAATCGACGGCATGCCGCCCTGCTGCAAAGCCTTGTACTTCGGCAGACTGGACGTGTCCAGGCCTGGAATCTTCATCACCGTCCAGCCGAAGTTTAGATCCTGGGCTGGCTGGTTGCTCACGGCGATGTTCACGTCATAGCCGTAGTGTGCGTCGAAGATCAAACTCGGACTGATGATGTACGTCCCGGAAACGGTGCCATTGAAGACGTTGGTGTTCCCGGAACCTTGGGCCGTGTTGGTGGTGGACATACCAGGTCCGCCCAGATCGCCGAACTGAGTGGGTGTCGTCCAGGCGTTGTTCCCCCAACCCAAGCGCGCGAACAGACTGAGCTTCGAGGTCGGGTTCCAGTTGATCTTGCCTGCGGATTGATCGCGCCGCAGGTAGGTCTCGCCATTGGTGAGCAAATTGTTAGATAAACCAAGCGCTCCACCGCCGGGCTGGTTCGGAAGCGACCATAGATTTCCATGGGCTGCACTATAATTCAGCAACGCTTGGATGCCCGGGTCGATCCGTTCCGCTGGAATGATTTTGCCGGCAAATGGCGTCCTACCGACGCCCGTCACGGCGTTGCCTGTCCGCGGATCGTAGATCGCGTTTGGAGAGCCGCTCAAATCGCCGCCCCTCATCGCCACAGTCGGGACTTCCGCAAAAAACGGAGCAACCTGGACGAAGCCAGTGCCCTCGAAACTCGCGAAGTAAAACAATTTGTCTTTCTTGATGGGTCCGCCGATGGTGCCGCCGTATTGATTATTGATGTACTTGGGATTCGTTTGCGTACGATCTGCCAGATAGGGGTAGGCCTGCAAATGCTGGTTGGTATGGTCTTCGAACAAGACTCCGTGGATGGAGTTGGTTCCGCTCTTGATCGTTATGTTCACCGCGCCACCACCGGATTGCTGCTCGGCATCGAAGGAGTTGCCCGACATGCTGACATTCTCGATTTCTTCCAGCGCCGGAATGAACTGCGGCTCATTTAAGGCCGTCATGTCATACGTGCCGGTTCCGTCGACCCGGACCGTATTGGTGCCGGTATTGCCGCCATTGACGGAAATGATCAGTCCGCGGTTGGAATTGGCGGTAAAGGAATTCGAATTGGTCGGCGGCGAGACACCGGGAACCGTGACGAACAGCATCTGGTAGTTACGGCCCACAGGCACCGGCACATTCTGCAGCGTCCGGATGGTCACGTCGTCGCGGATGTCGGCCCGATCCGTCTGGAGGGCGATCGCGTCGGCCGAGACTTCCACATTCTGGGTAAGCTGGCCGATGGTCAGAACCACGTTGGTTCGGACTACCTGTTCGGGGGCTAAGCGCACCCCGGTTGTCGTGCTGGTCTGAAAGGAAGGCGCGGTCACCGTAACGGTATAGGTGCCTGGCGGCAAGGTCGGTAGGTTGTATACGCCGGACCCGTTGGTTGTGGTGTCGCGAGTGAAGTTGGTCTGTTGCTCGGTAGCCACGACCTTCGCGTCTACCACAGCGGCTCCGCTCGCGTCGCTTACGTTGCCGGTGATACTGCCTTGGAGCAGTTGCGCCTTGGCTGGCTCAACCCAAACTGTCAGTGACCCCAAAACGGCCAAAAAGACCGCGAAAAACACACTTTTTCTGCAAAGTTGTCCCATAGAACTAGCCCCCTTTTGCTAGTTTTCCCTGCTTACCGCCCCATTTCCGCTCAAAACTCAAACCGGCCAACAACACCCACACCGCCCAGTTCGAGTGCAGCGTCAGTTTCTGCACTCGTCCTTAGGCAGCGAACTACGGCTTAATGGATTTTACGACCAGGTAGTCGATAGACCCGTGGACACTCTTGAACCAATGCGGCACTCCCGCCGGGATCACAATGACGTCGCCCTTCTTTAGCTCGTGAACCTCGGGATTCGTGATCTCCTTGGCGGTCAGTTGCAGGGGACGATCCGGCCGGCCGGGATGTGCATCCACCGCCGTGCCGCCCATAAGGAACGTTGCGCTTCCGTCCACGACGTAGAAGATGTCGGTCTCTTTGACATGGATCTCAATGTTGCCGTCCTTGACACGGCGGTTGGTCTGGACTTCGTAGGCGCCGTCGCCCGGAACCAGCAAGGCCGTCTTTCCAAACTGGTCGAGCACCTTCTGGCTGTCGACATAGGTGGGTCCGCCCTTGCCCATTTCGGCGGCCTGCCCCGAAGTCTGTACCATCATGAGCGCCGCAAATGCGGCCATGCCCAATACTACTGTTCTCATTTACTTCCTCCTCAGGAATAATTGCTTTCAACCCCAGCGGCGGAAACTGCCAACCCACGAGCAGCACTTCCAAAGAGCACTCAAAACCGCAACCCCTACCTCGGAACGAGGTTCGAGTTTTCACCCGCGATGCGAAGTTTACGTCCGGTCTCCCCAGCGAGTCCTTTGAAAGCTCTAAGCAAATCTAGAGAAACAGGGGTTGGACACGACCGTAAGTGATAGATTCTTAAATCAGTGCGACGCTCCATGGAAAAATTCTAGTTTGGCTCGTTCAAAAATCCTGCTTGCTGGGTTTTCAATCCACGTTCCTCAGAACCCCAGGAAGCATACAGGATTAGCATAAGAAGCGCAAGCGTGGTCGATCACTCTTCGCGGCTATCGAGTCTGTATTGGTGTCAGCTGCGGCTGACCAGAATCTCGGTAGTCCTCGCCGCTTCCATCAGAAATTCCTCCGTCCTCGCTCAACCAAGATCATGCTCTCGGAAGTATACTGTGGTGAGTGCCGATCCGAGGACATCAGTTCTACGTCCCGTCCTGAAGCAGTTAATTCCGTTTGGGAGTAGCCTTGGCATCGCTTTCTCTGGCATCATAACTATTCTCGAATGCGTGTGTCCAAAGACTTGAGTGAGGAGTTTAGATCCGTATGTGGCTGAGAATTTCTTTGGGGATATTAGTCCCAGCGGCATTTCTATGCGCGCAGGGAGTGCAGAACCCCGCCTTGACAGGGGAGGCGGTGCGTGGCAAGGTCATCGCGGAGACAAACCCTTTTACTACTGAGGCGGACGTACAGCAGGGCTCCGCGCTCTTCCAGCTCCACTGCTCCTACTGCCACGGCTCGCATGGAGAAGGCGGCCGCGGCGCCGACCTGACGGCCGGTGTCTATAAACAAGGCGGCAGAGACCCCGAACTATTTAAGACCATCCGCATCGGGATTCCCGGCACCGAAATGCCGGCGGTGCGCGTGAGCGACGACGAAGTGTGGAAGCTGGTTGGTTGGGTGAAGAAGCTCGGCTCGGCGGGCCTGTCGGAAAAGGCTTCAGGCGATGCCGTCGCCGGTAAAGCCATTTACGCCAAGAACGGTTGCATGGGATGTCATCGAGTCGGCGCCGAGGGATCGGACTTGGGTCCGGACCTCACCGATATCGGACGGCGGCGCGGCTTAGCCTTCCTCACGGAGTCGATCGTGAAGCCGGATGCATTCGTGCCCAATACCTTTCGCGCCGTGCAATTGGAAATGAAGTCGGGACCCAACGTTTCGGGCATCCGCTTGAACGAAGACGACCTGTCCGTGCAGGTTCGCGACGTAGCCGGCAACCCGCGGTCTTACATGAAAGAAAATATCAAGGAAATACGCCGCGACAAACCGTCGCTGATGCCCTCCTATGAAACCCGCCTTAGCAAGCAAGAGCTAGGAGACTTGGTGGCTTACTTGAATTCGCTGAAGGGGGCACAATGACAATGCATAAGTGGGGTGTACGGCTCGCAGCCGTGGTGTTCGCCGCGGCAGTGGCTTTCACGTTGCAGGGCCAGCAGGGCCCGGTGACTTTCGACCGGCTCCTTAAGGCAGCGGACGAGCCGGGAAACTGGCTCATGTATTCGCACAATTATAGTAGCTGGCGCTACAGCAGCCTGGATGAGATCAATCCGCAGACCGTTAAGAACCTTCACGTCAAGTGGATTTTCCAAGGCCGTCACGTGGAGAAGTTTGAGACCACGCCGCTGGTGGCCAACGGGATCATGTATCTGACGCGTCCCGAGAACGCCATCTACGCACTGGATGCCGCCACTGGCCGCCAGCTCTGGAGCTACGAATACCGCAATCCGGCACGCACCTATAACTGCTGCGGCAAAGTGAATCGTGGCCTGGCGATGCTGGGCAATACGCTGTTCATGAACACGCTCGACATGCACGTTGTCGCCGTCGACGCCCGATCCGGCCACGAAATTTGGAAGACCGAGATGGGCGACTACACAGCGGCCGGCGGCTACGCTGCGCCTGGCGCACCCTTGGTTGTCGGAGACAAGTTGATCGTCGGCATGGCCGGCGGCGAGCACGGAGTCAACGGCTTCCTCGACGCTTACGAC
>Ga0105248_10008875_pt1 | contig 11049 bp, 4 predicted proteins | sample KBSS34metaG_FD_81524 | JGI IMG/M metagenome (GOLD analysis project Ga0105248, IMG submission 81524) | Switchgrass rhizosphere microbial communities from Kellogg Biological Station, Michigan, USA - KBS S3-4 metaG | ecosystem: Host-associated > Plants > Roots > Rhizosphere > Soil | place...
GCCCAGACCGCGGCTCAGCAAGCGCCCGACCGACCGGAAATTAACGACACCCTCGGTTGGATTTTCTACAAGAAGGATCTGTTCGCGCAGGCGATTGCCGCGCTTCAGCGGAGTGTCGAAAGAGACCCGACCAATCCGCTGTACCACTACCACCTCGGATTGGCATACACGAAGAGCGGCGACCGGCTCAGAGCGAAGCAGTCGCTGGTGAAAGCGCTCGCGCTCAAACCGGACTTTAACGGGGCATCCGAGGCTCGGAGGACGCTGGCCGCGATCGGAGTCTGATGCTGGTACCGACATGGCTCGTCCATCCCGCGTGTAAGCCTTCGCGGGTCGGTGTTTGCTTCGCCTAATTCAGCATTCCTGGAATGGAGTACGGCCTATGACACGCCGCAAGACACTTGTCCTCCTGCTTGCTGGTCTCATTTGGATTCGCCCGGCACAAGGTGAAGGAGACCCGATCTCTTATAGCAAATTCATCATTGCGGATGGAGTAAAGGCCGGCGCCGATCTGTACGTGGGGGCCCTCGTTGAAACGTGGGGCGGAAAAGACGTGAAGTCTGACGAAGTCGTGACATGGTTCAAACGACCCGCTCCAAATCCCATCGAAGAACCGGGTCTGTACGCACACGCCAATTCCACAGGGACTCCCACCGACACCAACAACATCAATGGCGGCACGCGGGACATGGTCATCAGACCGACTGGCGAGAAGATCGCCTACGGAGCGGGCACGACTCCGCTCTATGGACCAAAGTCCGCGAAAGCAGAAGATGCCACCAAAGGTCACGTTGATTCCAATGAAGCGATCGCAAAGATTTCGGTGTTTAGCGAGGCGACGCTCGACACCAAGATCAGAAGCAGAGCTGGCACGGTGGAAAAAAAGACATTCAAAAACGCTGTCACCGCAACGATAGAAGGGAGTGCCGTAGCCGGTACGCCCAAGAAAGGGGACGCGAATGAGGATACTTACCATTCGGCGAATTCCTTTGCTGGTATCTTCCTGGAAGGCTCGCGCTTCTTCGTGAAAGACGTCAACGTTCAGGGGCCATTCGAGCTAGCAATTAAGACACAGGTCTTTCATCAAGGGATCGGCGCGCGCTCGGATAAGGCGAGTTTCCCTGCCAGGCTGACAGATCCGATTTTCATGACGGTGTTGGATTTGGATACTGGCGCTGAAACCATCGACCGGGTCATGACCTTCGATGTTGAGGCGGCCGCCGCCGATGTGGTCATCGATGAGCACGGAATCCTCCTGGCGGTCGATCTGGAGCAGCCAGGGAGCTTTGCGCGACTCGCTTTCGACCAGCCCTCTTCGTGGGTCATGGATCCATATAGCTACGGGGCCAGACTCGATGCGGCCGGCCTATCCTTGAGTGGCGACACTCTCCCGCTTCTGAACTGGCAGATTTCGAGAAGCGCCGACCGGCTCGAAGCGTTCTTTGCTTTTGGCCCCGATGGCCAGCCATTTGATATGGCGAGTGTGACTCCAGACGGCTCACTCTTCACGGACGGCCACACCTATCGTTACAGCGTCGGCGGCACAGGAGCAGTTGTCGAAGTGGCGGCCGCGGTTCCGGAACCTTCAAGTCTGATACTGATGCTTATCGGAATTGGCGCTCTCGCCAGCATGGCGCGGCCGCTCGGCTTCGAGATCACTTTGGCGCCCAGATGGAGAGGCCAAAGGCGCGTGGGCTTCGCCACATTTGCAGCCGTTGTGTTGGTTTCCGTCAGCCCGCTAAGGGCCGATCCCATCCTGGCCGTTGACCCACTCTTCCAGAATGATCCCAAGTGGACAAGCGTCAAACTCGACAGTAGCAATAACACCATTGGCGATTATGGCTGCACGTTGACGGCGTGGACCATGCTCATCAACTACGAAATCAAGCAGGTTGGGCTGAAGAAAAACGATCAGCTCATCTCGTACACACCCGACCAGATCAACAAGTTATTGAATGACTACCGGTACACAGATCCAAAGGACAAGAGCTTACACGACGGCTGGGGTGTTCCTTTGGACGATGATGGGAAGCCAAAGGGATCCAACACAGATATGAACATCGGGGCGCTGCGTAAAGCCATCGAAGCTGACACCCGGAGTAATTCCGATAGCCACGCTGGCCTGGTTATGAAGGATTACAGTACAGACCCTAAGATCGATCCGCAGACAGGGACGCACGTCGATCAAAATTACAAGGCGCTGAAAGACGCGATCGGATCGGGGCATCCCGTGGTCGTCCGGGTCAACGGACAAGACGAGCTCGGAAACCGCGTCGCAAACGGTCATTCAGTGCTCGTGATCGGCATCGACGGCAACTTGAACTGGGTCATCGCCGATCCGTTTAATGACCCCGCGCGCAAGATTACTCTTCTGAGCGATCCCGACTATGGCAATACGATCTATGGGTACAGCTGGGGCGTTTTCCAACGCGGCGGCGTCTCCGATCCTTATCAAGCGCCGAGTCCGTACTATATCGACCCGGCGGACCTCTTCGATCCCAGCGTCAATCCGGATTTGTTCGGGCCGGCGGAGTTCATCCCCAATAAAGGAAAGATCGACTTTGCTCCCGTTCCGGAGCCCGCATCTTTCACGTTGGTCCTTTTGGGCGTAGGCACAATTGCCAAGTTCAGGAATCGACGGCCGTCGCCCCGCTCCTGCTGATTCACCAGCCGGGCACGACACCGCGATCCTTTGGCGCCTCTGTTCTGCCGGTTGAGGTTGCCACTCCGGTGACCTTCACAGAGCCGCCACAGAGTGCGACATCTGTTCGAAGCGGCGTGACGGCCGCATGTTCATCGCCTCAATACTCGAGACGCTCGCGAGCTATCTCAGCACGAGCGCTCGAGTCTGAGGGTCAGTCATTCGAATGAGATTCCGTGTCGCTCCAATCCCGTAGTTAATTCAGGCAGAACCATCACGATCCGTTTGGCGCGTTTTTCACGCGTGTCTCTGTGGGGGCTGCTGTCCCGGGGAGGCAAACATGTGGCGAAAAGTGCGATCGAGTATGTGCGTTCTCTTTACGACGTTTCTGATTGCAGCCCCGGAGTCCCTCTCGGCCGCACCTGTGACGATCACGTTCGAGGGTCTCGATGACGGGACGATCCTGACGAACGAGTACCTCGGGCTAGCGTTCTCGAATACGATCATTCTGCGAGCGCAGTACTCGCTGGACGAATTCGAGTTCCCGCCTTTCTCAGGCTCCAACATCGGCAGCGACAACAATGGGCCGATGCGCATCGATTTCGCGCAGCCGGTCGACCAGGTCGCCGGCCGCTTCACCTACGCTGTGCCCCTGACGCTCGAGGCGTTCAGCGCGACTGATGTCCTGCTAGGCTCCGTCGACTCGCCATTCTCGAATAACGAGGCAATATCCGGAGCTCCTCCCGACCCCAACGAGTTGCTCCTGCTTCCGTTCAACGGGATCTCGTACGTCACGTTCACCGGCGCTTCGAGCGGCGGCTCGTTCACGCTCGACGACCTGACGTTTACCCCATCCACGTCGGCACCCCAACCCACGCCGGTACCGGAGCCCGGAGCCGTGGTCCTGGTCCTCACTGGCATCGCCTCACTAACCCGCGCGCGGAGGCACAAGCCGGTCTGGCGGCTCGGTTGCCTCCCAGCCATCGCGATGTTCTTGAACGTCGTTGCTCCGGTCGCCGAAGCGCAGACGGTCGGTGCACCTGAGATCACTCCCAAGGTGATCAAGGCGGGCACCTCGACAAAGGTGACCGTGACGGCACGGATCGCCGACCCCTCCGTCATACCGGCCAGTGTGCTCCTGCAGCGCGTCGACCCGACGGGGAAGGTGTTGTCCATCGAAGGCCCGATGCTTTCGTTGGCCGCACCGAATCCGACTGTATTTAGAAAGGAGGTCGATCTCACGCTCGCGGCCGGCGCGCAGGCGTTCTACCGTGTCTCGGCAGGGTTCAAGGGCCAACTCAAACGGATCTCATGCGGCCAGGGCGACCGCGACGTCGCGGCATCCGTTTCGGCGGTCAAGGAGTTCCTCTCCGACTACTCGCCCGACGGGATTGCCAAGTTCATCGAGAGAAATCCTGAGGTCGACAGCGCCGCGGAATTCGTCAGACGCCTGGGGGCGGACGACTTCAAGCAGAACTGGATCCTGATGACCCATACGGAGAGCCTGCAGGTCGGCACGGCGAAGACGCCGCGAGTCATCCTCAGGAACAAGAGCGCCGACACCATCCTCGGCGTCGCACTCGTCGACGCGCCAGACGGTGAAGCGCCGAAGGACACGATCGAATACATCCATTTCAACGACGCCACGAACACCTTCGAGTTCCGCTTGATCAATACCAAGCCGGCGATCGACGAAGACAAGGTGGTCAAGAGCTCCAGCTGCAAAACCTGCCATTTGGGGAAGACGGAAGGCGTCCGCCCGAACTGGGACGCGTACGACAGCTGGGGCGGTGCCCTGCCGTTCAATCGCGATCGGATCTACAAGGACTCGGCAGAGGATGTGGCGATCCGGCGGCTCCTCAAGGATCTACGCTCAGACCGGATCATCAGCCAGCTCGATCTTCCTGCCATCGGCGTCGACCTGCCGTCGGGCAGTGGAAACTACAGGACGGCTGGGGGCATGCTCCGCGACTGTACCGGTGATGTGGCGATCACCTACGACTACAACGACGCGGGCACCACGGTCAACCCGGTCCGGGTCACGTACGAACAGCACGATAGAGGCCAAGTCACCTTTCCAAAGGCCGGCTCGACGCCAACCAGTGCCGCTGTCAGACAAGGCGGCGCATTCCTGACGATGCATACCACCACGCGAGTGATCGACGAGGACGAAGGACGCGGCGTGGCGATGTTCGATCGACTCAGCGACATGAATGCGAAGCGCGTGACGCAGGAACTGCTCGACAAACCGCGTGACCTCGTCGACATCCGACCCATCGCGCTGGCCATTGCCAAGTGCGATATCAGCGCGACCAACCTCGGCGACTATGCTCCGCAGGCCGCATTGGATGCACTCAAGCAGTTCCACGGCATGGATTTCGCCGACCTCCGGCAAGATACGCAGAACCGTCAGGCAACCTTGCCCAGCCGCAAGGCGAACTATCAGGCCGAAAACCTCCAACGGATCCCGGACGGCCTCTTCATCGCGAACGCCGCTGGAAATCCCGACGATGCGACGGCCGTCTCGCAGGAGGTATTTCAGCGATCGAAGTGCAGGGAGATCGATACGACGAGCACGGAGTGCCCCGATGATTCGGTGGACCCCGCGATCGTCCGCACGATGGACGTGGTCACGACACGGATGGTCGATCGTGAGCTGTACGGGACCAGTACCTCGAAGATTGCGCTCTTCCGCTTCTTCCTCGAGCCCGCGGGTGTGCCTGTCGACCAATGGACCATGTCGATCGACAGCACGCGCCGGCACCATTCCGGGACCTACACGTTCGGTGATGTCTTCGGGAATCCGTATCTGGCCACAATCGCCCGCATGCTTAACGACGTGGAGCTGGCGAATCAGGACGGCTCGGAAAAGAAGAAAGGGAAGGACTGTGACGAGCTGAAGAGGGCCAGCACGAGCTGGTTCGATTTCGCCATCAAGAGCAACCCGCCGCCTTACTTCAGGCGGTAGTCGCTTCCCATCGGCCCGGCGCGAGCATATCGAAGATGCGTGGCGGATCCACAACGCGTTGCGACTGAGCCCAAGCCAGCGCCTCGGCAATCAGCGCCTGGCCCTCCGACCCGCCGAGCAGCGTGCCGCGGCGGTATCGGCAAGTCGCGACATACTGAGAGATGTGAAGCGCGTTCGCTTCGGCTTCGGACCGTTCGAGGAATGTCATGGCCGCCTGGCGATCGCCCTCCAGGCTCGCGGCACTCGCGCGCACGAGCAGAGCGAGGATGACACCCCAGCGTGCGCCCTCATGCTCGAGTCGACCCGCGCAACGCAGCGCTTCTCGAAGAAGCGTTCGCGGGTCGTCTTGTGCGACCGCCGCAGCTGCGAGCGCTGCCCGAGCGCGAAAGTGAAAAGCCATGATGGCCAGATACTGAACGCGTAACAGGCCCGATTTCTTCAGCGGTCGCCATTGCGATTGTGCAAGCGTCCACGCGAACTCGGCGTCCCCGTTGTAGAGCGCCACGTCGACCTGCGCTTGGATGGCGGAGAAATGTGTCACGAAGAAGCCAGTGCGAGGAAGCGCAGCCACCGCTTCGCGGACCACATCCCGGGCAAGCCACGGACGTTCGGCGAGGAGGCACATGTGCGCACCTGAGAATATCGAGTGGAGCGTATGCAGATCCCCCCGGGCTCTCGCGTCCTGCAGCCGGCTGGCCAGGCGCTCGGCAAAGTCAGACAGCTTCGTCCACTCTCCGAGTTGAAGGGCCGCTGCCATCGCGACTCGAGTGTTGGCGCCACGCTCCCAGGCAACCCCGGTGCACTCTTCACGCAGAATACGGTCGGCGTGCTGGGACAGCTCCCACGCGCTGTTCCAATCCCCGATCAGCGCGGCACAGAGCGCTTCCATGGCCGCGATCAGCCCGCGGGTCTGGGGACGTACAGGACCGTCGGACAACGCGTGGGCGGTTGACAGCAGTTCCCGGACGTTCCCCAGATCCCGTCGACCAGATGTGGAGCGATACGCCGCTTCGGCTGCGAGTGACATGGCGATGCGGTTTCGATCGCCCACGCGCAGGGCCAGCAGCAGATGCCGTGCGTGAAAGTCACAGCTCTGAATGACATCGACCATCTGAAGGCCGATAGCCAGCGACCAGTACAGATCCAAGACTCGCTGATCTTCCATCGCCACCGACGCTGGCGGCCGGTCACGAACTTGGAGCGAGGTGAAGGCGACGCGGGTGCGCTGCCATAACATGCTGAAGGTGGCGTGCCACGGCTTCGCGGGGAGGCGCACGCCCAGCTGATGCGCGATGGTGCGCAAGAGGCCCAGGCCTTCTTCGATGTGCGCGCTCCGCAGCAGTTGCTCGGCGGCCAGCCGTTTCAGCTCGATGGCGGCCGCTGCCTCGGCCTCCCGCGACGCGTCTAGATAGACGCCAGCGGCCTCGGTTCCGCGTTCCGCCTGGACCAGAGCGGTGGCGAGCTTGCATCGCACCTGCACCAAAGCCTCGCCGTGCCAGCATCCGTGATCGATTGCCAATCGATAGAACTGCACGGCCCGATCGAAGGCGAGGACGCGCGACGCCTGTTCCGCCGCGCCGAACATGTGTCGCGCGGCCGACGCCCGATCGCCGGCCTCTTGAAACTGCCGTGCAAGAATCGCCGGGTCGAATCCACCCTCGGCCTCCAGCGCTGTCGCGAGCGCGAGGTGCCGCTGGCGGCGAGTCTCGGACGACATCGCGGCAACGATCGTTTCGCGGATTCGATCGTGGTACAACTCGATTTCCCGCGGTCCGCGCGTCTCGCGGAGACGCGCGAGCCGCTCGACCACGAGGTTCGCCAGCGTCGGGTGATCGTCAATCTCGACGCCGGCCGCGCGACGCACGACCGACAAGGGAATGGGTTGGCCCGCGACCGCGACGATCTCGAGCAGCCGCTGTACCGCCGGCGTCAGGTTGGCGAGCCGTCGCTCGATGACCTGCCGAATCGTGATCGGGCCGTCGCGGTCGGCGGCGGTTTCCACTGCATACCGCGCGAGCTGATCGATCAGGAACGGATCGCCGCGCGACTCCAGCGCGATCGCCTCCGCCCGTGGCCGATTGACGTCGGCGCGCGCCGCACCCAGCCGCATCGCCAGCTCGCTCGCCTCGGACGGCGTCAGCGCGTCGAGCGCCAGGTCGCGAACGATCACTGACTGCGTCGCCGCTGCGCTCGAGCGCCAACTTTGCAGAAACGGGCTGGTGTCGGCATCCTCGCTTCGGAAGCTGGCGATGAACAACAGGTTGGGCGCTGACGCCCCTTTCAGGAGGCGGCTCAGAAACGCCACGCTATCCAAATCGCCCCACTGCAGATCGTCAATGATGAGCACCAGCGGGTGTTTGTCGACCAGACGAGACAGCAATTCGACGAGGCTGGCGAACGCGCGCTGGCGCAGTTCTTCGGAATCCAGAATCTCGATCGGCTTGGGCCGCGCCGGAGCGATCGGATCCACTTCCGCCAGGCTCGGGAACATGCGAAGCAGGCACTGCACGTCGCGAGGCGCGAGCGCCTCCGCCTTCGACGGCGGCAACGATTTGAGGTACCGGCTCAGACGGTCGACCACGTCATCGAGCGCCTTGAACGGGACCATCTCGCTTTCATGGCAACGACCGGCCAGCACCACGACGTCGGGCCGGTCGTGCGCCAGTCGACGGCGGAACTCCCTCAGCAACGCGCTCTTGCCAATCCCGGATCGGCCGCCGAGGTTCAAGACGACGGCTGCCCCCTGGTTCGTGAGCGTCAACAGCGATCCCAGTTCGGCCAGCTCGGCTTCCCGGCCGATGAATGCGTCCGGCGCCGATGGCGGGGAAGGCAACGAGATCGCGGCCTGACACTCGTCGCCTCCGAGACGCGCCATGATTTCAGCCGCCGAGGGCCGTGCCGCCGGATCCGACCGGAGCAAGTCAGCGCACAGGGCATCGAGGTCTGCGGGCACGTCCGATACCACGTCGCTCGGACACACGAGGGTCTCGCCGGATCTGACCGCGCGCATCTGTCGCGGCGGAAGGGAACCGGTCAAGGACTCGAAGAGCATCACGCCGAAGCTGTACCAGTCCGTCGCCCCGCCCACCGGCAACCCGGCTGCCTGTTCGGGAGAGATGTAGGAGGGTGTACCCGCCAGCATCAGGCTCTGACACGCGTCGAGCGGCTCCTCGTGCACCAGCCCGAAATCGAGCAAGCGCACCCGGCCGTTGTTCGACACGAGCACATTTTCCGGCTTGATGTCGCGGTGCAGCATCCCCGCGCCGTGCACGGCGGCGATCGCGCGCGCGAGCTGCCGTCCAGCCGCGCGCAGGCGTTCGAGTCTTGCGGGCGGTCGTGATGGATGGGGAGGGTCTCCGTCGGCGCTCACGTACTGCAAGAAGGTGACGCCTCGAATCAGCTCCATCGTGAAGAACCAGCGACGGTCTTCTGAGAACAGCTCGTAGAGCTCGACGACATTCGGGTGCCGAATGTCGACGAGCGCGCGAAACTCGCGCTTGAACCTGTAGAGGAACCGGGAATCGTTTCGCCTCAGCAGCTTGAGCGCGATTTGGCGATCCTGTGCACGGTCGTAGCATTCGTAGACGGCGCCGAACCCACCACGTCCCAGCAGGCGATGTACTTCAAATCGTGCCGTCCCCCGGAAGTCCTCTTCCGCAGCCTCGATCGCGCCAGCGTTCTGAAAATGTTCAACCTGACGTGGGAGAGCTGGTGAATCCGAGCATCCGAGGTCGATCGCCGGATGGTCGATCAAACTGTTGGCTTCATCGTAGGCAGCCAGGAGCGCCTCGGCCTCGGCTCTTCGAGTGGCGTTTCCGACGCACGCCTTGTCCAGGTAACCGGCGCGCGATCCCTGCCGGTGCCTCAGGGCCCCGTCGAACACGGCCTTGACGTGCGCCCACTGCTCGGGTATCACCGTCGCGCATTCCTCATCTCACGAGCCAACCACGCCTTGGCGACGTTCAGCTCGCGTTTGATCGTCGCGGGTGACACGCCGATCGCTTCTGCGGTCTGCTCGATCGTCAGCCCTCCGAAGAAGCGCAGTTCGACAATCTGACTTTGCCGAGGATCGATGACGGCAAGACCCGAAAGGGCTTCGTCGAGGGCGATCAGCTCGATCGCCCGCTCATCGGAAATGTCGACATCGTCCAGCGAAACCTTGCGAGCGAGTCCGCCGCGCTTTTCCGCGTGGCGGCTCCGGGCGTAGTCGACGAGGATTCGGCGCATCGCTTGAGAAGCGATGCCGAAGAAATGCGCCCGATTCTGCCAGTGCACTCGCTGCTGGGCGGCGAGCTGCACGTAAGCTTCGTGAACGAGGGCGGTGGGCTGAAGAGTGTGATTGGGGCGCTCTCTGCCGAGATGGTGGCGCGCAAGCTTATGCAGCTCGCGATAGAGCAAGGGCATGACTGCCGCCATTGCTTCAGCATCGCCGTGACTCACCTGCACCAGCAGCTGCGTCACTCCCTGGCAGGGAAGCATATCGACCCCCTCGTTACGAGCCGTTTCCGTTGGTCACGTCACATCAGGTGCGGTGCCCCTCTAACCGCAGCGGAGAACTGGTTCGTCACCATGCCCCTATCTACCTATACGAAGCTGAGCCGCGAAATACGTGATCGGCGGGATCGCCAGCGAATTGAGCGTCCAGGCTGTGGTGAGCTTCCAGCCCGCGCGATTCCGCGTGGTTGAGTGAGGCTGGACTTGGAGGGCACCGTGAATCACCTGATTTCGGCTGTTTTACCAGCGTTTGCCGGTCACCGTTGTGAGCCATCGATCGTGAAATCCAGCCTCGCCATGAAAGAAGTGTGTGCGCTGGCGGCGCGAGTGGCGACCAGTGACGCCAACGTCCTGATCGCGGGGGAGAGCGGCGCCGGAAAGGGCCTTTTGGCGAGATACATCCACGAGCGCTCACAGCGGGCGGGCCGGCCGTTCATCGCAGCCAACTGTGCGGTGTTCCACGACGAGCTCCTGGGGTCCGAGCTCTTCGGCTACCCGACAGGCAGCGTGACGGCGGATCGCAGCACGCGGGGACTGCTCTCAAACGCCCATTTAGGAACACTGTTCCTGGACGAAGTCAGTGACATGACTCTGCGCATGCAAGCGACCATGCTTCGGTTTCTGGAGAGCGGCGAACTGCCAAGCGTCGGAGCGGCGCGGCGGGGGCCGACAGTCAATCTCCGCGTCATCTCGGCAACCAACCGCGATTTGATCGAACAAATGGAACGGGGACAGTTCCGCCGGGATCTCCTCTATCGCCTGAACGTCATAGAGATCGCGGTGCCTCCACTGCGCAATCGACGAGAAGATGTTCGGCCGCTGATCGAACGGACGGTTGCCCGGAGCGGGCGGCGGCTCCAGTTCACCCACAACGCACTGGCAGCGATGGAGAGCTACCGCTGGCCGGGCAACGTACGCGAGCTGCAAAACGTGGTGGCGCGTATGA
>Ga0105248_10008876_pt1 | contig 11049 bp, 8 predicted proteins | sample KBSS34metaG_FD_81524 | JGI IMG/M metagenome (GOLD analysis project Ga0105248, IMG submission 81524) | Switchgrass rhizosphere microbial communities from Kellogg Biological Station, Michigan, USA - KBS S3-4 metaG | ecosystem: Host-associated > Plants > Roots > Rhizosphere > Soil | place...
ACATTAACGCTTTGTTGAACGCGCTGCCCGGCGCGGGACTCGGCGACAATGCTGGGCTCAACAGCCTGGCAACCCAGATCGGCCACGACGTGCCGACTTGGGACATGGGGCATGCTGGCGCCTTTACGTTGGGCGCCACGAACATCATGACGCAGCCAATGGAGCTTCATCATGATGCAATTCAGCCAGTCGCACACGGCTGATCACGGATAGGGCCCCTGGTGGACGGGGGCCCTTATTCGCAAGACCAGAAGGGGGAAGACATGAAGAAGCAATGGATGTTGATTCCCGGAGCGTTGCTGCTTTGCGCGACTCCGGCCACCGCGATCGAACTGAGGGATGCCGTTCAGGCCGCCCTTAATACCAATCCTGAAATCCGCCAGGCGATCCACAATACGGAAGCGACCCGGCACGAGCGTGAGCAGGCGGAAGGCCTGTGGTATCCGCGCATTTCGGTCGAGGCCTCGGCGGGCGTCCGCCATCTCGATAACCCGACCCGGCGTGAAGTCGGTCTCGATGACAATACGCTCTGGCCGGTCGAAGCCAGCGTCACCGCCGACGAACTGTTGTTCGACATGGGCGGCCGCAAGGCTGAGATCCGGCGCCAGGCGTCGCGGACCGATGCTGCCGCGTCCCGTGTTGAAGAGCGTTCCGAATATGTCGCGCTCAACGTTGCGCGCGCTTACATCGACTATGTCCTTCAGCAGCGGCTAGTCGCCATTGCCGAGGATAATGCATCGTTCCACGAGAAGCTGGCCGGCGACCTTCGCGAAGGCGTCGCCAAGGGTTCGATCAGCATCGCGGACCAGCAGCAGGCCGAAGAGCGCCTGCAGTCGGCTCGTGCTCGCGTTACCGAGGCTCGCGAAGACCTCGACACCGCCGGCATCGAATTCCGCACGCTGGCCGGCATCCCTGTCGACCAGGTGACTATGCCGCCGGATCTGACCCAGTGCATGCCGGCGACTCTTGAGGAAGCCGAGCAGCTGGCCCGCGAGCATAACCCGCGCGTCCAGGAGTCGATCGCCGATTTGTCGACGGCCCGTGAGCTGATCACCGCGGCGCGTTCCGACATGGGCCCGCGCTTCAACCTTGAGGCAACTGCCCGCGTCGGTGACGATGTCGACGGGGGACCGCTGGACCTTGGTGTATCGGGTCGCACGACCGATCTTTCGGCTCGTGTCGTGATGCGCTGGCTGGTCTTCAACGGCGGCACCAACGTCAAGAACGTCCGTGAACAGCAGGCCCGCGCCGATGAAGCGCATGCCCGCCTGTTCGAAATGACCCGGCGCGCCGAAGAGGACGCCCGCTCCGCCTGGAGCCGGCTGACCAACCAGGCCCGCCTGGCCACCGAGCTCGAGACGCAGAACCGCGTGTCCGACGACCTGCTGCTTTCCTATCGCGAGCAGTTCAATGTCGGCCGCCGTTCGCTGCTCGACGTCCTGGATGCGCAGAACACGCGCTACAATGTCCAGGCGCAGCTTGAGACCGCGCGCATGGCCAAACTCTATGCGCAGTATCGTGTGCTTGCAGCGTCCAACCGGCTGATCGAGTGCCTGAACGTTCAGATGCCCGCCGCCGCGTGGAGCGATGAACGCACGCATTACAAGGTCAATCCGATCCCGGCGCAGGACCTGCAAGAGAACAGCATGCCGCAGCCGGTGATGGGTCCGCCCGCGCCGACCGGCGGACGCTGAGTAGTGAAGGGGACAGGCGTTGAGTTTCATGCATTGGCTGGATTCCACGCCCTCGCGTGAGATTGACCCTGTCCTCGACTGCCTAGCCTTCCTCGCGCGCCAGGCGGACCGGCCGTCTTCCCCGGTCCTCCTGCGCGCGGGGTTGGCACTTTCCGACACCGGAACTTTGCCCTTCCACCAGATCGAGCCAGCGCTCGACCAGGTCGGAATGCGCGGCGAGCCAATGGTGCGCCGCCTCCGTGGTTGGCCGCTCCAGAAGCTGCCGGCCATCCTCGAGCTCGAAGACGACCGCGCGGCAGTACTGCTTGAAACCAAGGGCGCGGACGGGCTGCTTTACGCTCCGGGCATCGCCGAGCCGAGCTGGGTAAACTTGCGCGAAATCGAACCGGCCTACACCGGCCGCGCGGTCTTCGTCGAAGCCGACCCAACCCGCGAGCGCGAATCCGAACGCCCATGGGACGAGGCCCGTCGCAAGCACTGGTTCTGGTCGGAAGCCTGGAAGGTCCGCCGCCAATTCTGGCCGGTGATGCTGGCCGCCTTGGTCGTGAACCTGCTCGCTTTGGCGATGCCTTTGTTCACGATGAACGTCTACGATCGGGTCATCCCGAACAAGGCGATCCCGACCCTTTGGGTGCTCGCGCTCGGCGTCATGCTGGCGCTTGCCTTCGACTTCACCTTGCGCCTCGCGCGCTCGCGGCTGGTCGATGAGATCGGCCGGAAGCTCGACGAGAAATTGAGCCAGAAGCTCTTCGAAAAGGTCATGAACCTGCCGATGGCGGCGCGGTCGGGAAGCACCGGTGCGCTTGCCAAAAGGGTCTCCGAATACGAATTGGTGCGCGATTTCTTCGCGTCCACGACGGTCGTCCTGCTGGTCGACATCAGCTTCCTGCTGCTCTTCCTTGTCCTCATCATCGTGCTCGGCGGCTGGCTCGTGCTGGTCCCGATCGCCGGCATCGCGCTCATGATCGGAGCGGGCCTCAGCCTGCGTCGCGCCATGGCTCGCGCCGCACTTGATGCGCAGGCGGACTCCAGCCTGCAGCATTCGGTGCTGGTCGAATCCATCGGTGGCATAGAAACGCTGAAGGCGGCTCGCGCCGAGGGCCAGATGCTCGGCCGCTGGAAGCGCTATTCCACCATGTCCGCGGCGACCTCGGAAGAGCAGCGTCGCCTCACCGCGGTGGCGGTCAACCTCGCGTCGCTGTCGCAACAGCTGATCAGCATTGGGCTCCTCATCGGCGGCTTCTACCAGTTCAACGAAGGCAAGATGTCGATGGGCGCCATCATCGCCATCGTCATGCTCGCCGGCCGCGCCATGGCTCCTGTCGGCCAGTTCGCCTTCATCATCACCCGCGCCCGCCAGGCGCTGACGACGATGGATTCGCTGCAGCGGCTGATGGATGAAGGGGACGAGCGCCAGTCGGCTTCCCGTTCGATCGTCCCGGAAATCCGCGCCGGCACCATCGAACTGAGCCACGTCAACTTCCGCTATCCGAGCGCTGCCCGCGACAACCTCGCCGACCTCAACATCAAGATTGAGCCGGGCGAGCGTATCGGCATCATCGGCCGCGTCGCTTCGGGCAAGTCGACGCTGGGCCGCCTGCTCTGCGGCCTATACGCGCCCACCGACGGCGTCATGACCATCGATGGCCTCGACAGCCGCCAGTTCCATCCGCACCAGGTCCGCGAGTCATTCCGCTACGTCGGCCAGGATGCCGAGCTGTTCAGCGGTTCGGTCCGCGACAACCTCATGCTGGGCGCGGCCAAGGCCGACGATGCTCAGCTGATCGACGCGGTGGTGCGCTCTGGCGCCGACATCTTCCTTTCGCGCGATGCGGCCGGGTTCGACCTTCCGGTCGGCGAGCGGGGCTCGCGCCTGTCTGGGGGGCAGAAATCGCTGCTGGTGCTCGCCCGCGCCCTCGTCACCCCGGCGAAGTTGCTTTACCTCGACGAGCCGACCGGCGCGATGGACACGCAGACCGAGAATTATTTCATCGAGCACCTGAAAACGGCCCTGACGCCGGAGCAGACGTTGATCGTGTCGACCCATCGCCACCAGATGCTGTCGATCGTCGACCGCCTGATCGTCATCGACGGCGGACGCATCTTGGCCGATGGCCCGCGCGACCAGATCCTCGGCAACCTGACCCAGCAGGCAGCGAAGAAAGGAACGGAGAAATGACCGTCCTTCACATCGCCCGCACGAAGGGAATGCTGCTGTCTGGCACTGGGCTTGCCTTCCTCGGCGCCGCCGCGCTCACCATGAGCTCGCTGGCAGAGCCTGCAGTTGCCTCCGACAGCAGGCCGATCTCGGCCGGCAAGGCTGCGGCGCTGATCCAGGCGACCACCGGCGACGAGGCCAACAATGTCGAGGCAGTCGGCGAGCAGGCCAAGGTGATCAATTCGGCGCTGCCATTCAGCGACGCACCGGTCATTGCCGCGCGCGCCTTTGTGTTGCCGGCGGGCGAGACGCTCGACCAGCGCCGCGCAGTCCTCTGCCTGACCCAGGCAGTCTATTACGAAGCGGGTCATGAGCCCATCGAAGGCCGCCGCGCGGTTGCCCAGGTCGTGCTCAATCGCATGCGCCATCCGGCCTTCCCGAAGTCGGTCTGCGGGGTCGTTTACCAGCACAGTTCGACGCCGATCTGCCAGTTTACATTCGTCTGCGACGGCTCGCTCTTCCGCAAGCCCGAGTCTGCCGCCTGGAAGCAGGCCGAGCAGATCGCTCGCGCGGCACTGTCGGGCTACGTCGAGCGCTCAGTGGGTTCGGCGACCCATTATCACGCCGACTATGTCGCTCCATACTGGGCGCCGATGCTGACCAAGATTACGCAGCTCGGGGCGCATATCTTCTATCGTTGGCCGGGAGCCTGGGGTCAGCCGGCCGCCTTCACCGGCCATTATATCGGTGAGCCGCGCGATCCTGTTTCGATGCGCCCGCCGGTTGTGCTGGCGAAGCTGACGACCGGAGACGGCCAGCCGGTCGTCCCGGGTCCGATTATCGACGGTACCGTCCTGCACCGGGCGCCCAACGATGTCGGCGGCCTGCTGGACACCTCAAAGGGCTGGACGCTGACCATTCCCATGCCGAACGAGACGAGCTCCGCGACGCAGCGCATTGCGGCTAGCCAGGGCACGCCGATGCCGGCGCAGGCGGCCCAAAATGAGGCAGCCGCCGAATCCCGCGTGATTGCATCACGCTGATCTAGTAGAAGTCACTGGTATATGGCGTCTCTTTCTTTCCTTCCGACGATCCCCAAGCATCGTCAGCCGCTGACGGGCTCGCAGCGCGTGATCGTCATCACCACGATCGGCTTCTTCCTGTTCATCCTGTGGGCAGCGCTGGCTGACGTCGACGAGGTCACGCGCGGGCAGGGGAAGGTCATTCCGTCGAGCAAGGTGCAACTCATCCAGGCGACCGAGGCCTCGACCATCTCCGAATTGCTGGTTCGTTCCGGGCAACAGGTGAAGCGTGGACAGTTGCTGGCCCGCCTCGACAATCCGGAAAGCCGCCAGTTGCAGGCAGAGACGCAGGCGCTGGAAGCGCGCTCGGCCCGCCTCGCTTCCGAAGGACTCGGCTCCTCGGCCGGCGGACTCGACAGCGACGAAGCGACCCTGACACAAGTCCGCCGTGAAGCGCTTTCAAGCCGCGTCGCTGCGCTCAACGCCACTGCTGAACAGCGCCGCCGCGAAATGGCCGAGGCCAATGCCAATGTCAGCAGCCTCAGCAGCAGCCTGGAGCTCGCCCGGCAGCGCGTGTCGATGCTCGAACCGCTGGCCGCCAAGAACATCGTACCGCAAACGGAACTGCTCGACGCCCGCCGCGAAGTGGTCGACCTTCAGGGCCGGATCGCCGGTGCTCGCGAGCAGTCCGGCCGCGCCGCCGCCGCCATCCGCGAGGCCCAAAGTCAGGCGAGCGAAGCCAATTTCACGTTCAAGCAGGACGCGCTGAGCGAGCGCAGTCAGGTTGAACAGAAGATCGCGGTCAACGAGCAGTCAATGGGTGGCAAGGGGCCGCTCGGCCGTCGCGAATTGCGCTCACCGGTCGACGGTGTCGTCAACGACGTCAAGGTGACGACCATCGGCGGCTATGTGCAGGCCGGCGAAAAGGTCATGGAAGTCGTGCCGATGGGCGAGAAGCTGCTGGTCGAAACGCGCGTGAAGCCAAGCGACATTGCCTTCATCAAGGTCGGCGACAAGGCGCTTGTGAAAGTCACCGCCTACGACTTCTCAACCTACGGCGGACTTGAAGGCAAGGTTGTCCAGGTGTCGGCCGACTCGATCTATGATGAGAACGAGAAGCAGCCCTATTTCACCGTGATCGTGGAAACGCAGAAGAGCTACCTGGAGTCCGGAGCCCACCGCCTGCCGATCACGCCGGGCATGATCACCGACACGCAGATCATCACGGGCCACAAGAGCGTCATGCGCTTCCTGCTGAAGCCGGTTCTGAAAGCCCGCAGCGAGGCGCTGCGCGAGCGTTAATTCGCGGAGGCGCCGGGCGTCACTGCAACGACACCGGCAGCAGCGGCAATCGTGACCGGCGGAGTAATCGCCTTCTCATTCGAGGCATAGGTCACCGGCGGCAATTCGCGGCGATAGCCGTGGGTCCAGACGTGATTGCCAGAGAATGTGACGATCGGGTGGTAATCCACCATCTCGAAGCTATCGATCAACCGGTCGGTGCCGTTGTCCAGCACGAGCAGGCGATTGTCGGCGCGGGCCACCAGCACCGCATGGTCGGCGCGGCGCAGGGCGTCGCGCAGGATGACCAAATAGAGGTCCTTTTCGGCGAAACCGGCGCGGCGCAGCAGCTGCATCTTGGCGATCGCATAATCTTCGCAATCGCCGCGGCCGCGGCTCAGCGTCTGCGCGGCCGAGGTCCACAGGTCGGAGACGCCATATTGTTTGATATCGTCGACGAAGCTGACCCGCGAATTCACATAGTGGTTCACGGCGATGAGCTTGGCCATTGCGTCGCGCCCGTTAAGGCTGGCGGCATAGGCGCCTGACGCGGTGCCAACTGGGCCGTTCTCGACCTTCTTCCAGCGGCGGTCCAGCGTCGTGTGACCGATCGGCAAGGCGACCGAGTTGAACACGTCCGGCGCCGTCATCGAAATGGCCGGACGGTATGCCGGCATCACCGCCTGCACCATCGGCGCGCCATAGCTGGCGGGGGCGACGGCTGGTGCCGGTTGGCCGGACTGCTGCGCCATGATCGCCGCCAGGCGGCTCTCGCCGCCGAGGATGGCGTAGGTCTTGCTGGTAGCGAAATAGGGTGCGCTCTGCGCGGCGGCCGGCGCGGCGGTCAGCGCAAGAGCAGCGGCGGAAGCGAGAGCGATCCTGAACATGGCCCTGCTTTTCGCAAAGCAAGGCAAAGATACGGTTCAGGCCCATGGTTAAGGCGCTGTTTACTGTGCGGTTTTTTGCGCCGTCGCAGAGAGGAAGCTGTCGATCGCCGCGTTGAAAAGCGCCGGCTGCTCGGCGTTGGCGAGGTGCCCGGCACGCTCAATCAGCTCAAGCTTCGCGCCGGGGATCAGCGCCGCGAGTTCTTCCGACAGCGCCGGAGGCGTGATCCGGTCTTCCGTCCCGCAGAGGACAAGCGTCGGGACATCGATTGCCCGCGCCCGCTCGACCTGATCGGCTAGCCACACCGCCTCTGCGCCGATGCGGTAGGCCGCAGGGTCGATCGCCGCCATCGCCTCCACGCATTCGGTGCGCAACTCGGGCGTGGCTTCACCACCGAGCAGCACGTCGATCCGCCCATCCGCCAGCGCCCGCATGCCGATGCTTCGGCTGGCTTCGGTCGAACGTTCGAAAATGCCAGGCCCGTCGGGATGCACTGCAAAGGTGTCGGCCAGGATCAGCGAAGCGCAGCGCTTGCGCGCGCGCGCGTGCATGGCAATGGCAACGACCCCGCCGAGCGACAGCCCGCAGACATGCGCGCATTCGACACCCAGAGAATCCATGCCCGCGAGGATCGCCGCCGCGAAATCGTCGCGCGTCCCCCCCGTCGGGCAGTCGCTTTCCCCATAGCCAGGATAATCGAACGCGACTGCCCGCCGCTCCATCCCGAAATGGTCTAGCTGCGGCCGCCAGACGCTTTTGTCTGATCCGACACCATGCAGGAAGACGATCGGCACGGCATCGCCGCCCCCTGCTTCCACAAAGCCGATCCGTCCCATCCTGGTCGCAATTGCCGTCATCCCCTCATGATGCCGACCGGCGAAGGCTTTGCAAGCCCGCCGCCCCCGACTAGCCTTGCCGGCAATGACCAGCATGACGGTGAATGGCGAAGCGGTCCGCTTCCATCTCGATCCCGAAACGCCCCTCCTGTGGGCGCTGCGCGATGCCGCCAACCTCACCGGCGCCAAATATGGCTGCGACAGCCGCGACTGCGGCGCCTGCACCGTCATCATCGACGAGCGCGCGGTGCTCAGCTGCTCGCTCAGCATCGGCCAGTTGGAAGGCGCCGACATCGTCACCATCGAAGGCCTGTCGAGCGAGCGCGCTCACCCCGTGCAACAGGCGTGGGCCGCCGAGCAGGTCAGCCAGTGCGGCTATTGCGACCCGGGCATGATCCTCGCCATCGCCGCGCTTCTCAAGGCGAGCCCGCGCCCGACCGAGGCGGAGATCGCCGCCTTGCCCAACATCTGCCGCTGCGGCGCCCAGCCCCGGATCCGCCGCGCCATCGATCGCGCCGCCGCCGCGATGGCGGCAAGCGGTCCGCCGAATGCTGAACGGCAAATGTCGTCACGGTTAAGCAACGGCTCATTGGGCGAGGAGCAGAAGCCGTCCCAGTAACAGGGCGTGTCTTGGAGTTACCAATGCGTAGATTGTCACTCTTCCTTCTTTTGGCTTCCGCCGCAGTGCCCGCGCTCGCCGCCCCCGGCGACGACAATACCAACGGCCGCCATCGCGGCGACAGCAACCAGTCCGAGCAGTCGGACAGCCGCCCGCAGCGCGTCCGCGAGACTCAGCAGTCGACCAACGGCAGTGAGCAGCGCAGCCTCCGCACCGAGCGCCTCGATCGCAGCCAGGCGAACCCGCAGTCCGGTCAGTCGGAACTTGGCCAGGCGCGCACCCGCTATCGCCAGCAGGTCGAGCGGCAGCAGGCCGAGACGCAGACTCAAACCGAGAACGGTCAGCGCACCCGCGAGTGGCGTCAGCACAATGACACCACCACCAACACCAACACTACGACCCGGTCCAATTGGCAGGATCGCCAGCGGCAGGTCCGGACCGTTCCCGACACCAATGTCGCCCGTGGACCCAGCCGCACCGAGCAGCAGGCGTTCCAGAACCGCCGCCGCACGGACTATCGCAACGGCAATTACACGCGCTGGACGAACAACTGGCGCAACGACCGCCGCTACGACTGGAACAACTATCGCAACCATCACCGGTCCGCCTTCCGGATTGGCTTCTATTACGATCCGTTCGGCTGGAGCTATCGCCCGTGGTCGATCGGCTCGTACATGTATCCGAGCTACTACGACCAGAGCTTCTGGCTGAACGACCCGTGGCAGTATCGCCTGCCGCCGGCCTATGGCCCGTACCGCTGGGTTCGTTACTGGGACGATGCCCTGCTGGTGAACATTTACACCGGACAGGTTGAGGACGTGCTCCACAACTTCTTCTGGTAGACGGCTACGGACCTTTGGTCGAAGGCGCGTTGAGCAGCGTCCGCCAGTTCGTTTGGGGAACGAACGCGGACGCTGCTCTTGCCGCAGCGCTTTAGCTGTTTTATGGGGCTAATACAGCATTAGAGCATGAGGGGCTTAAACGTGATCACCAAGCGCACGGCGATATTCGCCGCACTCCTTTCGACGACCTTGTTCGCCATCCCGTCCGCCGCTTCGGCCCAGGCCGCGCCGGTCATGACCGCCACGCAGCAGAGCGCGCACGACCAGCTGTTCGACCTCTTCAAGCAGAGCGACGAAGACAGCCTGAAGCGCAATCCGATCAGCGGCATCTTCCGCGGGGACCTGCGCTATGCCGACCAGTTCGGCGACTACATCACCGACGAATATTTCGCGAAGGAGAAGGCCGCGACCGAGGCCGACCTCGCCAACCTTCACAAGATCAACCGCGCCGCGCTCAGCCCGACCGACCAGATCGCCTACGACGTCTTCGAATATTCGACGAAGCAGGGCCTGGAGGGTTTCGAGCCGCGCTATTTCGATCCGAACGTCGTCCGCCCGATCAACCACTTTTCGGGCTTCCACACCTTCTACCCGACCTTCGCCAGCGGCAAGGGCGCGGCGCCGTTCAAGACGGTCGCCGATTATGAGAACAATCTTAAGCGCCACGCCGGCTATGTCGTCCTGCTCGACCGCTCGATCGGCCGCTTCCGCCAGGGCATGAAGAGCGGCGTCTTCGAAACCAAGCTGACGATCCGCAACGTCATCGACCAGTTGAACGAGCAGCTGAAGCAGAAGCCGGAAGACTCGCAATTCTACGGCCCGCTGAAGGCGTTCCCGGACTCGATCGGCGCCGCCGACAAGGAACGGCTGACCGCCCAGACCCGGGCCATGATCGCCGACCAGATCTATCCGGCTATGACGCGCCTCCGCGACTTCCTGCAGAATGAATATCTGCCGCTGGCTCGCGACCAGGTCGGCCTGTCGTCGATGAAGGGCGGCGCCGCCCTTTACGACAAGATGGTCCGCGATTCGACGACCCTGCCGCTCTCGGCCAACGAAGTGCACCAGCTCGGCCTCAAGGAAGTCGCGCGCATCACCGGTGAAATGGAGAAGGTGAAGACCGAGGTCGGGTTCAAGGGAACGCTGCCGGAATTCTTCGAATATCTGCGCACCGACCCCAAGTTCAAGGAACCGACCCGCGAGGCGCTGACCCAGGGCTATTATGCCATCGGCAAGAAGGTCGAAGCCAAGCTTCCGGAATATTTCTCGACCATCCCCAAGGCGAAGCTGGAAATCCGCCCCTACGATCCGGTCATCGAAAAGTACCAGGCGGGCGGCAGCTATGAGCAGGGGACGCCGGACGGTTCGCGCCCGGGCACCTTCTATTTCAACGCCTACGACCTGCCGTCGCGGACGACGCCCGGCATGACGACCCTGTTCCTTCACGAGGGCGAGCCGGGCCATCACTTCCAGATCAGCCTGGCGCAGGAAAATGCGGCGCTCCCCGCCTTCATGCGCTTCGGCGGCAATACCGCTTATGTCGAGGGCTGGGCGCTCTATTCCGAAACGCTCGGCTACGACATGGGCTTCTACAAGGACCCGTACCAGCGGATGGGCACGCTTGATGACGAGATGCTGCGCGCCATGCGCCTCGTCGTCGATACCGGCATCCATTCCAAGGGTTGGACCAGCGACCAGTCGATCGCCTACAT
>Ga0105248_10008880_pt1 | contig 11045 bp, 4 predicted proteins | sample KBSS34metaG_FD_81524 | JGI IMG/M metagenome (GOLD analysis project Ga0105248, IMG submission 81524) | Switchgrass rhizosphere microbial communities from Kellogg Biological Station, Michigan, USA - KBS S3-4 metaG | ecosystem: Host-associated > Plants > Roots > Rhizosphere > Soil | place...
ACCCAGTGGAAGCCGCGGCTGACCAACAGGAATTTGCTCCGATCCACCAGGCTCAACTCCAGATGCGTCTTCTGCCCGCCCAGATCCCCATCCAGAATCAGCCGGTCCGCCACCGGACGCTGATAGTGCAGGCTTCCCTTCCACTTCTTGTCGTCCCTCTGGGTCAGCGCAATCGTCTGTGTATCGGCCTTCAGCTCGACACCATAGCCGCTGAAGCCATCGTCCATCCGCTGATAATTCATCGACTCCGGAGACTCGAAGATCACCCGCCGCCATCGCCCATAGTCGCCGAGCAAAGCCGTTCGCTCATGCCCGTCAATCACCTGCTTGTCGACCGTCCAGATGCCGTAGAGCGGCGACTTAGGCGCAGCCCCGCCCCACACCGGCCACTGGCTCCACGAACCATAAAGATTGGTCCCCAGCAGCCAAACCAGGAAGAGCATCTGGCCCCAGAAAGCGATCCGGTTCCATCGCGCACTCTGAAAGAGCGCCGGCTGCGCGGAAGCAGCAACGGCACGGTCGCGCAGAAAGAAATCCACCAGCCGGGAAACCTCCGGCGCAGTCAGAAAACAGGCCATCAGCAGCAGGTGAAACGAGAGTATCTTCACCGGCACGTCGTAAGTCATGTTCAAGATGAAGATCTCACTCGCAACGCCCATCGTCACCAGCGCCCCCAGCAGCGTCGTGGACGGAATCAGCAGCAACACTCCGGCCAGTATCTCCGCCGAGCCGCACAGCATTTCATACGCAGTAGCCGCCCCGATCGAAGACCAAAGCACCCCCATCGGCGAAAAGCTGCCATAAGGCTCCAGCAGCGTCCTCAACGTGGGAAAGCCCATCTGCATCGGGAAGAGCTTCACAAACCCATACGTCAACATCTGCCCGCCCAGCGCCATGCGCAGGAAGAGCCGAAACCACTTCTGCAGCCATGGGTAGCTGCCGCGTCTGCGGTCAAGAACGCTCCAGATTAAAGTCCCAATCGCCGCAGCAACGGCAAAGGTAAACAGCGCCACCCAGTCGATCGTCTTGTCGCCGCTTCCGCTGCCCTCGTAGACCAGCGGCAGCTTGGCCCCGAACACATGCGCGCCAACCCAGAAGAAAATCCATCGCAAAGGAGGCAGAGATTCAAGATCGGGAATATCCACGCGTGGGATGTTGAGCATCCCGCTGAGAATCTGCGTTGTCAGAATGAACAGCGTGAAGTAGATCACGCAAAAGCGAAACGCAACCCGCGCAACAACGCTCCACGGCGAGACAGGAGCCTCTCCCGACGGGCTGATTTCGGAGATTTCCGGAGCAGCAACCACATCCGCCATGCAAAACCCCTCAAGAGGATTCTGAACGGTAGTGTACCCGACTCTAACTCAGCTCTGAAACGGAGTTAGCCGCCCGCCTCAGCTACTTCGACCGAAGGAGCAATGGCAATAATGCTGTCAACTTTCGTCATCTTGAAAAGCTCGAGCACCCGCGTGCTTACCCCCACCGCAACCATCCGGCTGCCGGCGTTCTGGCAATGCACAAAGTGGTTGATGATCAGGCCCATGCCGGCCGAATCCATGTACGGCACACCGCTCAGGTCGAGGATGGAAAGCTTTGGCTGGTCGCCGCTGCGCAGCAGGTTCTGCAGCTCAAACATATTGCGCAGTGTCAAAGGGCCGTTCAGGGTGAGAATGCGTGTACCGGGCGCCTGGCCAACGGTCTGTTCTACGGTGAGAGGTGCGTCGATTGCCATATCGAATCCAAGTCTAAGGAACCAAAGCGCTTCTTAGGTTACAGTTCGATGAATCGCGATAGTCCCCTTCCTTGCCCGCCGCAAACGCAAAAAAGCCCGCATCCACTGCGGGCTTTCTCGGTTAGAGATGAGAGTTCCGTTGGCAACTTGGCAGGTGCAGTTATTTGCTGCCCTTCTCCGAAGGCTGATTGGCGACCTGCAGATGGTTCGTCACGGCAAAAACTCCCGGAACGCCATTGGCACGCAGATACGCCGTGTCCTTGTCCGCCTGGCTATCGACCACGCCATACAACTCCACTTTGCCGTTCTGCACCGAGATGCGGATCGGCTTTGCCGGATCGATCGCATACTTGTTCAGCGTCGCGAAGCCGTAAACAGCGCGCGCCACCGCAAGCCGGATCTGATCGTCCATGATCGAGACTGGGTCGACTTCGATATCCTCGACCACGTCCTTCACGCCGGGATACATGCTGACCAGCGCAATGGCCGAGTCCTTATCGACATCCGTTCGCGCATGTCCGCCCAGCGTCACCGCTCCACCCTGCACATCGAGCGAGATCGCGTTGAAGGCATTGCCATAACCGACGCGGTCATACTGCAGCTTTTCCAGCAGCTTCTGCTTCAGTTGATCGTCGGATACGGACGGTCCGCCAACTTCGATCATGTTGCGGACAGCGGTAATCCCCTTCACCTTCTGAGCACGCTTGCCGGCGTCGGCCTTGTACTCAAACAGGTCGACGGTACCGCTAAGGGTTGCGATGCCGTTCTCTACGGCGACCTTCACGTTCTGAAACTGCTTTTTGCCGAGTTTGGCTGTGACAGCGGCGGCGGCCGATCCCTCGTCTTCCATGCTTAAGGGCAGGCTACCAGGAGCCATCGCAAACGCGGCGGTACTATGCGGCGCTGCAAAGGTTGCCTGGGGAAGGCCGAGGAGGGCCCCAACGACGACTCCGGCTAATGTTAGCCTGCCGGTTAAGTGAGTGGGATTCATTCTTGTATCCTCCTGGTTTGTTGCTTCGGGCGGGTGGGCTTCGGAGTACTCCACATGCTTGTCCGGGCTCTAACTTGCCCCGCTCACTACTATAGACACAGGGTTGTGGCAAAAGTTATATAGATTCGCTCAAGGCCCGGTTGCTGTATAAAAGTGCACTTACTTGAACCGGCGACGCGCCTTGACTACCATGGAGAAGATACCCGCCTCATCCTGCGTCACCAGCAGTGAGACGTGCCGGTTCACCGCAATCTCCGCTTGGATCAATTGCTGCGACGTGGTATTTACATTGCTCGCATAAGTAAAGGTAAGGTTCTTGCCTATCTGCTCGATCACCGTAACACGCGCCGTCGAGTTGCCGATCGAACCCAGAAAGTTGGGATCGAGCTTGATCGATCCGGAGCCGAACAGCCGCTGGACACGGTTCGAAACCGTAGCGTTCAACGCTCCGCCCAGCAGCGCGTCCGTCATCGGATTGTCCCCCGCCTGCTGCTGTGCCTGCGCATTCACCCGCTGTTCGTCCTGCGTCCTGCCCAGCGCCAGCAGGGCCAGCACATCGGCCTCCGGCAGCGGCGGCTCGGAGCGATAGGTGATACGCAACTTATCCGGCGTACCGTGCAATCCAATTGTGATGTCGTAGTCTTCCACCCGCGCCGTGGCATCGAGGTCAATATTCGGCTGAATGCGCACCGGATTGTTAAAGTAAATATCCCCGCGCTCCAGTTCGTACTTCGTCCCGCCCAGCGAAGTGCTTCCTTCCGTAAGCGAGATGCGTCCCAGCACCGCAGGAGCCGCCAGAGTCCCCCGAATATGCAGGTCCACGTCGCCCGCCAGCTTGGCAAAGGCATTCTGGAAGTTCAACTGAGGCGCCGAAGTCAGGTGAACGTCAAGCTGCAGATGGTTCGATGGCGCATCCGGCGAAATCACCGGCTGCACCCCTCCCTGCGCCGCAAATGCGCTCAAATCCAGGTCCGCATTGATCGCAAACCGTGTCACCTGCACATTTCCGCTCAGGCGCAGGTTGTTCTGTGGCCCCTGCAGCCTCAAATTCGCGTCGGCCAGCGAACTGATCCCCTCCGGGTAACGAATCCGGATCGATTTGCCCGTAGCCGACAGGTCCGCATACAGCCCATGCTGGAAACCGATATACCCCGCCACGCTTAACTGCCCGCCGCCGCTCATCGCCGTCAGCGACCGCACCTCCAGCCGGTTCTGGATGAACTCCAACGTCCCTTTGATCTGGCTCAGCCCATTCGGAAAGTCCTGCAGCGCGATGCTCGCATTCTGGAACTCGACCTTCCCCTGCAGAATCGGGCTCGCCACCGGCCCATGCGCCTCCATCTGGAAGCTGGTCACGCCCGAGGCAATCAGATCCGGATCGAGCGATTCCGCCAGCCGCATATTGATCGAGCCGCTGGCCTTCAGATCCAGTTGCTGCTTGCCCGTCACTCCCAGGGTGCCATCCATCTTCAGATCGGTATCTTCACCGGTAATCTCGACCGGGTCCAGCCGCGCCACGCCATTCGAGAGAGCCGCATGCACCGCGCCCTTGCTCGCCAGATGCACCCCCTGCACCACCACCGCCAGCTCCTGCAGGCTCGCCTCGCCCGACAGCTTCTCCGGATGCGCCATCGGCCCCGTCACCTTCAGCGTTCCCTCCAGGTCCGATTGCCCGTTGATCCCCGTCACCTTCAGCAGCTTGAGCATGGCTCCAATATCGAACTTGGAGAACTTCAGCGCAGCCTGCGTCGAATAATCCGCGTCCAGTTTCGTTTCCCCATGCGCGTCAAACTCCCCGGCGGGTTGCTTCGAACTGAGGTCATAAGTCACTGCCTTTTGGCGGCTCGTCGCCGAGATCAGCAAATCCGCAACCGGCTCCTCCCCGATCTTCATGCTGCTCAGCGTCGCCTTGGCCTGCAGCTTCGGATCATCCAGAGTGCCATCGCCAATCACGGTTAGCCCAAGTTTGCCGCTGACCCCCATCCCCGTCTGCTTCACAGCCTGGATGCTGCCTAGATCGATGCCCGCCCCGCGCGCGTCCACCTGAAAGCTCTTATGCGCCATGTCATACGAGCCGGTAGCAGTAAGCTGACCCGAACCCTTATCCGAACTCTGCCGGGCCACCAGGCTCGTAATCTTCAACTGCTGCCCGGCCACCGATCCCACCGCATGCAGATGGTCCAGGGACTCGCCATATCCCTTCAGCTCCGCCAGGTCTACCGTGCCGCCGCCGTTCAGCGCCTTGATTGGCCCCTTCACGTCAAAATTCGCATCCAGCTTCCCGCTCACCGGCGCCGTAACCCCAGCCAGGGGCAACAAGTCCACCAGAGGAAAGCCCTTTGCCGTGCCTCGCAGGCTCAACAGCGAGTCCCCATCGAACTCCGGATTCGGATCCTTCAGGTTGTACGCCGGGTCGTCCGCATCCAGCGTCCCCTGCAGCGTCACACTCGCCGCGCCGCGATGCAGCACAGCATTGTGCACCTCAATCCGTGCCGGACTGTAGAGTCCGTCCACATCCACTGCATCCCACCGGCTAAAGGTCGGCGGAGCATTGGGATCGGTCGACGAGCTGGGCATCTCGATCCCGATATTGGTCGCCGTCAGTCGCCCCTCGACCCGCGGGCTGAGCCACGAGCTGTTCAGCTCCCCGTGAAACTCTGCCTGCCCCTTCAGATCCACCGGTAGCGCCGCAGCGCCCACACGGTTGCCATGGGTCAGCGTAAGCGCCCGTAGCGTCGCGTCAAACTCCGACAGATCGCTCGACTGAAAATCCAGATGCATCTCCGACGAACGGCTGATCGGGTATACCCCCAGCAATCCATGCCCTTCCACCGAGCTGTGCGGCAGATGAATCTCCAGCGTCCGCACCTTCACCGACCCGGAATCGACATGGTACGTAGCGTCCGTCGAGCCACGCAGCGGAGCTTCGCCCGGCACCGGCGTCGCCGAAGGGGTCATCGCCAGTTGTCCGCCAATCTCCAAATCATCCGCCAGCCCCGTCCATCGCGCCGTCGCCGGTCCCGAAATAATCGTGTCAAAGCCCAGCTTCCGATACTCCGGCGCCGCCAGCAGCACCAGCACCGTGTCCAGCGAAATGCCGTTCAGCTTCGTCTCTACCGTCCCCGTCGGCACTGGCCAGCTCTTGTGCGCGCGCAACAGCTCCGCCTGCACCGCGGGCTTCGGAGTGCTGTCCAGCCAGTTGTCGTAGGTGAATGCCCCATCCAGCTCGCCGCCCCGCGCCAGCTTCGCACGGATCTCGGTCACCTTCAGTTGATGAGTATCCGCTTGGAAGCGCGCCGAAAATGCCCCCGTCTGTGCATCGACCACCGTGTCCTGATAGTGGATAGCGTCCGAGGTAATCAGCCCGCTGCCCTCAAACTGGGCTCCATGCGAATGGACGGTAGCGTTCAGCGTGACCACACCGCTACGCGTGTACACAAACCCCGTCGTGGGAGCCAGCAGTTTCAGGTCCAACTGCCCGTTTGCCTCCAACGACCAAACCGGATTGGCAAACCCCGCCAGGTTGCCTCGTACCTTCAACACATGGTCCAGCGCCGCCAGCTGCAGCGAATCCAACCGCGCGCCGTCATGATAAAGAACCATGTCGAGATCCAGCCTGCTCTTCACCGGCGGATATTTGCCCTGGGCAAAGGCAATCTGCCCCACACCCATCTGAATCCGGTAGCTCCCCGCGATTCCCTTCTTCATCCCCGGCGGAACCACCCTCATCCCCGAGTCCGGAGCCCACGTCAGCATCACATTCGCATCTTCCGCCCTCAGATCCAGCGGGTAGGAATGATTCGCGATATGCGCCGTCCCTTGCTCTACGTACAGCTTGCCGATCTGCGCCTCAAAGAGCGTGTCCATCACCGGCTTGCCCGGCTTCGAAACCTGCTTCGGATGCGGCTGGTTCGTCGTTCCGTCGGAGTAGACAATCAGGTGGAACTCCGGCCGCACAATCTCCGCCTCGCGCAGAATCACCTTCGGCGAGTGGCTATCCGAAAACAGCTCATGCACCAGCCCCGGCAATCCGATCTGCACCGCCAGCCGGTCCACATGCGCATACGGAGCCTCGTTCGCAGCCTCCAGGCCGTGAATCGTAATCCCCGTCACCTCCGCCCGCAGATCGAGCACGTTCCAGTGAAAGCCTGCAACCTCCACCCGCCCGCCCGTCGCATCCTCGATCGCCGTCACGATGCGCACGCGCAGCGAGTTCTCGAAAGCTGCCGAGCTGATCCAGAAGTATCCTGCGACCACCAGCACACCCAGCACCAGCAGCGCGATCCCGCCGCCCCAACCCATACGCCGCAGCCAACGCGACCTGTTCTTTGGCCTAGGTCCGCCAGCCTCAGGCTCATCGGTTTCGGACGCAGGCAGCCATGCCGGCTTGGCATCTTCCAGATCGCTCATGGCTTGCCTCCCGTCCCCGGCTGTGTGCCGGATTGGGATGCGTCCGCCTGATTCTGTTCTGCAACCGCCGCCGCCAGTTCCGCGTCGAGAATCTCCACCTGCCCCTGATCCTTCAGGCTCTTCAGCCAGTCATTCAGCAATGCATTCACCTGCTGCTGCAGCAGGATCTCCTGAATCCTCGGCGTGATCCGCTCCAGCGGAGGCACATCCGAGGGCTTCTTGTAGAGCGGCGTCAGCGTCTCCTTGTAATACTTCGCAATCTCCTCCGGAGCAATCCGGATTCCGCTGCGAAAGCGTCGCTCGATAAACCGCAGCACCGCGATCCGTCGCGTCCAGTATTCCGATACCGGCTCCGGCGTCAGATTCAGTGTCGCCAGATACGCCGCCCACCCGGCGGCTGTGCTGCAATCCCGCCCCTTGCATCCCGGCAGATTCTGGCGTAGCTCCCCCAGCGAATCTTCCAGTTCCCGCGGCGAAACCTCCATCCCCTGAGGATCTTCCTGCAATATCTGCTGCACGATCAGCGCCCGCGTCGTCAGCCGCTCCAGCGCCTTTGCCGGCGTCGCATCCTCGCGCTGGCCAATCGGTAGCAGCCGGTACATCCGCATTTCAAAGCTCAGATCGCTGGCCAGGATCACCTGCCCGTTCACCACCGCAATCACGCTGTCCAGCGTCACCCCGCCACCGCCAGCCGAAGCAGCCTGCGCATACCCGATCCCGGCCCCGCCCGGCAGCAGCGCCACAAGCACCGCCAACACCCTCCACAAAGAGTGCCTGCCGCTCGCATTGAACCGGAATTCCGCCATCAGAAGCTCTGCCCCAGGCTGAAGAAGAAGTTAAAGTGCGCGCCCTCGCCCACATGCGGCACCAACCCCGGATTCAGCGAATCCTTCACCACCGGATAGATAGGCGGGTTCAGGTTGTAGCTGAAGTCCACGCGGATCGGCCCAACCGGCGTATGGTACCGCAGCCCAGTTCCCAGCGCGTGCGAAAAGTAGTTGAACCTGCAGTTGCCCAACTGCCCCGTCGACGTCACCGGCCCGGTCAACGGATGATCGTCGTCGCTGCCTGTCACCAGGTCGCGGCATCCCTCCCGGTTCTCCTGCCGGAACCGAAGCGCGCTCGCCCAGATATCCGAAGCATTCGTAAACACGTTGCCCATATCGTGAAAGACCACCACGCTCAGCGCATTGCCCACATAGGGCAGCGTCGGCGGAGGCAATCGCAACTCCGTCGTATTGATAAACGCCCCCGCGCCGCCGATCGGGAATCCCGTCTGCGGATCGCGCGGCCCCGCCGAGTTGATTCCAAAGCCGCGATGCGAACTGCCTCCGCCGCCATACAGCCGCTCCGGCAGCGGAATAAACTCCTTGTCCGCGGCCCCGTAAGCCCGCTCCTGGCCATAGCGCGTATTGCGCGCCAGCACGATCTTGCCCTTGTCCAGCAGGTAGTAGCTGGAGTTGGTCACATCCACCTGGTTAAAATTCGCCTGCGAAGCAAAAACTCCGGAAGACAAGAACTCCTGGAAGCTCGTATACGTCCCTCGCCTTGCATCCAGAGCCGCATCCCGCGTATCGCGCGTCCAGGTAAAGCTCGGGCCGCCCACCTTCACCGCCTGGAAAAGCAGCGGAATATTGCTCTGCTCCACCTGCGCGCTGGTCTTGTCTACCTTCACCCGGCGGTAGATGAACTGGTACAGGAATGTGTTTGCCTTGCTCAACCACTGCCCTTCGCCGTTAAAGTGCTCCGTCAGCCGCACACTGCCTTCAAGCCGGGAAGCCGCATAGGTTGTCACGTCCTGGCTGTTGTTGTATCCCAGCGAAACACTGATGCCAAAATTCTTGCTGCCGCGAATATGCGGATATTGGTAGAGCATATTCAGCCGCTGCTCCAGCAGACCGTAGGTTCCCCGCAGGCTCGCCGACTGCTGCCGCCCAAAGAGATTGATCCTGCTCAGCTCCACCAGCACCCGCGGGCTCGCACCCGTCGTTCCATTGGGATTATTGGTCGTAGAACCATTCACCGTGCCCGTCTGCACCTCAAACCCGCCGCCGTAGCTCAGATCCCAGCGCCGCGCTTCGGTCGTCTGCAGCAGCACAGTCTTGTTCGGCTCCTGCCCCGACGGGTTCTGGATGACTGGACTGACTTCGTTGAAAAGCGTCAGGTCATACAGATTCCGCTGCGTATCCAGCAGCGCCGTCTGATCCAGCGGCTCGCCTTCCTTCAGGGTGATGCGGCTGGCCACCGTATCCGCCTTGGTGTAATGCAGTCCGGTAATCAGCACCCGGCGTAAAAAGACCTGTTCCCCCTCGTGAATCTTGAAGGTCACATCCACCTGCGTCGCGTCGCCCGCCTGCGGTGCCGTCGCCACCTCGACCTGCGCCTGATCAAATCCACGGCTCAGGTAATACGTCAGCAGCGTATCGCGGTCACCCGCCAGGTTCTGAGGCGAGAGCGGCTGGGCCGCCGAAGTGTTCAACATCTCCGCCAACGGACCGGCCGCCAGCTTCTCCGCGCCCATCAGCTGCACCGTGTGTACCTTCTGCTGCTGCCCCTCATCGATGTGGTACACCACGCTCAGCGAAACCTGCTTCACCCGAAGCGGAGTCTGCCCCTGATTGTCTGAATCCTTGATCTCCGGCGTAATCTTCGCATCGGAAAAGCCGTTGTTCTGGTAGATCGCCTGCAACGACCCCACATCCGCGCTCACCAGCGACTGGTTGTAGATCCCCTGCCGGTCAAACGCATCGTGCGCCTTCACGCTTAACCGCTCCATCAGCGTCGGCAGGTCAAAGTACTTCGCTCCCTCGATCGTCACCCCGGCGACCCGGTGCCGCGCCCCGCGATTCACATGAAACACGATCTCCACCAGGTCCGCCGTCGGAGGCTTCTGCTCGTGCGTCACCTTCACGTCAAAATACCCCAGCCGCTGGTAGTAGTTTTGCAGCCGCCGGTTGCCCTCGTTCAGCAGATCCTCGTCGACAGTCCCTTCCTCATACACCGGCACCAGCTTCCGCACGCGCCCCTGGCTCAGGCTCACCCCGTCCACCAAGATGTGCACCACCGGCCCCCGATTGGCCGTAAATTGGAAATCCACGGTCTTCTTCGGCGGAACGTAGGTCTGCGACTCCAGCTTCACGTCGGCTTCCAGCCGCTGCTCCTTGCGGTAGCGCTTCTCTACCCCGTTCAAGGCCTGCCCCGTCGTATCCTGGTTCACCTTGCGTCCCGGCTTCAACTTCGCATAGTGGCGGAACTGTTCATTGGTAAACCCCGATTCCCCGCTCACCGCCACCTCGCCCGTCCGGGCCTGCGGGCCAGAGTCCACCTCGTACGCAATATCGACAAGCTGCTCTTCCGGATGCGGCGTGAGCGTGTGGGTAAACTTCGGCTCGTGAAAGCCGTACTCCGCCAGCGCCTTCGTCATGTTCGTCTCAGCCAGGGCAATGCTGTTTGCCGTGAACCGTTCGCCCGGCGTCAGTCGGCTGGCCCGGTTCAGTAGCGAATTGACGTTCGCTCCCTTGGCGCCCTCCACCGTCACCACACCGACAAAGGTGCGCGGCTTCCCTGTGAAGGTCAGCACGACAGCGCCGTTCTCCAGCCGCCCCTCCACCTGAATCGAGTCGTACAGCCCCGTCTCGTAAAGTCGTCGCAAGCTCGCCCGCACCGACTCCGAACTCAGCGGAGTCCCCGCCTGCTGCGCCAGTTGCCCCGGCAGCGGAGCCAGCCGCGAAACCGCCACCCCGGCAAACTCAATCCGCAAAACTGTCTGCCCCTGCCACTGCGCCAGAGAATCGGTAGCCGCTGCCGCGCCTCCGGCAAATCCCAGATCCGGCCTCGCGACGGCAAACCCGCGCCCGGCGCAAAGCATCGGCAAGGCTGCAAAAAGCAGGAGGCCGATCCGGATTTTCGCCC
>Ga0105248_10008882_pt1 | contig 11045 bp, 9 predicted proteins | sample KBSS34metaG_FD_81524 | JGI IMG/M metagenome (GOLD analysis project Ga0105248, IMG submission 81524) | Switchgrass rhizosphere microbial communities from Kellogg Biological Station, Michigan, USA - KBS S3-4 metaG | ecosystem: Host-associated > Plants > Roots > Rhizosphere > Soil | place...
CGTCATTCGCAAAGTCGGCGTCGAAACGGGCGGGTCAAACATTCAGTTTGGCGTGGATCCCGAGAACGGCGACATTCGCATCATCGAGATGAACCCGCGTGTCTCACGCTCGTCGGCTTTGGCTTCCAAAGCCACCGGTTTCCCGATCGCGAAGATCGCCGCGAAACTCGCCGTCGGTTACACGCTCGACGAGATTCCCAACGACATCACGCGCAAAACGCCCGCGTCGTTCGAACCGACGATCGATTACGTCGTGGCGAAGATTCCGAAGTGGGACTTTGAAAAGTTTCGCGAAGCGGAAGACGTGCTGGGCACGCAGATGAAGTCTGTCGGCGAGGTGATGGCCATCGGCCGCACGTTCAAGGAAGCGCTCTTCAAGGGACTGCGATCGCTCGAAGCGGTGAAGCCGTTGCGTCTTGAAGACATTTCCGACGACGAGTTGCAACGCAAACTCGCGCGGCCCAACTCGCAACGCTTTTCCTACATCACCTACGCGCTGCAACACAACTGGCCGATTTCGGAGATTTACCGTCTCTCGCGGATCGATCCGTGGTTTCTGAGCCAGTTGAAAGAGGTGATGGAGATCCAGCGCGAGATCGAAGGCGCGGAGCTCGCCCAAATCCCCGCGGAAGACTTGCGCGCGTTCAAGGAAGTGGCCCTGTCAGATCGCCGGCTCGCTTATCTGACCGGACGTTCCGAAGAAGAGGTGCGCGAACGCCGCAAACAGCTCGGGATCGTGCCGGTTTACAAACGCGTCGACACATGCGGCGCCGAGTTTGAATCGCACACGCCTTATCTCTACTCGACTTACGAAAGCGAGGACGAGTCTGCGCCGACCGATCGCCGCAAGATCATGATTCTCGGCTCTGGTCCAAACCGCATCGGGCAGGGAATCGAGTTTGACTACTGCTGTTGTCACGCATCGTTCGCGCTGCACGAAGCCGGCTTCGAGACGATCATGGTCAACTGTAATCCGGAAACCGTTTCAACCGACTACGACACGTCCGATCGTCTCTACTTCGAGCCGCTCACGTTTGAAGACGTGATGAACATCGTCGACGTCGAGAAACCGGAAGGCGTCATCGTGCAGTTTGGCGGACAGACGCCGTTGAATCTCGCGACGCGCTTGCACGAAGCAGGTGTGCGGATCATCGGCACTTCGCCTGACTCGATCGATCTCGCCGAAGATCGCAAACGGTTCGGAACGTTGCTCAAAGAGCTCGGCATTCCGCAGCCTGATAACGGCATGGCGGCGTCCGTTGATGAAGCGCGTGAGGTTGCGGGCCGGATCGGTTATCCGGTGCTCGTACGTCCGAGTTATGTGTTGGGTGGACGCGCGATGGCGATTGTTTATGACCAGGACCAGTTGGAGAAATACGTGCTCACGGCCGTTGGCTTCACGCCCGATCGGCCGGTGCTGATCGACAAGTTCCTGGAGCAAGCGGCGGAGTTTGACGTCGATGCGCTCGCCGATGAGACGGCGTGTGTAATTGCGGGCATCCAGGAGCACATCGAAGAGGCCGGGATCCACTCCGGCGACTCCTCATGCGTGCTGCCGCCGGTGCGAATCGATCCCGAGCATCTCGAAACGATGCGCCACTACACGAGGAAGCTCGCGAGCGCGTTGTCGGTGCGCGGATTGATGAACATTCAATACGCGATCAAGGACCATCGCGTTTACGTTTTGGAAGTGAACCCGCGTGCTTCGCGCACCGTGCCGTTTGTTTCGAAAGCGACTGGCGTTCCGATCGCGCGCATTGCCGCGCTCGTGATGGCTGGGCAGCAACTGAAAGATTTCAACCTGCCGGAAGAACTGACGGTGCAGCGCTTCTTCATCAAGTCGCCCGTGTTTCCGTTTGCGAAGTTTCCGGGAGTGGACCCGATTCTGAGTCCGGAGATGCACTCGACCGGCGAGGTGATGGGCATCGGCGACACGTTTGGCGAGGCTTACGCGAAAGCGATGATGGGCGCGGGCGTGAGTTTGCCGTCGACGGGCAAAGCGTTCATGAGCGTCAACGATGCAGACAAAGGCACCGCGGTGTTGCTCGCGCGCAAGTTGAGCCGTCTCGGCTTCGAGCTGATCGCGACGCTCGGAACGGCGGCGCGGCTGCACGAAGTCGGTTTGGCGGTGGAGAGTGTTTTCAAAGTCAACGAAGGCCGGCCCAACATCGCCGACTACATCAAGAGCGGCGAGATATCGCTCGTCATCAACACGCCGCTGGGACGTGTTTCGCGTTTTGACGAACAAGCGATTCGGCGCGCGGCGTTGCAATACAACGTGCCGTGCGTGACGACGATGACCGGCGCGCAAGCACTCGTTGAAGCGATTGCCGCGAGTGCTGCAGGCAGCACGCCGACCGTGCATTCGCTCCAGGAACTTCATGCGAAGCGCGCGACGGTAGACGCGGTCTCGTCGGTGCAATAGGTTTACGAACGGGAGGGGGGACTGCCGTGCAGATCAATTCCGAGGAAACAATTCGGCGCATACTCGAAGAGTGTCACACGATCGCAGTGGTTGGTTTGTCCTCCGATACGTGGCGGCCGTCAAACAGCGTTTCCGCTTACATGCGGCGCGTGGGTTATCGAGTGATTCCCGTCAATCCCAACGAGACCGAGGTCTTCGGCGAGAGGGCGTACCCGGATCTCGCCGCCGTTCCCGGGAAGATCGAGCTGGTCGACGTGTTTCGGCGTTCGGATGAAGCGGGGAAGGCAGTCGATGAAGCGATCGCGGTGGGAGCGAAAGGGGTCTGGTTGCAGGAAGGCGTCATTGACCGAGCGGCCGCGCAACGCGCGCTCGACGCCGGGCTGTTGGTCGTGATGGATCGGTGCTGGTTGAAAGAACACATCAGGCACGGCAGGCGTTGAGATGAGCACTCCGATTCGCGCCGCGGTGATAACGGCCAGTGATGCGTGCTCGCGTGGAGAGCGAGCGGATGATTCCGGCGCGGCGCTGGTTGAGCTGCTGGAGAGTTCCGGCGCGGAGATCGTTGAGAGAAAAATCGTTTCCGACGACCTCGAGCCGCTGGTTCAAACGCTATCGTCGTTCGCACGGCGTGACGATGTTAATTTGATCGTGACGACCGGCGGGACGGGGCTTGGACCACGCGATAACACGCCCGAAGCAACTCGCCGGGTGATCGAACGCGAAGCGCCGGGAATTGCGGAAGCGATACGCGCGGAGTCGTTGAAAGTGACGCCTATGGCGATGATCTCGCGTGGCGTTGCGGGAGTTGCGTCCGATACTTTGATTATTAATTTGCCAGGTTCGCCGAAGGCCGTGCGTGAGAGTTTCGCGGTTATCAAACCGGTTTTAGCGCACGCCGTCGATCTGCTCGCCGGCCACACTCGCCACTGATTCCGCAGATCGTTTCCACTCACGCAGTCGATCGATAATCACGCCTTCGCGCAAAGACCAGTCGCAAACGCGTAGCGAGTCGATCGCGAGCGCGTTCATCGTTTCTTCCAGCACGAGGCCGCCAGCGACGATGATGTCGGCGCGTTGCGGTGCGAAGTGCATGATGGTGCGGCGTTCGGCGATCGTGAGTGAAGTGAGTTTTGCGTTTAGATGTTTGAGCTCTGAGAGCGCGATCGTGGCTGAGTTTAGTGAGCTGCCGATAGTCACGGCGGTGCCCGAGGTTGCGGTAGCGTGAGACCAGGTTTGTTCGAGGAGATCGCGAGCGGCGGACTCAAGGGAGCTGCGGATTTCAGTTCGCAAGGCGTCAAGTTCGTCAGGCGTCGGGGGATCAGAGCGGATAAAACCATCGGTTAAGCCCACCGCGCCCAGTTTTATCGAAACGAGTTTCAGTGGTTCGCCGTCGCGAAAGATCGAGATCTCGGTGGAGCCGCCGCCGATGTCGATGTTAAGACTGGCGGCCGTTTTTTCGGCGCAGCCTTGCGAAGCCGCGAGCCCGACCAGTCGCGCTTCTTCAATTCCGGAAAGAACCTCGACGCGCAGACCGGTTTCCTGTTCGACGGCGCTGATGAACTCCTCTGCATTGTTTGCTTCACGCACGGACGCGGTCGCGATCGCCGCGATCCTTTCCGCCCCGTGAGTTTCGGCGACCGCGCGAAAACGCTTGAGACACTCGGTCGCCCGTCGGGTCGCCGCCTCGCCGATGTGCCGGTTGACGAGCGTCTCCTGGCCCAACCGCACGACTTCGCGTTCACTCGCGAGCACCGCGAACGAATCCCCACCGTCAAGAGAATCACCAGCTTCTACAACGACGAGTTTGATTGAATTGGAACCGATGTCTATCGCGGCGAGCTTCAAGGGAGTGCCTTTTTGTTTAGATCCACGAGGTTGGTTAGCTTGGTTGGACCAGCTTGATCTCTGAGCGGCTGGATCACGCTCACGTTGTCTTCATTCGCGGACACCGGCTCTTCGAGCACCTTCAAAACGCCCCTGCGAAGATCGGTGGCGACGGTGCGAACAGAGCGCGACGCATTCAACACCTGAAAGCCGTATTCGCCGGTCAGGCGATCGAAAACTTTCAGTATTCGCTTTTGATACTCGATGAAGCTGTCGTAGAGATCTTCCCCGAGATTCAGGTCCATGCCCGACTCCCAGTAATCGAAACCGCGGCCCGACGTGAACAGGCGTCCGACGAGTTGTTGCGGGTTAGCAATCCGCAGGTAAAAAACCGCATCGGGAACGAGCGCCATGCCGTAGATCGAGCGAATCCACGCGGGGTCGACGCCGCGCACTTCCGCGCGCGCGATGGCCGAATAGATGTAACGATCGGTCAGCACGACGAAGCCCGCGCGCAAGGCCGGCAACATCTCGTTTTCGAGTCGATCGACGAAGTCGGTGGCGTAGAAGAGCTGCATCGTGAGGCGGCCGAGCGTCGTTCCCGTCTTCGCTTCCTTGATCCCGCGGCCGGCGAGAATCGAACGCGTCATGCCGGTGTCCAGCACTGCATGTCCGCGCGACTCGAGCCACGTGCGCAAGCCGGTGATGTGCGTCGAGCGGCCGACGCCGTCGGTGCCCTCGATTACGATCAGCTTGCCGCTGTACTCTTCATGTTCGACGCCCGGCAAGGGCGTTCCATAGAATTTCATTCGTTAATGTGACCTGGTGCGCTTCTTGCGATCGAGATGTGGCCCAATCAACATGCGCATCTCTCGTTGTTGGCGTTCAATCGAGCGGCTGGCGTCGATCACGGTCAAGCCAAACTCCGAGACCATGCGATCGTACTCTTCCAGAATCTTTCCCTGGAAGATCGTGAAGCTCTCTTCCGCGTCGTCAGACCAGCCCTGGTCGAGACCGGCTTCGTAGTATTTCAGACTCGGCCTGCCCGACACGATGCGATCGATCGCCACGTTGAGCGGCGCTCGAAAGAAGAAAGCCATCGTCGGCTTGACTGCGAATGAGTAAACGTCGCGTACCCAACTGCGATCACAACCGCGCGCGACGTCACGCGCGAACGCCGTGTAGATGTAACGATCGGCGAGCACGATGGCGCCCGCTTTGAGTGGTGGAATGATGTCGCGTTCCGTGCGGTCGGCGAAATCAGTCGCGTGCAGCAGGGAAAACGTGGCCGGCGTGAGCAGGTGACGTTTCTTAGCCCGTTTTGTCGTATCCTTGACGAGGGGCGACGAGTTCCACTCTGAGAAGAAAACCGGGTAGCCTTCGGCTTTCAACCACTGGTAAAGCAGCGCTAGCTGCGTTGACTTGCCGCTGCCGTCGGTGCCTTCGACGACGAAGAGTTTGCCCGGCAATTGGTGTTGACCATACGAGATCATTCAATCGTTTCCTATGAGAACCTTGTACCTAATACGACATGCCAAATCAAGTTGGAAAGACGCGACCTTACCGGACTTTGAACGTCCTCTGAAGGGCCGTGGCCGGGAGGCGGCCGAGCAGATGGGCCGCTTTCTGGCGTCTAAAAAAGTCACGGTTGGCGCGCTTATCAGCTCACCTTCGGTACGCACACGGCAGACGATCGACATCGTTATGCGCGAAGTCCAACTCGGCGTTGAACCGCAATTCGACCAGCGTATTTACGAGGCGAGCCTGACGACGCTGGTCCAGATCCTTTTAGAAATTCCCGACGACAGGAAAGCGGCGATGCTCGTCGGCCACAATCCGGGAATGGAAGAGCTGCTCGCCTTTCTCACGCGCGAGTCGCGGCATATTCCGACGTGCGCGCTGGCGAAGATCAGTATCGATGGTTCGAGCTGGAAAGAAGCCGGAAGGGGAGCGGGAAAACTGGAGTGGTTCGTAACGCCGAAAGATCTCGAAGACCTCTGAACGTCGACCCGACGTCATACCTGTAACTTTTGTCAGTACGACGCGGCAATTCGCACCGCTATCATTCGCCAGTAGAGGGATGTTATGAAGCGAATGAGGCTTTTTGTCGCGCCGGTGATTCTACTGAGCGCGCTTACCATCGTCGCCAAATCAAAGGAAGAGAAGCAAGCTGAAGCTCGCCGGAAAGCCACGGCGACTTTGCAACGTCTTTACAAGGCGAAGCCGTCCGCGCAGGCCGGGATCAAGACAGCGGCCGGATATGCTGTTTTCAATAGCGGCGGTGCAAAAATTCTGGTTGCGGGAGCCGGTAGGGGCAGTGGGATTGCGGTGGATAATTCGACGCAGAAAGTTACCTACATGAAGATGCGGGAGATCCAGGCCGGCCTGGGATTCGGCGTGAAAAAGTTCAGCACCATTTTTGTCTTTGAGACCAAAGATGCGATGGGGCGCTTCATAAATAGTGGTTGGGAGTTTGGTGGACAAACGACCGCCGCGGCGAAGACCGGTGACGGTGGAGGATCGCTTCAAGGCGCGGTGTCTGTCTCGCCGGGTGTTTGGATGTACCAACTGACCGACAAAGGTCTCGCGGTAGAGCTGACAGGCAAAGGGACAAAGTATTTCAAAGATGACGATCTGAATTGAGATCGACGGCGATATCTCACACGCAAAGCGCCTTATTCACATCTAAGCGCCCTCATCGGATCCACTTTCGTCGCCCGACGTGCCGGAAGATAACAAGCGACGACCGCTACGCTTATCACGAAGAGCACCACTCCAGCGAAGGTCGCGGGATCGGTTGCGGTCACGCCGTAGAGCAGGCTAGCCAGGAGGCGCGTCACAGCCACCGCCAGCAACACCCCAATCACAGCTCCAATTAACGTCAGCCCCATGCCCTGTTTGACGATCAGCTTTATGACATCGCGAGTCTCTGCTCCCAGGGCCATCCGCAAACCGATCTCACGCGTGCGTCGTGACACTGAATATGACATAACGCCGTAAATTCCGATCGCCGCGAGCAACAGCCCGAGCAATCCGAAAACGCCGAGCACCGCCGCGCCCGTGCGCGCCGACCACGAGGCGAGACTGACAGTTTCGGAAAGCGGTTGCAGGTTTTGCGGCGGCAGGTTTTCATCGAGCGCCGCGACTTCGCGCCGTACGGCGGAAATCAAGCCGCGAGGATCGCCGTCTGTGCGTATGATCAGCGACGCAAGTGCAGAGTAGTTCTGCGCGAACGGCCGGTAGATGGTTGGTTCCGGATCCATATCGATACGATTGAAGATGTTGTTTCTCGAGTCTTTGGCCACACCAATTACTTCACAGGAAATCGAATCCGCTCTGCCGACGCGCACCCGTTTCCCAAGCGCCTCGCCCGGGTCTTTGATCTCGGGCCACAAGCGGCGCGCCAACTTCTCGGTGACGATCGCTACCTGGGGAGATTTGCTTGTGTCCTGCGCAGTGAAACTTCGCCCACGAAGAAGCGGGGTGCCAATAGTCTCGAAATACTGCGAGCCCACGGAAACGTTACCCGCGAAGACCCTGTCGTTCGGCGCGACCTCGCGGTCTTCGGGAACGACAGGCGTGGAGAGCCATATAAAACCGAGCGGCAACAGATTGGTCACACTCGCTGTTTGCACACCCGGCAGTCTTTCAAGTCGTTCGCCAATCCGCTGGTAAAACTCGCGGCCTTGAGCTTCGTTGTAGCCCTGAAGCCGCAGATTGAACGAAACCTGCAGCACCTGATCCGGTTTGAATCCCAGATCGACTTGTTGCGCGTAACGCATGGTGCGCAGGAACAAACCCGTGCTGATGAGCAGCGCCAGCGAGAGCGCGACTTGTGTGATAACCAGCGCACTGCGCCAATTCAGCCGGCGCACGCGCGGGCCTTCCGCGTTGCTCTCATCTTTCAAAGCCGGCAGAACATCGGGCCGGGAGGCCTGCAGCGCAGGAGCCAGACCAAAGATCACTCCAGTCGCGACAGCCAGCAGAAACGTAAAAGCAAACGTGCGTGTGTCAAATGACAGATCGAGAGCAAAAGTAAATGGCGGCGGAAACGGCGGTTTGAAAGCCATCAACAGTTGATTGATCCAGTACGCCAAAAACAACCCGGCCGTTGCGCCGGCGAGCGCCAGCAGCACGCTCTCGGTCAGTAATTGACGAATCAATCGTCCTCGCGTTGCACCGAGCGCCAATCTGACAGCGACCTCTTTTCGCCGCGTTGCAGCACGGGCCATCAGCAGATTGGCGACGTTGGCACATGCGATCAGCAGCACCGTGAGCACCGTTGCTCCGGCCAGCCGCGAGGATGTGGCTGCCATCTCCCGGATCGGACCCATCATGATTCCCCGGGGATGGAGCAACCGGAGAGAGCGATCGTCATCAGGATTTAGGCGGCGCTCAGGCGGAAGCGGATTGGCCTCTTCGAGCTGGCGGTTGATCGTTTCGATCGCGGCCTGCGCTTGAACGATTGAAACGCCGTGTTTGAGCCTTCCGATGGCGCCAAAGTTTTCATTCTGCCGGTTACTTAGAGGATCCTGCCTGGCCTCACCGGGCTCCCATCTCATCGTTGAGGTCATCATCACCGGAATCCACAGACTGACTTTCATCGGCGGGCTCTCGCCGTCGAAGCCGGCGGGAGTAATACCGATGACGGTAAAGCGCCGGTTGTTCAAAACGATCGTCTGACCGACGAGCGTACGATCGCTATTGAAACGACTCTGCCAGAAGCTATGGTTAAGGACCACGACCGGATGCGTGCCGGGCGTGCGGTCTTCCTCGGGCAGGAACGTTCGTCCTAAAGCAGGCTTGATTCCGAGCACGTCGAAGTAATTTCCGGAAACCATGCCGCCGAGAACGACTTCGCTGCGCACGTTATTGCCGAAACTGATCGGCGCTTGATTAAAGAGAGCCAGGTCCGACAAGACTTCGTTGCGCTCACGCAAGTCTTTGAAGTCAGGATAAGAAAGAGCCGACCCTCGCCCGTCACCGCGGACCAGCAGGACGAGTTCGTTGGGCGCTTCGGCGATCGGCAAGGGGCGTAAGAGCAAAGCATCGACGAGGCCGAAGATCGCTGTGTTCGCGCCGATGCCTAACGCTAACGTGGCTGCAACTACAAGCGTGAAGCCGGGATTCTTGCGCAACGTTCGTGCGCCGATGCGAAGGTCCTGAAGCAATTCCTCCAACCATCGTGTCCCGCGGGCATCGCGGCACATTTCCTTCACCTGCTCGGGACCGCCAAGCGCAAGATTGGCGCGTCGTCGCGCCTCCTCGGGACTGTAGCCCTGGGCGATCAGCTCACTGGTATGCAGGTCCAGGTGGTGGCGCAGTTCCTTTTCGAGTTGCTCTTCGTGCTGCCTGCGGTGCAACAGGCGATGCCACCAGGTCATCCCGCACCTCCTTCGGACATCTTGAGGATCAAACTGACGGCTTGAGTCAGGCGCTGCCAGCCCGCGGCTTCAGTTTCCAGTTGCGTCTGTCCTTTTCGCGTGACGCGATAGAACTTCGCCTCGCGTCCGGTCTCAGTCAACTTCCAGTCGGCTTTCAACAGCCCGCGGTTTTCGAGCCGGTGCAATGCGGGATAAAGCGAGCCTTGCGGAACCTGGACGACACCGCGCGATACCTGTTCCAGGCGTTGGGCGACCGCATACCCGTGAATCGGACCGAGCGCCACAACTTTCAGGATCAATAAATCCAACGTGCCTTGGGGAAGATCTGATTTGGGCTTCACTTTGCCGTTACCTCCGTCTTCTACATGTTAAAGGCAAGACGTGTAGAAGTGCAAGGTGTGGCGAATACGGTCACTTCGCGCACGGATCAACCTGCGCGAGTTTCAGCTTGTAAGCTGCCATTTTTTGCCCGAGGCGCTGCTGCACGTCTGCCAGTTTTCCATTAGGCAGCACACCCAGATTCAGGTTCTTCGTCTCTCCGCAAACCGGAACCGGCTCTGTGGTTACATTGAACTTACTCATTAACGTCGCATCACCATAGATCGGAACACCGTTTACCATGACGAGCGAAACGTCCTGCGGCTTTGATTGCACCAGGGCATCGTAGGGCTGGGTTGCGTCACCGTGCAGCAGGAATAAGTCGGCAAACAGTCCCGGCTGAATCGTTCCTACCTTGTCGTCGATGTTTGCGATTCTCGCCGGGATGGAGGTGGCCATTTCGAACAACTGTTGATTCGAGAAGAACCCGCCGAGACTGGTCTTGTTGTAATTGGCGGCATACTGAATTTCACCCAACATGTTTTTGCTTCCCGAAGGCGCCCAATCCGGCGCCAGGGCGATCGAAACACCTTCCCTGAAAGCGGTAATCACGTCCGTGGTGGTTTTATAGAGAATGAGGTTACTTTGCGGAGACCAGATCAGGGCCGTGGCCGCTAATCTCATCTTTCCAAAATCATTCTTGTCGAAGGCGACACCGTGGATAACGGCCGTAGTGGGAGCGAGAAACCCGCGCTCTTTGAGCAGGTCAAATTCTTTGGTTGATTCAGGGTCTGTCCTCATTCCTTCGGCGACATGGATCAGCACCAGATCGAGTGCTTTCGCGGCCACCTTTCGCCGCACTTCGGCGGCGGCCGTATCATTCAAATCACGGCCGACACCAAGAACATTCTGGACGCGTTCATGTCCGTGTCCCGCGTAGAAACCAGTGTCAATCTCCAGCTTCCTCACCGCGATTCGTGATAAGCAAACAGGAAAAGTCGTACCGAATGATCTGAGCAGGAAGGTACCGGAGAACGTGGTGGTCCCACCGGTTATGGCCTGCACTTCGGCAAACTCGGCGATATCACAAAAGC
>Ga0105248_10008883_pt1 | contig 11044 bp, 9 predicted proteins | sample KBSS34metaG_FD_81524 | JGI IMG/M metagenome (GOLD analysis project Ga0105248, IMG submission 81524) | Switchgrass rhizosphere microbial communities from Kellogg Biological Station, Michigan, USA - KBS S3-4 metaG | ecosystem: Host-associated > Plants > Roots > Rhizosphere > Soil | place...
CCGACGGGGCGACATTCCCGACGGGGCGACATTCCCGACGGGGCGACATTCCCGACGGGGCGACATTCCCGACGGGGCGACATCTTGCCGGCGAGGGATGGCTTACCGGCGGGCGACGCCGATTTTGCGTTGGACGAGTCGCTCGACTTCCATCGGTACGCCCTCGGATTTCGCCTGGCGGATGAAGTCTGTGTCGATTTTGAAGATGCGCAGTTTCACAAGTTCTTCGACCTGAAGATTTGTTAACCCTTCGTTGCGCATTTCGGTAATGAACTCCGGCGTGACCTTGAAGATCTGCATCTTCACGAGACTCTCAAACGGCTCTTTCTCAAAGCCCATTTGACTCACTTGTCTCACAAACTCCGCATCGATCTTGAAGATTCGCGCCTTAACCAACTCTTCCATTCCGAGATTCTCAAACCCGCTCGCCTTCATCTCGCGCGCAAACTTCGAATCGATCTTGAAAATCGCCGCTTTGAAAAGATCCTCGGTGCGCAGCTTCGTAAACCCGGCGGAAACCAGATCGTCTGCGAGCGCGGTCGTAACATTCAGCGTCGTCGCCGCAAAGAGCCTGTTTTCATGACGTTCGTCGTAGTTTGCGTTTCCGTCTTCCTCGGCAAAATCGAAACCGCGGCTCTTCATCGCGGACACAAAAGCCGCATTCCCGGTGAACCGAAACGTCCCCGAGCCTTTGCCATTCTGAAAACTGCCTTCGCAATCGATGCGACCCGCTTCCCGCACGAGACTGAAATTCACGGGCCCGCCGTTGACTGCCTGTTCGCGGCTCAGCCCCTGCAAGTCGGAGAAATCGAAAGATTGCCCCATCTGGTTCCGATTACCTTTGGTGCTGGTCCGCTCGAAGTTAAGTTGGATCTTCGAGGTCTCTTTCGGATCCTTCGAGACGGAGGCTGTCCACGTTCCGGTAAGCTGGCTCTGGGCCTCAACCTCGGAGACCGCGACCCAACCGGCGAACACCAAACCCGCCACCACGGCGAGGCTGACAACGACGCGCATCCACAGTTTCGACATGACAAACCTCCAGGAAGACTTATTGGCTTTCAAAATAGAAACACCACGAACTAGTTTTTGTGGCGAAAAATGAAAGATAAAAAAGATTGCGCCCTCACAGGTTCGGCATTAGAATCCACGCAGACAGAGGTCGTCTGACCGATCCCGCGTGGAATTTCTTCCACGATCGCCCCGTAATCCACGCGACCGATCCAACCTCTTCAAAATTGCTCTTGAGCCCTGAGAAACTTTGAGTGCCGCAATGTCTCCGGCGAGCCCAGTTGCCGGCAAGTCTTGCGGTAGCGGCCCTTCTCTTAACGGCGCCTTGACTCCTGGGGGTTCCAAGCATGAGAGACAGGCAAGGGGTGAGCGCTTCCGCGCGTTCACGCCACGACGACACATCGACCCGCACGACGAATCGTCAAACAGAAAAGTCCGACGCTCCGGTCGAAGGCCCTGTAAAGACTGACGACCTGTTCAAAGCGTGCTTCGAACATGCGAACATCGGCTTTTCAATCACCGATCTCGAAGACCGCCTGCTCGCCGTTAACCCCGCCTACTGCACCATCACCGGTTACACCGAAGCCGACCTCCGCGCGGCTGATCTCGACACCCTGATTCACCCCGACGATCTGGCCGTTCACAAACAGAAATTACTCGCTCTGAAGACCGCGGAAATCGCCGACTTCACGATTGAAGAGCGTTACATTCGCCACGACGGCAGCAGCGTCTGGGTCGAAAATAGTATCTGTGTGATTCGAGACGAAAAAGGACGGCCGACGCATCTCGTTAAACTCACCAACGACATCTCCGAGCGTAAAGAAGCCGAACGCGCTCTGCGGGAGAGCGAAGAACAGCACCGCGACCTCGTTGAAAACAGCCACGAGCTGATCTGCACCCACGATCTCAGCGGAAAGATCCTGTCAGTCAATCGAGCAGCGTCCGAGTTGTTTGGCTACGAGCCGAGTGCGCTGGTCCACCGGAAAAACATTCGCGAGCTGCTCGTTCCCGAAGTGCGCGATCAGTTTGACGAATACATGAGACAGATCTGTCAGGAAGGCGCCACCAGCGGCACGATGCTCGTTGAAACCCGCACCGGCGAGCGACGCGTGCTCGAGTATTACAACTCTCTTCGCACCGAGGGTGTCGATACGCCGATCGTACGCGGTATCGCTCGCGACATTACCGAAGCACGCCGCGCGCAAAAAGCCCTGCGCGAAAGTGAAGAGCGTTACCGTGAGCTATTCGAAAACTCGAAAGACGCGATTTATGTTCACGATATGAGCGGCCAGTACACGTCCGTCAATCGCGCTGCCGAGAAGTTGTCCGGCTACACGCGCCAGGAGCTCATCGGCAGACATTTTTCGAGCCTCGTCTCACCCGAATATGCGCGTCACGTTCGCGAGCAGTTATGCGGCAGGCTTCAAGCGTCGGGCGAAACGACGTACGAAGTGGAGTTGATCACGAAACAGGGCGATCGCATTCCGGTGGAAGTGAGCAGCCGTCTGATCGTCGAGAATGGTCTGCCGGTCGGCGTGCAAGGCTGTCTGCACGACGTTTCCGAACGAAAGAAAGCGGACGAAGCCTCGCGCACTTACTCACGCCGCTTGCTCGAAGCGCAGGAAGCCGAGCGCCGGCGGATCTCACTCGAGTTACACGATCAGGTCGGACAGATCCTGACTGCCGTAAAGATGAACCTGCATGCGTTGCGCAAAGCTTACAACTCGCCGGAAGTGCTCACGTCGATCGAAGAGAACCTGAATGTGATTGACGAAGCAGTAGACCAGGTCAGGGATCTTTCAGTAGATCTCCGGCCGTTGTTGCTCGACGATTTTGGTCTCGTGGTCGCGGTGCGCTGGTATCTGGATCGTCAGGCAAAGAACAGCGGCGTGGCCGTGGAGTTTGCCAGCCATTCTCTCCACGACGACGATCGTTTTCCCGCAGCGCTCGAGACGGCGTGTTTCCGTATCGTTCAGGAGGGAGTAACCAACATCATTCGCCACGCTCGCGCGACCCGCCTTTCGGTCAGGCTGGAAATGACCGGTTCGGAGCTGTTGTTAGTGATTGGCGACAATGGCAGCGGGTTTGACGTTAAGGAAATGCGCAGTGCCTCAGACGCGCCCACGTTGGGCCTGCGAGGGATGGAAGAACGGGCCCAGGCAGTCGGCGGAACGCTCACAATCGACTCCGCGCCGAGTGCTGGTACACAAATTTGTGCCACTTTTCCGGTTACCGTCGAAGAACTCCACGTGCAAATGGCGGCCTTCTCAGGTAATTCCTGATTGTTGGATCAGGTGGTTCCTGCAATTATGGACCGCATGATAAAGGCGGCGAGTGATGGAATCTGTGCGGACACTCATAGCTGACGACCACGCGCTGGTTCGTGCCGGCATTCGAGCACTGGTGGAAAAAATCGCGGGCGTGACGGTCGTGGCGGAAGCAGGCAAGGGCAGCGAAGCCATCGATCTCATCAATGAGCTGGCGCCGGATCTGGTCCTGCTCGACATCACCATGCCGGATGGCAGCGGTTTCGATGTGCTGCAACACGTCCAGCAGAAGTTCCCTGCGATCCGCGTCATTGTCCTCACCGTCCACGAAGCCGGTGAATATGCGATTCGCGCTCTACGCGAGGGCGCCGCCGGCTTTCTTCCCAAGAGTGCGGCGAGTACGGAGCTGGAACAGGCAATCCAGACGGTCATGAACGGCGAGGTCTATATCTCTCCGGAGACGTCACGCAAGACGCTGATCGAGTATGGAAAAGGAGTTACCAAGCGAGATTTACTGGAAACGTTGAGCCCGCGACAGCGTGAGGTGTTGCGCCTGATTGCGGAAGGCCGGACCACCAAGCAGATCGCGCAAATGTTGGAAATCAGCGTGAAAACCGTGGAAACGCACCGGGCCCAGCTCATGGAACGGCTCGGCATCCATGACGTCGCCGGGCTCGTGCGCTATGCAATCATTGTCGGCCTCATTGAAGTCGAATGAGTGGTTAGACCACTCGGTCCACCGGGGAGCGATGCTTTTGATTAAACCTTTTGTGCTCAGGAATTAACTGAGGTCTGTTCAGGATTCTCCTCATTGCATGCTATTTACATACAGCTTAGCCTACGTGTGCGATTTTTAGCATAGCCCACACTCAATTGATGCGTGTGACCGCGCCAAGTCTTTATCACCTCACGCAATCGGGTCAAAGGCTATGAACCGCAAAACAAGGACCCGACAGGCACAGGAGATAGTAAAGCCCTCCCAAGCGGCAATGAATTGAAAATTAGAGATACGCGCGTAGAGTCTCGAACAGTCCTCGCGCGTGCAGGGGGGCGGTGGCCAGGGCGAGGTCGCCGTTCCCCACTTTCAAAGCCGCTACACGCTTGATCCATACCGAAGCGCCTTTCATTCAAAAAGAGTCGGGAGGGGAAACGACGATTCGCGTGGGCATCGTCAAGCCCACCTCTAAGCCAATGTTTGGAAACAAAAAACGTGGGAGGAACATCGGTGAATAGCGACATGGCAATGAATACAAACTTTGAGACACGGGTAATCGGCGACGATCAACGAGCGCGCGAGTCGAGACCGCTGCGTGAGCAGTTGTCGGAACAGGATCATGGTTCCTCCCCCACGAGACGCATGGCTGCGTACCACTCAGACACAGATCTAGTGGGACGCAGCCAGGCGTTTTTCGAAATCGCGAAACAAGTCGAGTGGGTTGCCCAGACCGATCAGCCGGTATTGCTTACGGGTGAATCAGGCACCGGCAAAGAACTGGTCGCGTCAGCCATTCATCAGCGCAGCAGCCGCGCCGGTAAACCGTTTGTGGCGGTGAAGTGTGACGCGATTGCCGCGGAGTCGATCGAGTCGGAAGTGTTTGGTCATGTGCAGGGAGCATTTGCAGGCGCCGATCAGGATCGCAGTGGGTTGTGTGAAGAAGCTGATGGCGGCACCGTGTTTTTCGATGAGATTACGGAAACCACGCCTGGGTTTCAGGAGAAGCTGTTGCGCGCGTTGCAGACGGGAGAGTTTTGTCGAGTCGGTTCGCACCAGGCGAACAAGGTGGACGTACGCGTGATTGCCACGACTAATCGGAACATGGACCAGGAAACGGCTGCGGGAAGATTTCGCAACGACTTGTTCCAGCATTTGAATGCGAAGTCGATCGCCTTGCCGCCATTGCGCGAACGCCCGGCAGAGATTGCGGCGTTGGCGCAGGGCTTTGCCGATCGCGTTTACTCGTTGAATCCGCCGGTAAAGTTTTCAACGGAAGCGGTCGCTCTGTTGGAACGTTATAGCTGGCCGGGAAACATGCGCGAGCTGGAGAACGCAGTGGTGCGTGCGGTGGCGATGTGCGATGGCACGGTTCGCGTGAAGGATTTGCCGGAGCGCGTGCGCAACTACTCGCAGATGCCCGCGCCGACAAACGGCCAACCGGTCGAAGCGTCGCAGGAAGAGTGGGTGCCGTTGTCTACCATTGAAGGCCGTTACGTGGCGCAGGTTTTGGAGCACACCCGCGGTAACAAGCAAGCGGCCGCGCGCGTGCTGGCGGTCGATCGCAAAACACTCGATCGCATGATCAAGCGTCACCATATCGACTCCGAAAAGGTGCGCCGCGCCTACCGGTAGTTAACTCCAAAAATTTGTGGCCTTGACACGGCCCAAACCGCTTTGTTAGGGTCAGCGACCACTCAGCATGAAAAGCACCCTGCTTGTCATAGCGGTCGCTGCCCTGTACATCCTTCATCAGGACATCTGGTTCTGGCGGAGTTCGTATCTGGTTTTTGGTTTCATTCCGATCGGCCTCTTTTATCAAGGAGTGTTTTCCATCGCCGCGTCGCTGTTGATGTGGCTCCTGGTCACCTTCGCCTGGCCTTCTCACCTCGAACGTGAAGTTGAAGAAACGCCGCGGGAGGACGAGACCGCTTGATTCCTGCCATCGTAGTTTTTCTTTACCTGGCGACAGTTCTGTACATCGGCATCTTCGCTTTTCGCCGTGCTGCGGGACGCGAAAAAGCTGAAGACTACTTTCTCGCCAGCCGCTCGCTCGGACCATTCGTTTTCCTGTTTTCACTTTTCGGCACAAACATGACGGCCTTCGCGATCCTCGGATCGTCGGGGCACGCATTCAACAACGGCATCGTCACGTTTGGCCTGATGGCTTCGTCGTCTGGACTCGTCATTCCGCTCACGATCTTTCTGATCGGCACGCGCGTTTGGGCGCTCGGCAAGAAGTACGGCTTTATGACCCCGGTGCAGATGTTTCGCGATCGCTGGGAGTGTAGCCACATCGGCACCGCAATCTTCGTCGTGCAGGCGGTGTTGCTCGTGCCTTACATCATCATCGGCATCATGGGCGGCGGCACCACGCTCTTCACGATCAGCGGCGGCTTCGTGCCTTACTGGTTCGGCGGCGCGATCGTAGCGCTCGTGGTGATGAGTTATGTCTTCTTTGGCGGCATGCGCGGCACCGCGTGGGTCAACACGTTTCAGACAGTTCTGTTCCTGTGCTTCGGCGCGATCGCGCTAATCGTGATCGGCGTGGGTATGGGCGGCTTTAGCACCGCCGCCGAGGGACTGAAGAATTCCCCGATGGCGTTCCTGCTGACGCGCGAACGAATCTCGACGTACTACTTTTTCAGTTACACGTTTATTCCGCTCTCGGCGATCGCGTTTCCACACATCCTGATCTTCTGCCTCACGGCGCGCAAGATGAACCAGTTTAAGAAGACGGTGATCTTCTATCCGATCTGCATTCTCGCGATCTGGCTGCCGTGCGTGTTTCTGGGTGTGATGGCAAATCGCGTGGCCGACGTGCCGCAGATCAAAGCGAAGCAGGAAGCGCGCCGCGTGCTCGGCACGCAGGGACGCACCATGGAGCCGGAGCAACGTGAACAACTGCGCGAACAATCCGCCGGTGACGACGTGATCATGTTGCTGTTGCAACGCTATGCGCCGTTGTGGCTCGCAGGGCTTCTCGGCGCCGGGATCATGGCGGCGGTAATGGCGAGCGACTCGCAAATACTCGCGCTCTCGACGATGTTTACGGAGGACGTTTTCGCCTTCTACGGGGGCAAGCGGCGGTTCGGCGAATCGGTCCAGGTGCAAACCGGACGCATCTTCATCATTTTGATCACGCTCTTTGCTTACGCGGTCGCACTGCGCGCGCCGGAGACGATCTTTGAGCTCGCGATCCAGTATGCGTTTTCGGGTTTTGCGGCGCTGTCACCGTTGCTTGTGGCGGCGCTGTTCTGGAAGGGCAGCACGAAGTGGGGCGCGCTTGCAGTGACGGTATGGACCGCGCTCGCGGTCATTGCGGTCGCAGTGTTTCAGGAGAGCGTGCCCGCGCCTGCGCCTGGAGTGAACCAGGTGATCTGGTCGCTGGGCGGCACGGAAGTGTTGGCGCGGACGCCGGGCGGCACCGCTGTGTTTCGCTTCATGCCGGTCGTGCCGATGGTTATCGTATCCGCGTTGTTGATGTGGATAGTTTCACTGGTTACACAAAAGCCGGCGCAGAGTACGCTGGCGAGGTATTTCGGAGGTGGAAACCAATGAAGAAATTAGTGGTCGCGACGCTTCTCACAGTCGTTTGTTTGGCTGGCTACGCCGAGGCGCAAACGTCGAAGCGCAAGGTCGTGCAGACCGGCACACCGAATGGCATCTTCTCGCCGGCGATCGTCGTGGGCGATCTTGTTTTCACGTCCGGACAGATCGGGCTCGATCCCAAGACCGGGCAGTTTCCGGAAGGCGGGATCGAGGCACAGCTCGAGCAGGTGTTTCGCAACCTCACCGCGGTGCTCGAGGCTTCGGGCAGTAGTATCGATCACGTCGTGAAAGCCACCGTGTTTCTGGCTGACATGAACGACTACAACACGATGAACGAGCTTTACCGCAAAAAATTCAAAGGCGATCCACCCGCTCGCTCGACAGTGCAGGTTGCACGTTTACCGCGCGACGCGCGTATCGAGATCGAGGTCGTCGCGGTCCTCAAATAGCCTGCGAGCTCAACGTCTTTTCGCCGCTGTAACGTTGCAGAAACGCGAGAGACTTCTGATTGAAGTCCTCGACGTTCTCGTAGATCGGCGCGTGTGAACAGTCTTCAAAGATCACCAACTCATTATTCTTGATCCCGCTGGTCAGTGGTTCTGCAAAACGCACCGACGTCACCTGGTCGTGACGGCCGAAAGTGATCTGCGTCGGCGCGGTTATGCGTGAGAGCTGCGACGCAACGTCGTGTGCAATCACGGCGTCTGACTGTTGCATGAACGCGTCAACAGACATCGGTGGGCGGCTGCGTACGAAGGCGCCCAGCGACTGGATGTAGTCGTCCTTGTTCGCGCACAGGTCCGGCGTGAAGCACCACGGAAAGATTCCGCGAATCACCAATTCCGGAACACTGTCGAACGCTTTCGCCATCACTTGCCAGCCCTCTACTACCGTCTTGATGTACGGATCGGTTTTGTCCCAGGCGGAGTGCAGCGACAACGTCTTCACCCTGTCCGGATGCTTAGCGGCGAGCCACAGACCGATCGCTGCGCCAAGAGACAGGCCGCTGATGTGTGCTCGCTCGATGCCGAGGGCTTGCATGAGCGCAGCCACGTCATCCGCATACAACTCGGTGGTGACGGCGCCAGCGGGTTTATCGCTCTCGCCGGTGCCGCGCAGATCGACGCAGATGCAGGTGAAGTGTTTCGCGTATTCCGCGACCTGAAACGCGTAGCAGGCATTGTCAGCGGAGAGATAAGGAATCAGGAGCAGCGGCTCGCCGCTACCCTGCTGTTCATAGTTCAACGTAATACCGTTGGCCTGGACCTTGGGCATGAGAGTCCTCCTTTGAAGGGCGGCCAGTTGGTGGCGAGCTAACTAGCCGAAGCAATAAAGACGACCGTCTTGAGAGCCGATGACGATGCGTCCGTTTGCGATTGCGGGGGATGCGGATAGCGGCGCGCCAGTGTCAAATTCCCAGAGCCTGGCGCCGGTAGTGAGATTCAAAACATAAAAGCGTCCGTCGTTTGAGCCAACAAACACACGGCCGCCGGCGATTGCGGGGGACGATTCCACGCGCGCGCGCGTCGCGAACGTCCACGCTGATTTTCCCGCGGGAGTGATTCCATGGACCAGCTTGTCGCGCCCGCCGAGTACGACGCGGGCGGACGTCACGGCGGCAGACGAGTAAAACGGAAACTGTCGCTGCGGATGTTGATAACGCCAGGAGATCTTGCGATCCGTCAGGCTGACTCCCAGCACTTCGTTATCGAACGTTCCGTAAAACGCCGCGCCATTGAGCAACGCGGGTGAAGCGCCGGTGTACGCGCCCGATGAAACATGAAAGACCTCTTTGCCGTCAGAGATCCGAATCGCGCGAAACAGTTCGTCGCAGCCGGCGATAAAGGCCAGGCCTTCGCTGATCCCGGGAGTTGAATGCACCGGTCCATTCGTCTTGAACTTCCAGGCGAGTGAACCGTCACGCGCCGAGAGACAGTAAAGATGTTCGTCGTACGAACCAATCAAAACTCGATCGCCGACCACGACGGGCGACGATTTGATCTCGCCGTTGGTTTTGAAGGCCCACAGCTTTTTCCCGTCCGAGGCGTTGAGCGCGTTGATCCAGCCGCCGAGGTCGCCGATGAAGACGACGCCGTTGCTGTAAGCCGGTGACGATTCGCCGATCGGATTTCCGGTCGCAAATTTCCAGTAGACCGAGCCGTTTTCGAGACTGAGCGCGACGAGCTCGCCTTTTTGCGAGCCGACAAAGACCGTGCCACCGACGATCGCCGCGGATGATTCGATGGAATCGCCGGCTTCGTAGGTCCAGAGTGGTTTAAGCGAAGTCGGAACGTTCGACTGCGACACTCCGGTTAACTGATGATTGCCGCGAAACTGCGGCCAGTTGTTGGCAGGCGTTTCCTGAGCGTTGGCTACGAACGCGAATAATAACAGGCAGAAAAGAATGCTCAGTACGCGCACGAGTAAACCTCCATCGCGCCTTCTTTGCTGAATGGACGCGGGTTGAAAGTGCCGGTCCATTGCTCGGCTGCTTCGGCGGCGAGTTCTTGAAGATCGTTTTTGGCAACGCCGATTCCGCTTAGATTTCCTTCCAAACGGCCTGCCGCTATGAGCGTTTCCAGTCGACGAGCGAGAGTTTCGGTTGGAGTTAGATCGGGGTTCGTGTCAGAGACGGAAGACATTTTTAATAACGTCGCGTAACGATCGCCGACCGCGCGCTCGTTCCAACGCACCACCGACGGCAACAACATCGCGATCGCCGCGCCGTGCGCCGTGCCATAACGCGCTGTCAACGGATTCGCGCAAGCATGCGTCGCGCCGAGCATCGAGTTTTCAATCGCGACGCCGGCATAAAACGCGCCGAGCTGCATCGCGCCGCGCGCTTCCAGATCGTCCGGTTGCGTCAGCACGCGCTCGTAATTGCCTTCGAGCAACGACCACGCTTCGCGAGAAAAAATCTCGGAGATCGGCGTGCGCTTGGTGGTGACGTAAGTCTCGACCGCATGTGCGATCGCGTCGAATCCCGACGTGGCCGTGATGCTGCGCGGCTGTGACAGAGTCAAAGCAGGATCGAGCAACGCCACACGAAACGCCGCTTTTGTATCGCCGCAGGCCATCTTCACGTGTGTCTCGGCGTCGGAGATCAGCGCATAGCTTTGCGCCTCACTACCGGTGCCGGCCGTGGTGGGAATCGCGATCATCGGCAACAAGGCTTTCGTCGCTTTGCCGTAGCCGCGATAGTCAGCCATGCGGCCGCCGTTGGTCAGCAGGAAGTTGATGCCTTTGGCGCAGTCCATCGAACTGCCGCCGCCGAGTCCGATGATCGAATCGATCTGTTGGGTAGCGACGAAAGTAGCTCCCGCCTCGACCATGCGCGTGTCGGGATTGACTTCGAAATCGTGAAACCGAACGACGTCGATGCCGGCTTGTTGTAACGGCGTGACCGCTTCATCGACGTGTCCGGAGGCGACGAGTCCATGATCGGCAACTAACAACGTGCGCCGGAATCCGAGTTCGCGCGCGATCGTGCCGAGTTCTCCTATCG